>Ga0209541_10017244_pt1 | contig 10591 bp, 14 predicted proteins | sample RifCSPlowO2_01_FD_184027 | JGI IMG/M metagenome (GOLD analysis project Ga0209541, IMG submission 184027) | Groundwater microbial communities from Rifle, Colorado - Rifle CSP2_plank lowO2_0.1 (SPAdes) (version 2) | ecosystem: Environmental > Aquatic > Deep subsurface > Groundwater | place... | reverse complement strand
AAGAAAGCAGGCTATGGCCAGGCTATACTCCAGAAGAAAAGGGAAAGCAGGCAGCAAGAAGCCTTTGAGAAGAGTGAAGCAGAGCTGGGTTCGCTATGAACCAAAGGAAGTGGAGCAGATAGCAATGAAGCTTGCGAAGCAGGGAATGGCTCCTGCGCTGATTGGACTCACATTGCGGGACACATATGGAGTGCCTGATGTAAAGGTTGTTACTGGAAAGAATATTGCCAAGATTCTTGCAGAGCACAATATTGTTCATAAAATCCCGTTTGACTTGCGCGCACTTGTCAAGCGTGATGTTTCCTTGATGAAGCATCTCGAGGCGTATCCAAAAGATGAGGTTGCCAAGCGAGGATTGCTTTTGAATGGCAGCAAGATACGCAGGCTTATTACATATTACAGGGAGCAAGGCACACTTGGGAATGACTGGGTGTACCAGCGCGACAAGGCAAAGCTTCTCTTAGAATAATCCTTATTCATATCGGGGGTCGCATGCGCGATAAGGTAGCTGGAGGATGACTGCACACTTTGAAGATTGCATTAAGGAAGCTGTTGCTGCATTTAAGCAGGCAAAGCCGTTTGTTGCCAGAATTGTTGCGAACCAGAATGCTGATGGCATTGCTGCTGCTGGACTGCTGATGAACATGCTGCAGCGCGAGCATATCAAGTTTGTTGTCACTATCGTGCGCCAGATGTCTGCTGGGCTTGTTGAGGAGCTGAAGAAAGAGCATTATGACACATATTTCTTTGTTGACCTTGGAAGCTCCCATGTACAGCTGCTTGATAGCCTGAAGAGAAGGCACATATTTGTGTTTGACCACCATGCTGCAGAGCAGGATGCTGCAGGAATATTTCACTTAAATCCTCAACTGTATGATGTGGATGGACTGCACGACATTGCTGCTGCCGGGGTGGCGTATCTTTTTGCCAGGGCATTAAATGAGGAAAACAAGGACCAGGCATATTTGGCACTTGTCGGAGCCATTGGGGATGGGCAGGAGCGCAATGGGTTCTCTGGGTATAACCAGGATTTTCTGGATACTGCTGTAGCCACCCAGCATGTGGTGCAGAAGCATGACTTGCGCATTTTTGGGGTGCAGACCAAGCCTCTGTACAAGGCACTGGAGTACAGCACTAGCCCATATATCCCAGGAGTGACTGGCAATGAAAAGGAAGCGCAAAGATTCTTGGAAAAGCACGGGGTTATTCCTCTTGATCAAGGGAAAGGAAGGCACCTGCGAGATCTTTCAGAAGCTGAAGTGAAAAAGCTCATTGTTGCCATCACCACGCAGCGCAAAGGAAGCGACGAAAATGATGAAGTTTATGGGCCTGTGTACCTGCTTGCGTCTGAGCCTTATGGAAGCATGCTGCAAGACCTGCGGGAATTCAGCACGCTGCTTAACTGCTGTGCAAGAATGAGGAAAGGAGGACTAGGCTTAGGGGTGTGCATGGGCAGCATGGCTTCCAGAGCGCGTGCGCTTGAACTGCATTCAAAGTATGTGCAGGACATTATTTCTTCCCTTCACTGGTTTTACCAGCACAAAGGAAAGGAAAATTACGTCGAGGAATACCAAGGATATGTAATATTCAATGCTGAAGAAGCTATAAAGGATTCTTTGCTGGGAACATTGTGCTCATTGATAAGCAGAAGCAACATCTATCCTGACGGGACAATCCTGATTGGGTCTGCACATGGGCTGGATGACTATACAAAGATCAGCGCGCGAATTGCAGGGGCAAATATCAATGACCTGCATGCAGGAAAAATCTTAGAGCACCTTACGCAGAAGTTTTCAGGGCAGGCAGGGGGCCATAGCTTTGCTGCCGGAGCTACTATTCCCAAGGACCAAGAGCAGGCGTTTCTCCTTGCTGCGAAAGAATTTTTGCAACAGTATCTTGCAATTCATACACCAGTAGGTTCATGATAGAATTCTTTTGCGAAAATGTTTGTGATAGGGATACGCGCCCTTACCAGGCCATCATATAGTGTGGCTGTCTGCATGTACTGATGCAGGTGACTTATACATTCTGCTCCAATGCTTACCTCTATCTGCCCTCTGGAGTTTAATACTTGCTGTCCTGCATACTTCAGCACAATTTGTTTTCCATTGATTGTGATGACTCCACGCCTTACAATATCTTCCAGCTTGATACTGCGCAATTTTTCAATGCTTTCTATCTGCTGCGGCTCTAGATTCTTTGCATTGCTAACTGCTACCTTTCCCTGAGCTATTTTTTCCTGAAGAAATTCCAAGTACTTTTCTGATTCTGACATTTTTCTGAAGCGAATTTAAGATGATGGAAAGGTTTATTAAGCCTTTCGGAAAGAAATAGATTCCTATGGCCAAGCACAGGATAGAAAACGCAACGAAAAAAACAGACATCAGAATTAAAAAGAAGCGCTGGATAAGCCTGGTTGCTCCCAAGGACTTCAATGAAGTGGAAATCGGGGAAACCCTGTGCGAGAGGCCGGAACAAGCTGTTGGAAGGACAATAATTGTGAACCTTTCCAGCTTAACAAATGATCCAAAGAAACAGAACGTCCAGGTCAGGCTGAAAATTATTTCTGTGCAGAATGACAGGGCATTAACTGAACTTGTAGGATATGAGCTTTCTGGAGCGTATGTAAAGAAAGTTATACGCAGGACTGGCGGGAAGATGGAAGATTCATTCATTGTTTGCACTAAGGACAATGCGCAGTTCAGGATAAAGCCGTTGCTGATGACTAGGCATAAAATTTACAAGTCCACATTGAATGACATTCGCCTGAAAACACGAGAGCATATTACTTCAGAATTTAAGAATATGGACACTCCTACTGCGCTTGCAGCTGTAATTCAGAACAAACTGCAACGGGACATCAAGGACAGCGTGAAGAAGATTTACCCTGTGAGCCTGTCGGAAATAAGAAAACTTGAACGGCAATAACATCAAAGATGGGTTTATTTGACTGGCTTGGCAAACTGCGAAGGTTAAGCGACGATGAGCGCTTTTGCCTTGAATTCTTTCACCATGATGAGCAATATGACCTGATTAAACAGTGCGTAAAGCAGGGAAAGATTTATTTTGAAAGCGTGAAGGCAGGATTCAGCTTTCTGGATGAGAACGACTATCTTTATGTCAGGACAAGCGAGCCTGCGCTGCAGGAGCTTGCTGACAGGATGAATGCTGCATTGAAGCAGCAGTTTGAGCATGAATGGTTCCATAAGTTCAAGGACCAGGCGTATGAGACCATTCCAAGGCTACTTGCCAGGAATGTTGTTGGCTTAGATGATGTTAAGAAGGCTCTTGCCCTGCAGCTGTTTTCAAAAGAGCTCTTGCACATTCTTTTAGTTAATGATGAAGGGCTTGATGCGCATTATTTCTTTGGCAGCATGGAAGATTTAGCAAACAAGGCAAACTGCTGCATTGGAAGCGAGCTGAGCGATACGAGCGTGTTTACCATGTTTGACCAGGGAATTGTAATGATTGATGCATTTGATGGAGTAAAGAGAGCAGTGAAGCAGGTTCTCCTTCCTGTGATGGATCACGGGATTGTTGATGAGGAAGCCGGGGTGAGGGCTGCAAGAGTGAGGATATTGGCTGCTGCCAAGCCTATGGGCGGGAGATTTTCAAGAACATACGAGAACCTAAAGAGGCAAGTTCCTGTTGATCCTGCATTAATTCATAGATTTGACTTATTGTTCATCAACAGGCTGAGCGATGTTGCCACAAGAGGGGCGAAGCTTGTTGCAGGGTTTGACAACCTGAAGCTTGCTGACAGGGAATTTTTGAAATCATACATCCAGCATGCGCTGCACCTTGATGTGCTGATGAGCCCTGAATATGACGAGCACCTTGTTGACTTCATGGAATATTTATGGACAAAGTACACTAGAGGGCCGAAAGAGGCAAATGAGCGTGTTCTGGACGCTATCAAGAAACTTGCAAAAGCCTCAGCAAGAATGGAACTAAGGACAACAGTTGAAAGAAGGGATGTTATGCGGGCTGAAGAGATTGTTGAGTTTAGCCTAAGAATTTAACAGAGACTGAATTGCATCTTTTAACTGGCCTTCGCAGTGCTGAATGTCAATTGTCATGGTGTTGATCCAGTTTGCATTGAAATAGCCCTGCTGATATGAGCATGTCATGGATTTTCCTGCGACTGCCTCCCTGATATGCGCAGATTCCTGGCTGCTTACCTTGATAATTTTCTTTGTAAGAACACATTGCTTTGTTGCGTACTGGACTAACGTTCCTTTTTCATCCTGCAGAAATTTTGCTGGTGCGCAAGATTCTGCCTTTTGAATGAAGCAAGTCTTATCTGCACATGATTCAAGAGGCGAGGGCAGCAATCCCTTTGGGAGGATGAAGTATGCTATAAGGGCCATTGCAGTGACAGCAATAACAATAACCATTGCCTTTGCAAAGACATGATTTCTTTTTTGAAGATAGTAATCAATGATGTATCCCGGATATCCGCGCTTCTGGAATTCTTTTCTGATTGACTCATCCTTCGTTCCCTGCTTGCGGGCATTTTTTACAAATGCCTCTATTTCCTTACTGCTTTGCTGGTCGAGCATTTTACTTGCGCTTGATGAGCCTGTTCTTGAAGCGCTCAATGATGACTACAAGATAGGCTCCTGCAAGCAGCAGCACGATCAAGAGCACATAGCCAAGGCTCTCGGTTGAGAATGGCACTTTTTCGCTTTCAGCGATGATATGCCCTTCTGTTTCCTGGATGGCCTGCGTTGCTGCTTCCTTTGCTGCATACCCAGTCAGCTCTGCATTACTTCCTGTCAAAGGGACATACTGGTTCGCTGCCAATGACGCAGCAATCACAATCACCAATGCATATGCCATGACTGTTGATTCCTTGTTCATTTTTCACCTCTTTTCTTTTCTATTTTTTCGACAATTACCCGAACGATGTCATCATCCTTGATGCTGAGCAACTGCACTATTTCTTTTGGAAGATTCACAGCCAGGGAAGAGCCGTTCTTCCTTACGATGCGCACGAATTGCTCTTTCATCAATTTTATAATATTATATACCTTTAAATAGTTTTTTATTCATTTTGATAATATAAATAGATTATTAATAAGATTAGATAATACTAAACAATTGCGTTTCGGTAAATCTGCTTATTTTCGGAAATGCTCTACGACTTTCCAGAAGATTTCCGGAATTTTTAGGTATCATTGTCCTTATTGGAGGATTTGTTCAATTCATCCAATTGATCTTAAATTCATTAATTGGGAGTATTCTTGGGACATCTACAATACTTTTCATATCACTTAATTTTTCTCTTCTTTTAGTAATTACCCTTATTCTGAACCAACTTCAAGGAGAACACAAGAAAATGAAAACTTTTTTAAAATCGAGAGGATATAGAGATGATGAGGATTTCATGGAAAAATTGCTCAAAAGAAGGGGAATGATCGATTCGAGAATACTGTGGATTCCTATTGCCCTTATTATTCTTTATTTAATCTATAAGGCATTCATTCAATAAAAGGGAAAGCCACCGGAGGATTGGTGTAAAATTTTCACATTTCTTAGTTTTGGTCACATTGAAAACCGAATTAGCTATAGAAAGTTTTATATACTATAATCTCTATAGTAATTATAGTATGAATACTACTATCCAAATAAGCCAAGAGATGAAAGAAAAAATTGCTAGCTTTGGTTCTAAAAACGAGACCTATGAACAAATACTTGGAAGAGTCTATAACCTCGCCGTAAAAACACAGCTTCGAGAATTCTTAATGTCCAGCGAAAACACTGTTTCCCTTGAAGAGGCCAGAAAAGAGGTTGAGAAAAAGTGGCCAAGGTCGAAATAGTCCGTTCTTTACTTGATGAAATAGAAAAGAAATTCAAGGGAGAATCTCATGACATTATTGACTTACTAGAGACTGTAGAAGAAAATCCATATAAAGGAAAAGTCGTAGGCAATGTTGGTGGCATCGTCATAAAAGAGCTAAAATACAAAGGGTTTAGATTTTACTTTATTCTCGAAGGAGACAGACTTAAAGTGTTCTCCAAAGAGTTGCTAACAGACCTTTTGATAAAGTTTGTGAGAATGTCAGACAAAAAAGACCAACAAAAAGTCATTGAAGAAATTAAACATGTACTAAGAGTAATGGATGGAGAATTCTGAAAGTATGAAAGCCACCGGAGTACGTGTCTCCTTTAGGTGTGGAGTATATGCAATTCTTCATATCTAACTATAAAAGTAATTACCTAACCCATTTATGTATGTTCTCGATTACTTTTCCTAATGTTGCTTGTTCAGTAAAGAAATTGAAAACATGGTCTACATTATCTAAGATAACAATTTCTTTTTTTGCTTTCGTAAGACTGCACATTTCCACCGATGCTTCAGGCGGAATTACATCGTCTTTACTACCATGAATAAAGAGTGTAGGAGCTGTAACCTTTGCCATAGCATCCTTTGTGGAGTATTTTCTCATATCATCTAAGAATCCTCTGTTTAAATAATCTTTTTTCCCATCACGAGACCAATTTTCTACTTGTGTTTTTCCTGTGGTCGCTAATTCTTTTTGTTGTGTTGTGGAAAATTCTAAGTTGATTGCTTTTTCTAAGTCGCCTTCACCAGCTAATAATATTAGTCTATGGACATTATTCTTGGCAGCATACAATGTGGTGATAACTGCACCAAAACTATGCCCTATAAGGATTAACCTCTTTTGACCATACTCTTTTTTTATCCACTTTACGACTGTATCTAAATCTTCTAGTTCTCTTGTTATCGTTGTCGTAGAAAATTCTCCTTGACTTTGACCACTCCCCCTAAAATCAAAACGACAAACAAAATAATCATTACTCAATCCTTCTACTAGTGCGGGATTAAAAATACCAGAACTGTCACCACTAAAACCATGGCACATGATGACTGTATCTTTTGTTTTCTCTTGACCATACAAGAAAGTCTTAATAAATTCCCCATTTCTTGCTTTGATATCAACAGTTCTCATTATTAATCTTTTTCAATACCGCTTTAAATGTGTTGTGAACTGATAAGTGCTGATTTGTACATTAAGATAAAAAGCCACTGGAGTACGTGTCTCCTTTAGGTACGGAGTATATGGCACTGCCTGCTTCATACCTTAAGATAAAAAGCCACCGGAGGGATTTGAACCCCCGACCTCAAGTTTACAAAACTCGTGCTCTACCGAGCTAAGCCACGGTGGCAGTATCTAGCCTTAAGGAAGGTTCTTTTTAAACCTTTTTCAGAAAATTATTTCACAATAAACGTGCCATTCTTCTCCAGCACCAATGAGCTGTTATAGGGCTGCACTTGCACGATGACTGTCCAGTTGCCTGCACCTGGATTTTCTTTCCAAATGTTCCATCGTTCATAATTGCTGATCAGCTGCTCGTGGTTCTGCTCCCAAACATAGTCCACCTGGCCTTCGCGCATCAGCGTTATGTTTATGCTGTAGGTTGCGTTAATGTTATTCTTCACAAAGACGGAGATGTTGACTAGATCATTCGTGCTGTATGCTGTCCCATTTCCCTCCAAAGCTATAATCAACTCTAAAGGATCCGGCTGCGCAGGCTTTTCAGATGTGCATCCTGCGAGCAGAAGCAATGCTAGCAGCGCGACTGATTTTTGCATCTAATCTCAAGGCTGCTTTTATTATTTAAATCATTCTAGCAGCAGGAGCAAGGCCATGACTAGCATCCCTGACACAAGCGCAATCAACTGCTTTGCTGATTTCTTTAATGACTGCCTTTCCTTGTGCAATTCAGGGATAAGGTCTGCGTTAGCAATGTAAATGAATGCCCCTATGGCAAAGGCGGAAAGCTTCAGTGCCATGTCCTCTATATAGGACTGCAGCATCCAGGCGACGACTGCACCTAGAATTGCAGTTATTGCAGACAAGAAATTAAACCATAATGCTTTTGGGATTTTGAGACCGCCATGGATTAGCACTGCGAAATCCCCTATTTCCTGGGGAATTTCATGCAGCATGACTGCGATTGTTGTGCTTATTCCGAGAGGGATGCTTACCAAGTATGAGCCTGTGATAATGAGGCCGTCCATAAAATTATGCACTGCGTCACCAATCAAGTTCATGGAAACAAATGTCCTGTGCTTGTGCTCCTTGATTTCCTGGACATGGGCATGGTGAGTGTGGCGCCACTGGATGAATTTTTCTATGGCGAAAAATACCACAATGCCAAGAAGAGCATAGACTGCAATTTTCAGCACTGATCCCTGCTCCAATGTTTCCGGGAGAAGATGGAGGAAGGCATCCCCAAGCAGAGCGCCTGCTGCGAATGACACCAAGTAAAGGACCAGCTTTTGCAGTAATTTTTGCCTTAAGGTTAATGTAAGGATGCCTATCAGTGAGATACAGCTTACAATAATAACAGATATCAGGATGTAGCTCAACACCATATGTCTCTTTCCTTTTGCTGGTCCTATTTAAGTGTTACCATAAATTAGTTAAGGCCAAAAGAAACGCATATCCCATCATGAAAATTTTAATGTTTTGCAAGCATAAGGTAAGTATAAACCTTAAAACCCAAGATGCATTAATTTTGTCGCAAACTAAATTGAGATGTAAGGTAAGCGTTACCTATTTTTAACTTTACTCCAGACAACTTTGGATTTCTATCTTCGGGCGTTGCACTAAAAATCAATTCCTAACTTGAGAATACAACAACTGGCGCTGTCCCATAATCAAATCCAACTAAAAAACAGAAAACTAGATAGAATCTTCTTGCTGATGGGCGTAGAAAATTCTTTCGGTTCATGCGGGGATCATTGTGATGAGAAATAATCATTATTTGAGCAATAACTTAATTTTATTCGCAAAATCAACAGCTTGCCCTCTAATTTGTTCAGTTAGTTTTTTCTCAAAAGATTCATGAACATCATAACAGGCTTTTTCTCGTAACTCTTTAGAAACGCCAAGAGTTTCAATATCTTCTCTATTCAAAGAGCTTGCAATCAGTTCAACATCTTGTTTATCGAGTGCTTTTCGTGAATGATAATGGTAATAAATCAGAAAAGCCAGGGTAGCGGAGTGGTTTTTGGACGTAAATCCCTCTTTACTAATTAAAGCTAAAGCAGCATGATAAATCGCGTAATAATAAATGCTAATCACCCAATCATAAAAATTATCACCTTCAAAAACCTCGGGGATTTCATCTTTATGTTTTTCAATAATCCAATTAGCAAAAGTCAAATTATGATCTGTTCTTCTTAAGTGCAATCTTGATTCATCAGAACTTTTCTTTAGAATCTTTTTCCTGATATAGTTATCTAGCCAAAACTTACATTCTTTCTCATCTTTTAACCAAAGCTTCCAATCAGGTTTCTTCATAGATTAATTGTCTCCACCATTCAATTCCAATCAAGATCATCTTATTTTTCTTAAGCTTTTTGAAAAATTCTTTGGTTGGATTATGAAATGATTCTTTGAATTCTTGATAGCTAAGATAAACAGGATTCAATTGTGTGTTTGTTTTCATACTAATCTTCTTCGCAGTATTTTCAATCTTCTTGGAATCTTCAATTTTCTGAAAAACTAACAAAATGTCAATATCCGAGTTCTTAGTATAATTATCACTTGCGTAAGAACCAAAAATAACAGCAATTATTGGCTTCACTTCTAATTCTATTAAGAAATCGTTTACAGACAATCTTACTTTTGCTGGAAGCCCATTAAGTCTGGAATGTTCGACAGTATTCAGGGAGGGCGTAAGCTCCTCTTTTGAGTAATCCAAGAAACATCTAATCTGATTCCCCGCCTTTTCCTGCTTGATTAACTTGTTTATTTTTTTTAACCCGTAATCTATGGACGGCATGCCTAATTTAAGCTGTTTGGAAAGCTCTCTTTTATGGATGCCTGGATTAAGATAAATTTGTTCCAAAATCCTGAGTTCTGTTTTGTCATACATTGTATATCAATTGTCATATATAATATATCAAGTATATATAAAACTTTGCATTTTACGTACGTGTTTAGCTGAACCCAAAAAAGAAAGATTTGGAATCTGTTCTGATTAAAATTTTTTATCTGCGGCTAAATTAATGTTTACTTCAACATGAGCCAAACACATACCATAAATTTAATAAATCTAGTTTTGCAATGATTTTCTATTAAGGGCGGGTAGTTTAGCGGCTTCACACTTTTGGAAAAAGCGTGCCCAAAAACGTGTGCTGCAGATAACGACTCGTTGACGTCGAGTAGGCCGGAGGTTCGAATCCTCCCCCGCCCATCCATAGATATAAAAATCACATTCTTTCCTGTAACTTATGCGCAAACTCTGGATTGTTTTTAGCCTATTACTTTTCCTTCCTTTTTCGTTAGCAAAGCCTGTGCTGAATGACCAGGTTATAGATGAAGCAAATGTTCTTGGTCCAGAGACTGAAGCAGAATTGCGCAGTCTATTCCAGGAAGTGGAGAGGAATACTACAGCGCAAATGGCTGTTGTTACTGTGCAGAATCTTGAAGGGGAGACTATAGAAGAATATGCATTGAGCCTAGCGCATAACAAATTGGGAACTAAAGAACAGGATAATGGATTGCTTTTACTTATTTCATTAGAAGACAGGGAGTACAGGATTGAAGTT
>Ga0209541_10017243_pt1 | contig 10591 bp, 10 predicted proteins | sample RifCSPlowO2_01_FD_184027 | JGI IMG/M metagenome (GOLD analysis project Ga0209541, IMG submission 184027) | Groundwater microbial communities from Rifle, Colorado - Rifle CSP2_plank lowO2_0.1 (SPAdes) (version 2) | ecosystem: Environmental > Aquatic > Deep subsurface > Groundwater | place... | reverse complement strand
GCCAATGGCAATGGCGTTGCCGGTAGCATCGGTCAAGGCGGTCAGGGTGGGCAAGGAAGTGGAGATCTTTCTCTTCCATGTCTTGGCGGCGCCGGAGGAGGAGGTGGTGGAGGATATTTCGGTGGTGGAGGAGGATTTGGTAGTTCAGGATCCCCAGGTGGAGGCGGCGGTGGAGGCTCTAGTTTAGTCTCTGCCGGGGGAAACACAACAGCCGGCTATCAAACGAATAATGGGCAGGTTATTATTAGCTATTCTCCAACAATAGAGGATTATGTTATGGGCATTGACTATTCTGATGGCGGAAAGTTTAAGATTTCCAAAAGAACAAGCGCCTTGGGAACTAATGATGTTTTGACTATTAATCCTGGCACGGGCTTGATCAGCGGTTCTTTTCCGCCATCGTCTCAAGGGCTTTATGGTTTTATAAATGTTGTTTATATGAGCGCTAAAACTGCCGGTTGCTCTGTTGATGGTCCCTGTGAGGTTTTCCAATGTACTGCTTTTACTCCAGGCCAATGTACCACTTACTCTAACTCTCCCTGTCCTGCCTTGAACCGTTATACTCCCAGTTGCCCTGTTGGCTATTCTATGGTTTTAATGCACGATAATCCACCCACGAGCTGTAGTTTGGGTAGTCAATATCCTACGAAATACTCTTGTTATAAAAATTAATTTAAGACATTAAAATTCTGAAATTTTTAAATAAAAAAGTATTTATTATCTCCTCGGTTATTTTATTTTTTATTTTGGCTGGTTTAGCCGTTTATTTTATATTTCAAAAACCAAAACCAGCGGCCGGGCCCGAGGCTTCGCCGAAAGAAGAAATTTTAGTTGAAAAACAATTATCAGAACTGGAAGAATTGAGAAACGAGGCGGGCATTCAACCTTTGACCCAAGAGCAAATCAGAGCCCAGCAAAAAGAGCTGGAATTTTTGCGCAAAAAAGCGGGGGTAAAACCCTTAACCCAAAGCCAGATTCAAAAACAGTTGGAGGAATTAGAGAAACTTCGTTTGGCGCAATAAATGGCTTTAATTTAAGCCGCTTTTGTGGTAAAATGTAGATATAATTTATGAATAAAAGCATAACAAAACCAAAGGCAAAACTACCCGAATCTTTCAGGCGTCTTTTGTGGTCTTATCGGTTTTCTGAAATTAATCCCAAGGCACACAAAAAAACCATCATTGTCAATGTTTTAAATTATGGAGATTTAGACCAGTGGCGGTGGTTAATCAAAACTTACGGAAAAACACAGCTTAAAGAAACCATAGAGTCTCTTCCGGTTAGCGAGTTCAGAAAGCCGGTGGCGATTCTCCTTTCTTTATTATTAGGGGTTAAGTTCAAATATGTTTCTCAAGGCGCTAAAATCAGAGCAGCAAAAAATATTTGAGAGATTGAAACATTTTCCGGAATTTTATTTAGCCGGCGGCACCGCGCTGGCTTTGCAGATAGGCCACAGAATTTCCGTTGATTTTGATTTTTTTTCCGAAAAAGAAATTTCGCCCGGTCTTTTAGACAAACTTATAAAAATTTTCAAGGATTTTAAGGTAGAAGCCGTTATAAACCACTCGGAGCAATTAAGCGTAAATGTAAATAAAATAAAAATAGATTTTGTAAAATATAATTTCCCTCCCCTGATGGATTTACCAGAATTTTGGGGGATAAAATTTCTCTCTATTCCAGAAATTGCGGCAGCCAAAGCATATACCATAGGAAGAAGAATAACCTTTAAAGACTACATTGATTTGTATTTTATTTTAAGGGGAAAATTCGTTTTCCTGCGAAATCTTATCGCTATCTGCAAGAAAAAATATAAAGGCGAATTTAACGAAAGGCTTTTTTTGGAACAATTAATCAGCCTTGAAGAGGCGGAAGAAACGCCTATCGAATTTTTAAGAAAACCGATAACCAAAAGAACAATGGCGGAATTTTTCAAAAAAGAGATTAAAAAATTGAAGATATAATTAAGAATTGTGGTATAATAAAATAACAATGGCTTGGCTTAAGAAAAATTTATCAAAAATTTTACCGCAGGTTATCGCTACGCTTTTTTTGGCCGGGCTTGCGATTCCAGTTCAGGCGGCGGTTTCGGACAATGTTTCCGGCTACGCCTGGTCAAACATGTACAGGGGCGCCGCTGATCCAGCCGGCCCTCACGATCCGACCATCGGTTGGATTTCTTTTAATTCAACTAATTGCGACACTGACGGAAATGGCCAGTCTAACGGAGGTGCGGGCTGTCCGGCCGCGGGAACCGCGATGGCAAATTACGGCGTTAATATCAGCCCCTCCAACGGCAGATTTTCCGGTTATGCATGGTCAGAGAATATCGGCTGGATTGATTTTGCGCCGGCAGGCCCATATCCTATCTCGCCCAATTATTATGCTTGTCTTGATTTTCCGGGCAACGGCCAAGCCTGCGATGGCATCGGCAATTATAAAGCAGGCGGCTGGGCGAGAGCTTTGTCTTATGGCGGCGGCTGGGACGGCTGGATAAAATTAAGAGGAACTAATTACGGCGTTTCAGTGGATAAAAGCACCGGAAAAATCAGCGGCTATGCCTGGTCAGATATGGTGATCGGCTGGATTAGTTTTAGCGGCAGTAATTACGGAGCAGTGACTACCATGGCTTTTAATAGCCCTCCAGGAAAGCCGGACAAGGTAGGCGCTGGAGAGACATGGAATAATTGTTCTGTTACAGGAACAAGTGTTCCCATTTTTAGTTGGACGTATGCTGATTCAGACGGGGATCCGCAAGCGGCTTACGAGGTTGAGGTTGATGACAACGGCTCATTCCCCGTCCCAAAATTTAATCATTTGGTTAACTTAGCCATTCCCTCTCCTTCAAATGTTTCATATGTTTTGAATCTTTCTCAAGACGATAATGCCGATTGGATTTCAAGTCTCGCGTGGAATACCGCTTATTTTTGGCGGGCGAGAGTCAAAGATAACCAAGGGAATTGGTCGGAATGGTCAAGTTCTGATAATTTTCAAACACCCAATCACGCTTACCCCTATCCTAATTTCACTTGGTTGCCGGCAGGGCCGACGCAGGGAGAAACCGTTACATTTAATCCGGACTCCAGTACGGTTTATGGAGGAGCCGTAATTTCTTCTTATTTTTGGTCTGTTATTCAGGGAACAGGCAGTTTTGTCGGCGGCACCAATGCGAATTCTCATTATTCCAAAATTCAATTTTCAACGCTTAATAATAGAGTAAAATTGCAAGTTACCGATAGCGACGGTTATTCGTGCGGAGCCGGAGCGGGGGAGGGCGAAAGAGACATCACCGCCGAGCTTCCCTTGCCGGAGTACAAAGAAGTTTCGCCATAGTCTTTACATATTTTGATAAATCTGCTACACTTGGGGTAGCAGATTAATTTTAATTTTGGATTTTTGGTATGAACTGCCAAATATTCGTTAAAACTTATGAAAGAATTTATTCCGCTTATTGCGGCTATTTCAGGTTTAGCGGCAGGTTCGGTTGTGGGTTATTATGTTCGCCAGTCAATTGCCAAAAAGAGAATTGGCACTATCGAGCAAAAGCTTCAGGAAAAGATTCTTCAGGCCCAAAAGGAGCATGACAGGCTTTTAGCAGAAGCTAAGGAAAAATCTCTATCTTTACTCGAGGAAGCAAAGCGGGAAGAAACCCAGCTTAGAAGCAGTCTCTTAAAAACAGAACAACTCTTATTAAGGAGAGAGGATGTTTTAGATCAAAAAATTGCCAATCAGGAAAGACAAGAAACAGACCTTCAGCAAAAAACCGAAAAAATAAAAGAAGCTAAAGAAAATTTAGAGGTTTTGAGAAAAGAAGCTCTCGGTAATTTGGAGAAAATTTCAAAATTATCCAGAGAAGAAGCCAAAAAAGAGTTATTAATAGGCTGCGAGAAAGAGTTTGAGTTGGATTTGATGGAAAAAACAAAGAGGCTGGAAGGAGAGGGAAGAGATAAGTTGAATGCTCGGGCTAAAGAGATAATCACTATAGCCATTCAGAAATTCGCTTTGCCGCAAACTCAAGAAATTACCACGACTACTGTTTCTTTGCCTTCGGATGAGATTAAGGGCAAGATTATCGGAAAGGAGGGTAGAAATATAAGGACGCTGGAGAAACTCACCGGAGTTGAAATAGTTGTTGATGAAACACCAGAAGCGGTTGTTGTCTCCGGTTTTGATCCGATCAGAAGGCATATCGCGAAAGTCGCGCTGGAAAAACTTATTCATGACGGTAGAATCCAACCGGCTAAGATTGAAGAGATTGTTCAAAAGACACAGGAAGAAGTGGTTTCTCAAATTCAGGAGGCGGGCCAAGCCGCGATATATGATACCGGAATTATCGGGCTTGATCCAAAAATCGTTCAGCTCTTGGGCAGATTAAGATTCAGAACGAGCTATGGCCAAAATGTTTTGCTTCACTCAATTGAGGTTAGCCATTTAGCCGGAGCTTTGGCCGCCGAGATCGGAGCCAATATCGCCGTCGCCAAAAAAGCCGGACTTTTGCATGACATCGGAAAAGCCATGGATCATCAGATTGAAGGTTCCCATGTTGATATAGGCATGAAAATCTTGGAAAAATTCGGAGTTGAAAAAGACGTGGTTTCCGCCATGAAATCGCATCACGAAGATTATCCGCCGGAGTCCCTGGAAGCGACCTTAGTCCAGGCGGCCGACCAGATTTCCGGGGCAAGGCCGGGAGCCAGAAAAGATACTCTGGAGAATTACTTGAGAAGGTTGGGTGACTTAGAGGCCGTAGCCACTTCTTTCGCCGGAGTTGAAAAGGCCTGGGCTTTGCAAGCCGGCCGCGAAATCAGGGTTTTTGTGAAGCCCGAAGAGCTTGATGATTTGGGCGCTCAAAAATTAGCCAAAGATGTCGCTAAAAAAATTCAGGATGAATTGAAATATCCGGGAGAAATTAAAGTGAATGTCATCAGGGAAAGCAGAGTTGTGGAATACGCAAGATAAATTAACTGAAAAATACATAGGTGGCACCTATGTATTTTTCGTTGGAGCGGGTGACGGGAATCGAACCCGTGTAGTCTGGTTGGAAACCAGAAGCACTGCCATTGTGCTACACCCGCGTCGGAGAGCCGGGATTTGAACCCGGACTAAATCCTCCCAAAGGACTCGTGCTGCCGTTACACTACTCTCCGCCGTTAGCGAGACTCGCCCACATGGGGCGGTCCGTATTCCATAGTTTATCATATTTTCGCTTGGTTTTCAAATGGAAAATATGGTACAATATGTGTATGGGCTTTAAATCTGTTTTTGAAGAATTGAACGTTTTTTCCAAATGCCGGCAATATAAGTTGTCTCTCTGGCAATGCCCCCAGTTTTTATTTTTGATTATGGGGGCGGTGATTATCGCAACCGCCATAACCACCTATGGTTTGGGCACTCGCTATTTTATCGTTGACCCCGATACCGTCTCCCTCATTGTTTTTACAATAACCGTAGTTCTATTTATCATTACTTTCAGCATAGTCAGGAGCATGGAAGGATTGGCCGAGGCCAGCAAGTTAAAATCCGAGTTTATAAATATAGTTTCCCATCAATTAAGGTCGCCGCTTTCAAATTTAAAGTGGACGACAGAAGTTCTGTCGTCGGGAGACTTTGGCGAGCTCAACCAAAAACAAAAAGAATATTTTAAAATTCTCCAGGAAAATTCCGACAGAATGGGAGAGCTGATCAATGACTTATTGATGGCTTCCAGGATAGAGGGAGGGGGATTGCCCTTGAATAAAGTCGGGTTTTCTTTGACAAATCTGACGGAGGAAATTATCAATGAATTAAAGGTTTTAGCCGAAGCTTCAAATGTCACGGTAAGTTTTAAGCCGCCGGAGTCATTACCCCAAGCTTTCGGCGACGCGCGAATGGTCAAAGTGGTTGTAGAAAATCTTTTGGATAACGCCGTCCGTTATATCAAAGAGAAAGGCGATGTTTATATAAATTTAAAAAACAGCGGCAGTAAATTGCTTTTTGAGATAAGAGATACGGGCGTGGGCATTCCCAAAGAAGATCAGAAAAGCATTTTTCAAAAATTTTTCAGATCCCAAAATGTTTTAAAGTACCAAACCCAGGGTTCCGGGCTCGGCCTGCACATAACGAAATCAATTATTGAAAAGTCGGGAGGCAAGATTTGGTTTAAGTCAAAAGAAAATAAAGGGTCGACATTTTGGTTTACTTTGCCAATTAAAAAATAATTTTATTATGAAGAAAATATTATTCATTGAAGACGAATCAGCCCTTCAAAAAACATTTGGCGATATTTTAGGCCAAGAAGGCTACAAAATGATTTCAGCCATGGACGGGGACGAGGGCCTGAAACTGGCCGGAGCGGAAAAGCCGGATTTAATTTTATTAGATTTAATCTTGCCGAAAATTAACGGTTTTGACGCGCTGGAACAGCTTAAAGACAACCTTAGCACAAAAGACATCCCTGTTATCGTGTTAACTAATTTAGAGGGCACGGGGGATGTTGAGAAAGCCTTAGAGTTGGGGGCGACAACCTATCTGGTCAAAGCCAATTACACCCTGGAAGAAGTGCTTCAAAAAATTAAACAAGCGCTGGAAAAATAAAAAATGCGGATTGAACCCGGACGCCTAAAAGCATTTTTACTTGATGCGGGATTAGTTGCGAAAGATCGGTTTGAATCAGCTTTAAAACGAGCTGAAAAGACCAACCAGGACGTTGGCGACGTTTTGGTTTCCGAGGGCTTGCTCAATAAAGAAGAATTAATAAAACTTCAGGCCTATATCTTAGGCATTCCTTTTGTTGATCTTAAAAAAGAGATAGTTCCTCGCGAGATTTTAAGCATCATACCCGAGCCTATCGCCAAAAAACACAATATCGTGCCGTTCAAGAAAAACGGCAAAGATTTAGAGGTAGCCATGCTTGATCCCGAAGATTTAAGGACCATAGAATTTATTAAGAAAAAAGCTGATTTAAGAATTTTGCCGCGATTGACTACGCCGGACAGCATTAAAAATATCCTGATGCAATATCAGAAGACGCTGGAAGCGGAATTTGGAGAGATTATCAAAAAAGAGGCCGAAGGAATAAGTCATATTCCCGAAGAACTAACCGAAGAGAAAAAGGAACTGGAAAAAATAGCCCAAGAATTGCCGACCATTAAAATCGTTGATACTTTAATTAAGCACGCTGTCTTAGGCAGAGCTTCTGATATCCACATTGAGCCGACGGAAAAGGAGGTCGTTGTAAGATACCGCATTGACGGTGTTTTGCATGACGCTATGACTCTCCCGAGACAGGTGAGCTCCGGAATTGTGGCGAGGATAAAGGTTCTGTCCAATTTAAAACTGGATGAGCACAGGCTTCCGCAAGACGGCAGATTTAAAATAGAAACTGAAGAATTTAAGTATTCAATCAGGGTTTCCATTTTGCCTGTTTTTGACGGGGAGAAAATCGTCATGCGCTTGCTCTCTGAAACAGCTAAGGCGTTTTCTTTAGAGGAGCTGGGAATAAGCGGCAGGGCCCTGGAATTAATCCACGATAATTTAAAAAAATCAGTCGGTATGATTTTAGTGACCGGCCCCACGGGATCCGGGAAAACCACGACCTTATATTCAATGATGGAAATTCTTAATCAGCCGGGAGTTAATATCTCCACCGTTGAAGATCCCATTGAATACAGAATGCCCAGAATCAATCAGACCCAAGTTAATTCAAAAATCGGCCTGACTTTTGCCTCCGGATTGCGGTCCCTGCTCCGCCAAGACCCGAATATCGTTATGGTGGGAGAGATTAGAGACGATGAGACGGCCGGCTTGGCAATCAACGCCGCCCTAACTGGGCACCTGGTTTTATCCACATTGCACACCAATAACGCCGCCGGCTCCCTGCCGAGGCTTATTGACATGAAGGCGGAGCCATTTTTGATTTCTTCAACTTTGAGCATTATTCTGGCTCAAAGACTGGTCAAACGGCTTTGCCAAGAAAAAGAAAAGTATTTTTTGAAAGATCACGATTTAAAGGATATAGCCAAATATTGCGACCTGCAGAAAATTTTAAAAATTCTCAAAGAAGAAAAAATAATAAAACCCAAGCAAACTTTAAAAGATGTGCCATTTTTCCGGCCCAAAGCCGGCAGGACCTGTCCGGACGGTTATAAGGGCAGAGTCGGCATTTATGAGCTGCTGCCGGTTACCGAGACTATTAAACAATTAATTGTTCAGAGAGCAACTTCCGATCAAATCCAAGAGCGAGCTATAAGCGAGGGCATGGTTACGATGATTGAAGACGGGTTTATTAAAGCCGCCCAAGGAGTAACTTCAATCGAGGAAGTGCTGCGCGTCATCATCGAGTAATGCCTAGGTATTTTTTTACCGCCAAATCAAAAAAGGGAGAATCGTATTCCGGAGCCAGAGAGGCTAAAGATGAGCATGATTTAGCCAGAAGTCTTCGCCAAGAAGGCTACATTTTAATTTCAGCTTCACTCGGCAAAGAAAAAGGAAGATCGTTCTCGTTTTCTCTGCCCAAGTTTTTAAATTTTTTCGGGGGAGTTTCTTTTAAGGAGAAGATGATGTTTTCAAGGAATCTTCAGGTAATGATAGGGGCCGGCGTTTCCCTGCCAAGAGCCTTAGATACCTTATCCCAGCAAACGGAAAGCCCATTATTTAAAAAAGCCCTCTTGGCGATGGGAAGAGAAGTGATTAAGGGAAAAAGTTTTTCGGACGCCCTTTCGGAGCATCGCTATATTTTTTCCGAGCTTTTTTGCAATATGGTGAAAATCGGCGAGGAGTCGGGAACTCTGGGAAATAATTTAAAAATTCTATCCAATCAGATGGAGCGGGAGCAGGAGCTAAGGTCAAAGATACAATCAGCCATGGTCTATCCGGCTGTCATAATCTCGGCGATGCTTGGCATCGGAGCCATGATGCTTATAGTGGTAGTGCCGAAATTAGGCAAGACCTTTGATGAGTTAGGGGTAGAATTGCCCCTGACTACAAGGTTTGTGATTTTTCTCGGCGATTTTTTATCGCAAAGATGGTATTTCGTCATCCTTATTTTAGTCGTTTTTTTTATCGCAGCCAGACAACTTTTAAAACTTGAAGCCGGCCAAAAGTTTTTTGGCCTCATTTCTTTAAAGATTCCGATAATTTCTCCAATTATAAAAAAGACCAATTCAGCCCAGGTGGTCAGAAATCTTTCGGCTTTAGTATCCGCAGGTGTTCCTTTAGTGAGGTCACTGGAAATTATTGCCAATACTCTGGGAAATCATTACTACAAAAAAGCCATTTCCGGGGCCATTGAGGCCGTTAAGAAAGGCGAGAAATTATCGGAAGCTTTAAAGCCTCATCGCGATCTTTTTTCCTTAACCGTGATTCAAATGATTGAAGTGGGGGAAGAAACAGGAGAGACGGCCGAGGTTCTGGAAAAACTCGGGAATTTTTTTGAGGAGGAAGTGGCTACAGCCACCAAAAATTTAGTTACCATTATTGAGCCGGTATTGATGCTGGCGATCGGCGGAGTCGTGGGTTTTTTTGCTATCTCTATGATTCAGCCGATGTACTCAATGTTGCAGGGGCTTGAATAACATGAAAAGAGCTTTTACCCTTATAGAGTTATTAACCGTTATCGGGATAATTACTGTTCTAGCCGCTTTGGCAATTCCCGCCTTGCGCAGTTTTCAATTAGAAACTGATTTAGATAACTCCGCTGAAGAAATTATCAATACTTTGAGATCGGCCCAGCAAAAGACTGTTGCGTCGGAAGGGGGTTCATCGTGGGGAGTTTATTTCACTACCAGCACTTCGCCGCACCAGTATGTTTTATTCAAGGGAATCAATTATTTGGCCAGAGATGCCTCAAAGGATGAGGTTCATAAAATATCCGGGGTTGTTCTGATTTCCGGAGTCAATTTGGGCGGGTCATCCGAGGCAGTTTTTAGCCGAATTTCAGGAGTAAGCCTGTCTCAAGGCGGCATCGTCTTAACTCTCAAAGCCGATCTATCTAAAACAAAAACAATTTATATTGAACCATCGGGCCAGATTGGCGGCGATATGCCGATAGCCCCTTCGGATGCCAATCGCCTTAAAGATTCCCGCCACGTCCACATAGATTACAGCAGATATATTTCTACCAGTACGGAAAGTTTGATTTTAACGTTCTCTTATGACAGTTCGACTCAAGTGGAAACCATAGCGGTTGCCGACTGGGAAGGGGAGTTTAATGTCGGAGGCCAAATTCAAAAATTGAAAATCAATACCCACAGATTAAATCAGCCGGATAGCCAATTTTCCATCCATAGAGACGGGAGATACAATAGCCGAGCATTAAAAATAAAACTTTCCGGAGACGGTTCAGGTAATTTTATTGAATATTCAGCCGATGGTTTAAATACTATTAGCGCTTCTATCTATGCCTCAAACATTGAATGGCAATAAAGCGGGTTTTTCAATAATTGAGATGCTGATAGCCATCGCCATTTTGGCAATGGCTCTGACGGCTCTTTTGGGCATGGCCAGTTTTTCTTTGGGGATCCAGGGTTTGGTCAGGCAAACTACCCAAGCCGATAATTTAGCTCAAGAGGCCATGGAAGCCGTGAGAAGCATCAGAGATAACAACAGTTGGAATCAA
>Ga0209541_10017241_pt1 | contig 10592 bp, 7 predicted proteins | sample RifCSPlowO2_01_FD_184027 | JGI IMG/M metagenome (GOLD analysis project Ga0209541, IMG submission 184027) | Groundwater microbial communities from Rifle, Colorado - Rifle CSP2_plank lowO2_0.1 (SPAdes) (version 2) | ecosystem: Environmental > Aquatic > Deep subsurface > Groundwater | place: Rifle... | reverse complement strand
TGTATATTATTGGTAACACCTATGTAAAAAGTAGTATTTGTTTTGTTTGTCATAATGTATAGATAATAATTTTTCATTTTATTGAGATCCTGAAACAAGTTCAGGATGACAAGAAAAAATTTACGGCGCGCCCGTATTCGGGCCGAAACGCACGGCACTTCCATCATTCATCACCGTCTTAACCTGTGCCGCCGACAGGGCATAGTTATAAATCCGCACGTCATCGAGTTTACCTTCCCAATGCCGAACAGCTGAAGAGCCAAGCACGCCTATCTTATACACGGCAGTATCGGCAGCAGGAATCGCTCCGCTGGCGCTGTCTGAGTCTTCTAGAATCCCATTAACATACAGTCGCACCGTACTGCCATCCCATGTACCAACGACATGGTACCACGTACTCAAACTGAGGTTCGTAGTTGAGATGGAATACGAATCCGTTCCGTTTAACACACGGTCAATCAAAACATTGTCCTTACCCCCATCAGTACCATCGCCTATTTGTAGTTTAAAGTCGCTATCTCCTCCACTCGTAACTTGTGAAGAAATGACATGGATATAGCTATCTCCAACCGTTCCGTATGCTCCTATGTTTATCCAAGCAGAAATAGCACCTAGACTCGAAACAATATCACCAGTCGTTGTATCCACATAATCATCCGTCCCATCAAAATTCAGTGATGAGTTAAACTTCCCCGTCGCGCCGTTGTACCAGGCCGAAGTCGACGACCCGTCGACGCAGGTCCCGAGCGAACTTTGTGAGCCGAGGGACCCGATCGTTATCGTCCCATTATTCCCATTTCCACTGGCATCATTGGCTGTCGGCCCGGCGCATTCATCCAGTTTATATCGAGCCACTGGCCCGCCACGATTATAATCCCACGCCACCTGAGCCGCGGTCCGGGCGTAGTTATAAATTTTTACCTCGTCAACCGAGCCATTAAAATAATTACTACCTATACCACTAGCGTAGTATCTGCCTATGGTCAGACGTTTATCACTCAAGCCTGCTGTATAGTCGATCGAGGCCGGTCCAGATGCGGTATTTTGTAATACCCCATTAACGTAAAGCCTTAAGTTGGTACCGTCATAAGACCCAACTATGTGATACCAGGTATTTGTCGAAATGGTTGAACTTAGAACTTTAGCCCCATACCAGGCTCCATTATAAGTGGCAAATTCTAGATAACCTGCGTTTGCTACACCGATAGCTATCATATAGGATTGACCGCTGCTTTTATCTTTTGCTACTATTGTTTTACCATCAGCTATAGAGTTAAATTTGGCCCAAGTCTCAACCGTCACTTGACTCGGGCTCAGACTAGAACTATCAGCAACACTCACATAATCATCCGTCCCATCAAAATTCAACCCCTTCCCAATCTTACCCGTACTCCAAGTTGGTGCGGAACTGCCGGTACCAAGAGTTCCCGTATTGGCATTTCCGCTCGTGTCGTTGGCGCTGGTACCGGTGCCTTCATCCAGCTTCCACTCGCCGACTGGAGCGACGCAGGAGGTAGTGTCCCCCGGCACACAGTATTCCTGATTCGCCGCAGATTTTTCATAGGAGGAATTGTCAGAAAGAGCCCCGAGGACAATGGAGGCGCCACGGTTATAATCAATTTTTACTTCCGCGGCAGTAAGGGCGCCATTATATATTTTGACTTCGTCAATTGAGCCGTTGAAAGGACCTTCACCGGAGTCTACTTCAGTTCCCCAACCTATATACGTGCTTTGTCCTCCATCAACAGCAACAGAGTTGCTCACATCAGTACCAAGTAACACACCGTCCAGATATAGACTTAAATTGTATAAATCGTCACGAACGCCAACAATATGATGCCATTGTTGATTAGCAATGACTGTGCTTGATTTCTCAGTTCCATAAAGAGTTGCTCCATTTCTCCAGTAGAAATAGACACGTGAGTCATTAGATCCTTGTAATCTGATTCCAAAGGCGTACGCAGTATTATTTGTAAAAACCCCTCCGCGTGCAACTACGTCTTCGTATGTACTACCTGTAGTCACTGCAGATTTTACCCACGCACTAATTGTCGTTGCTCCAGCTAGATTAAGATTTGAGGAGCTTCCCGCATTCACATAATCACTTGTCCCATCAAAATTCAGCGCTTTGGCAAATTTACCACTATTTGTCCAGCCGGAGGTTGCAGTTGCTGGGGAAGCCATGGTGGTAAGAGTTCCATTGAGCGTCGAGCCGCCAAAACCGGCATTGTTCGCGGTAATTCCTTGCCCTTCATCAAACTTCCAATGGCCTATTGCCGAGCCTACTGGACTGCCCCCCGCTGGATGACCTGCGTTGAGATCCTCCACGATCTGTTTTGAGGTTCGAGCATAATTGTAAAATTGAAAATTATCAACCGTGCCGGTGAGGTTACCATAGGTAGTTCCCGATGAATCATCTTGCCCGATGCGAAAAACATTGGCGGTATCGTCGGAAACGGTAGTCAGCGCCTGCGTTCCCGTTTGCACGCCGTTGACAAAGATACGGACGGTAACTTTATCATATGTACAGCTCACATGACTCCACGTATTGAGCGTCAGTGCGGTTGAGGAGGTGGCGGCCGTTTGCCATGCAGAGGAGACCATGATTTGGCACGCCGGATTGCCCGAGCCGTCGGTGACAACCCGCAATTCTTCAGCTTTGGCAACGAGCGCTTTTGTGGCAATAGAGCTCGTTGGATTGACCCAGAGCCCCACAGAAAATGGGCCGGAATTGGTGGCAAACACACCCTTCGGGTGTAAAGCACAAATTACAAAAAATAAGAAACAAACAAGTACTGAAATTGTCATTCTGATCCCGCATACGTTGGGATTCAGAATGACAGATTTTGTTGACAAGAAAAGATAGATTTGAGATAATGCGCGTTGTGGCCGGAGGGTGAATCCGGATGGTTCCGGAGAATACTTGATACATATTTCGGCCTGTAAGGGCTGGGGTTCAATTCCTCCATCCTCCGCCACATTGTTTTTCCTATTGACAAAATTGTTTTGTTTTAGTATCATATCTTTGTGTATCAAGTACGAGGATTTTGAATCCCGCTTGTTGAAAAGCTCCCTTCGGGGAGCTTTTCTTTAATATCCAAAATCTCCAATACTAACGTTCTGATTGTTGCCGTTTACGGGCGATTCACGAATCGCCCGTTCATGATCAACGATACAAACAATCATATGGACATGATTTGGCATTATTTGATAGATATCCAATTCAATTGGAAATCGTTTTGATAATGATTCCAAAACCGAATCCACAATTTTGCCGTTTTCGTTTAATATCATTTCGGGCGATTCATGAATCGCCCCTACGCGGCCAAATAAATATTCACGATTTTGGGTACATATGGTTATAAAATATGCCCCGTTCTGGGAATAATCATAATTTTTTAATCTAATTGATTTGCGTTGTGGTAAATTGTTGTTTGCGGGCGATTCATGAATCGCCCGTGTTAACGCATCACGATGCGCCCGTATAAATATATTATTTTTCATATTTTTTAATACCCCACATCCGGAACACTAACATCATCATTTGTTCCGTCTAGAGTTACTCCTTTACCATATTTGCCTGTACCCCAGTTTGATCCGTCATTCAGTGTTCCAGTGTTGGCATTGCCCGAGCTGTCATTGGCGCTTGTCCCCGTACCTTCATCCATCTTGAGGTGAACTTTTGGCCCGGGGGCGAAGTTGTAGAGTTGGGAGACTTCCGACGTAGTTAACGCTCGAGTATAGATGCGTACCTCATCCATTACGCCCAGATAAAATGAGGCGGCACCATTATATGAGCCCAGGAGTAGATTTCCACTTTGAGCATCGGCCGTTGTTGACGTCACTGTTGGTACGGTCGACCAAGATATTATCTTGTTATTCACATATAATATCGCTGTTCCTTTGTTGTAGGTTACAACCACATTAACCCAGGTATCAAAGGGGATTCCGGCAGTCGTCATATTCGCAACTAGCCAAGACTTATCCGCGCCGCCTATTTTAATTGTAAAGTTAAAATATCCATTTGAAGCCCAGCAACAAGCGTGTGCATAACGAAGATAATATTGTCCTTGACTATTATTCATTAGATACGAGTCGCCCACGCTTGAATTAAATTTTGTCCATAGCGAAATTGTTGCCGTATCTGCGATATCCGTTACAGCGCTCCCAACATTAATATAATCACCTGTTCCATCAAGCGTAATTCCGTTGCCGTATTTTCCGGCGGCACTAGCGGCGTCTCCTGCCCATGTTCCACTATTGCCATTTCCTGATGAATCAATCGCAGGCGTTGCCGATTCATCTAATTTCCAATATCCCACTAATCCTTGTGAAAGAGCATATGTGTCTGCCGCACCGAGGACGCCGCCGCCTTTGGCCGATGAGCCTTTGACGAAGTCGGCCTTCACCTGTGCGGCAGTCCGCGCATAGGGATAGATTTTCACTTCGTCCATAAACACTTGTCCGTAATTAGTGCTTACTTGTGCGACTTTTATCACCGAGCCAGTTAGAGCAGTTCCTGTAGTGACACTGACATACGACCATTTGTTGGCAGTGATTGTTGAGGAGACCACGCCATCAACATAGATTGTGGGACTGGTAAAACCGGTGGCGGAAATAGTTCCAGAGGAAGACTGGATATACGCCGAGCCATTAAGATCTATAAATTGTTCTGACGTTGTTGCCGGTCGAGTCCAAAAGGAGACAGATTGAATATTGTTTACCGTGTTACTGACAGAGACATAATCATTACTCCCATCAAACTGCAGACATTTGCCCGAGACACAGCGGGATTCTTCGGTCCAGGTGGGCGCTGATGAGCCGGTGCCGAGGGTACCGTCATTGTTGTTGACTGTTGAATCTTGTGCCGTACTTCCCTGCCCGTCATCAAATTTCCAGTATGCCGCCGGTTGCGGGGCTTGTTCTTCACTGGCAAGTGTTGGGCCACTGGTTGGTGAAAAGGTGCTTTGTGAAAATTGGGCAGTTTGTGAGCCAGAGCTTACCGAAGGATTTCCATAATACATGTAGATAACATTATTTCCGGTGTTTATGGTGGGCATGAGCACGTAAAAGTCGGAGGTCGCGATATTACAGGGACCATTAGTTGAGTCAAAGTAATATTTAAGATTAAGTCCATTGATATCGGTAAACCGCACATCGTCACAATCTGATTGCATTTTTGTTCCGGTGGAGACGGTGGTCGCGGCAAAGGTGGCGTCTCCTTGATTGGCACCAGTCTGGCTACTTCCCCAATAAGCCGTAGTTGGAGCAGTACCAAAGGCGGCAGGGATTGAGGAGAGAGTAATACGCGCCGTTCCTCCGACTGAAAGTACCATTGTAGAGCCCCCCGTATAGGCTACCTGCACGGCATATGTTGTGCCTGCAACTATTGCTCCAGTTGCACTCCAAGTACTACTTGCCGCAGTTCCATTCATGGAATATGCAAGCGTGATGCTATTAGCCGCATTCCAATAAACCCTGATGTAATCATCGGCGTCGCCATACCATTCGCCAATGTAGGGAGTGGTGTTGCCAAATTTGGCTACATCTGCCGCCGAGTGACGAGGAGTATATTGAACCTTAACCGTGCCGGTTGTTGTGGATAATCCGTTGCTAGAAGTAACAGACGTGTCTATTCCATCCACTCGCAACCCACTGGTTTCTGTTGAATTAGCTTGCGAGGCCGGGGTGACGGTGAGAGAAACATCGGTGAGATTAAAAGCGTATAAATCATCTGTGTAAAATGATCCTCCACCTCCTCCAGTCGTAGATAGGTTAAAGGAAGCGCTTCCATCTCCATCATATCTTGCTACAGCTTTGTAATGAGTCCAGGTGCTACCATTATTGCCATTTAAGAAAGTTTGTTGGCCCGCCCCACTTTGCGTCCATGAATCTTGAGGATCATATTGTTGAAGACTTACAACAGCTGTTGCCACTGCATTGACCCAAGCACCGGTACTCACAAATGTTGCTGAATTAGACGAGGGTAGTACGCTTGATGAGGCTCCCTCATTCCCATTAGTAATAATTTTTAACGATGATGAGCCACTATGGAGGATTGTTGCTTCTTGAACACCTTCTCCAGCATCAAGACTTTGGTTACTCCACCCTGTCGGAATCCAAGGATCTCCAGTTCCTGTTGCTGCGCTTGGGTTTGTTATAAGGTCGCTTAGCACTTCCACTTGATGCCAGTAGGTGACGCCCGTCGTTGCCGTGTTTATTAGTTTGACCCTGAGCGTAGTCGAAAGGGCCGGGGCTTCGCCGGAGAAAATAAAGACATCGGGAGCCGCACGAGTACTGGTTGTTGTACCGGTAAGAGAGCCTATTTCTGCTCCATTGGTTTGATCATAGAGAATAATTTTAGGGACAGAGGTGCCATCACTGTGCGCTACCGCCCGCACAACCCAGTCATTTCCCGCGACAACGGTTTTGTCATAATAAATGCCTTCATTGGCGGCATCGCTGGTTGTCTTATATCCTCCGGGATAGATTTTTTCTCCTGTTGCAAGCGCGGCTACCGCCGTGGGAGTACCTTCGTCGGCCCAGCCGTCGGACGTGTAGGTTCCATTCATCATAAAGCCTCCTGTATTCGTAGTGGATGTATAAAGAAGATTGGAAAGATGTGGATGCGTCCACGCATTACTCGTACCCGTTCCTAAATTTCCCGTTGAAGCATTAGTTGGAAGATCAAAAACAACATCCCAGCTTCCGGTAACGAGAGTAGGATCTTTCCCCGTTCCAGAATTATAAATTGATGATATTTCATCACCATTGCCGACGTTGATACCAGAGGGCGTTGTCGCTTCGTAAAGTGGGCGGCGGTAGATGGTAAGACCTTCGATGATGGCATTGGCAAAAAACGACGATCCATTAGAAACTCCTATATATTGACTAGCTGATGGGGTTTGAGCAGAAAATGAAGTTACTCCAAACGTGGTGACACCATTTATTGAGAGACTAGCATAGTTAGTACCGTCAAGGGTATTTTTGTAATCCCATCTTCCTATAACATGATAGGTCGTGCCCGCTGTCCAACTACTTACATCAACGGATATATTTCCTCCAATTCTAAAAAGAAGCGTATTATTCGTTTCTTTTCGAAGGTAAAAAGAACCAGCTGGCCACCAAATTACATGTAGTTGATTATCATTCCCATTCCATTCGGGAGTAATCCATAAAGAAATACTCCCCTGATTAACGTCCATTGTCTGATAGAAATTACTGTTTATTTGTGATCCTCGAGAATACGAAAGATTGTCCCCAATTGTTCCAACTGAATCTCCTTGCACCATCACCCCCGCGGCAAAAGGGCCGGCAGAATTTCTTTTCGCCATAAGCGGGGTAAAGGTTTGATCGGTGGTGTTGAAATTGGCCGTATTGGGGTCAACCGCAGTTGCCGTATTTATATCAAGCTTTACTTTTTTGTTTGCATCAGCACTGCCGGTATTCCCAATAGTGATCTTCTTGCGATACGCAAAGTTGTCATCATACCAGGTAGCAAGGGAGTTTCCGGAGAGATGAAAAAATATTCCACCAATGACGAGAATGACTGAGATAATGATGAGAGTTTTACGTACTTTTGTCATTCTGGAAGGAGCGTAGCGACTGACCCGCTTCGCCAAAGCTCCAGCGAGGCGAGTAGAATCCCATAGAGATCCTATCGTCGCCCGAAGGCTCCTCCAGGATGACAAAACTTGTTTTCTTCTTGACAACATAGTTTTTTTCATATATAATTCTACTAAATTACTCGCTTTCGGATGGGCGCGTGCGCCGGTTCGGGCGAGTTTTTTTGTGCCAAAATTTCCCCTTCGCCTCTTTCCAATTAATTATTTTTTCTTCAACCACTTTTGATTTAATAATTTCATAAAAAGCAGGATTTTTACCAGTTCTGCTCCAAAGCACACTGCCGGCAACCATGTCGGCCGTATTAACAGTGCTTTCATTAAGACTATCAACGTGGATAATAGTCAATTTCTTGCCAAGTAGTAGTTCTAATGAAGTATTAAACTTCTCCTGATCAGCTAGCCGATGGAAATGACGGTCGAAAACCATAGAAAGCGTTTCATGTTGGTAATAGTTCAAGCAATCGTTCAATATAAGAGAGCAAACAAAAGCAAAGTTTTCCGGTGAATCAGCAATAATTTGTCCATGTTTTTCAACAACCAAAACGAAAATAGAAACGTCTTGTTTGGCGAGAATTTGTAGAAATTTCCTTTTTGTATTATCTCCGGAACGATAAAACTTAATTTCTCCACTATTGTTTTTGATAGAGGTTTTTGCTGCAGTTTTTTTAGCTAAAGACAATTCTTGAGGAAAGCCCGTTCCGACTGCGGCGATAATAACGATTAGACTTTTTGGATCCGGTAATGTTCCTGACTCGTCAATATAGATAAAAATATTTTTTTTCATAATAAATTCCCTATCGTGAGTTTTTCACGATAGCTGTAGGAGTCATCATACCAAGTTGCAAGAGACTTGCCGGAGAGGTGGAAGAAGATGCCGGCAAGGACGATAATGGCGGAAAGGATGATGAGTCCTTTGCGTACTCTTGTCATTCTGGACCCTTTGTCATTCCCTCTCACCCCATTGTCATTCCCTCTCACCCCATTGTCATTCCCGCTCACCCCATTGTCATTCCCGCGAAGGCGGGAATCCATGGATCCCCGATCAGAGTCGGGGATGACAATTTTTTTAGCCAGAATGACAGTTTGTTTTATTCTTATTTTCATGTGATTATTTTCAATAAAAATTTTCCGCTGTAACCTCAAACACCTTAGCGTCCGTATACCTATTTTTGAAGACTTTTGTTGCCGTACCGGTTCCGTACTTAATTTCAACGCCAATCAATAAGTCTTTCCCCGACAGCACCAGGTCAATTTCAGCCCCTTGTTTTGTTCTCCAATAATTGAGATTCACCGAATGATCTCGATAGTGATTGGACTTAAAGACTTCAGATACAATAAGATTTTCAAATAGTGCCCCTCTGTCAGTGCGTAGAAGAAGATCAGAAAAGTCTTTGATGAGTGCATTTCGTAAACCAGTATCGAAAAAGTAGATTTTTGGCGATTTAACAATTTCATCTCGCTTATTTTTAGAAAAAGGATAGAGTCTAAATATGATGAAACTCTGTTCAAAAATCTCAATATATTTCTTTACCGTGCGCACGTCAATCTGCAATCGATTTGCCAGCTCGGCATAGTTAATCAGATTACTCATTTGATGCGCGAGTAATTTGAGAAGATTTAAAGCATCCTTGCGGTTTTCAATAAGTTCAAGCTCAAGGATATCTTTAAAGACTACACTATCAACCAGGTTGTCAAGATAGACTACGTCTTGTGGATTTTGAATAAGATATGGATATCCTCCAAAAAGCAGGAATGTCTCGAGGGTGGCAGTAAGATCGAACAAATGAGCATCTTTTTGACCCACTCCCGCGAGGATCTTGTTCAAAACTGTATACAATAATGCGTCCGTACTGTTTTTTTGATACAGATATTCTGAAAAGGTAAGCGGATATAGGTGATATTCAACTTTTCGACCAGCAAGGCTTTCAGACGTTTTATTTTTGATCGTAAGCGCACTTGAGCCGGTGATAATAAGCTGTATATCGGGTAGTTGATCATGAATAATTTTGGCGCATCGACCCGGATTGGATAGCAGTTGTATTTCATCAATAATGAGCGTTTTTGTGTCAGGTCGAATAATTTGCCGGTAGGTGTGAATGTCGTATGTTTCTAAATTTTTTAAAATAGGTTCATTATCTACTAAGAAATACTGTGCATCAGGAAAGAGCCGTGTGATGAGCGTTGTCTTGCCCGCTTGACGAGGTCCCAGCAAAATCATAATTTGCATATTTTTTTTAAAATGAGCGAGAAGGGTGCTATCTATATGTCGAGTTTGTATTTGCATTTTAATTATAACTAAAGATACATCAGTATGTTTGAATAGTCAATATTATTTATTTACCTCCCCTGTATTCCCCTCCTTGTTGAAGGAGGGGATTAAGGGGTGGTTTCTTAATTTTAGCTTCATCCCTTTTATATTCAATAATAATAAGACTATTCAGTATTTCAGAATAGCTAATTTTAAGTATGAAAACAAGAGGGAAATGCATATGGAAATATGCACCGGGGGGTATAGTTATTTAGACCGTCTTAGTAGTTAATTTATAATGAACCAGGAGAATTCGGTATCGATATCTTCAGCTATTTTTATCTCTACCGTGAAGCTCTCCCCTTCTGTTTTACCCGTCACTACCAGTGGATAATCAATCAGTGCCTTTGGCGTAATGAATATTTCCGAATTGGCTGTAACTGCAGTCGTTTCGATCACGATCTTTTTCTCACCTTTTTTGAGGATTCCCCTGCCGAGTGAGGAAGTGAGGATGTCATTCCCGCTCACCCCATTGTCATTCCCGCGGAGGCGGGAATCTATTGTCAGCTTATTCGTCCGCACTTCACTTGCAGTAATACTTCCCGTTGTCTTAATATTCCCCTCTGTATCAACAATCACTTTCCCATTCATGATCTCGAGCTCATTTTGTGCAGTTGATTGTAGACGAAGAGGGCCGGAATCAGTATCAATATCGCTTC
>Ga0209541_10017239_pt1 | contig 10593 bp, 14 predicted proteins | sample RifCSPlowO2_01_FD_184027 | JGI IMG/M metagenome (GOLD analysis project Ga0209541, IMG submission 184027) | Groundwater microbial communities from Rifle, Colorado - Rifle CSP2_plank lowO2_0.1 (SPAdes) (version 2) | ecosystem: Environmental > Aquatic > Deep subsurface > Groundwater | place... | reverse complement strand
AAAATGCGTACCAAGACGCACAACAATATTTTTAAAATAATTTAAATTTATTTCTTTGCCAATTTTGTAAGCCTCCATTTCGGGCCCAGGCGTACTTTCATATAAAATTTTAACGATTTGACGCACCCTAACCTGTACCACTTCGTCGTCATAAGCCTTGGTACCTCGCACATAACAATCACCTAAATAATTTAACTTTTCGTTATCAGTTTTAAAAGTATTCAGTTTTTCAATACCATCTTCTAGTAAAATATATACAGCTTTGGCAATACCCAGTGACAAATCTGATGGGTATGAAATTACTGCAACCTCTGCCCCCGAGGCCCGTGCCAAACGAGTTATAGATTCACCAATTGTATTGTTCATAACGTGGCCAATATGAAAAGACTTGAACAAATTTGGGCTGGAATGCTCAACTAATATTTTTTCGTTTTTGTATAAGTTTGAAAATTCAAAATTATTATTTAAATCATTTGCAATAATATTTTTTAAAGTGTTATTAAAATATCGTGGTGTTAATTTAAAATTTATAAAACCTGCACCAGCTACTTCTATTTTTTCTATCAGACCCCCTCCCGCCTCCCCCTTGGCAAGGGGGAGGACTCGCTTCAAAGCCTCAACAATCTTTTCAGCTAAATCTTTAGGATTAGTTTTTGTGGCTTTAGCTAAAACCATGGCCACATTTGAGGCATAGTCCCCATGGGCCATACTACCCGGATGCTCTATGGTAAATTCAGGCATGTTATCAAAATCAGCAAAACCAAGCTCTTGCAAAGCCTGCTTGATTAAACTTTTAATTTTTTCTTTAATATTTATTACCATAGACTATATAGCCTAGTGTAGCAGAAATTAATTTTTTTGCCCCCTGATTTTTATTTTAGTCTACCACTGTAACACCAGCGGCACGGGCAGAGCCGGCAACGATCAGCATGGCACCCTCAATATTTTTGGCATTCAGGTCGCTCATTTTTTCCTCGGCAATTTGTTTAACTTGAGCTTTTGTGATCTTGCCAACTTTTGAAGTATTAGGTTTAGCCGAACCTTTGGCAATGCCAGCGGCTTTTAATATCAAAACCCGCGTCAATGGTTTTGATATGCGGTAATCGTATGAACGGTCGTCGTAGACATCAATTTTTACACCTACAATATCACCACCCATACCGGCCGTATCGGCATTAAACTTTTGACAAAATTCAGCAATTGCAATACCGGCCTGGCCCAATGCGGGCCCAAGTGGTGGCGCAGGGGTTGCCTTGCCCGCAGGAATTTGAAGTTTTACTCGTTTTGTAATCTTTTTAGCCATATAATTTAGTTTCTAGTAACTAGTTGTTAGGTTCTAGAGTTATAGTTTTATAAATAAAGTGAAGCGTAACAGTTTTAACACTATACCCTACATCTTTTTGATTTGCAAGAAGTCCAGTTCAACCGGGGTCTCGCGACCAAACATTGAAACCAGTACGCGCACCTTGCCCTTTTCGCGATCAACCTGATCAACTCGGCCCTCTAAATCTTTGAAGGGTCCGTCTGAAATAATAACTGACTCGCCAATTACAACTGAAATATCATACACGGCCTGGTTATTTTCACCCTGATTGCCTAATAAATAATCAAGCTCCTTTTGGGTCAGTGGCACAGGATTTACACCTGAACCAACAAATCCAGTAACGCGCGGAGTGTTACGTACATGGTACCATGATTCGTCATCAACGATCATTTCAACCAAAACATAGCCGGGATAGATTTTTTCCTCTACCTCTACCCTTTTGCCGGCTTTGACTTTGATCTTCTTTTCAGTTGGTACCAGCACGTTAAAAATTTTGTCTTGCATGTTGAGTGACTCAATACGTTGACGCAAATTTCTTTGCACGGCATTTTCGTAACCCGAATAGGTATGAATTGCATACCATTTGCGCTCACCAGTTGATTCTTGTTTAGCCATATGATTTTGCTAAATTAATATTAAAAGCTACCTAAAATTTTACCCATGGCCTGACTAAAACCAAAGTCCATTGCACCTAGCAAATAAGCCACGAAAAATGATAACAAAATAGTAATTATTGTGTAGTTAATTATGTGTTTGCGATTAGGCCACTTAACATTTTTTAATTCGGCTAATGTTTCTTTTAAATATGACATAGATTTGATTGTTGACTTATAATCATTTTAAAATGCCCGCTGGGGCATCTATTTATGTATCATACCAAACAAATTAAAAAATAGCAAACTACCTCACCCCCTAACCCCCTCTCCTGACAAGGAGAGGGGGAATCGCGAAAAGTTCAGAAATAAAAAGCCCCAACTTAAAAAGTCGGGGTGAATAAAGAACTTAGAACTACTCATCAAGCCCTGAGATCGTCTGATCTATCAATGCAGTAACATCGGTAATGTTAATGCACTTGATCCCAGTACCAGGAATCTCAAAGGTTTTGGACCCTAACTCTACAACAAGTCCTGCCAGCAAATTTGCAAGCAGTTTTTTGTCCAAACCAGGAGCTATTTTGTCCTTGAGTTTAGTCATCACCTTTTGTTGCAACTCCAGATTTGACTCCAGCTCTGCAAGAAAGACTTCAGTCATAGCGTTAGCAAACTTGCTTGTCGCCGAAAGCTTGTCTGCTTCTTCCTCGATGATTTTGTCCAGAGAGTTTGCAAAACTTTGGGCACCCTTAAGGAATTTCTTTTTTGGTTTAATAATCGGCTCGAGTTTCTCAGCAATCGGTGTTTCCGGTTTAGCAACAACTTCTGCTTCGACTTTTACGTAAAACAAGAGAGTATCTTTTTTAACCCCCCTGATTTCGTAACCAGCCTTTTCAAGCCCGTCGATGAACCGATTCTTAGTAGCCAACTTATCTTCACGGGAACCAGTGCCCACTATTGCAATAGGCTTCCAACCTTTAGTGGTTTTCGATCCGGAGTAGCAAATGTATTTAGTTTTGGCAGTGTGGCTATATTGGTGTATGCCTAACGACTTCGCTACAACGTTAATTTTCGGCAAATTGTTTGAGTTAAACTTAACCCCCGTACCATTTTTAGTTAAAAATACATTGTAGCCATTTTCCAGAAGTAGAGTAAGAATGCTTTTAGCTTCTTCTTTCTTTTCTTCTTCGGTTCCATAAACCAGTCCGATACTCTCTGGTTTTTTTGTACCTGGAAAATAGTGAAGTTGAAAGCAAAGGACTCCTTGTGTGATCTTTGAATTTTGGCAAACAAAACCACTTTCGATCAACAACTTGGTGACCGCGTGTGTGCTGCTTTTAACATCCTTTTGTCTTCGAGTAATTTTGGCTTCTGCCGAACCTGCATGGCCCAGATCTTTAGGTGATAGAACAAAAAAAGTGTTCTTGTCTTTCTCGTCCTGTTGAATATCTACCCCATACTTCACATCCATTTCCACAACAAAATTAGTAACAAGTACCTCATTTGTTTTAGACGGCGGCGTAGTAAATCTGGTAGACTTTGTAGCATCATTAGCCAAAAATTCACTAGAAGGAATTACCTGCATCTTCGATTTGCGAATCTCCCATTTTGTAATGAGGATTGAATCAAGAAGGTCATTAGTAAACCTTGAGTGATCAGTGACGCTTGGCTCTTTGAGTAAAGATATGTTTGTCAATTCAACATTAGTATTGTTGTAGACAGTAACTTCAATAAAATCGCCGATCTGAAGACTGTCACAATTATACAAAAAGAAATTCATAATCGTTTTCATGTACCCTGCTTCAACCTTGTCGGGCAGAATAAAGATAGCAAACTGCTCATCTCGACTTTCTTCAAAAGCTAAGACTTCGTGCAAGTATAGAATTTTCTCCAAAGGGGCGAAAATATTCACCTCTTCATGTTTAGTTCCGTTGCCATTTCCGTTTTCAGCACGAACAATGTTCGCCTGATTTTTTTGCTCTTCTTTAAATGATTCTGGTACGTTTACATCTGCATACTTTACATACAGATGGAAACTGTTTTGTTGACCAGGTTCATTACTGATACCTTCATTATCTAAAAAGAGTTTTACCTCCTTAAGTGTCCCAACTCTGGCAACGTTTGTAGCTGGTACATAAATTCCAATAGCAATCGGATTTTTGATCCCTTGCTTCATTGGCTCTATAATAAAGTCATCTGGCAAGAATCCTGCTTTTGAAAGCAAATCTTGCATGTACAGTCTCCTAATTTGTATTTCAGGAGCTGTCAATTCTTGTGTTTTTCCCATTTTTATTCAGTTTTAAATTGTCTGCCTGGAGTATACACTAAAAGGCATACAAAGTCAAGACGCCCCACTGGATTTAGTGGGGCGTCTTTTTATAGATTTTAACGGATTTCGTAGGTTATTGTTACGTTTGAGGTAATTAGATTTTCGCCTTTTGAAATTACAGTTTCGGGCACGGCATTAGTTGATTTTAACATGGCCGTATCACTGGCATACATTGGCATGGGATATCCACCACCATTTTCATTAAAGCTTGAAATGCGCACTATACGTACACCTAAATCACGGGCTAATTTTTTAGCTTTAATTTTAGCATCAAGTATGGCCTTCTCGCGAGCTTCGGCCACGAATTTTTCCTCATCATCAATCATCATATCGGGGCCTGAAACATTTTGTGCGCCGGCTGTAACTAGTGCCTCATAAATTTTACCCGCATCATCAATATTGCGAACTTTAACAATTAAGGATTCGTCAGTTGTAAACCCGGTCAAAACGTTTTTACCATCAGGTTGCGGGCAAGGCACAGTTACACAATAAATAGTTTGACGTTGCCATTCGTATTTAGGGTTCGTGCTGATATATTCAGTTTTATAATCTTTGTCAGAGATTTTAAAATCGCCCATAACTGTTAAAAACTTTTGTTTAACTTCGGCTTGTTTAGCCACCGAGCCGGCGCGGTCTTTGGCATCACCCACGACACTGACCCGCAATTGGGCCACATCCGGCACGGCGTAAACTTCGCCCACACCATTTACACTAATAGTTGGCACGGGCGTATTGTCAGAACGCATAATTTGCCAGCCCTTAACTTGAGTAATAATTAAAGTAATAAAATAAATACCAATAATTACGGCAAAGATTTTACCGTTTTTCATTAACCTTTCCTTTTGTAAATCGTCTATTATCATATGGGTACATTATAGCACATTTGAAATTAGTACTACCTCACCCCCTTAATCCCCCTCTCCTTGGTAAGGAGAGGGGGTCGCAAAAGAAACAGTAGTAAAGCGCAAGCACACATGTACATATTTCAGTCTGCCGCAGAAAATTTTGCTTGGTTCCAACCCTGTTGGAAAAATTTTTGAGGATAAGTAAGGTTTTCGCAGGAAAAACCGAAGCGGGCTGAGATATGTGTATGTGTGCTGGAGCGATATATTTAATTTTTACTGAATAGATCTTAAAGTAACTTCAAAAATCAAGTCAGTATTTGGCGGGATGCTTGCCCCGGCCCCACGCTCACCATAGCCCATATCAGACGGAATATAAATTTTGCGCGTCTCACCTATTTGCATACCCAAGACACCCTTGTCAAAGCCGGCCACAACCTGGCCCACACCCAATGTAAATGGAAACGTGCCTTGGTCAAAAATCTTACCGTCTAAAAATGTGCCCTTGTAATCAACTGTAACATTATCGTTTGTTTTAGCCACAGTGCCAGCACCCTTTGTTAATACGTCAAATGAAAATTCTTTAATGTCGGTCATATTTTTTGTTTTGCCATTTTTGGCTAAGTCGGTTTCTATTAATTTATCATCACCCACTACTTTATTTTGTTCATTTTCGTTTTCCACGCTATTAATGTTTTCAGTAACATCGTTGTTTGGAACCTTTTCCTTACTGGCCGACATTGCCCAAAAAGCCAGTACAAGTAAAACAACAACCGCTACCAAAGTTATTATTTGGTTTTTATTCATCATAATATGACCATTATAGCATGTTTTTTAAGCTTTAAAAATGCTACAATAAGTGCATGACAAAGATATACAATAACGTATATAACCTACGCACCAAAGCCCGCATTACCCAGGAGGCTTTGTGCAAAAAAATTGGCACCAGTCGCCAAACTCTTTCTAAAATTGAAACGGGCATTTATAACCCTAACCTTGATTTGGCTTTTACGATTGCTAAATACTTCAACAAGCCTATTGAAAAAGTTTTCTCACCCAAACGGTTTTAGTTTTTAAAAATTAAATCCCGCCAGAAGTGTATATTTCTAGCGGGATAATTTTAGCGTATTAGTACGCGCTCTAGATTTCTAGAGTGCAACTCGTTACCGTCTACACAACTATTTATGCCACAGACCCTTTCCTTTACAGAAAACTGGTGAATGTCGGCAACTAATGTTGTATCGCCACGCATTTTTGGATTATGCGTGGCAACCCATAGCGGGTAACCATTGAAGTGCCCATCAAGGTGCCTGCAATAGTAACCCAGCCCGGTGTAAATTATCGGCTTTACACCGTAATGTTTTTCAACCAACTTCAGCCAATTTTTTAAACTGACTCTTAGACTACTAATAGACTGATTCGTGCTAAGGCGTTCAATGTCTAGCACTGGCCGTAGATTTCCAGAATCTAACTTTACAGTACTAATAAAGTTTTTGGCCTGCAAGCTTGAATGTTCGTTTGGGTCGTAGTAGTGATAGGCCCCAACGATAAAATATTTTTTTGCGCTGTCGAAATTTGCGCGAAAAAATTTGTCTTTCCTACTGCCACCCATCGTGGCCCGAACGACTACAAAAGTAATGTGCTTTTCGGTAGATAAATCACTCCAATTAATTTGTCTTTGGTAGTGTGAAATGTCGATACCGAACAAAAAAGCATCTGCCTTTGTTAGTGTGTCTGGGTTTAATGCCCCCAAATCGGCCCCCTCAGCTTGAACAAAAAATCCGTTATGAATATTGTCCGGCTGAAATGTGTAGTTTAAATTGATTAAAATAAAAACAAGTGTCATTAAAAGTGCTTTCATAACTCCTAAATATTTCTAATTAAATTATAGCACTTTTATTTATTTTTTACTCAGTTGTTACTCCGTCAAATTCAGGTCCATCAGCCTCGGCTTCTGCGCGGGTTTTGCGTACTACGCCATCCTTATGGTGTGGTGGTGTATATATAGTATACAGTTTCAAACTTTCAGTTGATGATGTATTAACAACGTTGTGTTGTGCACCAGCGGGCACGACAACAGCATCACCATCGCCTACTGTATATTCAACCTCATTGATAACTACCTTACCATCACCTTTTTCAAATCTAAAAAACTGGTCACCGTCATCATGCACCTCCATACCTATTTCCTCACCCGGTAATAACGACATTAAAACCAGCTGGCAATTTTGTGCTGTATATACAACCTTGCGAAAGTTTTCATTTTCAATTGTTAACTGCTCTATATTTTGCTTATAGCCTTTTTTCATAAATTTATTATAGCATGAACTTTTTTTGGTATCGGCTGGCATATAAAATACCCTGTTACCAGGGTATTTTTATTACGCTACTATTTCGTCAGTTGCAACTTCTGCAACCTCGGCGTTTTCATCAGCAGGCTCTTGAGCAACAACCTCTTCTTCAGTTGAAACTTCTGCATCAGCATTTACAACTTCATCAGTTGCAACTACTACTTCCTCGCCTTCTGTACCATCTACCTTTTTTACATCTTCGTCTTGCATATATTGTATTTAAATTAGTATTTATAAAACGACTCGTGTGAATTGTGAGTGTACACTAATAACCCAATAACTCCTAATTTTTAATAAATATCCTTATGCGAATTTTATTTTTTTACAATATTACTTATTGTAACTTTATTCATTTCAAGTTTATACTCAAAGTTTGCCCTACCCTGAATATGACCATCCTCATACAAGACTTCACCCTTTTTCGCTGTCGAATCAACACTGACATCTACAACATACCAAGAACCACCCAGCACTGGATCTTCTGGTGCCAAAGTTTTAATATTGTCGCGAATATATTTTTCAACAACTACCTGCTCATCCACAACAACTGGCACATTGGTATCAACCTGTTTAGACTTAATAAAATACAGACCAATCAACACAACCGCAACAACAATCACAAAAGGTATTATCTTTTTCATCCGTCTATTTTACCATAAATTTACCTTATAGTATCTGTTAAATCTCCTTTAAACAAAACCATTTGGGTTTGTAGTAATTACAAACATGGTATAATAAAGTTATTAAAAGTAATCTAAATTTTTATTATGAACACAAATAAAAAAGAAAATATAGCTATTGCCACATCGGCATTATTTACGGCCGTTGCTGTAATGCATGTTGTGAGGTATCTTTTTAATGTTGATCTAGTCATTGGTCAAGCAAGTTTGGCAATGTGGCCAAGTTTACTTGCCTTTATAGCGATAGGATATTTAGCAATTTTAAATTTTAAAACATTGGAAAGGAAAGGCGCGATTGTATGGAAAAAGTTTATTATGGCCTTGTTTATTATAGATGCAATTATTGTATTTTATTCTTGGGTCAGTAATTTAAATTATTGGGGATTCTCTCATAAAGAATTTGGCTACTTTTTGATTGTAGAAATTGTCATAATCATCATTTTGTATTTCAAAATAAAAAAGTCTTCTGGAAATTAAATTCGGCCTGATTTTACCACAACCCACCTCAATAAAAAACGCCCCCAATAATCAGGGGGCGCTAACAAACAAATGTGTATAAATCTAAAAAAATGACAGACGAAAGAACAAAAGTAAGGGGGCGCTATGAATCTACAAATAAATGCCAGGAACACTTACTACGCACCCCCACCAATTCAATTAATCTAATACATTTTTATTATAGCAAGACATAAACTTATGTCAAGCACTAAGTTTGGATCTTAATTGCTCTTGCCAAGTTTTGTAATGTTGTTTAAATATTTGTTGACTTCCACCTCCAATTCTCTTGACACATCAGTTCCAATACGATATATTTTACCATTTCTCATAGTTATCTCTACTGTATCAAGACCGGAAACATTGTAAATCCACATCTTGGGCCACAACCACAATCTTATTCCCCAACCATAATACCAATGATTTTTTACACTTCTTGCAGAAGTAATTTCTTCAAGTAAAAACTTCTTTTTAAATATTCCATATCCAAATTTTATTCTCAAATATTTTTCATTAATAGCCACTGTTAGTGTAGTAAACGACGCAAGAGTAAATACAATCAATACCATTATGAAAGTAATAGCAAAATTTGTACCGGAGTAATACGATACGGGTTCTGCCCGAGCTGTAATATATGACCATACGAAAATCACAAGTACAGCTAGTGTGGCAACCAGCATTAAATATCCAATTTGAGTGTGTTTGTATGGCGTCATATATTTGTTTTTATTATAACAAGAAAATAACTACGGCCCTATTGCCCATTTTGTCAGTTATTTCCTTATCAAACTTTTGGATTTTAAATATATTCATATACTACAACCATACCCTATCCCCACCCCAAATGCAAAAAGGCTTTGTTTTTTAAGGGTTTTTAGTACTTATAATATTTAAAAAAGCCTCTGTCTGTTCTAGAATTTCCTGTTGCTTTTGCTTAAATTTTTCTGAATCAATGGGTATGTTATTATTTTCTAAATCTATCCATTGTGTCATAAAAAGTTTATTAAAATAATACTTACTGGTTTCAGTTTTAGTTTGCTGTCTTCCTTCTTCAGAATAAGGCCTGTCCCATTGCTCAAATGTTTCTATAATAAAAAAATCATTAATATCAAAAAAATAATATTTATACTGGTGGCGAAAAGTTTCTCCACCGTAAGACACTTCTATTATTTTTGTAAACCAGTCACTTTTGTCAAAATAAACTGTAAGTTCAGCAGCCTCCACACCATCAGAGTCTATAGGAATAACCCTAAGACCATATCCTGTTTTTTGGTTTTCAAAAAAAGTTGTATCGAATTTATAACTAGTATTCTGGACTGTTTGATTACTATTGTTTTTATAGTATAAATAATATCCAATTCCTAAAACAATAACAATAATTAATACAAGTAGTTCCTTAGGTTTTATTTTTTCTTTATTCATCGTATTTATAATTCTTAAACAGTTCACCAATGGACTGACCTAGGCTCATCTGAAAATGTGGATCATCTCCAAAACCATGCCCCCACACAAACCCTTGCTGGTTTGCAATGTTCGCAATTTCAGGAGTTATGTGTTTATTAACATTTGGTTGACCATTTTCTACTATGACAACATCTAGAGCTCGCCCATAATTATGATAACTACGGCCGGCTATAGAGTCCGTTGCCCACGGAAGACCAGGTTGAGCTTTAACATTATTTAACCCAACTGCATTCAATTTTTCCTGAGTTCTGCCTCTGGCATAATATTCATTCTGCCTACCTCCTGTCCTATACGATTCAGTCACTCTTAATTGAGTATTTAATTCTGACTCAGTGTTATTTATAAAATTAGTTGCACGTTGCTGTACCCTAGGATCAAGCTGTTTTATTCTTTGATCAGTTACAGAATCCCACGTTGTAGTTTTAGTAATTTGCTGAGATACGGGAACAATTACATGAGCATTAGATTTACCAATTTCTCCATTAAATAAACTGGCCCAACCATTTTTAATATTTTGA
>Ga0209541_10017236_pt1 | contig 10594 bp, 7 predicted proteins | sample RifCSPlowO2_01_FD_184027 | JGI IMG/M metagenome (GOLD analysis project Ga0209541, IMG submission 184027) | Groundwater microbial communities from Rifle, Colorado - Rifle CSP2_plank lowO2_0.1 (SPAdes) (version 2) | ecosystem: Environmental > Aquatic > Deep subsurface > Groundwater | place: Rifle... | reverse complement strand
TAACATCCTTGGGAAGTTCACTTTGGGATTAGTTTTCTGGATTTTGGTGAATTGTTGGTGGTTAATACCGGTATTAACTATTAGCCAGGGCGTGGCTTCGCAGCAACACAATATCTGGGAGAGCATGGCTACACTGATTGATATAAGTAAACGGGTGATCTTACCTTATAGTCTGCAGATGATTAATTCTTATTATCTTTTTGAAAAAGCAGAGCTAGGAGAAGTATACAAAAGTTTCTTTTTTCGTTTTATTCCTTGGATGGGAGTTGCTACAATATTTTATGGTATTGTTTACGCTCTTCGAAAAAAATACCTTGTTTTTTATCCTCTGATGTTCTTAATCATAATAATGCTCGCAAAAGGTTCCTCTTCCCCCTTTGGCCAACCTTTTTTATTACTTTTTTCTAAATTTTTTGTCCTTGGGTTACTTAGAAATCCATTTGAAAAAATCGGCATACTCTTACCTCTTGTATCCAGTATATTGTTTGCTGTAGGAATTGAAGGTTTTTTTAATTGGGGCAGTAAAAAATTGGGTATTTTAGCGAGTAAAATAATTTTAGTAATACTATTTTTACTCCTGGGAATTTATTATTGGCCAATGTATCAGGGAACAATTTTTGGCATTGGGGGTAAACCAAACTATGTGGAAATTCCAGCTAGTTATATACAAACAGACAAATGGTTGAATGATAGGGTACAGCAAGAAAATCCTCAAATTGATGGTAGAATTCTTCATTTGCCATTAACAAGAAGCGATGTTGTAACCTATGATTGGGAATTTGGTTATCATGGTGTTGATTCATCTGCTTCATTATTTACGGCCTTACCTTCAATTTCACGAGGGCTCGGTCCTCAAAGGATAGATGACTCTTTAACAGCGCTATCGTTAATGTTTCATGTACCTTACTCTAGAAATGAGGATAAGATATTAAAATTTGTTCAGGATTTTAATATTAGATTCATTGTATTGCATAAAGATATGGAATGGAGAGGAATAGATGTTTATAACCCAAAAGAAACTGAGAAAATTTTGGATTATTTAAGTTTTTTACAAAGAAAAATACAATTTGGAGATCTTATCATTTACGAGGTTTTACCAAAATATTTTAAATCAAAAATAATTCTTGCAGATGATGTTAATTTTATTTATCCCGAAAAAGCTACATTTAAAATGTGGCCTAATCTAATTACAAGTATATCAAGCGATAATATTACTTCAACATATGAAAATGCCAAACAAATCATAAACGAGAGTCATGAAATTATTATTTTTCCTGATCACTCATTTACCTATTTAGAGGCTTCGGCAGCAGGTATGGAGAATGTTATTAATAGTCTCGCTGTTATACTTTATAATTTTAATAGCACAAAAGCTTTTCTAGAGAAAAGTGGTGATGTTGAAGGTGGGCAAATCATTGGTAGGGTAATTTCAGCAGGAGAAGATTTAATTAATTCCTATATATTATTAAAGCAAAATAATAACATACAGGCGATTCTTTTAATTGAAAAGTATACGCATACTATTAGTAAATTATTTGAGCAGGACCCTCGAAAATCGAAATTAAGTTTCTTTATTGATCAATCTACTTTAGATAATATATTCAAACTTCATTTATTAATTCTAGAGGACATAGAGACAGTGTTAAATTTTAACCAAAAAGAAATAATCTCACCTGCAAAAGATAAAATTAAACAATATTTGAATAATTACAAATTGCTACCCAATTACCCAATGATTAAAAGTGACAATTTGGTAACTCAAGAAAGACAAGTTAATCAATTTAGTATTCCTGCGATAGGAAAATATGAATTGCTTATGGTTGATTCATCAATTAGTGATATTTATCCAAACAAGCTCGAAGCATTAGATTTTCAAATTAATAACCAATTATATAATCCTAAAGCTACAAAGGAGACAAATTTAATATCCTATGGAGAAAGAGAATTTAATAAAGGAGAATATGAAATAAGTTTTAATAATCTACTTTCAAATAATCTTATTGTCTCAAATCAATTAACAAAAACAGATAACGTTTCTTTAATAGATCAGGATACTTATCAACTTACTTCTAATGGACAAGATGTAGCTTATATTGAAGGAGATTTGGGAGTTACTACTGGAGAGGATACTTATCAGGTTACAATTGACGGTAGTTTCTTAGCCGGGTTTGAATTTTATGTTCAGATTATCCAAGATGGTGATGAAATAGTAAATGGAATCCAGAAACCTAGGGTTGGAACATTTATATATCGAACTAAACAAGATTCAAATTTCCAAAATTATAGTTTTAAATTATCCCCATTAAATTTGGCAACCAGAAAGGCCAAATTTAGAATTATAATTGATCCCATTGGGACGGAATCGTTTAACACTCCTCTTTCACCTTATGTCCCAACCACTGTAGCGATTAGAAACTTAAGAGTTTTTAGAGTACTGAATAATCAAATATTCTTAAGAAGTAAGACAGAAAGAGGAAATCAGAGTCTAGCATCGGGACAAATTTATGAAATGAAACAGAAGAACCCGGTTCTATATGAAGGTAAGCTTAAAATTGATCGACCAACTTTTTTGATTTTTAAAGAAACCTTTTATCCTGGATGGGAATTAGAATTAAGAAAAGGTGACAATCTTATAAAGGTGGAAAAACACAACCTAGCTAATCTTTATAGTAACTCATGGTGGATAGAAAATACAGGCGAATATAGTTTTAAAATTGAATATAAACCTCAACAGGGAGTGATTTTAGGTACCTACCTAGCTTTGGCTGGTTTTTTGGGAGTTATCGTTTTGTTTTTAAAGTCAAAGATTAATAAAAAAAATGAAAGCTAATAAAGTACTGATAAAATTTGTAATACTGCCAATTTTTCTGGTAGGTTTTTTTAACTTTTTGGAATATGGTTTTAGTTGGAATAGAATAGACCAGTTTGTATATCCTATTATATTGATGATAATTACTTTGATTGTTTACTATATTGCAAGGTTAAGAAAAATATTTTTCATCTTCTCATTTATTTTGCTTCTTATTATGATTTTTCTGTACCTACTATATGAATTAAATTTAGCAAATATTGTGGGCAGTTTTGGTTTCAGTATACTTTTAATTGTTATAACAGCTTACCTCCCACAAATTTTTAAAAAAGGATTTATAGAAAAATTCTAGTATTCTAAACCTATTGTCGTATGTTCAACCCTTGCTTTTGAATAATATTTCTACTAATATTGGTTCCTGAGGTGGATACAATCTACATAAATAAACATGTTGTCACAAATAAAAAAAGATTTAGGAATTAATATTACCCCTGAATTATATCAACAAATTATTAACTATTTTGCAAAGTTGTATAAAGGAGTCATCCCCGATTCTTATCCTGCTGAAGAGTTTGCAAAAGCTAGACTATATAGTTCCATACGTCAGATTAAACGATTGAAAGAGTTAGGTTTATCACCTAAAAAATGTCTGGATGCAGGCTGTGGTATTGGCATATTTGCTCTTGTTGCAAATATAGAGGGATATAATTTCTATGGATATGATATTGATAAGGAATCTGTAAAAATTGCAAAACAGCTTTTTAAAATAAATAAAATATCCCCAAAAAAAATTAGTTTAAATCCAACAATAAAGAATTTAAAAGGAAAGTTTGATCTGATTACATCTTTTGAGGTTGTTGAGCATTTAAGCGATATGGACTCATATATAAAAAAATTAAGGAAAGCTATTGTAGATGACGGATCATTATTTATTGAAACTCCTAATTATATGATTCCTTACGAAACTCATTACTACGCTTTTATTCCACCTGGTCCGAGATTTATTAAGTGGTTCTTCTGCAAATTAAAAGGGGCAACAAATAAGTCTTTTTTTGATAGCATAAATTTTGTGAACAAATTTTCATTAGAGTCATCATTGAAGAAATTTGAATTTACTTTTGATAATTTGGGAGATTCCGAATGGCTACAACAAATATTAATAAAATCTACTCCAGATAGGAGTAAGCATCTTTCTGATTTCTCACGTATTATAAAGAAATATAATTTAGGGATATTGGTTAAGTTTTTAACATGGTTAGGCTTTTACACTCCCTTAGTATATTTAGCAAACCCAAAAAACAATAAAATCTCCAGGCTTAATTAACGTGATCATTAAATTTGCGGCGGGCTAATCCAAATAAAACAATTAATGATCCTATTGTCACAGAAATTATGGATATTAAACTGTCAGTATTCAATCCATCTTGCAAAGTGAAATTTAGAGTTAGATCATAGTCTCCCGAACGTTCAATTAACCAGCCATTCGCAAAGGAGTTTGCCAAAAAGTGTTTTTTAGCCTTTATCCCATCAGGAAAAATAATTTCCCAACCCGTATTAAAACTGGCGGAATAAACTAAGATAAAAGGGTTTTGGGAATTTTTAATACGGATATTATATTTAGTTGGACTAATTTTTATATAGGTAAGTTCAGGTTTTTTTTGAAGGTTGTTCTCAACTTTTCTAATTAATGTTATGGAAGGATTAATAATCTTTCTTATAATCATATTTTTAATGATAATATTGCTTGATGGTTCAGGAGAAAGATAGATTTTTAAACTACTGGCAGTATTTGTTGGTTCCAGGGTGTCCTTGTAAAGACTAAATACATTTGGAGTGGTAGGTGGTAAATCGCGGATATATAAAGGTATAGGCTGATTATTTCTTATTTGTGAGTTATCTTGAGAAACTACTATTTTCTTCTTGTCCTGTGTCAAACTATAATCAAATGAAATTTCATATTTTGCAAAAGGGTCAAAATCTGAAATTGTATAACTACCTACATTTATATCTTGCAGCGCTAAATTATCCTTCCCTTGTCTTAATACTTCCATCTCATGCATTCCTTCTTCTAAATTAAAACTTCCAAAGGAATACTGCCCATTCTCTCTTAAGATTGGTTTGATATCTAATCTAGCCTTATCAACTTTAACAATAGGAAGGTTTGCAATTAACTCATAGCTTCCAGCATTTTTAATATCAAATTTATAGATAGCATCCTGTATTTGAGGATGGATAATCTCTGTATTTGTGAAGCTAGAAAGATACGATAGATCATTGTGATATGCTGTGTCATTTGAGCTAACTTCAGGTAAAATAAAGTCTGAAAGTTTTACTTGTGGAGATACCTTAATCAAATTTGTGGTAGCAAAAATTGTTCTATCCCCCCAAAAGGGATTCTGCCAGAATTTGAGTTTACCGAAATCTTCAGTCTTATTAAGTTTGCTTTCCTTTGTATAATTATTTGCAATATTGTTAAGAATATTCGGATCTCTCATGTTACGTTCATGAAAATCGATATCTGAGCGAATCATCAAATATTTAGCATTAAGAATATTCATTACTTTATAGAAATTTTCATTCTTGATAAATAGTTCCTCAAGTTGGTCTGCAATCTCACTATAGTAGAGAACTGGAGTGCTAAACATAACGTTTGGAGTTGAAAATAACCATGTTGATGTTTCCACCCCCTGATATCCTTTTTCCCACAAATAAGTTACTCCCTGACCGTTGAATGGAAATCCTATAAATCTAAAATTTTGTTCTTGGGAATTAAGCCAATCATTAGCAGAAGAGTAATAAGATGGGACTTTAACTTTATAACCTATGGAATAATTATTTGTTGGTGGGGACATGTTAGTAAAAACAAGTCCAGACCAAAATGGAAAGCCAAATAAGCCAACAATGATTATTAAATAAGCAATATATATCGCATTTCTTCCTTTTTTTTGAAATCTTAAAGATAAATCTTCCATTCCTGCAACCAGTAAAGGAGTGACTGCAAGAGGAATAATAAATCCAAACTTTTCAAATGGATTGCGGAAAACTTGCAATGGCTTGAAGATCGTAAAAAGAAATTCGAATAATTGTCCGAATGGTGGATTACTACCTTTTGCAAGAAAAAGACTGAATATGAATAAACTTCCCAAAAAAAGAACATTAATGTTTTTTCTTTTCTGGATTATAAATAACAAAACAATTCCGGTAGTAAAAAATTCCATTATGATAGCCCATGGAGTAACGAATAATTTTGCCCAATCAACAAATGGAGTTACAAAAAACGATTTATGAAATAATCTAAACAAGTAATTTATATCACCCAGGCTTTTACTCAGCGAATTTAGAGTGGTAAGAGTATCTGTTTTTTTATAAAGTATTGATAACTCTTGGGTGTAATTATCTAAGAATAAACTTCTTATAATTTGACCAATCCACCAAAAATTGACTAAACAAAAGAAAATTAAATTTAAAACAAAAAAGGAAATAAAGAATATTCTTTCTCTTTTAGTATTTGTTGCTAAAAGTTTAAATACTGTTATATATAAAAATACAAACCATAATGTAATATTGAAAACCGGGTTAGAAAGTCCTATTGCAAATATTGAACAAATAATTCCCAATAAAAAAATATAAAGATAGTTTTGTTTATTAATCCCCTTTAAATAAAAGTATGTTGCTAAAGGTAGAAGCGCCCAGAAGGTCATGTAGTTATATAAGAACCTATTCCAAACATTAACTAAAGATATTAAATTAAACCAATAAAAAAGAGAGGCCATTAATAAGTATCTGCGGGAGATTTTAGGGAAGAGCTCTTGAGTAAAGAGTACAATCCCTATTCCTGCTGTAATTAACAGAAACCAGAAAAACCAAGCCTCAATTATAAAATTTGGAATCCCAACTCTCTGTAAAAAAGACAAAATATAAAATGTTGGTGCAAAGGCCGTTACAATACCATTAGCATATCCTAGTCCCGGGTTAATATCCGACCAAGCGAATTTCACTTGATCATAGAATCCTGTTAGGTTATAGAATAGCAGTTGACTTTCTGCGGTACCTAATATGAAGCCATCCTTAAACCAAATAAACACAAGAACAAAACTTAGGAACGATAGAATGATTAGCAATAAAGCTGTGGTCCTCATTTTTAGTATAGTATAATACCCAAATTACCTATTTACTATGGATAATATTACTCATTATGGGGATCAGGTTTTCGATAAGAAATATTTTGGAACTTACTATAAAAAATACAATGAAGAAGAGTTTACAAAAGCTTATCGTTGGTTTAAAGGATGGACTAGGTTAATTGGTCAACTATATCCAATTAAAAAATTTCATGGGAAAAAAATTTTGGTTGTTGGAAGTGGAATTGGAGCTTTCCCCAAAGCTGTTAAAGAAATGGGATTTGAAGTTCAAGCAACCGATATCTCGAAATTTATTATCAAAAAGGCCAAAAAATTACAAAAAGACATTGATTTTAAGGTGGATGATATAGAAAGAATTGCTGGTAAACAAAATCAGTACAATTTAATCTTTATGATAAAGACATTAGAGCGCCTAAGGGATCCAAAAAAAGCACTTAAACACATAAAAGGTAGATTAAAAAAGGATGGGATGCTAATATTCTTTTCCCCTTATTTAACAAAAAAAAATCTAACTGATCCAGCTAATATTAATGTAAAATCTCCTGAGGAATGGATTGATATAGGAAAAGAATTAAGCTTTAAAAAGATGAAATTTAAATATGTCTCCTTTTTGCCATTTCTATATCGTTATAACTCGTTTTTTAGTAGGGCTTTCCCTATAAAAATTAATTTGCCAATGGTTGTTAATACTTGTTTTTTTATTTTTGAGAACTAATATGTCATACACAATTAAGGTGAAAGATAAAAAATTCATGAAACATGGACAGAAGGTATTTGATGAACAATACTATGGCATGTTCTTTGAGGAATACTCCTATAAAGAAATGCTAGCTTACTACCATTTTTTTCTGGGATGGATAAGATTTCTAGATAAATTTCTTCCATTAAAAAAAGGAGAGGGCAAAAAAGTTTTAGAAATAGGATGTGGTATTGGTGCCTTCGCAAAAATCTTAAACGAAAGAGGTTTTAGGGTTGATGCTACAGATGTATCGCCATTTATTGTGGAAAGAGCCCAAAAAATTCATAAAGATATTAATTTTAGGTTACTTAATATTGAAAAAGCTACAATAAATGAAAAATATGACTATATTTTTGCATTTGAAGTTATGGAACACCTTAAAAATCCATCTAAAGCATTAATAAACATAAAAAAAATGTTAAAGAAAAAAGGAGTTTTAATTTTCTCAACACCTTTCCCTACAAAAGAAATGTTGGCAGATCCCATGCACATTAATGTTCATCCGCCTAAGTTTTGGTTATCTGAAGGGGAAAAAATTGGATATAAAAACCTAAAAGTAAAATATGTTTCATTTTTACCTTTTTTATATAAACTTCACCCTTTTTTTAGCAGAGCTCTACCGTTTAGGATAGATAACTATTTTATAAACAGTACAGGTATATATTTATTCAAAAAATAATACTAAATTTTTATTTTGATATAAGAAAACTGTTTACATAATTTGCTAATTTTAGAGAAACCAAAATCACATACTTATGAAAGTAGAAAGCAGCCACTAAAATAACAGGAAGTGAAACAAAAAAGGTTATTAATACGCTCATATTATAATCAAAATACTCGATAAATATTTTAAACAGGAAGCTGGAAAATGAACCTATAATTAAAAGGTGTAAAAAGAAAACTGAAAATGAAATTTCTCCTAAAAATCTCAAAACAAAATTTGCAAAAAGCCTTTTTAGAATATTTAAGTTTTTTATTGCCAAAAACATTAAGAGTGCGGCCGTAGCTTGAAATAAAATTATATTCTTTGATTCACCTAATATTGGTATTTTTATTAAATCATATAAAGTATCCTTTGTGGATCCGATGGGAAATGAACCTAGAATAATTGCTATTACCAAAAAAACAAACCCAATTTTTTTATTCTCTTTTGTTAGAATTTTTACTCTCGAATTATATTCCAAGTTACAAAGGAGCATTCCAACAACAAAACCCATTAAATAACTTTTCCAAACAAAAGTAATGATAAAAAGAAGAAAATACACAAAGGCTTTCCTCTTTGTATACTTGAATATTTTTAAGGCAAGATATACCAAAATAGAACCTGCCAATTCATACGACATCATCCACAAAACAGGATTATATGTTTGATTACCAATAAATATAGAACTCATAAATATACCCTCCATAATTGCCTTATAAAAATTGGCCTCAAAGGTCCAAAAATTTGCAAACCACATGGATGATCCAGTAATAGTTGATATTTGAAGGTTATAGAAAAGGTTCCCTTTTAAAAGGACATAGGAAATCAATATGGATATTAAAGTAGGTATTGCCAGTCTCAAGTATCTCCTAATAAGAGATGGCATTAAAGGTTCCTCCTTATGAAACCTAAAGTACTTATAACTAAGAAAATACCCGCTTAATAAATAAAAAATACTAAGTGCAAATATTCCAGAAAAGAAAATGTTCAGTGGAGTTTTATAAATAATAGGTTCAAAGATGTTATGGAACTGAGCTTTTTCACCAAAGATGATAGCGGGATAAAAGGCAGCTGCAAAGTGGTTTAAGACAACTATCATCATTGATAATCCTCTTAAACCTTCTAGGTAATCTATTTTCTCATTCATAATCTCCCGATTATCATACTATTTCCATAAAATGAAAGAAAGAATATAATCTAACTCATGGAGTTTATATATTTAGTAGTTATTATTCTTTGGATTTTAGGAATCATCATTTTTAAAAAGAATAGTACTTATGCTCTGATTCCGGCTTTTATCTTCTTTCTAATTTCAGCTTCTTTTGCAGTTTTTAGCTTAATGGATATATCAGAACAAATTATGAGAATAAGTTTTATTGGTTGGATAATAGGGGTGTTAGGAAGCTTAATTGAATATAAAAAACAGGGGAAAATACACTAAAGATTTAATAAATCTTTGCAACTACTGGAAAAATATTTTGCCCCTCCATATCAGGGCTTTGAATGTTTTCATAATACACTTTGATTGTTGGATCCCCATATAGTAGTTGTAACGCATCGGCTCCATTTAAAACTAGATTGGCTTGCTTAGAACTATCCCCCCATTCTTTTGTTAGCTTTGGATAAGAAGGGTCATTTGTAAAATATATAATAGAGCCCTTTGGTAAGGTTGGATACTGACTTTTAACATCGGTAATAAGTTTCTCAGCAATTCTTCCACGGTTTGCTGCCCAATAATTTGTACTACCTAGTAGGACAGAAACTGAAGAAAGAAATGCTATATTGCTAATGAAAACTATCATGAAGGTTCGCGAAAGCATTACACTTCTGGTTTTACTAAGGTCAAAAAAACTAAAAGTGATAAAACCTATTATCGACCAAAAGGGGAGTAGGCTAATAACAAGATAATGAGTTGATTTATGAAGGGGTAATAATAGGACAGGAGATAATCCCAAAGGAAACCATAAGAGGCAAAATAAAAAGTATTTATTTTTAAATATGGTATTTTTTTTAAATATCAATGTAAGTACTGAAATAATTAATAAAATTAGAAAAATAACAAAGGAAGGAAAAATTAATTGATAATAGTTACCCCAGTATTTTAAAAGATTAGGATTTAGTTTTAATCCTGGCATTACAAAATCTATTAAGGTTTCAGGAAGCCCCAGAGCCCAGAATGAATACCAAGCTAGTGAATTCAG
>Ga0209541_10017235_pt1 | contig 10595 bp, 9 predicted proteins | sample RifCSPlowO2_01_FD_184027 | JGI IMG/M metagenome (GOLD analysis project Ga0209541, IMG submission 184027) | Groundwater microbial communities from Rifle, Colorado - Rifle CSP2_plank lowO2_0.1 (SPAdes) (version 2) | ecosystem: Environmental > Aquatic > Deep subsurface > Groundwater | place: Rifle... | reverse complement strand
CATCAAGAGCGGTTTGTACTGTTGGGGGCTCTGGGGCAGAGCGAAGAACTTGCCGGGATAGATTCGGCTTGGCACGACAAAATCCCGGGAGCCTTCCGGGGTAGATTTCGTAAGCAGGGGGGTCTCGATCTCCGTGAATCCCTTAGAAAAGAGATACTCCCTGGCCGCCTGAACGTATGTAGAGCGCACCTTGAGATTGCGCTGGAGCCTGGGGCGCCTCAAGTCAAGGTACCGGTATTTAAGGCGCGTTTCCTCGCTAATGTCATAGCCCAAGGTGTCAATCGGAAACGGAAGGGGCTGGGACTTTGCGAGCACGGTGAGCCTTGCGGCAGCGACCTCAATATTTCCCGTGGGGATTCCAGGATTCTTCATCTCTTGGGGGCGTTCCTTTATCTCTCCTTCTATCTCTACCACCCATTCCGGGCGTAGATTCTCTATCTCTTTTGCGTTTTTGCACACTATCTGTATTATCCCTGCCCGGTCTCTCAAATCCAAAAACACCAGTTTTCCATGGTCGCGGCGCGTTTGCACCCACCCTGCCAATTTCACCTGTTCCCCTATTTTTTTTGAGGTTTCTGTTGTGAGAATTCGCTGCATGGCAAACAAAAACTATCCTTTGCACAGGATAGCATATATCCGGCAACTCGAGAAGACGCAAAAACTGTCCTTTTCCCCTATTTTAGATACGACTTTACCTTGGCTACTAGTTCCTGGGGCGTGTAATCGGTTTTCAAAAGGTACTCTTTGGTTCCTAGTTCCAGGGCCTCTTTCTTTGTTTGGGGGTCTTCCAGGTTGGAAAAAACCACCACGGGGATGTCGGCAATGGTCGGGTCTTGTTTTTTTCTCTGAAGAAACTCAATGCCGTGGCCGTCAAAGAGGAGGATATCCAAAAGGATGATATCCGGCTTTTTTTGCTTGGTGAGTTTTAATCCTTCGTCTCTGCTTGCCGCCGTATATACTTTCCATCCTTCTGCGCGAAAACGGTCGGCATACATGTCAACCAAAATGTGCTCATCTTCCACAATCAGGATTGTTGTCTGTTTTGCCATACTGTTATTGTACTATTATACTACTATACTACTGCACGGGAATCTGCACAAAGAAGGTACTGCCTTTCCCCTTGCCCGCTGATTTTGCCCAAATCCTGCCTTTGTGCATGTTCACAAACTGCTTTGCGATGTATAGACCCAATCCCGCTCCCTCGGTCCACATCTTTGTTCCCGTCCTGCCCCTTGAAAAGCTCTCAAAGAGGTGTTGCAGTTCCTGCTGGCCCATGCCTTCTCCCGTATCCTGTATTTTTATGAGCGCGCTCGTTGTTGGAAGATTCCTGTTCTCCGGCTGCGCAGAAAGCGTTACGGTAATGGACCCTTCGGCGGTATATCGTATGGCGTTGTCAATAATATTCAGCACAATGTTTCGTATCTTGGCAGGATCCATATTAAAGGAAGGAAGAAGTATGGGTTTTTCAAGAGAGAGTTTGAGTTTTTTCTCTTTTGTCTTTATCTGGAGTTCGTCAATCACGCTCTGCACAACTTCTTGGAGTTTTGCTTTTTGCCACTCCACTTTAATTCTACCCGACTCAATGCGGGAGATGTTGAGAAGGTCGTTGACCAAGTGAATGAGCCGTTCGTTGGATTCATAGATGTTGTCTATGGGCTTTTCCTGTTTGGCAGAGAGCTTGCCATAGGTTCCCTCCAGGAGCATGGAGATATACCCTTTAATGGCGGTAAGGGGGGTTCTCAACTGGTGGGAAGCGATAGATACGAACTCTGATTTTGCCTCGTCCAGCTCTTTTAATTTTTTGTAGGTTTGTTGTAGTTCTTCTTTTTGTTTGATCTCATTTAATACGCTTTTAATGAGAAGATATCCAGCTACCAAAAAGGTAACAAGGAGAAAAGTTTTCCAAGTATATTCGAGTGAGTTTTCGGATGAAAAGACGTTGATCAGTAGTAATATTCCAATCACTGCAACAAGCAACTGCGTAAGAATAATGCGTATACCCAACAGACGTTTGCGTATTACGGCATATGCGGTGAATCCCACAAGGAATGTCATACCGTACAATCCGAAGCGGGAAATTTCTAGGGTAATAGTATAGAAGGTCTGAAGGAAGAGATTAATGAATACAGCATTACCGGCAGAGAGAAGAAAACCAAGAAGAATAAGTTCAATCTGTTGCTGTTTTAGGATATGTTTTTCCTGTTTTGTTTGTATTCTTCCCCATAGGAGATAAAAGAGCCCTCCAAGAGTCAATATCAAAAGGAGTAATGCATACATTGGCCATAGGACCCCTTGCTTGAATGCAATGATATTGTCTTGAAATGTGATATCGGTAAGAATAAAGGAGCCAAGCAATGAGAGAAGTGCAAGAGCTCCACTGAGAAAAAGTAGCGTCCTACCAAGTACAAAATCGAAAAAAGGACTATGTGAAAGTTGTACGAAGGTTTTGCAGAAATAAAACCACAAGAGAAAGACAAAAAGCGCAAGGGCAAAGTCAAGGCGCAGGAACAGCCCCAGTCGTTCTACGCCCACGATATCCGGTTCGTTTTCAAGAAAGTTACTAAAGATCCAAAGATTTACTAAAATAACAAATCCCGCAAAAAGTTGATTTACTTTTTGCTTGCTGTCGCGAAATAAAACAGCAACACCTAAAAGAGCGTTTACGACTAGAAGGATATAAATAACAGAGTCAAACAACATAATAATAGCCCTCCGATTTCATTGGTTTATTATACACCCAGAAAGCGAGACAGCAATTGTTGAATAGAAAAAAAGAAGCCCAGAAGAGAAAGAAAGCGCATTGCCTTCCATCCACTGGGCCTTTTGGTTCAGAACCAAGATGGCCTACATGAACACATTGGCGCGACGAGTACCTGAGGGTCCATTGTTTCTCGGTACCGCTCAAACAGGTTATAAAACTCTAAATCACATTCTGCAGCACCCTCCAAACTTTCTGGGATTCCCTTGGGTACATGGTTTGAAGGGATAGCAAGGAATGGCGGTACATCCTGGAAGGGCAAGAGATGAATTCGCCCTCCAAAACAAGGTAGAGTGTCCTTAAGGACTTTGAGCACTGCCCAGAGGTTGGCGGGGACGAAACCATCGTTCAGCCATGCCTTATGAAGCAGGGTTCCTGGAGCAACGCATGCAGGTGAGAAATAGACTTCTTCCATCCCCAACCCGTCAGCGCCTTGTTCGTTTAAGATCCAGGCGATAGTGCTTGTTGCTTCCTGAATGGCCCAGGAAAGTGAGATCCCAGGAGCCGGATTCAGAAGGGCGTATCCGCCAGCGGTTACCCCAAGGGCATGTATTGTATGTACGGCTTCCTCAAGCTGTCTGCGTTGGTGCCCCTTCTTGAGAACCTTGTTGCGAAGGTTATCATCCTGGGTTTCAACGCCGATACGAATGGTGAGAGAGATATCATGGGCCGATAAAATCTCCACCAGCGGCGCTAAAGACAAAGGAGTAATAAGAGAGGCACGAGCTTCAACCACCACGCGTTTCACAAGATATGGAATTATTTCTTGTACGAGAGCCAGTTGAAGCTCAGATGGCATTGCAAGGAACGATCCAGCATTGAAGACCATAAGCGTATGGGGAACATCACTCCCCATAGTTTCCCTGAGGGTTTGTTGGAATATGCTGATATGGTCGGAGATAGAGGGGGGATACCCTCCGTAAAACATCTTTCGATACTCCATGACAGCATTTGGAAGAGCGCAGAAGGTACAGAGATTGTTCCTCTCGCCCTTGCTTTCTCCCCAGTCAGGACATCCGTAGGGAACAAAGACCGTAGCAGTTGAGATGAGGCCGTCGCGCAGGTCTGGCCAGAGACGGCGACCTCCTTGCAGTAATTCAATTCTTGGGTCTTGTACAATAGTTACCACGGTTTTCCTCCTTGCAATCTTCAATCACTCATTTTTTTTGGTTTACCCAGATCGTGGAGTAGTTGGCCAAGGGCATGAAGCGCCTGGTAAGGATCGTGAAGTGCGAAAAACACCCCGTGGCCCATGGATTCCTTATCGGGCGGAAATCCATTCGGCAGGAGACACAGCGGAGAACCACCCCCGCTTCGACTCCAGTAGTAGCGAAGCATCGGATCGCGGGGACCGCCGTCTGAACGGGTGAGTCGCCAGTACTGTTCAGCCTTAATACCAGTTTCTCTATGAGCTTTTGCGAATCCAGGCATGCGCGAGCAGAACATATAGAGGCCGCCACGCTTGACCCAGACCACCGCAGATGCGTGAAGCAAAAGCTCTGTGGTGCCTATGGGGGCACGTTTTGATTCTGCAAGCGACACAACATAGAGGTTAGGACCAGTAGGGTCGAAGGTTTTCTGCAAAGTCCCATCGTCGGTTGCGGCACCCCAAGACGTGCATTCTTTCTGGGTAAGGCTAGTAGGTTGGAGAATGATATATGCCACAACACCCTTTTGTTTTATGGCTACCCAGAAGAATTGATACTCGCCTTGATTGCATAGGGTGATGCGTTTTTCCATCATGGTCTGGTGTGCCATCGCTCCCTCTCCAAGAGGACCGAACGTCTCTACTTCTAGTGCCATAATTCCCTCAATGTCTTGAGGGATTGCGGGTCTGATTGTGGCCATGAAAACCTCCTCACTTACCACATGATTATTTATATTGTGACGGGCAAGATGCCTAACTGCGTTCAGTATATCTTGCGGGAAAGATGTATGTCAAGAACCTCCGACAAGAATTATGCACAATAAGGGTATTTTAAGCAAAAATTATTGTAAGAAATCGCCGACATAATCACTAACCTGCCATAGTGAGATGTGAGATAAGTGTGTTAGACACTAAGTGTCTAACACACTAATAGTGTTTGTCATACTGTTTTATTTTAAGCGATAGCTGAAAATAACCCAAAGCATCCCTGCCTCTCTTTCTTTCATGAAACGAAGGTTTTATGGTATAATAATATAAGAAAAACATGGACATTCTCTCGTTGGAATTAAGAAAACTTGGTTTAAAGGAAAAGGAGGTTGGGGTGTATTTGGCTGGCCTGGGGTTTGGTGCTTCTTCTGTGCAGAATATTGCAAAAAAGGCGGGGATTGCTAGAGCCACAACGTATGAAATTATCAGGATCCTTCAAGAAAAAGGGCTGTTTGCTCAAGCAACACAGAATAAGAAAAGAGTTTTTATTGCCCAGTCCCCGGAGAAGATCTTGGGAATGCTGCGTCTACAAAAAAGGGAGGTGGAAGAAAAAGAGCGCGAGTTCATACGCATCATTGCGGCCCTGGAAAGCAGGGTCTTTGGACAAAAAGGGGGGGTACAGGTATTCAAGGGAAAGGAAGGCCTGGAGATTTTAGAAGAGCAGCTTTTGTTTAGTGGTTGCCTTGCTTTTGTGGTATTTACGTCTGAGAACTCTTCTAGCGAGAAAAAGCGCAGGGAAGGAATGTACGAAAAGATAAGAAAACGCCTGGGAAGATTCTCTGTTCAAGAAAAAAGCGCTTCCCGCCTGGAGGGGACGCTGTTTCTGGGCGACAAGGCAATCTTTATCTCGCGCAAACAACAAGAGGGCTACGTGATAGATAGTCCTCTTGTTGTAAAAGCTCTTAAAAATCTTCTCTAGTCCTACATCATTCCCGATTCCCCGTTTATGGGAGGCGGCGGGGTTGGTCGTAAAGGAGGCGGCGGCGGAACCGGCCTCGGAGGTTCTGGTCTCTTTGGAGGTCCGCCTGCCGGCGAGGCAGACATGGGGGGCAGTGTTTGAGGCGGCTTGTATAAAGGAGCGGGTGGTCCCTGCGGAGGCCTGGGGGGCTTCCCTGGTCCTTTGCTCTTTGCAAGGTACCACACCACCGCTGCCACCAGTACGATGACGATAAGTATTAAAAGAAGAGTCATTGATATAATGGGTTAGTTATATGTTCTCGACCTCTTTTCTCATTTTCTCCTTTCACAAGGAATGTGTCAATTGCAGGGTGAGCTTTTGGTAGATGTCCCCTGCTCCCATGATCATGAGAACTTCACCGCCTTTGAGATGTTTTTTTATATATCGTTCAGCTTCCTCGGCAGTGGGAATGTGCAATGCTGTAGCTTGCAGCTTGTAGCTTGTAGCTTGTATTGCTTTGAGAAGCTTGGCAGAGGATACTTTCTTCTTGATGTTCCCCTCTTCTCTTCCTGCAACGTCATAGATGTCTAGTAGTATGAGTTTTTGGACGGGAAGCCGGGAGAGTACTTTTACAAATTCCTTAAAAAGATAAAAAGTCCTCTGGTATTGATGGGGCTGGTATATTAACCAAATGTTCTTTTTGGGCCATTTCTCTCGGGCGGCCTGAAGGGTAACCTTAATCTCTGTTGGGTGATGCCCATAGTCAGAGACCAGGGTATAGGGCTTGGGTTTCTTAATGCTGAATATCTCAAACCTTCTCCACGACCCCTTGTATTGAGACAAGGATTGATAGCTCGTTTTATCAGGGATACGCAGCAGCCTTGCGACCGTGAGAGCCGCAAGCGCGTTTGAAACATTGTGTTGACCCGGAACTTTAAGAATTCTTTGAAGGACGCTTGCCTCTTTTTGTTTGAGAGAATATCCTTGAATTTTTGTTTTGCTTTTTTTAAGGATGCTCTGAATGTTTTTGTCATCCTTGTTTGCGATAAGAGTGCCGTCTTGAGGGATGTGAGTAGTGTATTTCAGGAAGCCATTTATGAGGTTTTTGAGGGTTTTCCAGTAGTCCAAGTGGTCTGCTTCAATAGTAGTGAGGACAATGATCTTAGGCCAGTAGTTGAGAAACGAAGCGAAGTGTTCGTCTGCTTCAATGATGAGGTATTTGCTCTTTCCTACTCTGCAGTTTGAGTTCCCAAACTCTTTGAGTTTTGTGCCGACGATTACTGTTGGGTCGAATCCTGCTTTGGTGAGCAAAAGACCAATCATTGCAGTGGTGGTTGACTTGCCATGGGTGCCCGATACCGCAATGGTACAGTGGCTACGAGTAAGCTCTCCCAGGGCTTGTGGATAAGAGAGTTCAGGTATCCCCTGCTTTCTTGCTGCAGCCCTTTCTGGATGATTTTTTGGAACCGCAGGGCTATAAACAATTTGTGAGTACTGATCCCTCAATTTTATACAGGTGTCAATTTTTGAGGTATCGCCGATGCGAATGTGCGCGCCCATTTTTTTGAGCTGGTCAGTGATTTCCGAACGAGCTAAATCGCAACCTGAAACCCGCCACCCTTTTTTGAGATAGTACTTTGCAAGGGCAGACACCCCTATGCCCCCAATGCCGATAAAATGGATGGTCATAATATTTATGGTAGTGTAGCACAAAAGAAAAGACCGGCACATCGAGCGTACTCGAAGTGCCGGCCCGCTAAGCTCTAAACGGGAGTGAGCTGATGCTGTTCCTGTTTGAAAAGGGCATTGGCGAAGACATCCCCCCGGAATATGATGTCCGCGCGAGAGTAGTTCCCGGATCCATCAATCCCCCAGTTGATGTTCTCGGGATTGTCGTCGTCCAGCCAGAGCTGGATTACGTCCCCGTCATCCTCAAACTCGGTAGTGTTAGCGTAGATATAGAGTTGCTCCGTGGTCCCAGCGGGTACCACGAGGGTTCCTTGTACGAATTGGATGAGGAAAGAGCTCGTTGATTCAAGGGGAATTCTTACGCTGTCGAGGATATTACCCCTTTTGTCTTTGATGACGAGCAGATTTTCCTCACCATCTGCGTCTTGAACGAGCTGGCTCACCATCACCCTTATGGAGTTTCCGCTGTCGCCAAGGAAGGTGACGGGGTCTTTTCCCACCGCTTCCACGTTGAATACGGCAAGCAGGGTGCTTGAGCTTGCAATGAGGTCTCCTGAAGGCGAAGCGCTGTTCACCGAGAATCGGGGGAAGGAACCAACAAGTTTTTGTTTTGTCACAGGGATGTTGATATCGGGGGAGATAGCCTGGCGGGTTTCAAGCCCATTGATCACAGCAGGTCCAACTTCAAGCTGGACCGCATCACCTGGAGATACTGTGTCTGCGATGTTGGCGACCACAGACAGGGTGCGTTCACCGCGAGGGAATAAGATGGATCCGGCAAAGGAAACTTCTCCCCCCTTGGAGCAATCTTTCGGTCCGGCCACGAGCTCGTTTTTCTCCGCTATGAGCCGGATAGATTTTATCTCACTGCACTGCATTCCCATGAGCCGCAGCTTGAAGGGTATATCCGAGAAGGCCACGCCTTCGCCCCATACCCGGATGTTAAGCACGCCAAGCTCTTGATCTGTCCCCGGGGACAGGACCTCACTTTGGGATTTCTGGAAACCGTAGAACACTGCGCCTGTCTGAATTGTCTGATAGTTTGCGCCTTGTCCATTGTTGCTTCCGCCCCAATCGCCCGAGTGTATGGGCAAGAGGAATTCGTATGTTTCCCCTACTGCGCGGACAAGATGTTGTGTGCCGTCAATGATGTCCGCGTTAAGGGTAAGGCCGTATCCTCCCACGATGTCCGCCTCAATGCGGAAGCGGCGAGTCATGTCCCGCTCAATCCTCATATCGGAAAGGGCCCACCATGCTGTCCTGGTCTCCTTCCATCCTGGAACGGGCTGATAGCTATACCCCGTGAGAACATCCTTCAACATTAGATTCTCCAGGGCGGCTGTGGGAGCTGAACCGGTAATGATAGCACCAATGCTAAGGTGCGCAGCCGATTCAACAGAGCTGGCGGTCACCGTGAACTGATTCAGGATGACGCGCTCCCCCACCTCGGGTATTTGGTCTAGCGTTATCCCATCCTCCGACAAGAGGAGAGAACCAATGGGGATGCGTACCACTACGACAAAGTCTCCCTTCAGCGGGAACTCCCCTGTTACCTCCTCGGTGGACGTTATTCTTCCAGCATCTTCAATGCCGAGCTGGATGGTTTGGCTGGACCCTGTGCCATCTTCTATCATGGCTTCCAGATGGTACCGTTTCTCGGTTCCGGCGGGCACCGTGATGTTCAAAGAAAGGATGGTTCGATGATCGGCATTCACCTCTCCTACTGCCTGGATGGCGCCGGTCTGATCGACTAGTCGGATCCACGAGAGATCTTCCGGGGTACTGAGCCCGTACTTGCGGAGGTGGAGCTTTGAGACGGTCGCGTCCCGATTCCCCGCTCGCAAGATGAGCGTGCCGAAATCTACAATTGCCTCGTCAGGCGCATATCTTGTTTCCCCTGACTTAGCAATGAGCTCAACACCAAGAGAGCTCTCTGCGGTGTTTGATGTGCCCGCCGCAAAAGTTAAACTCGCGCCGAGCGCCAAAAAACCAACAAAACATAGCAGCCATCGCCGTGACATCTGTCACCTCCCTAAATCTAAAATTGGTCCCGTTCAGCATCTTAAGGACTGGATATATAATAATATGAAGTATGAATTTTGTCAATGTTTTTACAAGGGTGCCAGATTCCGCACATTGCCTTCCTTGGAGGAAGGATTCTTTCAGCTTCATCTAGCCAAAGAAAGCGGCAGTTGTTCTACAAGGGTATACTCTGCTCCTCCCCGCTTCAGCCTGCTCTCCATAATCTCAAAGGAGGAAACAGGAACCTCCAGGGATAGTTTTTCGTCTATCTGGGGGCGTTCTTCAGGTTCTATGCCTCGAAATCCCCATTCATTGAGGCGAGCTAGAGTGATGTGCAGAGAGAACAAGTATTCTTCGTGGTGTCCCAGCGCGCCAGCCAGGTCTTCCTGTAAAGACGAGAGTTCTTTTGGCATTTTTCCTACTGCCCAGAGCATTCTGGGCTGTTTTAGAGAGGGACCATACATAATCTTGGAAAGGGAAAAAGAGAAAGGGTTGTGTCTTACTGCGACCTGCGAAGCAATCTTTTTTACTTCCCGTACTTCCTGTTCTGAAGTATTGCCCAGGAATACGAGGGTGACATGAAGATTCTCTGGTTTTGTCCACCTTGCAGGGAGTTCCGGCCATTTCTCTTTGTATCCCAACAGTTCCTGCTTCACTTTCGCGGGCAGGTTGATGGCAATGAAAATGCGATGCGTTTCCATACATTAGTACGTTGAATTTTACCACAAAGAGCACTAAGATAATATCATGGCGAAGACAAAGCAAAAAGCAAAAAAACGCACCCATTCTGCAAAGAAAAAACAAAAGGAGGAAAGCGATATCCAGCAGGTGGTGAACCATTACTTTGCATCCAAGGGCCTGAGCTTGGAGCAGGTCAAGAAAGATGCCAGGAAAAAGAAGATCCTGTATTCCAGGTTTGTGCGGCCGGCCCGAGACCTCATCCTTTTGGCGGGTTCCGTAAAAAAGGCAAAGCAGGCCGTGAGCAAGGTGGCAGAATGGGCGCAGTCCCGAAACTTGGATTATACCATAGAGACGGTGTTCAAGAGGTGGCTGGAGCTGGACCGACTGAAGCCCAAAGAGGTGGTGAAAAAACCCTTCTATCAAGGCAATCCCATGGTGTGGTCGGAATCCAAGAAAAAGTGGTTTGTGGTGACTCCGGAAGGAGAATGGCTGGAGTTTGCCGATAGCGAAGAAAAAATTCAGTGGAAAATAGTGTAAAACAAACACTACTATACTATATAGTATAGTAGTGATGGAAAGAAATGAAAATAGTATTTTTTGGAACCCCGGAGTTTGGGGCAGTCATTCTGAGA
>Ga0209541_10017232_pt1 | contig 10596 bp, 11 predicted proteins | sample RifCSPlowO2_01_FD_184027 | JGI IMG/M metagenome (GOLD analysis project Ga0209541, IMG submission 184027) | Groundwater microbial communities from Rifle, Colorado - Rifle CSP2_plank lowO2_0.1 (SPAdes) (version 2) | ecosystem: Environmental > Aquatic > Deep subsurface > Groundwater | place... | reverse complement strand
TTTTTGAGCGACCTTATTTTTAGTGTCTTGTTTTAGCTTATGGTAATCAATCAAGGCGTTAGGATGAATGCGAATACGCGAGGCGATTATAAATTCCAAGCGCCCCAACCCCACTCCTTCTGCCGGTAAATGGCGATTCTTAAAGGCCTCATCGGGAGAACCTATGTTCATCATAATCTTTGTATTTATTTTCGGTATTTTATCCAACCGGTGTTCTACTACATTAAAAGGAAGTATGCCTCGGTAAATTTTGCCCACCTCTCCCCCCGAACAATCTACGGTAACCTCATCCCCTCTGTTGATAATTTTAGTGCTGTTGCCGGTACCGACTATGCAGGGAATTCCGAGTTCACGGGAAACGATAGCGGCATGGGAAGTACGCCCGCCCTTGTCGGTAACAATCGCCGAGGCTATTTTCATAATAGGTTCCCAGTCCGGGTCAGTAATTTCAGTTACCAGCACCTCTCCTTTTTGGAATTCGTTTATCTGTCTGGCGCCACGCAAAACCCTAACTTTGCCTGCGCCTATCTTAGACCCTACGGCGATACCGGAAACCACAACGTCTCCCCTTTTTTCAAGTTTATATTCTTTTAAGACATTTTTATCTTGCCCCGACTGTACCGTTTCCGGCCGAGCCTGCACTATGAAAAGTTCTCCTGTCCGACCGTCTTTGGCCCATTCTATATCCATCGGCTGATAACGATTATGTTTTTCAGAAAAATGTTTTTCAATGATAAGACACCAATGGCCGAGTTTTATCGCCTCCTCGTCCGAGAGTGAAAACCTGCGCGCATCTTCTTCTTTCACGCTCACTTTTTTTGTACCAGTCTTGCCATATATTAATTTTATATTTTTCTTGCCTAATTTTTTAGAAATAATTGACTGATTTCCGTTCTCCAAAGTCGGCTTGAAAATTACAAATTCATCCGGGATAACCATCCCTTGAACGATAAATTCCCCCAGACCATATATCCCGTTTATCACAATAACTTTGTCGAAACCGGTTTCGGTATCAATGGTAAATGCAACTCCTGAAGTTGCCTGATCGGATCGCACCATAAGTTGCACTCCCACGGAAAGAGCCGCATCGGCGTGCGAAAATCCCTTATCCACCCGATAAGAAATTGCCCGGTCGGTAAAAAGCGAAGCAATGCATTTACGAGCGAAGAAAAGTACTTCTTCAATTCCGCATACATTCAAGTATGTTTCCTGTTGTCCGGCAAAAGACGCTCCCGGCAAATCCTCAGCCGTAGCAGAGGAGCGCACAGCCACATCTATATTTTTTCTACCGTATTTTTCTTCAAGTTTAGAGTACGCTTTTCGTACTGCATCTTGAAGCAATGCAGGAAATTTTTCTTTCAAAACAGCTTGTCGGACTTTTTTACCTCGCATTTGCAGATTACTTATACTTTTAGTATCCAAATCAGAAAGAATATTTTCTATTTTTTTATTTAAACCAGTTTCTGTGAAAAAATAGCGGTAAGCATTTGCGGTCAAAGCAAAGCCGTCTGGAATATTCACACCCTGGGACGTTAAGTTTCGATACATTTCCCCCAAGGCGGCATTCTTGCCACCGACTATTCCCACATCATCAATTCCTACATCCCCATACCATCTGACAAAATCTTTTTGGTCTGCCATTATTATTAATTATGTTTACTTAGATTTATTAACTTCTGATATTTTACCATTCTTTCTGATTTTGTGGGAGAACCGGCTTTCAGGCCAAAGCAACCATAAGCAAAAGCCAGGTTGGCAATGAAGTCGTCATAAGTTTCTTCGCCACGATGGCTGATGATTAGCTTAATCTCTGCTTCCCGACCTAATCGCATTACTTCCAGCGTCTCCGTCAAAGTACCGATCTGATTGGGCTTTATAATTAAGGCATTAATGCTTTTTTGGCTAATTGCCCTCTCTAGTAACGCCTTATTTGTTACAGTTAAGTCGTCTCCCACCACTAAAAGCTTTGGATTTTTTTTCCCAAGTTTGGCAAAGCTGTCAAAATCTTCTTGTTCAAAGGGGTCTTCAATGGAGATTAAGTCAAACTCTTTTATTAAAGAACCATAAAGCGCTATCAGCCCATCTCGGGAAATATTTTTCCCATCAACTTGGTATGAATCATTCCCGCCTGGGCGGACAGGTATAAAAAATGAAGAAGCGGCCACATCCAGAGCAATTTTTACTTTTCCTTCAAAGTTATTTTCCCTGATAGCTTTCTGCAGATAAACGAGCGGTAGATGAACCAGATTAATTTCCGGAGCCAGGCCTCCTTCATGTCCGCGAGGAATAGCGGAAAATCCAAGTTCTTCTTTTAATATTTTCTCCAGAGTGTTTTGTACCCTAATCCCGCACTGAACCGCTTCTTCCACATCATCAGTCTCGGGAACTATGAGGTATTCCTGAAAAGATAATTGATTGCCGGCATGCTTCCCTCCCTCAAGCATGTTCATGAAGAGACGAGGCACAGATCTGGATGGTTTTATTTCGTAAATTTTTCGAAGATACTCAAATACCGGCACACCGGAAATTGTCGCCGCCAGTTTGACGCAAGCAATGCTCGTTCCTATCATAGCGTTGCCTCCCAAGTTGTCCTTATTGGGTGTACCGTCCAACCTTATCAAAATATCGTCAATTTCTTTTTGATTGAGCACGTTCTGCCCGACTAAAGTGTGGTGTATGATGTTATTTACATTTTCTATTGCTTTTTTGACTCCCCGACCATCAGTGTCCCGAAGTTCATGCACTTCATGTACGCCGGTAGAAGCCCCCGAAGGCACGGCGAAACTGCCGGAGATATTACCCGCCCAGGCCGTCACTTTTATCGTCGGATTCCCCCGTGAGTCTTTTATCTCTTCTGCCGTTATTTTCGTAATTTTATCTTCCATTTTTTTTGGTTAAAAGAACCATTAAATCTGAAACATTCGCGCCAGTTGGGCCGGTTATTATCATATCTTCCGTCTTTTGAAAAAAATTATAAGAATCAAAATGATTCAGGTAATTTACTGCGTCTAAATTTAATTCTTTCATTTTTTTTATGGTTAATTTATCCGCTATGGCCCCCGCGTAATCGCTGTCATCCAGCCCATCCGAAGCAAAAGAAGAAAACACCGAATCATCATCAATTAAATTTTTTCCGAGCGCTGTCAATGTTAAATGAAGATTTCTCCCTCCCTTGCCATTTTTATCTGTTACCTTTATGCGTGGCTCGCCGGCGGATAAAACAACCTGGTTGCTTTTCTTTCGCGAAAATATTTCTTCAAGAGTTTGGTCCATTTCAGCACCGAGCGCAATAGAGGCAATCTCAACACTAAAACCAAGCTCTTGCGCTTTAGCTTGCATGACTTGTAAGACTGTGTCCCCAGAAACCAAGATAAAATTTTTAACTTTCTCAAAATATTTTTCATCCTTGGGTGTTTCAATTAATTCATAGTCTCCTAAATTATTTTCCAAAATAATTTTCTTTGCATCTTCTACGGTAGTTATATCTTTATAAGTGGGTCCTGAGGCTACATTTTCAAACTTATCACCCGGAATATCGGAGAAAATAAGCCCGACTACAGTAGCTGGATACGCTAACTTGGCTAAGCCTCCACCTTTTAAGAGGGATAAATGTTTTCGTACTGTGTTCATTTCGATTATCGTCTGACCTGCTCCGAGAAAACTATTATATAAAGCGACACCTTGTTTGTATTCACTTTCCGGATAGCACAGCAAAGCAGAACCGCCACCGGAGACAATTGCAATGAGCAATTCATCTGCATTGGCACAATCCGCTATGTCATATATTTTCCGACTCGCTTCCAGATTTTCCAAAGAAGGCCTGGGGTGAGTGCCGACGAAACTTTTAATAATCTTAGTGTCAACTTTTTCCAATCCGATAACAGCACCTTCGCTTATTCTGTCACCAAGAATATTCTCTAAGACAAGCGCCGCCTTAGGTGCGGCCTTGCCAAAACCAACAACTTTTATTTTTTTAAATTTAGACAAATTAAAGCTCTGATTCTTTATCTTAAGCATACCCCCTTCAAGTAAAATGGAGTCACGCATTACTTTTTCTGTATCAATGGCTCCTAGTCCGGTATTTATTATCTCTAAAACAGTCCGACGGTTTGAGGAGAGGGCAAGATTGTCAAAATTTTTTATCCAGTTATTTTTCATTTACTATATTTCTCGGTGTCCGACCTTCAAGAAAATCAATGATATTGTTGGCTACAATTTCAGCCATTTCGTTTCGGGCATCTTCGCTGGCAGAGGCAATGTGAGGTGTCAGTATCACATTCGGAAGCTTGCGCAATCCTTTGGAAATTTTTGGCTCAAATTCAAACACATCCAGAGCAGCCCCCCGAATGATTTCAGCTTTTAATGCCTGTTCCAAAGCTTCTTCTTCCACTACCTTCCCGCGAGAAGTATTAATGAGAAAACTTGTTGGCTTCATCTGGGCAAGTCTCTCCTCATTTATCAAGTGCAGAGTAGAGGAAAGAAGTGGTACATGTAAACTGACAAAGTCAGATTTCTGCAGAACTTCTTCCACCGTATTGTAATAGATTGCCCCACATTCTTTTTCAATTGTGTTATTTCTTTTGATATCATAATAGATAATATGCAAACCTAAGTTTTTAGCAAAACGGGCTGTCTGTTCACCTATCCTGCCAGCGCCGATAATTCCAAGAGTCTTGCCGGAAAGTTCGGTTCCTATAAAATTCATCGGCGACCATCCTTTGTATTTTCCCTGGCGGACGAAATTATCCGCCTCCACAATTCTTTTAGCCAGGGAGCACATAAGAGCAATCGTGTGCTCAGCAACCGATAAAGTAGAGAGGGTAGCTGGGGCGTTGGTGATGACAATGTTACTGGCCTTAGCTGCTTCAATATCTATATTGTCATAACCTGTAGCATAATTAGCATACATTTTTACTCCGGGAACTTCTGAAAATAATTCAGCATCAATCTTGTCAGTAAGGAGAGTGATAACCGCATCGTAAGGCTTCTTTTTAAGCAGTTTAATAATTTGTTTTTGATTGGGAATATTTTCACTTAAGTTAACTTCTACTTTATACCCTTTAGACCGAAGCATATTTATTCCTATATCCGGAATCTTTCTGGTGATAAAAATGTTCTTTTCCATAAGAGTATTTTAGCAATTATCTGCGCCAATAGCATCTTCTATCCTGGTAAAACCATCCCGCTTAAGAAAGAGGGCTAGCCGTCTATTAATTTCAGAAACGACTTGTGGCCCTTCAAAAATCATACCGGTAATTAATTGAATTAGAGACGCGCCCAGGCGGATTTTTTTATAGGCATCCTCTGCGGTAAATACACCTCCACAGCCGATGAGAATAAACCTACGTCTTTCTCTTTTATATATATAGGCAAGCATTTCATCCGCCAGGTCCTGTACTACTTTGCCGGAGAGACCGCCTTTTTCGGGCACATTTTGGTCTAAGATTTTTGGATTTTCTCTCTTTTTAGTCAGATTGGCGCAGATGATTCCTTGGATTCTGTACCGACGGGCCACATCAAGTAGGGCGTTTAGTTCATTGTGGCTAAGATCTGGGGATAATTTTATAAAAACGGGTTTCTTGGTTGGAATAGCGTCAAGAACATTCATCAAACGCTCTAATTTTTCAGCCTCGAGAAAAGGTTGGCCACCTTCGGCATTGGGACAGCTGATATTTACGGTGAGATAGTCCGCCGCAGATTCTGTCGCCACAAAGGCTTTGGCGTAATCTTTTATCGCTGTTTCTATATCCAGATTTTCTTTGCAATTGGTCATGGCCACGCTTATACCTACTGGAATATTGAATTTTTTATTTTTTAATCGCTCCGCGATTTTTTCACAGCCGTCATTCTTGAGGCCATAATAAACTGCTAGACTTCGGGACTTGGGCAAGCGCCACAGTCGGGGTTTTTTGTTCCCGGCACAGGGGTTTCCGGTTACGGAGCCAATTTCCATAAAACCAAATCCTATTTTAGGAATTATTTTAGTTAACTCCGCATTTTTATCAAACCCCGCCGCTAATCCTATGGGATTCCCGAAATTAATTCCCAGAATTTCCTGCGCCAAGATTTCGTTTCTATAATTGAATAGTATTTCTGTTACTTTTCTAAGAAAATAATGGCGACCAAATTTTTGACCGAATTTAATCGTCCAGTCGTGGATAGTTTCCGGATCCCGACGAAAAAAAATCGGCTTAAAAACTCCTTTATACAGAGTATGGATTATTTTATTACGCAAATAAACCGAGAGTTCTTTCATTATATTATATGATATAATGCCTTCATATCAAAAACAATGCGAACTTATGAGCGAACAAGGACCAAAACCTATAGCTGTGGAAGAAAAGACTCCCCAAAGTAAAAAAAGGAGGGAAAAGAGTGAAGGCCCTATGAAATTTTCACTAGACACAAACGGCGATTACGTTATTTCTCGTGGAAAGTGGTCGCAACTAGATGCAATCGCGGCCATAGTCCAAGCCAGTCTGGACCTAGCTCCAGTGGTCAATAGAGATGCAGAGGGATATAAGACCAAAGACTCACTTACTCCCGAGGAATATAAGGGAGGAAGCAAAGACAAACTCGTGTTTATCCGAACAACACATGGGAGAAAAGTTGATACTATTATATATTCAGCAGGCGCCAACAAGTTTATTCTCAATGGTGATCTCCTTAGAAATAGAGGGAGCAAATATGGACCCGAGGAAGTGCTTCGGCGAGCAAAGGAAATTTTAGAAGGACCAGTGAAACATGAGCCCGAAGGCGGACATCAACAAGCGCAGGAAATTTTAGAAGGACCAGTGGAAAAACAAGATAAATTGAAAAAGGAAAAGCCGACAAGAATAAACAGGGAAGCAAGGAAGTTTTTAAAAATGACTGCTTTTCTACATAATATACAATTCTCCGACAACCCGCATCGCCGAGAATATGCCGCTCAAACAATAGTCGGCTTATCCACCCCATTTATTATCGCCGCCATGATGAACTCCGACAAGAAAGACTGGAAGGGTAAGCCAGATTACTATAAGGCACTAGCATGGGAAATGAGAAAACGCAAATTGATAGATTAAATAAAAAGACTTAAATTTTTTGGTGTATTTTTACAGTAAAAAGACTCATTAATAATCGAAATATATTTAAGTTACGACGGGTCAGCGATGGGCGAAGGAGAATTTATTATCTGCTCTGATTTCTCTCTGCGGAAAGAAAAATATTCTAAAACTCTTTTAATTCTTTCCTGCCTGGAAGCTTTCGCCTGCTCGCCAATATTTTCTGATGCAGAATTGGATTCTTTGTTTATATTCATAAACATATAAGAACCAAAAAATAAAGAAGAGATTGCCACCGCACACATAAAGCATACCGCGAGCTCCCAGAAAAAATTTATATTAAGCTCGTGGTTCTGTTTCTTAAAATTTTTTTCTTTTTTAAAAATTTTTATTTTCATTTTGATGTCTAAATTTTTTTAATTTACATCACAAAGCTTAAAAGCTTTACTTTTAAAATGGCTTCCCAGGTAGTGCCTCCGCCGCCCGCATCTCCGACCAGGCCTTGTTGTAAATCCATTGAGGTAAATTCAAGCTCGTAGGGGAAATTTTCCAAAAGTGTTACAAATTTATAAATAGAGCCAAAAGAACCAGAAGCCTTAATTCCCACCAAAAGCCCGACATCGTCAGCTGGAATATCAACAGAAGTTATTTCTATTTTAGCGCCCGTTTTAGACGCCAGTCCTTCCACCGCATCCAAGAAAGGCACAATATCAGAACTTTTTGTGAAATGAGTTTCCAATTGCGCCCTTTCGTTTTCCGTCGTTTTTAGAAAATCATCCAAGGTTTTTATTTCATTTTGCCTGGTTGCCTCTCTCTGCCACTCTGCTTCTTTTGTTTGCGTATTTCTATTGTTTTCATTTATTCGTCCATAGAGAAATACGAACATAGTGCCGAGCAGAACAAAAGATAGAATGAGAGCAACGAGCGGTATTTTGGGGAAATATTTTTGTGAATTCATGTTATTTATTGGAGAGTTAGATTAAGAGAAAATTGTATATTGGACCCTTTGACAAAATTTGAAATTGGCAGGTCAACTTTCCTAAAAGACACATCGTCTTCCAGGGCTCTGCGGAAAGAAAGCAGAACCTCTCTAGACGGGGCGTTGCCTTGTATCCTTATAACTCTGCCTTTAATTGAATCATTTTCATAAAAAACCTTAGTGATTTTGATGCCGGGCATTTTTTTAAACACAACGGTATTTATTGCTCTCTCTGAAACCAGAAAAGTATTTTTTTGAGCATTTTCAGCCAATTCCAGCCGATTATCCAGATCCTGCATTGCCGATAATACTTCCTGGTCAATCGGAAGCATGGGCTCATTTTTTTGTGTTTGTAACTTTACATCGGCAATATTATTTTTCACGGATGAAAGGAAGTAAGACGGCAAAATCGCAACAAAAACCAAAAGTACGCATATATTTAAAGTCGCTAAAAGAAGAATTACCAGTCGGTAATAGAAACTGAGTGTAATTGCTTTCTTTTCTTTTTTTGGAATTAAATTAATCATTTATAAAAATTACTCATTTTCAAAATCTCGAAGGGCGAGCCCCAGGGCGGCAGCGAATGAAAGCGCTTGTTTAAAATTTATATTAGGTATAGAACTTCTGATATCTAGAATATTAACCCAAACATTTGCCATATCCACCGGAGTCTTTAAGCTGACAGAGAGGTAGTCAGAAAGACCTATTAAGTTAGAATCGCCGCCGCAAAGAATTACCTTCTTGATTGGGGGATTACTCTTACCCTTTTCGTCTTTATGCGTCTGCCAATATATAAAATGCTTCGCTACTTCATCGCGCAAAATAGAAACACCATTGAGGAGAATAGAAAATATTTCTTTTTTATCCGTATTGCGCTGAAGTCCATACGTTCGCTTTATTTTTTCCGCCTCTTCGGAGCTGATTTTAAAATTTTTAGCAATCATTTCGTTTAGCATAATTCCTCCAAAGTCCAGTGTGGAGGTAAACATCGCAACCCCATAGGATATAATAAAAATTCCTGTGCGTTTTTCTCCAAAATCCACAATCATATAAGTTCCGAGGTCACCCCTTCCTAGCACAGCCCGAGCAATGGCCTGCGCTTCAAGTTCAAATGATTGGGCCATAATCTCAGAATTATGAAATATGCTTAAATAATTTTCAATAACATTCTTGGGAATAGTCGCAACCTGCAGTTCTATGCTATCCGCGTCTTCACCGAGAAATTCGTAATCAAAAATCGCATCAGAAGCCGAGATGGGTATATGCTCCTCCAGAGCAAGCTCTATACTTTCTCTGATATTTACCAACCCCAGTTTTTCCAATTTGAGCCTGAAGAGATACACTTGTTCTTCCAGCAACGAAACCCGTACAGACCTTACTCCCTCTTCTTTTCTAAGCGAAGTCAGAATTTCTTCCATCCGCCTTGGGTCTTTAATTTTACCCAGTTCAATAATGCCCGGCGGGATGTTCCGTTCTCCATGGCGACCAACTCGAATGCCGTTCTTGGTATTTACCAGCTCTATAAATTTCAAAGATTCATCTGAAATATCCAAACCAAAAGAGGAGGGAGCTAAAAAAATAGGTGCAGGAAAAAATCTCAGAAAAAACCTGTGGAAAGAATTCTTCAGCATAAGGATATTATACCTTGGAGTGAAATTTTTAACAAAATTCTACTTCGCTCTAGTGCCGACAGAGATCTCATCCGAAGGGCATAATAGAGAAAATGCGCCATCGTCGCCTGACACAGCGAGTATCATGCCTTGGCTTTCTAAGCCGCGAATCATCTTGGGCTCTAAATTGGCTACAAACATACATTTTTTTCCAACTAAAACTGCGCAGTCTGGAAAATACAATGAAATACCTGAAACTATTTGTCTCGGAATAGATTCGCCCAGATTAACCGATAATTTTAGCAATTTATCAGTGTCAGGAACTTTTTCTGCCGATAAAATCTTTCCTACTGCTATATCAACTTTTTTAAAATCATCGATTGAAATCATATGTTGGACTTTAGCTAGTTCCTAATGCCTAGCGCCTAGCTGCCTTATTATTATTAATTTTGTCTAAATATCTTTGCAATATGAGCGCTGCCGCTCCTGCATCTACTCGTCCGGATTTTATCTGTTTTACTTTACTATGAGCCTGAGACGGACTCAAGTCCCTTTTGGCATTCTTGGACCTTCTCGCCTCTACGGATGTTAAGAATTCTTTCTGTTTATGAATCGGCAAGGTGAATTTCTCTGACAGCTCCAGAATGAAAATTTCAATCCGAGCCGATAACGCATTTAATGCTCCCGAAAAATCCACCGACTCGCCTATCACTATTTCTGTTATTCCCTCTTTTTTAATAATCTCGGCAATTTTAGAAAAAGTTTTTGAGTCGTTTAGTATAATTTCTTTTGGAAAAGCCAGTCGGCCATTTTCATCAGAAATTGCGATTCCAATCCTTTTAGTGCCATAGTCAATGCCCAGAATTCTCATCCCGTTAGAAATAGGTCGCGGTCAAAAAACCGAAACCATTAAATATATTCATAAAACTGCGACCGCCCCGCCCGCCATCGCTTCGCTCTGGCG
>Ga0209541_10017231_pt1 | contig 10596 bp, 13 predicted proteins | sample RifCSPlowO2_01_FD_184027 | JGI IMG/M metagenome (GOLD analysis project Ga0209541, IMG submission 184027) | Groundwater microbial communities from Rifle, Colorado - Rifle CSP2_plank lowO2_0.1 (SPAdes) (version 2) | ecosystem: Environmental > Aquatic > Deep subsurface > Groundwater | place... | reverse complement strand
TTTACCCATATTTAACCTATTGCATTACATTTGTAGTTTTCTTTGAACGTTAACGGCTTTCTTTTTCTAAAAGAAAGCGGTTACATTTGTCCCCTTTCCCCTTCTTCTGGCGATTATTCTCTTTCCCATAACCTTTTTACTGATGTAAAAAGCTTAACCAAAAACTTCTTACAAAACCCCTAACTTTGTTGCGATGTCTGCTGCTGAATATTTTGGATCTAATTTTACAAAGGCCTTTTTCTGGCCCTGAATTGTTCTCTCTGTTTTGATTTCTGCGACTTTAACATCGAATAGTGACTCGAATGCTTTTTTGATTTCTTTTTTATTCGAATCAAGCCTTACGACAAAAACAATTTTGTTTTGAATGTCAACCAGACTCATTGATTTTTCTGCAATATGAGGGTAAAGAAGCACACTCCACGGATCAAATTTAGATTCGGCTGCCGTTGGCTTGATTAATTTTTTAGGGCTGGTTTTAGCTGACTCTGCCTTTCCCACCGCATTTTCAGGTTTTTTTAATTTTTCTGCTGTCATAATTTATTTATTACACCCAATAATTCTTTCATTGCAGACTCTGTCAAAATCACTAATCTGCCAGGATGGCCGCCTGGAGATAATTTGGACACCGATAAATCTTTAGAAAGCACGCAATCGAAGCCTGCTATATTTTTTATGGATTTTGATGCACCCTTATCGTCTTTTACTATAACCAAAGGACCTGCCTTCTTTTTGTATTTTCTTCCCCTGGATTTTCCTTTTCCTGCCCTCACTTTCTTTTGTGAAGACCTTTCCATCTCTTTTTCGAAGCCCAGTTTTCTAAAAAGGTTTACAGCTTCCTTTGTATTTTTTATTTTCTCTAGTCTGTCTTCCACGATTATCGGGTAATAGTTTAGGTTTTCAGGCAGTACGTAACCTTTATTTAGTATAATTGATTTGTCAGAAGATGCTGCCAATGAAGAGATCAAACCCAACATTCTTTCTTTTTTATTTACTTTTATTAGCCAATTTTTTTCTGATTTTGGCGGATGGGCTGCACGACCTTTTATTGCCTGTGGAGAGAATCTTGCTGTCATGCTGAGGTATCCCTGGTTCCCGTGTATCCTTCTCAGTCTTGCCATTTCCTTGTTCATCATGGAGTATCTGGTCCCTCTTTCCCCGTGATAATGGGCTGATGTCCTTTTACCTGCAAACCAATCTGTCCCATAAGGCTGTCTTGTTAAGGCTTGTTCAGCTAAAAAACATCTTGTAATTATGTCTGACCTTACAGGGCTGGAAAGGCTCTGGCCTACATCAATTTCCCCTGACTTTTTCCCTTCGAGATCGTATATAGGCAGTTTCATAATACTAAATTTATACAACCAATAAAAGTAGATAGGTTTACAACAGGTAACCTGTTCATTACTAGCTACCCAATTATCGGCTGGGCATCCATAACACAATTTGTGTGCGCTGAATTCTACTATTATATAGATGCATCCTTTTTAAAGGTTATTATGCAAATAGATCGATTGCAAACTTATTAATATCAACTACCAAATACGGTAAGTAAAGACTGGAAATGATTTCTGTCCATCGTATTTCCATCTTAGCATGTCACGGACGTTATGTACAAGATATTAGAAATTGATGACCAGATAAGGGTGCCTCCAATAAAGTTCAATTTACCGGCTCAAGAAGCTGTTAAAAAGAGCCTTGAAGAAAAATGGGAAGGCATCGTAGATAAAACTATAGGAATCGTTTTGTCTGTTTTATCTGTTGATTCTATAGGCGAGGGGAAGATTTTGCCTGGTGATGGCGCAATACATTATAAGACTACTTTTAAATTGATGACATACCAGCCAGAACTCCACGAAGTTGTGAGAGGAGAGGTTATTGATATAACAGAATTCGGGGCGTTCATCAGATTCGGGCCAGTTGATGGGATGATACATGTAAGCCAGGTGATGAACGATTACGTAAGTTATGATGCCAAAAACTCTTTTCTTTTAGGCAGGGACAGCAAAAGGAAGCTAAAAGAAAGTGACGTAGTAGTTGCCAGGATAGTTTCAGTATCAATGGAAAAAGATCAATATAAGATTGGCCTGACTGCAAGGCAAGCTGGATTGGGCTCTGTTGAATGGGTAGAAGAAGATAAGAAAAAGCCCAAAAGGGCTCTCACAGAGGTTAAGGAAAAGAAAGAGTCCAAAAACGAAAAACCAGCAGATAAAAGAGGTAGAAAATAGCTTTATATTTCTAATCTATCCTTTTCTTTAAAGGAATGTTGGAAATAGATTCAGGCATAAATGCTAAGAGGAAATGGAAATAGATTCTTCACCGATTGGATAGAGAATCTATTTCATCCCTTTTAGCTTGCTCGATATATTTCGGCCTTTCAGAAAAGTATGCAGTATCCAAAAGAAAAAAATTATGTATGGGCAAAGATACAAGGGAAAAAGTTTGTAAGACATGCAAAAGGTTTGTGAAGGGTCCAAAATGCCCGGTTTGCAACCAGTCCAGTTTGACAGCTAGCTGGAAAGGGATGGTTATTGTCAATAACCCAGCTGAATCAGAAATAGCCAAAAAACTAGGGATAACAGCCCCAGGGAAATATTGTTTGTTTATAAAATAGCAGCTTTTAGAAAAAAGGCGCATCAAAAAATTAAATAATTAAAGTTTTGAGAAATTATGGACATAAAAATAAGAAATAAAAAAGAAAATGTTTTGCTTAAAAGGGAAGAAATTGTGGCAGATATAGAAAATAAAGGCGCTACACCGGACAGAAAGACTGTCACTTCAGAACTTGCCAAAGCTCTCGCAACAACTGAAGACCTTGTTATAGTAGATAAAATATTTACAGAGAGGGGGAAATCTGATTCTTCTGTAAACGCTTTGATATACAAAAAGAAAGAAGATATACCAAAATATAAAATTGCTAAAATGGAAAAAAGAATCGGGACTAAAAAAGCGCCTACAGAAGGTGCTCAGGCTGCCGAAAAACCAAAATAGGCAAAACTTCTAAAACACTGTTATAATAACTAAAATAATACTCTTTTTAATAAATAGGGTTAAAATAAGCTTTTGGAACAATTTGAAACAAAAATGAACTAACAAAGAACTAAAAATACAGCTTTTTTACCTTCTAAAAATTAGTGAAACAATTGTTTCAAGCAAGATATATATATAGTGATACCCAAATCATTACCAAATATGGGTCGAAACAGGTTCTAGTCTATTGATTAAAGACCTGTTTCCATTCAGCATCCCTAGTTACTAGCCTATAAAAATATCTGGGGATTTCAGGTATACCTTTTCTGGAAGAAAAGAGAAGGGGTATATTCTATTAGGAGGAAATAATATATGAATATAAAAAGAGTTTTAGCCGGTGGACTGGCAGCATTGATGGCAGGCTCAACAATGACATTAGGTGCTCTCGCACAGAACGCAACAACACCAACATGGACAATTGCTGATTCTGCAGACGCATGGTTTGCATACAATAATAATGATGCCTCAGGCGCTACAGTCGTATATGCCGGTGCCGCAGAAACAGAAGTGGGCGCAGCCCTTTTGAACCTAGATTTAAAAACAACTACATTCGTTGATGCAGTAGCAAAAATAAGAGACCCTACATCAGGGGCAATTAAACCCGGAGCAGCAACAGGAGCAACAACCGCAGTAGTCGGTGAACTTTCAAGGGACACAATAGCATTGCCAACCGGATCAGCTGGTACAGCATTGTCAGCAGGTTTCCCAAACAGCGGAGTTCTTACAAACACACACTTCGCAGGATTGAAAGACTCTACATTTGATTACAAAGGGACATCATACGATTACAGGGAACAAGTTGATGTAGCAGGTGTCGCATTCAGGCACGGTTTATCTGTATCAAACATTAACGGTACAGAAAAAATGGTTGTCGAATCTTCAGACATCAAGTATCAATTTGTTTTCGAGAAAGCTGTAAATATAACAACATCTTCTGGAACATCAAACAAAGGTTCAGTTTCAAACCCTGATTTACAAAACCCAGTACAGGTTGAGCTTTTGGGCAAAAAATTCCTCGTGGTCGGTGTGAGCAGCAACCAAGCAAAAGTTTTGCAGGGAACTGTTGGATCTGGATTAACAAAAGATAAAGGTGTCCAACATGGTGATTACACACTTTATGCAGAACAGGGGTCAAACGCAAACTGGGCAACAATAGTATTGAAAGACAAAACAGGCAAAGTTGTCGCAACAGACACAATAGATCAGGACAAAAGCAAGGACTTCACATCACTCGCATTGACAGTCAAAGTCACACAAGTAAGGGCTTTACAGGACGGTACAATCTTAGGAGTCGATTTGGTCGTAGGCAAAACAGGTGAAGTTGAAAAAACATATGATACAAGTTCTGATGTGAGCTCAGCTACAGCAGACAGGTTCCCAGGAGAAACAGAATGGGGATTAGCAGTCTCTGGTATGGCAACACTCGGTCAGCTTTCTGTTAACGACAGGATTGATGTAGAATACAAACCAGCAGAAACAAAATACCTGATTGTAGGACAATCAGTAAAACTACCAAACAACTACGGAGAACTTAAATTCCAAGGGTTCAATACAGAGTCTTTTTCAACAGTGACAATAAAACCTGTAACAAGTCAAACGATATACAACTCAACAGGAAACCTCGTGTCAAACAACTATAACCTAGCTGGTATACAAGTAGAAGGCGATGTGGCAGGTTCTGTGACAACAAAAGGTGGCCTGTCAGGAAGCAATGCTGTTAATAAAGTCGCATGGCTCTGGAACAGGACACAAGCAGAGAACGGGAACTACACAGTTGTCTTTGCAAAATGGGATACATCAAACAGCCAGTGGAGAGTAAATGATACCTTATCTGTTACAGGAGGCCGTGAAATGTCAGCAGTCAACTGTACAACAGGTTCAGCAACATGTGCTTTGCCAGAATTACCTGTTTGGGTATATAACTCATCACTGCAGAATAACTTCGTTGCCCTTGGGGACGGCGCTGCCCACAATGTGTCTCTGAGATACGGTGCTTCAGGAGATCAGGCATATAACCTAACGGTCTTTTTGAGGAACGGATCAATAAATGGTGATGTCACAGCAAACAACACATTCCCTGAACTGTCACAGATGAGGATTGCAAAACCCGGATCAGCATGGTCTCTAAACCTAACATGGACAAACAAATCAGCAGCAACAACAGCAGCTGCGCCTGAATTCAGACTGGGAGTCAGTGCAACAACATCAGAAACAACAGAAGTGGTTGTGCTTTCAGAAGGAGCAACAGCAACTGCAGGAAAACAATCAAACGATGTTGTAACAGACTCTGGTTTAATACTGGTGAATGCTGACACAAATGGGGCTGCAGACACAGTAAAAATAAAAGTTCCATCAAAAGACTTGCTGATAAAGGCCAGATTTGGATCTGTTTCAGCAACAACAACAGGAACTCCAACATACGCAACACTTGATGACGCATTGGCACAGGTCAAGGCAGGAACGCTCGCAAAGAACTTGATCCTAGTAGGTGGTCCATGCGCAAACTCAGTTGTTGAAGAACTAGCAAAGGCAGACGCAAATGACACACTGCCAACATGTACAGAATGGGTCGGCGATCCAGCAAAACCAAAATACACAAAAGGATTGATCGGTGTCTGGAATGTTGGAACAACAGGAAAGAAAGCCTTAGTCATTGCTGGTACACTGAAGACAAACACAGACGAACTGGCAAGCGAGTTCAAGCTAAAAGGAACAACAACACTTGCTGCGGCTTAAAAATACAATTCGGGGGTAAAACCCCATTCCTTTAATTTTTATTTTTTGGGATCTCAGCCCTTTTTCTAAAAGGGCTGATTTCTTTTCGTTTTATTCTCTTAGCTACTGCTTTGAGTAACTTGTTTTCTTTGGTTATACCTTTCTTTTCAAAAAAGAAAGGGTATATTAGCCACTGCTTTCCATAGCCCTTTAAAAGCTTTTAAATATAGCATGCTATATTACACTATATATGTCCGAAACTACAACTGTACAGGTAGAGAAGAATGTGTTGAACGAATTAAAGGATATAAGAGAGTATCCAGGACAAACTTATAGCGCCCTTATTCAAAAAATGGTTGAAATATTCAAGGAATTTAAACAAAGAAATCAGTATGACAGGTTCCTTCACCAGATACAGCAACAGAAAATGAAAGAACTCTGGGACAATAAGGAAGACGAGGTCTGGGAAAATGTTTAATTCTGGGGATATTGTTTTGGCTATTGTCCAATTTGCAGATAGTTTTGAGGTTAAGGTGAGGCCCTCTGTTGTCCTATACGGGAATTTTGGCAATATAGTTATTGCCGGGATAACCAGCAACACAGACATGAAAGGCATACAACTCACGAAAGCAGATGGCATGGTCAAGGATAGTGTCATTAAAACAAATTATATCTTTACAATTTCGGAATTGATGGTTAAGAAAAAGCTATTTTCCTTAAATAAAGAGAAAAGGATAGAGCTTTATTCGGAATTGGTGAAGAACCTTTCGGATCTTAAAAGTTAATCAGCTTCCTTTCAAGCGACCCACATAGCTATAAAAAAGTATGTCCCTTATTTTAATAATGAAATTGCTAAAAGGAACCTTGATTTTACTGGCGCTATCTATATTTATTCTGGGGTCAGTTGGGTATACAGAAGCAGCAGAACTGGTCTTCTACGGGGTAGATTCTAAAATAGAAAACTCTACATTAAAGACCAGCCTCACGATAACAATAGACGAGCAGATAAACAAACTATTCTTCTATGTAACACCTATTCCTGAAATCAGGAAATTTTCCATCACAAGCGGGGATGTCTCCTGTAAATCAGCTGACACAAGGGGTGGGATATCATGTGATATATCCAACCTTAATGAAAGCGGTGGGACAATATCTTTAGATCTTGATTCCCGACTCAAATTAGGTGAAGGAAAGGCAGACATTACATCATCTTATGAAATACCATTCAATGCAAGATCTGTTTATTCCTCCCTCAGGCTGCCTCCTAGGGCAGTCCTCTCAGAAGACCCTCCACAAAACTCAATTTCCCCAAGAAATGGGGAAGTCAAAACAGACGGAAAGCATATAATTGTTTTCTGGACAAAAGGGAATATAACAGCAGGTGATGTGCTTACATTTTCTGCCTCTTATAGCCTTCTCGAACAGAGGGAATCGCCTATAAATACACTTCTTCTGGTACCTATAGTAGTTATACTCACTGCTTTTGTATGGCTGGTTATAAGGCATAAGAGGACAACAAAAACAATTGGCCAGACAGCAGCTGTTTCTGTTCTGAGCAAAGATGAGAAGACCCTGTTCGATATACTAAAAGCCCACGACAACAAGGTTAATCAAAAGATATTGGTGCGCGAATCGAATTTCTCTAAAGCAAAAGTATCCAGATTGATTAAAGAATTAAGGGACAGGGGGGTTATTGAAATAGAAGCAATCTCTGGCAGGGAGAACAGGATACTACTAAAGTTGGGGCAGACCAGTAATAAGAAAGAAGGTGGCGGGAGCGCAGAAACAAATAAGCAGGAAACCGATACCTCCTCTTCTACACAAAACACAAACGGAAAGGTGTAGGACAAACTACTAAATTAAATACCTGCAAACTCAATAATAGACTAATATGGGCACACTTTCAATATCAGCGATGGAAAAGATCCTAAGGGAAGCTGGGTCTGAGAGGGTCTCGAAAAAGGCTGCAATAGAACTGGCAGATCTTTTAGAAGAATACGGATTACAGATAGGCAAAGATGCTATGGAATTTGCAAAACATGCGGGAAGGAAGACGGTTATAGACGGGGACATAAAGCTTGCGAAGAAAAAAATGTCAGAAAATTCGAAAAAATACTAAACTCCAGCCTAAAAAATACAGTCTTGCTTTAAATAGAAAACCTGAAACAAGCTTTATATACTACGTTTCTAATTAGATATAACGAATTCACGAATAGGCGCCGTGATTAACCTATTACCTATTCAATAAATTTGAAAGGAGGTCGACAAAAGCAATTGTTTCTTATGCCAAAAGGTTACTGTGTTAAATGTAAAAAGAAGAATGTAGAAATGAAGAACCCAAAAGCCGTGAAATTGAAGAACGGAAGGGCTGCAACAAAGGGTGAATGTCCAAACTGCGGCACAAAAATGTTCAGAATAGGCGGATAATTCTTCTAAACTCTTTAATTTTTAAGCTATTTCTTTTTGATTTTATTCTTTTAGGCGTTAGTCTAACTGTGTGTAATGCCAAAGCTTATACAAATAAGATATAGGATCGTCACAACTTTTTGGAATTTAGCTATAGAAGTTGTTTGCTTTGACTGCAGAGAAAATATATTGGAAGCCTAAAAAGGAGTAAAATACTCTTACGACTTTGCTTGTGGATTTTTCTCTAGACTATTTCAGCTTCCAGTTCATTGGATAAACAAACAGATCTGCCACAAATAACCCTAGAAGAAGGCTTAATTGCTGGGTTTGTGGTGAAAAGGTGAACAGGAAAGTGAATACAGCAGCCAAGATTCCCATGATCAGCCTTCCTTTACTGCTTCTGGCAGCTGTTACAGGCTCCTGGACCATTATAAGGCCAAAAAACAAAAGTGTGCCGCTGTTAAACTGAACAAAAGTAGCTGGTGATAGTTTACCGCTAGCTGCATCCAATAATACAAACAACACAATATAAGCTACTAAGAAGCTTATCGCTGGATTAGGCCTCTTAAGCCTGAAAGCAAGGAATAAACCGAATATTACAACTAGCCAGGAAGGGCCTGCACCCCACCAACTGAGGGAAGCTGTCGTGCCCAAAACCAATAATGTTGCTAATAATCCAAGGTTTGCTGGATTGAAGATGTGATCGCCTTTTACCCTGATTATATGCTTTAGTAAAATGGCTAATACAGGCGCGAGGATAATCGGAGCCATTGCAGGCCAAGCCAAGGCGCCTGGCTCTATTAAAAGTCCAATAATCATTCCAGAGATAAATGCGCTTTTAGGGAAATGGAGTTTAAAAGGAGGAGCAAAGCCTGCCTGCCCTTCTTTTGGTTTTCTCAATTTACTTTTCAAAAATGAAAGGAAAAGATCCAAAACTACTGCTATTATAACAGAGATTAATACATAAGGAACTGATGTTGACCAGTAATTATACAATGCAGAGTTAACAATAAACAGGACTAATAGAAAAACAATTAGGTAATCGTAAACAGTGTATTTATTTATTTTATCCAAGGCTCCCATATCATCAGCGCTTTTCTTTCCATAAGGAAAGGACTAAAATTGTATAAATAGAAAAACTATTGCACAATTAGTGTGGCTTTCATCCAAGCATGTGCTCCTGCAGATCCACTTTCGCATGTTTTGCAATAGATTTCATAGTTTCCTGTCTTGTCTGGAGTAAAGGTTATATCCTGAGGTGAGCCCGGAGCTCCTGTTACTTCTGTATTTACACTGAAAGCATCTACTGCAATTCCATGCTTGTGTGCTGCCGGTGTGCTTGTTGCTTTAATAATGATTTTTGTGCCTGCTTTAACTTTTAATTCTGTAGTAGATGCGCCTGCGCTGTCTTTGAACGAATAACCGCCGTGTGTTATATCATTTGTAAATGTGGCTTCTAAAGCTGCCGAGTTAGTGGCTGCGTTTGCAGAGCCTGTGGTAGCAGACTTTGCTTTGAATGATGGGTTGACATCTGAGTCATCTCCTTTTGCAGGGAGATCTGCTCCAGGGAACTCATAAATACCTGCTGTGCCTGCATCAATGTGAAGCATTGCTGATAGCGTGTCTGTTACTTTTGACTGTTCAACTGGGACAACTACATTCATATTTTCTCCGGCGTTAACAGAAATTTGGCCTATCCCATCACCTGTACTCGAATGAATAACTACCCAACCAGAAACTTCTGAAACGACCTTATCTACCATCACCTTGCCATCTTTTACTTCTTGGTCTTTAACCAAAACTAAATTTTTCTTTTCTTCGCCCGCGACTGTAAATGTTAAGGTTTTTTCAACTGACGGGCTCACTTTACCATGGTCATTATTAACTAACTCTAGCTTTAGTGTGTGTTTGCCAGGTGTGAGGTCTACGCCTGTTGTAGCTTTATTTAGAACGACTTTGTTGTCAGCTATAGGGATATAATTTCCGCCATCTAGGTATCCATGTAAATGGCCTTTTCCAGGAGCATTAACCTTTCCTACATTTGCTGCATCGATTTCAAAGGCAGATAAAGAAAACATTACTGTGACTTCTGGACCTGTTACAGTTGAACCTTCTGTTGGAGAAGTAAAGGTTATCCCCGGTGTTTGTGTTGCAACCTGAGCGGGTGTTGTGGTTGTCTTAGCGACTGGCTGTTGGGCACATCCTGCTACAACCAGAACTAATGCAATAAGAAACACAGGTATCAATTTAGATAGCATATTAGACACATATTGGTGCACGGATTTATAAGCTTTCTAGTGCAGGCATTTTTAGAAAAATTTTCCTCCCAGATTTTGTTATAATATGCTCTACAATAATATTATTCGTCTGCTCGCCCCCGAAAGAAAGCTAAAAATCGCCAATATTTTTAATGCCAGATTTTGTGGATTTTTTAAAAATAACGGAAAAATA
>Ga0209541_10017228_pt1 | contig 10597 bp, 8 predicted proteins | sample RifCSPlowO2_01_FD_184027 | JGI IMG/M metagenome (GOLD analysis project Ga0209541, IMG submission 184027) | Groundwater microbial communities from Rifle, Colorado - Rifle CSP2_plank lowO2_0.1 (SPAdes) (version 2) | ecosystem: Environmental > Aquatic > Deep subsurface > Groundwater | place: Rifle... | reverse complement strand
GGAAAGGGTACCCTGGAAAGCACCTGTTCGGGGAAGCTATAGGCTATCCAACCAAAAACAAAAAGACAAGGTGGCAGAGCCCTGGCCAGATGATTTACAAGCTTGATTTTTATCCACAGACAGCAATGGAGGAAAGGGACCCTTTAGCCAGAGTAGGATTTACTGATACTATTCCTTTGGATATTTTTATAGAAACCTGCAACATAGACTGGAAAGAGATGAGAGAAAGAAATTACAAGATAAAGCAGATAGCCGACAAATGCGATGTTATCAGGGTAAAAGGAGAGGAAATTAACGGCTTAAAGACGGATTTTGAAGTTGGTTTGGTAAAAGAAGATGGAAAACACAGATGGGTAAGGACATCTGATACTGACGTAAGGGAAAAAATCAATTCTGAATATCTCAAAAAAACAGGAATAAAAGCCGGGACCATGGCCAATCTTCCTGGAGGAGAGGCGTTTACAACTCCAGAATACCTTAAAGGTACTTTTGTTGGTGATGTTGTCATAAGCATTGACCAGAGCTACTTATTATCGGAAAAAAATCCTCTGGTAATTGAAGCAAATAATGGAAGCTATAAGATTTTGTCGGGCCCTAAAGACATAATAGGCAAGTTCAATGAAAAGAAGAAAGAAGCCTGGGAAATGATAATGGAGCAGGAAAAGAGCAAGAGCGCTCCAAAAGAACTTATAGACTTAAGGAAAAATAATTTCGGCAAAATAGGCGAGTTTGCTATAAACACCAACCCCAAGGCAAAACTATGTGATTATCTTATAGTTAACGAGAAGATAGCAAGGATGATCCATATAGCATTAGGCTCTGGTTTTGAGCCGGACAGGGCAACAGACTACCATACGGATATTGTGATAAACTCCCCAAGGCAGAAATTGGACATCTATGGAATAGACAAGGATGGCAACGAGCATTGGATAATCAAAAAAGGGGAATTTGTTGCTTGATTAAGTCTTTCCAGATATAAACATATATAGTTTTATTATTGTTTTTGAATTATTTGGGGTTATTATTGATTTTTAATTATAAATATTGGAAAAATGATTAAATATGTTAACGTCGTCCTGAAAAAATGCCTAAATTTAAAGAGAAAAGAAAGTATTTTCATAGTAACAGATTCAAAATTATACTCTTTGGCAAGGGAATTCTTCTTTCAGGCAACTAAGATAACACAAAAAGTAAAATTAGCAACAATACCGATACCTAAAGTTAACGGCACTGAGCCTCCAAAGGGAATAGCAAAAGAGATGCTAAGGCATGATGTTGAGATTCTTATAACAACCAAGTCATTGAGCCATACGAATGCAAGAATCAAAGCCTCAAAAAATGGCGCAAGGATTGTTACGATGCCGGGCATTACAAAACAGACACTGAAAAGGACAATAGACCTTGATTATAATAAACTGCAGAAATTACATAATAAGCTTGCAAATATTCTGGATAAGGGAAAAAAAGCGGAAATAACAACAAAATCAGGCACTAAACTGGCATTCAGCATAAAAGGAAGGAGAGCATATGGAAGAGACACAGGATTATTCACAAAAAAAGGCACTTTTGGCAATTTGCCGACTGGAGAAATTTTTATAGCGCCAGTAGAAAGAACAGCAAATGGAACCTATATGGTGGATGCTTCATTTGCAGGCATCGGCAAATTAAAAAACCCATTAAAATTTAATGTAGAAAATGGTTTTGTAAATAAAATAGAAGGAAAAGACGCGAAAAAGCTTAAAAATTTATTAAATCCATTAGGAAAAAAAGCAAGGAACATTGCAGAATTCGGCATTGGAACCAACAATAAGGCAAAAATAACAGGAAATATTTTAGAGGACGAAAAAGTAATTGGAACCTGCCATATCGCTCTTGGGAATAATATTGGCTTTGGTGGGAAAACAAGCGTGCAATTGCATCTTGACGGGATAATAAAAAATCCTGCTATTTTGATAGATAATAAAAAAATCATGGATAATGGAAAGTTTTTAATTTAATGAATAGGTGAGGCTTGAGTGTATGGCAGGGAGCGAAGGCCGAGCAGTATATGTTGTGAGCGAAGCGAACCGAAGGAAAATTATAATAAAAATTTATTTTATATAAGCCAATATCAAAACTTATTTAAAACACAAAAACATTCCATAATATAATGACAACAAAAGAAAAGAACATCCTGGACAGCGTGATTTACAGCTATACGACAGAAAGCAGCCAGCTGAGCGAGGAAAATAAGATTCTGAAAGAAACTGTAAACAAATTAAAAGAAGAGCTTGATAAATTTAAAGCCAACCCGCTGATGGTATGTGAAGTTGGACAGGTTTTCGGCAAGGAAGCAGTAATAAAGCTGCCAAACGGAAACCAGTTTTATGTCGATGTTTCTGATGAGTGCAAAAATCTGAAGCCAAATGACATGGTCCTTGCAGACCAGAAAAACCTTACAATAATAAAGAAGATACCGATAGCGAGAAAATTTGACATTGAGAACTTTGTCATTGTGGAAAAGCCAAAGACCTCCTGGCTGGATATCGGCGGCTTAGATTTGCAGATACAGGAGATAAAAGAAGTTGTAGAGCTGCCATTAAAGAAGCCAGAGCTGTTCAAGAAAGTGGGGATAACACCTCCAAAAGGAATTTTATTGTATGGCGACCCAGGCACTGGAAAAACCCTCTTGGCAAAGGCAGTTGCATCGTCAACAAACTCAACATTCATACAGGTGGTAGGCTCAGAACTAGTGCAGAAATTCATAGGCGAAGGGGCAAAAATGGTAAAGGATATCTTTGAGTTGGCAAGGAAAAAAGCCCCATCCATTATATTCATAGATGAGCTTGATTCTTTAGCCTCAAAAAGGATTGAAGTTGGCACATCCGGGGAAAGGGAAGTGAACAGGACTTTCATGCAGTTATTGGCAGAAATAGACGGCTTCCATCCTCTTGATAATGTTAAGGTCATAGGCGCTACCAACAGGAAAGACGTTCTTGATCCTGCTGTCATAAGGCCTGGAAGGTTAGATAGGTTGATTAGAATACCTTTGCCAAAAAAAGAAGCGAGAAAGGACATATTAAAAATACATTGCAGCAGGATGAGCCTTGACAAAGATGTAAATCTTGAAAGTTTATCTATGCTCATGGAAGATTTCTCAGGAGCCGAGATTAAGGCTGTATGCACAGAAGCAGGCTATTTTGCGATAAGGGAAAACAGGACAAAAGTGGACAAAAAGGACATGGTAAAGGCCATAGACAAGGTAAGGACGGAAGAGGCTGCAGAAGGCAAGGATTATATGAATATGTTTGGGTGAGATATTATAAATTTTTTTGGATTGTTGTTGTTCATTTTCATGGGGGTTAAAGGGTTATTTTTTGTTGTATTATTTTCTGCAATAGTTTTGATTGGTTGTTCTACAGAATCTACCACAACGTGCCTAAGAGCAGATTGCCCAAAGTTAGACTGCACTACCTGCCCTTTGAAAACCGAGACTAAGATTGAGACTAAAACTGTTACCAACACAATTTATATTTGTTCGGATTTGAGAGAAGTAAGAAACAAAGATGACTGTTTAAATCTAGATTCTGGGGGATGGTATGATGTTAAGACCTTTTCTGGTTCAAATGATAGAACCACTGAGACTTTTAATATAAACTCTAAAAGATGGAGGTATACTATGAGCTGTAGCAGTCAATATGGAGGGTATAATTACAATCTTCAAATTAATAAATTAATTAACGACGAAACATCGCTGATAAAAGCTGTGATAATGCAGAAATGTGAGTCTGAAACAGAGCCGAGTTACATTTATGATGGTCCGGGAGAGTATTTTTTCGAGATTACATCCGCTAATATTGAATCGTGGACCATAAGATTAGAAGCTCAAAAATAAAAGTAAACTCTAAATATTTATTCCAATTTTAAACATTCCTAAATAGATTCTTTTAGAAATAGTATATTGGTTATAAAAATTTGTGTGCTCAGCAGTTACTTTCCGTTCTTCATCAGCTTTCGCCTAAGAGGGTGTTCATCTAAATCATCGCACACACATAGTGATAATCAACCAATTTTATAAATCTTACCAGGAAACCAAGAAATCAGCGCAAACCCTGAAAACCCCTGGCGAGAAGTGCCCGCATTTTACAATATCTAGGATTTTGCATTTCTTTTTTTGTTTTTCGCATTCTTTTTTTATTGTTTTCGTAATTGAATCATATTTATCCTCTTCAGCAAAGGTATAGAAATGTATTATTCCATTGTTCTTGGCTTTATTCAATGCTAAATCCAGATAGCTTTCTGCCCCTTTTGGCAGTGGCATCAGAATCCTGTCAAATTTCCTGTCAATTTTAGGAAGTATTTTTTTAACATCGCCTAAGTACAATTTTATTTTATCCTCGACCTTATTTAATTTTAAATTTTCCAATGCGTATTTATTGGCTATTGGGTTTATTTCTATCCCAAATATCTCTTTTGCGCCTGAATTGCGCGCTATAGTTATCGGATAAACACCAATGCCTGAAAACATGACCAAAACAGACTCATTTTTCCTTACCTGGCTGAAAATCCTTTTCCTTTCTGTGCTTAGCCTGGAGGAAAAATAGACTTTCTCAACATCCAATTTCAATCTTGCGATATTCTCCTTGTGCTCCGTTTCTTTTGTTTTAATTCCGGTAATTATTTTTAATTTAGGAAGCCTATATTTGCCTGAATATTTCCTTGTTTTTTTGCAGACTGTCTTGATGTTTTTATGCAAATTCAACAGTGCTTCTCCGATTATTCTTTCTTTTTTAGCCAGCTCTTGTGGAAAATCTGAAAATATAAGTATAGAGCCGACAATATCATAAGAGGAAGGAATAATATCCAATTCTTTCAGTGTTAATCTCCTTTTTAGCAAATCCCTAAGTTTATTGGGCATTTTAGAAATCAGACAGTGATTTTTGCTGTTTTTTTGCTGTTCCCTTGGTGAACCTTTCTAATGTAGAGTTTACCCTTTCCTCTGAAAAATCGTGCTCGGTAACCAGTAATTTAAATAATCCTTCCCTGTCAATATCATTCCATTTCAGCTCATAGTTGTCTGTTGTAGGCATTTTCTTAATAAGATAATAAACCTCGGTCCATGGAAATTCGAAATTATCATCCCATTTAACTTCATTAAACAGGGAATCAAAATCTGTCTTGTGCTTTTTGACCAATTTCAATGCATTTTTAGGCCCTATTCCATTTATGCCTCCAGGATTGTAATCAGTGCCTATGATCATCGCTAACGCAATTAACTGGTTCTGGTCTATCCCTAAAGCATTAAGGTTTTCTGAAAGGTCTATTAGCTCGGGTTTTACTGTGTCATAGCCCAATGTCTTTCCTTTTTTTCTTTTTCCTGCTATTGACAGATTCCTCACAAGCCTGGTTGCCCCATGTATTAAAGAATCAAAATCCTGGCTGCCTACAGCATACCCTTTATTCTTGCTTGTCATATAAGCTGCTTGCGCCTCTCCTTCAGAAGGAGCCTGCACAACAGGAAGCCCTAAGAAACCGATCAGCTTTTTTGATTCCTCAGCCATATCCTTTGTAAGCCTTGTCATCCTTGATGCATATTTTTTCATATCCTCAATATCTTCCTTCTTCTTCGCTTCCATATATTTTTTCTCTGCTTCCAGCTTAATGATGTTCCTCTGCTCTGCAGTTTTCCGCTTCAGTTCCGGGGGCTTTCCGTCAAAGACAAAAGCAATCTTAACGCCCCTGTTCATGAGGTTTGTTGTCCTTGTAAACAAGCCAACAAGATGGGAAGTGACATTGCCTTTGGAGTCCATAAGCAAAGCCCCGTCCCTTCCCCTTATTGTAGTTAAAAACTGGTAAAGATATAAATTACCATCGATAATAATTATCTTTCCGTCTAACTCATTTAATTCTATTTCCTTTCTTACTAATAAGCCAGTTAGTGCTACTCCCATTGTAAAACCTCAAATTTTGGTTGATAAAATTTTTAATTTCATCGTAATCTTGTTCAGAAATATACTTGAACACGAAGCTTTTAATTTTTTCTCTTTTCTTTGTTGAATGTAAGTCTATTAAACAAAAAAATTTGATGATGTCCTTTATTGGAGTTATTTTTAACCAAAAATTTGCATTGATATTCTTTGATTTTGGGTAAATATAGAGAGACTTTAATTCGATTTTTGAATAAATTCCAAGTTCATCTAAAATCTTTTTGTTTAGAAGGGTAATCGGGGGTGGTGAATTATATATTCTTTTGATGATTGCTTCTCCTTGATTCATTTTCCTTAATAATCTTAAACCTAATGCGTAATACTCAGAATTTGAATATTCAATTTTTTGATATCTGCCTTTTTCTTTAGCAAGCTTTAATAATAGTTTATTTTGTCTTTTGTTTAATAAGTTAAATTCTTTAACTGAAATAGAAGCAGGTAATATTAAGTGAGAATCTTCAATGAAAGATCCTTCTGTATCAAACATCCCAGCCAGATATTCAATATATGTGTAGAAGTCTTTGGGTATGCTTATCTTTTTCACATTCTTAAGTTTATTTCCTTCTATTGCTCCAAGTGCTATTAGTTTTTTGAATAAAATAGATGAATTGACTTGAGTTTTTTTGACATTCGAAACTTTATCTGCAGAACTTATAAACTTTAAAGGTTGATGGATATGTTCTAGACCTTCTCTAAAGTCTTTATGCACAAAATCTTCGTTTCCATAACAAACTGCCATTAAATGCCCTAAGTGTCCATCTCCATTAATTATTCCCAATGCACGGTAAAATTTTCCTTCTGATTTTAATCTTGCTGGAATAAATTTAATTTCTTCTTTTAGTTTGACAACAAAATAATTCTTTAAAAATGGTATTAGGAGTTTTGGATTAATTTTAAGAGAATCCAATATATTTTTTAAATTGTTTGAGGTTAAGGATTCTACATGATTAGTAAGTATATTATGTAAAGTGTAAAATTCCTTGCCTCTAACCAAGCTCGGAACTAGAAATTTAAGTAATAATTTACCATCATTGTTTACTGCTATTCTAAAATCATTATTTTTATAAAAATCTGGTATATTTGATTGATTCTTAAATGCTTTATTTAAAACATTGTAAAATTCTGAGTTTGTTTTCAAATAAGCTTCAAAAGATTTATGCTTATAATTTGACCCTATTTTAGACATATAAATCTTGTATTTTCTATCTTTGCTTTTGTATATTTTAAATTTCTTATATTTATTGCCAATTTTGACATAAAGATAATTAAATTTGGAAAAATTCTTTAGATTCTTTGAAATTTTTGTTTCACCAGATTTATTGAGTTTTATGTTGAAAACTATTTTGTTTGCATATGCTAAATAATCTTTGAAGCTAAGATTAGTTTTAATAAAATGCTCCAAATCTTGTTTATTTATATTCTGATTATTAAAATTCATTTTAAATCATCAATATACCTCTAATGTGAAGCTTTGTAAATGATTTTAGAGTAAATGAAATCATAATTTGGAAGTTGAACAGCAGCTAAATGATTTAAAATATTGAATGTAAATAATTTAAGAAAATAAGAGATTGGTTGTTTATAAACCTGACGCGCGGATGTCCAGTGCAATATAAGGCTTGTCTAGTGGCAATATTCTAGTTACACACCACATTTAAATCTCCCTGTATATTATGTTCTTAAAGTCTATATTGAGCATTTCCTTGGCCTTTTTGGAAATTTTTCCCGTAGTCACAAAAATTAATGGAAGCCCTTTTGACTGCGCCTGCATCATGGCCGTGCTTAAATCAGATTCAGTTATCTTCTTCCTGTTCTTGGCTTTGCAGAAATACTTTGCTTTTCCTATTGATGTTTCCAGCTCGACAAAAAAATCCATCTCCAGGTTTTTCTTTATCTCCATTTCATCTGTCTTGCTGATGGCGTTTCTGCTGAAAAAGTGATTAATTTTGTTTGCCAGGAAATTTTTATCTGTTGCCTGTCGTGGTTTTTTAATCGGCTCTTTTTTTATATCTTCTTTTATTCTCTCCGGAATTTGGGTTATTTTGTCAATTGGTGGGTTTTTTATTGTGTCATGTTTTGCTTTTTGGATTGGCTCGATTTCCTGTTTTTTAAATGTATCTTGCTTTGCTGTTGTTTGGTGTACTTGATATTTTTTTGTGGTGTCTTCTTTTTGTATTGTATTTTGGGTTTCTATTGGTCCTTGTGGAATGGTTTCTTTTTTTGATAATGCCTCTTTAATAATTTCTTGCACCTCAGTGTTTTGCGCAAGGTACCATTTCCAGAATATCTCTGTCTTGTTGTCATAATTGACCTGTAATGGTATGGAAAAATCCTTTATAATCCTCAAAGCTACCCTTATTGCCGGTTCTAAAGCCGAATCTCTCAGAATTTTTTTCTCCTTAAGCAGGTTATACGCTTCTTTTTCCTTGCTGCCCAAATTATCAGCATAATTCTGCAGCTTAACTTCCTGCCCGTCTACATAGTATAATGGGCTTCCACCAACCTTGATGCTTGATATCTTTAGTTTTTTGCTTGACAAAAGCTCAGAAAGCCTTGCGGAAGTCATCAATATATTGTCATTTATGTGCTTTGAGACCTGCACCGGCAAAATAGGGCCTTTCTGTTTTACCAGATCAAGTATCTGCTCGTTCGTTGACATAAGGCACTGTAAGGAAGCCAGTTTTAAATATGTTTTGATGTGTTAAGGTTTTAAACAATATCCCAGATAAACTCATTCTTATACCCTCTTTTAGTGATAAGGCCATCATTTAACATTCTTTTTAGGTGAGGATTGATTCCATTTATAGTGAATAACAGTTCATTAGCCAACTCCATCGTTTTTGAAGGTTTTAGCTCTAATATTCTAAGAATCCTTTCTTCTATGTAATTCATATCTCTTGTTCTTTGTTCTCTGTTTTTTCTTTGTATAGCAATTTCTAAGTTTGCTGCTTTTTGTGGATGAGAAAAACCAATTAAATCTTTAAATTTTATATATTCCTTTGTTGGTATTCTTAAAGTGATTTTATCCTTTTTATAAGGATAGGGATGAATCATCAGATTGCCAGTTTCTATTCCAATTGAATTTATTAATGCCTTTATTTCTTCCATTATGCTGATGTTATGTATTCCAACAATCAAGTTAGTTGATATTGTTCCTTCATCATCAAATAATGCCTGTAAAAAGGCTTTTTTACATTCTAATGAGGCTGTAAAAATTTGGCTTGGTAACTTATTTGGATGCGTAAAAGCGATATTAAAACAATGAGAGAGTATATCAGTTATCGCTTTCGGAAAATTCACTCCAATCGTTCCACCAACCTTACTTTCAGATATTTCTGCTTCTCCAAATATATTTAAGTTAGTTTTAAAATTATCCCTTAGTGATTGGCAGGAATTCCCATAATAAGGTGTACACCTTTTAGAAGCGCTGCCATCAGCTATCATATGAACGATTATGCTATACAATTCTGGGGATTCTGATATGGGTAATTTTGGATTTTTAACATCCAGGCCATTTCTCACACTTAAAGCCTCTACATTTTTCTCTAAATTTTCTAAAAATTCTAAGTCAAAAATATGCAATGTTTTCTTGAAGAACCTTGCTGGGGTGTATTGTGGATGTTTTATTTTGTGTTTGACGCTGAATCCATCCTCATAGGTTCTGATTGTTTTTGGGCTCAATTCTAAATTTTTAGCAGCTTTTCTTTTATTTCCATAAAAAGAATAAATTTTGTTAAAGTAAATTTTCCTTGCCTCAGGTTTTATTAAAAAATAGATTGTATCTGAAAAATCCCACAAGTGAAATGTTGTTTTAACATCATTTCTTATTTCTTTATCATTAAAATTCATTTTAAATCACCATATTCTATTTTAGTGAGTTTTTCTTAAATGATTTTAGTAATCTTATTACAAAATTATGATTTGGAAAATGAACCACATCTATGTGATTTAAATTTGAATAAAAATAAAGAAATTAAAGAGAGTGTATGTTTATAAACTTCACGCGCAAATGTCCAGTGCAATAGGAGCAATGTCCAGTGGGAAAAGATTCGCATAACATACTTTTTCCAAACATAAAATGTTAGCAAAAAGATAGTTATACAAACTTTTCCTTATGGGCGCATCCAGCGGACCTCCCAATATGACACGTCGTTCTCCTCATCCACAACCCCAATTAATAGTCTTTTTTTGGTAGAATGTGCCACCCTGTTCTTTGCCGCAAACTCGTGCCAAGTTAATGTGGAGCCTTCATTTACAGGAAAAATAATCCAGCGGGCATGATCTTCTCCAGGTTTTACTCCGCGGTCATAAACCCTAAAATCAGCCCCAAATTTCAATGCCGTCTTTATTATATAGCCGCGGTTCCTTATATCCTTGAACACGCAGAATTTAACCCAGAAATTAGGCTCTAGTTTTCGTGCTTTCCTTGTGAATTCTTCTGGTGTAAACTTCTTGTTCTTGCTTTTATAGATGTCAATCTTGCCTTTATCCATTAAATAAAAGGCCTCTATGAGAGAAAGCTGCACTTTTCCGTTATCCAGTAAAGTTCCATACCTGCTTTGGTCATAAAGCTCCCTTGCTTCATTAGATATCTCGGTCAGGACTTTGTCTGCTTCAAAATTAGCCCTTAT
>Ga0209541_10017227_pt1 | contig 10597 bp, 9 predicted proteins | sample RifCSPlowO2_01_FD_184027 | JGI IMG/M metagenome (GOLD analysis project Ga0209541, IMG submission 184027) | Groundwater microbial communities from Rifle, Colorado - Rifle CSP2_plank lowO2_0.1 (SPAdes) (version 2) | ecosystem: Environmental > Aquatic > Deep subsurface > Groundwater | place: Rifle... | reverse complement strand
GTTTCAGAGCGTATTCATAGGCCTGGTCGAGGTTAAAAGGATTTTTTATCAAGGCCACCTTGGCCGAAAAGTTTTGGCTGACAATTTTCTCCACAAATTTATTCCTTACCGGCCAGGCACTGTGCGACCAGTGAAAATTATTTATCCCGATTTCTTTCTCTATCCTCAAGACAGCATCCCCGAGAGTTGCCGAGTTCTCGACGGCAACATAGACCAAGGCAATGACTGACTTTTTGTCTTGCTGGTGAACACCCGACTCGTCAATGAATATGTACATGGATCGGCCTATCATTCAAAAGAACGGTCAGGAGCCAAAGCCGTCGCCAAGTCATTATGCGCTCAATTATACAACAAACCGCGAATCGAGCGACGAGTTTTTCCACTCGCCAAGCAAGCCCAACATTTACTAAGCGAACAAAGATAAACCAATCACCCACCTTTTGCCGATCGGCAAAAGGTGGTAACATTTAATTAATTTAATTAATGGGAGGTAAAATGAGGGGTGCGGGGGTGGCAAGAAAACAATCCGATGGCCAAAACAAAAATCATCAGCCCGACCAAACAGAAAGTGCTTTTGCTCTTGGCTGGCGGTCTGACCTTAAGTTTAACTCGCTCACCCCGTCGTTACTGGAAAATGGTTGGCGCCATCGCCAAAGAATGGCGGTTCATTGAACGGAACCATCTCCGGCGTCTGGTCAGCGAATTTTATCGCGACCGGTTGGTGGAATATCGCGACAATAATGACGGCACGAGTGTGGTTATCAGCGAAGGCGGCCGGCGTTTGTTGCGCCGGTTTGATTTTGACCAAATCAAATTGACCCCGCCGGCACGCTGGGACAAACATTGGCGCTTGGTAGTTTTTGACATTCCGGAACACCGACGGGCGGCGCGCGTGGCTTTGCGGGAGAAACTTAAAGAACTCGGTTTTCGGGAACTGCAAAAATCGGTTTTGATTCATCCTTTCCCTTGCCAAAACGAGATTGATTTTCTGGTGGAGTTTTTTGAAATCCGCCCCCATGTGCGCTTGATCGAAGCCAGCGCCATCACCAACGAAGCCGAGTGGTTGCTAAAATTTAATCTCCGGAAGTAATCGTCGGAGATAACGATGAGTAGTCAATCACCCACTTTCTGCCGATCGGCAGAAAGTGGTCACATTTAATTTTTTTCGTCACCTCAACTATTGGTTTCCCGCCGCACGCCGCTTCCACTCCCATTCTTACACACCACCCCCACGCGGTGAAGTTATTTGCTTCGGGCGCCGCTCCAGAGCACGAGGAGGGGCGAGGCAACGAAGATGGAAGAGTAGGTGCCAACGATCATCCCGATGGTCAAAGCCAGCGCGAACCAGCGTGTGGTTTCGCTGCCGAAGAAGAGAACGGCGAGGAGGGCCAAGATGACGGTCAGCGAAGTGTTGAAAGAGCGAACGAAGGTCTCGTTCAAGCTCTGACCGACCACTTCGGCGAAATTTTCGTTCCGATGCTTTTTGAGATTTTCCCGAATCCGGTCAAAAACGACAATCGTGTCGCTGATGGAGAGACCGAAAATGGTCAGGAGAGCGGTGAGGAAAAGGGCGTCCACTTCAATCCCGTAACGAAAACCGAGATAGGCAAAAACGCCGGCCGGGATGGCGATGTCGTGGAGGAGGGCGATAATGGCAATCAGGCCGTACTTCCAAGAACGCACCGGCCGCGAGACGGCCCAAAAAGCGATGGCGATGTAAATGATAATAAAGACGACGGCCAAGGCAATGGCGATAATTCCCTTGCGCGAAAGCTCGGCGCCGAGCGAGGGGCCAATGGAACTGAAACGGGTTTCGGCAAGCGTCGGATAATCGGCCCGGAGAGTAGCGAGAAGCTCGCGATGTTCCGCCTCGCTAATCGCCCGCAAACGGAGAATCAACTTGGCGTCGCCGGCCGGCTGAACATTGACCGAACCGAGATTAAGCGGCGCGAGAAGTTGGCGAATCGTCGCCGCTTCGCGCCGGGCGCCGGTTCCGTAAGCCAACTCCACAATCGCCCCGCCGCGGAAATCAATCCCGAGATTCAAACCGTAACGGAAAAGAAGAAAGAGCGAAGCGGCAACCAAAAGGGCCGAGAAGGCGAGGAAAATAAATTTGTGTTTGATGACGAACATAATTTAAATCGCGCTCTTGAAGAGAAAGCGGGTCAAGCGGGTTTTCTGGGTCGGCGCCACGGCGAGAAGCACCGTCCGCGTCGCCACCAAGGCCGTGAACAAACTGACCAAGACGCCGAGAATCAGGGTGAGGGCGAAACCGCGAATGACGCTCGTCCCGAACCAAAAGAGAATCAAAGCCGTAATCAGAGTGGAAAAATTGGAGTCGCGGATGGACGACCAAGCGCGGTGGAAACCGTCTTGAATCGCGCCGTGGAGATGATCGCCTTGGCGCAACTCTTCTTTGAGTCGTTCAAAAATCAAAACATTGGCATCCACGGCGATGCCGAGCGAAAGAATCAAACCGGCGATACCGGCGGCGGTCAGAGTGACGCCGACCAGTCGGAAAATCGTCAGCATCAAAACGGCGTAAATGGCGAGAGCCAGCACCGCCACGGCACCGGGCAAGCGATACCAGAGCAGAAGAAAAACGGCAATCAAGATGAGGCCGACGAGGCCGGCTCGCCGACCGTCGGCAAGCGCCGCGGCGCCAAGTGTCGGGCCGACGGTTTCGGTGGAAGCGAGCGTAATCGGCACCGGCAGGGCGCCGAGATTCAAATTGCGGACGAGCGTTTGGGCCTCTTCCACCGTAAATTGGCCGCTAATCTCGGCCCGGCCATCGCGAATCGCTTCGCGAACCACCGGCGCCGAAATCAAAACATTGTCCAAGTAAATGCCGATTTTTTTGCCGACATTGGCGGCCGTCAAGTCGGCGAATTTTTTGGCGCCTTCGCCGTTGAACTCAACGCTAATCGACGGCCCGAGCGCCTGCTGGCCAAATTGAACTTGAGCTCGTTTGAGATAGCGGCCGGAAAGGTCGGTCGGGATGAAGTAAGGGTCCTCGCGGAGTAGCGGGTCATCGGGTAAGGACTGATTTTCGGCCAGCCGTTTCCGCGCCTTCTCGTAAGCGGCAAGAATCGCCTCTTTTTCCGGACCCTCCGGCCGCTCGGTCCGGAAATCCAAAGTCGGCGTCACATTAATCGCCGCCGTCGCCTGACGCAAATCGGTGACGCCGGGCAACTCCACAATCAGGCGATGCTTGGCCCCGGCGGCGGCCAAGGCCGATTCCTCCACTTGGACCACCGGCTCGCCAACGCCGAAGGCGTTGACGCGCCGTTCAATCACCTCGCGGAGCGAAGCCATGGCGTCATTAATGTCGCCGGCCGCCAGCTGACTGACATCGGCCTCGTAGACCAAGTGACTGCCGCCCTTCAAATCCAAACCGAGCCGGAACGGCCGAGCCCAATCGGCGGCCGGATAAACTTCGGCATAATAATTATAGGCGCCTAGACCGACGCCGACGAGAAGAATAATAATTGCCGCCACTCGATGCTTCGTCATAACTGATTAATCGGCATTATAACCGAAATCCGGCCGGACGCAACCGGAGATAATTGACCAGCGAGCGGAGAACAAAAACGACCAAACCGGCGAGGAGGAAACCGCCCAAAATGTCGCTCGGCCAGTGGAGGAGGGCGGCGACGCGCGCGGCGCTGACGGCGAGCGCCACGAAAATTAAAAAGTTGCCGACAACCGGACGATAAAGTCGGACGGCGAAAGCGAGAGCGAAAAAGGCAGCGGCGTGAGCCGAAGGGAAGGAGTCATCGCCGCCGAAAGTGAGAAGCGGCGCGAGATCGGTCAGAATTTCAAACGGTCGTGGACTAAAGTAAAATTTTTTAATCAACTCGCTCGCCGCCCAAGCGGCGAGCGTCGCGGCGGCGACAAAAATAATTTCCGTCCAGCGCTCGTCGCGGGAAAATTGTCGCGAAGTAACGAGCCAGACGACGAGATAAATCCCGAGGCCCAACCAGCCGAGCCACTCGGCGGCGAAGCTAACCGCCGTCGGTTGGGTAAGCGCCGCCCCGACGAGCCATCTGGTCAGCAATTCATTTAACTCCGACATTTTGACTTATCTTAAATCCCCCGCCGCGAAACCAGGGTCTTAATCGTTTTTAAGGCAATAGCCAAATCCAACCACAAACTCCGGTGTTTGAGATAATAAAGGTCGTAAGAAAGTTTTTCCCGCGTCGCTTCGGCCGAGGTGGTGAAGTGGGGATGACCGGCCTGATAAAGTTGAGCCCAGCCGGAAAGTCCGGGCGGAATCAGATGACGCGTTTCGTAAAACGGAATTTCTTGCCGGTAAAGAGCGACATAATCGGCCTTCTCCGGCCGCGGCCCGATTAAGGACTGGGCGCCGGCGACGACGCTCCAGAGTTGGGGCAATTCGTCCAGCCGCGTCCGCCGGAGCCAGCCGCCGACGCGGGTGATTTGCCGAGCGTCAAGTTCCGGTTCCAAAGTCATGCTCCGAAATTTGTAAATTTTAATCGGCCGGCCGTTCTTGCCCACTCGTTCGTCAACAAAAAAGACCGGCCCGCCGTCGGTCAGTTTAATCGTGAGAGCAATCGGCGGATAGAAAACGAGAGAAACGAGGCCGAGAACGCCGGCCACCAACAAATCCATCAGCCGCTTGAACAAATCGTAAGCGACTTTCGGCCGGTGGGAAATTTGTTCCAAGAACCACTGCTCGGTCAAAAGCGAGAGCGGTTCGCGGCCGAAAAATTCTTCGTACAAATCTTGAACGCTGACGAAACTGACGCCGCGGAAAAGGGCTCGATAAAGATCGCGGAGTTTGAGCGCCAGGTCGCCGCTGTACTTGTCGTAGACCACCAACTGCGGCCGCTCCTCGGTCAAAATCAAATTAAAACTGGGCTCGCGGGCAATCACCTCTTTGAGCGCCGCCACTTCCGCCCCCTCGCACTCAAAGCGGACCGGGACCGGCCGCGTCCGCCAGAGTCGCGGCGCTAAAGAGCGCCGCCAGAAAACAATCAAGCCGAAAGAAATAATCAAATCAATCAGCAAGTTGAGCCGCGGCGTCAGACCGATTTTTTGGAAGTAAGGGATGAGGTAAAAGAACAAACCGGCAATCAAACTGTTGATGATTTGGGCCCGAAGCACGAGCGGCGCCAGCGATTGGGCGAGCAACATTGATTGGCGGCGGTAAAGGTCGGAGATGAAAAAAATCACCGTCCAAACCAAGAAAATAAAACTGAAGGGGACGAGGTGGAGCCAAAAAATTTTTCCCGACGGCCACTGGCCGTAACGAACGAGCAAAGTCAGCCAAAGGGCGACGGTGAAAAACGCCAAATCGCCGAGCCAAAGCAGGAGCGCCCCCTTCTTACCGCCGAGCGTCATATTGTGGTAGGATAGCATAAATGGGGCCTAAAACCAAGGTTTGCTGCGTGGTGACCAAGGGAGTTTGGGGCGGCGCCCAGCGCTATGTTTTTGATTTGGCCAACGGTTTGACGGGGGAAGAATTCGCCGTTTTGGTCGCCAGCGGCCCCGGGCCGCTCGGTGAAAAATTGGCGGCGGCCGGTCTCCGGCACGAACTCCTGCCCCGCGCCGAGCGCGACCTTAATTTACTCGCCGACCTCCGCACTTTTTTTGATTTGCTTCGCTTGTTCAAACGCGAACGGCCGGACATTATCCATCTGAACAGCGCCAAAGCCGGCGGCTTGGGCGCTCTGGCCGCGCGAGTGGTTTATCTTTTTTCTTTCCTAAAACCCAAAACCTATCACCTAAAACCTTGCCTTGTTTTTACTAATCACGGCTGGGCCTTCAACGAAAATCGGCCGGCTTGGCAAAAATGGCTGATTAAATTTTTTCACTGGCTGACCATTCTCGCCGTTGACGAAGTGATTAATGTTTCCGAATTTGAGCGCCTTCAAGTCGCCCACTGGCCGCTCTCGCGGAAAAAGTTGCGCCTGATTTACAACGGCCTGGCGGCGCCCGATTTTCTTTATCGCGAGCCGGCGCGAGCGGCGCTCGCCGCCGGCGAGTCGCGACTTTTGGCTACCGTCAACCAATCAAGTTGGGTCGGGACAATTGCCGAGCTTCATCCCAACAAGGACTTGGGTCTGGCGCTCCGGGCCATCGCTCAAACCGCCGAGCGCCATCCGGAAGTAAAATTTCTGATTATCGGCGAGGGTGAGGAGCGGCAAAAATTGAGCGCCGAAATCCAAGCGCGTGGTTTGACCGGGCGGGTTTTCCTCCTCGGTCGCCGGCTGGAAGCGGCGCGCTATCTGAAAGCGTTTGATATTTTCCTCCTCACTTCAAACAAAGAAGGGCTGCCTTACGCCATTTTGGAAGCCGGGTTGGCCGAACTGCCGGTGGTGGCGACGCGCGTCGGCGCCGTGGCGGAAATTATCGCCGACGGCAAAACCGGACTTTTGGTCCCGGCCGGAAACGCGGATGAAACGAGCGCCGCCCTAAATCGCTTGTTCGCCAACGGCTTGGAGCGCGAAATTTTGGGCCGCAATCTCCGCGGGGCGGTGACCGAACGCTTCGCTTTGGAACGAATGATTGCCGAAACCGCCGCCCTTTACCGGGAACTTTTGGCTAAGTCAAACCGACAAACTCATTCTTGATGTCGTCGCGGTGGAAACCGCGCGACCAGCGGCGCATCCCCATCAAAATCCCGAGGCCCAAAAACTCGGCGACGAGATGCGAGCCGCCGTAACTGGCGAAAGGCAAAGTCAGACCGGTGACGGGCAAAAGGCCGATGTTCATCCCAACATGAATGGTGAAGTGACTCAAAAACCAAACCGCCAAACCGATGGCGAACAACGCTTCAAAATTGGTTTCGCTCAAAAGCGCCTGACGGATAATCCGCCAAATCACCAAACCGAACAAAATGAAGAAAAGCGAAACGCCGACCAAACCCCACTCCTCGGCGAAAGCGGCGAAAATAAAATCGGTCTGATATTCGGGCAAAAAGCGCAAGCGCGACTGCGTCCCCAAACCGACGCCTTTGCCCAAAATCTGGCCGGCGCCGACGGCAATCGTGGACTGGAAAGAGTTGTAACCGGCGCCCCGAATATCATTCAAGGGATGGAGAAAGGTGAGAATCCGCGCCTGTTGGTAGGGTTGGAAAACGAAGAACCAGAGAATGACGAAAGCGAGCAAACCGGCGCCAAGAACGCCGAACAAGTGCTTCCGCGAAATGCCGGAGAAGGCGGCCAGGCCGAGCCAGATCAGAAAAATAACCACCGCCGAACCGAAGTCGGGTTGGAAGAAAATCAAACCGAAAGGCAGGAGGGCGTAGAGGCCGGAAATCAAAATGTGGCGGAGATGAGCGATTTCCACATGGCGGCGGGAAAAATATTTGGCCAGAATCAGAATCAAAATCAATTTCATAAAATCGGCCGGCTGGAAGGAGACGCCACCCCAGTTGAACCAACTCTGCGCGCCCTTAATCGCCGAACCGGCCAAGAGCAAAATAACGAGGAGGGCGGCGCCGAGAAAATAAAGAGCGACCAAAACGCCGCTCCGGCGCAAAAATTGCCAGTCAATCAAACTGGCGAGAAGGAGGACGATAAGGGCCACGGCAAACCAAACCAGCTGGCGGTCAAAAAAGTAACGGTCGCCGGCGAAAGAATCCATCGTCACCAAGCCGGCGATAACGAGCGGCCCGAGAGCGCCGAGAAGCGGCCAGTCCAGACGCCGCCACAATTTTTCGCGCCAGAGAGCGGCCATAAATGGTTAGCCCGAAAGTTGGGTCAAATCAAAATGCGGATAAAACTCAATCGTCGTCGGTTCCTCGCCGAACGGCTCGGGCCAGGTGTAGACCAATTCCCGACTCTCGCCCGCTTCCAGTCGCTCCACCAAAGTGCTGCTGACGGCGAGGGCGTTGCCTTCGGCGTCGGCGAGCACCGCCGCCACCAGAATTTCGGTAAGCGGCTGTAAAGATTGATTGGTAATCGAACCGACGAGACGCGGCCATGGCTGGTTGTTAAAACCGCGACTCGTGACCGTGAGCTCGGGCCGCGTCTCGGTCATTTTGCGCCAAACCGGCGGCTCCGGCAATTCTAAAATCGCTCGGGCCGGCACTCGCTGGCCGACACCGAGCCGACTTTCAAAAACGATTATCCGCTCCTCGGGATTGAGATAAGTCCGGCCGGGCCGGAGGGTGACCAAAATGCCGTCGGCGTCCAAAACCCGAACGACATAAGGCAAAATTTTAACGCCGTGACTCCGGTTCGGATTTTCCAGCAAAGCGGCAACGTCGTACTTATCGGCGGCGACGCGGAAAACGCGGCTCCAGATGACGCGGACCGGCTGAATTTCCCGCGGGCAAACCTGCGGACAATCGCCGCCGCAATCCGGGCCGAGCTCGTTGCCGTTTTGTTTGCCGTCAAGACAAGAAGGCGCCGGTTTGGTGTACCAATACAAGGCGACGCCGAGGGCGACCAGCACCGCCGCCGCCAGAAGAAAGTAAGCCGCCCGTCGCCGCGCGCTCCAAGTTAGCATTGTCTAGATTGTAGCAGAAATCGCTAGAAACGAGGAACGGTAATTGTGAACGGCTGGTCGCTGGAATCGCAAACAGTTTGAGCGCCGGCTTGGCAGACCCGGACGCGATATTGTCCAGCGGGAATCAAATTGTTGATGATGTCGGTCGCCACAATCCAGTTGTAACTGGCGCGCGCGGCGATGTTTTTGTCCAACACAATCGGCGCGGGATATGAAACCGGATACAGAAGCGGGCATTCGCTGCCGGTTGGGCAATTAAACTCGCGGTCCAACCACAAATCCACCTTGTCAGTCCGCTTGGCGTTCGGCCAATTCCAACTGATGTTTTGAGTATCGTAAGTCGTCCAGACCTCCCCGCCGTTCGGTGAGGTGACGGTAATTTGGGATGGCTGGATAATGGTGATGAAACCATCACTTTTATCTGTAGCTAACAATTTAGCTTGATACGCTGGACTATCAGCGGGGCATAAGCCCTCGCAAGGCATCCGATCATAGACAGAAGCGGTAATTTTGTATTGACCAGGTTTAAGTTCGTAGCAATAATCAGACCAACAACCATTGTCGGGTACCGAAAAATTATACTCGCCGGTGCTTGGTAAACCTGTGTATGATTTTAGAACAATCGGTGTTGAGCCATCAGTTAGAGTAAGAATTAGAACGGAATTTGAAGGAAAAGAAGAGTTAATCCACCGAACTGTTTGGTTAGATCCAACTTGCCACACCTCCCCGCCGTTCGGCGAGGTGACGGTGATGAGAGATTGAGTTTTATTTACAACAGCAGCTGTAATAGAACTCGAAGTTAGATGGCCGTAACTATCAAAAACATTGAAGATAATTTTATAACTTCCAGCACTAGCATAAGAATGACTAAAGGTAGCTGTTTGATTTGGAACTCCGTAATCCGCAGTTGGCATTAAACTGGATCCTATTGGTAATTTCACCTCATCACCCCAAACTACAGAATAGGTCAGCGAGCCATTCTCTGGATCACTCGCCCGCACCGTCCAAGTCCCCGTCTCGCCCACTTTGAGCGTGGTCGGGCCGGAAATGCCGGAAATCACCGGCGCTTGGTTGTTGCCGTCTTTAGGCAACACGCGCAAAGTGTAATTTTGCATCGCGGTTCGAATGCCATCTGTGGCTTGGACGGTGAAGGTGTGGGTGCCAGCGGTGGTTGGAATGCCGTAAATTAACCAGATGTTTCCGTTTTCAAAATGCTGTCTCAACTCCAGACCCGGCGGTAAACTGCCGGCACTTACCGACCACCGGATTTCTCGATCAACTTCAGGTCCATACATTCCTTGAACTCGTAACTGGTGGCCATAACTTTCCCCCACTTTCGCATTCGCCAAAGCGTTCGGCGTGATGAAAACTTTTTTGTTGCACCCATACAACGCGTTTAACTTGGCGCGCGTCAGCGGGCCAACATAGCCGGTGTTGGGGATGCCGTATTTGGCTTGGAATTTTTTGACCGCCGCTTGGGTTTCACTTTCAAACCAGCTTTCGATCATACTGATACCAGGATAGCCATCGCTACTAATCAAAACGGCGATGCCTTCCCTAGTTAAAAATTGACGGAGAGAGTGAACATCGTCGTCAACTTGATTACGAGCGCGACTACCACCGCCCATTCCACCGTCACCCAATTTCAAATCCTGATTAAAACTCCAACAAAACCCACCCTGATTCTGCTCCGCCAGCAAACGATTCAACTGCGCCGTCAGTTCGGCAATCTGGGCGCGGAGTTGGGCAATCAGAGCGCTGTTATCGGTTTGCGCCAGCGCCGGCGTCACCAGAAACATGGCCAAAATTAGGCCTAAAATAATATATTTCTTCATACTCCAAATCCTATCATACCCAACACCAAAAATCCAGCCGCCGCTAGCGGGTAACGGTTACGCTGGTGGTGGTGGAAACCGCCGGGAATAATTTGCTTGAGACGGTAAAAGTTTGCTGGTAAGTGCCGGGCTTCTGGTAAGTGTGGCGGAAGTGAATAAAAATCTTGCCGTTCTCCGGCGTCGGGACTCGCATCACCGAGACCGCCGGCTCATCGCCCCAGCTGGTCTGATAACCAATCTTCTCACCCACCGGCAAGCCGCTCGCTCGGAACATCCAAGTCCCC
>Ga0209541_10017226_pt1 | contig 10598 bp, 9 predicted proteins | sample RifCSPlowO2_01_FD_184027 | JGI IMG/M metagenome (GOLD analysis project Ga0209541, IMG submission 184027) | Groundwater microbial communities from Rifle, Colorado - Rifle CSP2_plank lowO2_0.1 (SPAdes) (version 2) | ecosystem: Environmental > Aquatic > Deep subsurface > Groundwater | place: Rifle... | reverse complement strand
AATCTATTGGTTTTTGAGTCGGATGCTTCCCAAATTTTTTTTCTTCTGGCTTTGGCGTTCCCATTGCCCAAACAGAACGCATTTGTAATCCAGGTTTTTTTAATTGATCTTCTGACCAATTTCCATTTTTCATTAAGCTGTAATGAAAAATATGCTTTGCTTTTTTATCTTTACGCGCCCAAATAAGAGTTTCGTGACTTGCAGTAAAATATCTACAGCTCAGATTAGGTGATGCATTTGGTTTAAACCAAGAAATATCATTTAAAATATGGTAACCAAGAGACTGCAAGGCATGTCCGCATTGATATATAGAATGGTAAGTGCCACTAACCCAAAGAGTACCATGAGGTTTTAGAACTCTTTTACATGCCTCCATCCATTTATAGTGGAATTCGTAATCTTTTGCAAAACCATTACTTTTATCCCAATCTCCCTTATTAACACTAACCATTCTCCCTGCGTGAACTGTAAATCCCCCATTTGAAAGATTATAAGGAGGATCGGCAAAAATCATATCAATAGAATTTTCTGGTAATTCTTTCAGTAAAGTCAAACTATCTCCGTTATAAAGAACGAAGTTATTTTCACTAAAATAAGGCTTTTGCTTTATATGAGATAATATTTTTTCAGACATTTTTATATAACTTGTTGTAATTTTACTCCTTATTATATTTACTTTCAATGGCTCATACGCTCCTTTTGAGCGTATGAGCCATTGAATTTGAAGCGAATTTGAAGCAAAAAGCCTCTTTTGGGGCTTTTTGCGGGGTTTTAAGAGTCTGAAATATTAAAACAAATCCATTGCTATGCTGGCGATGAGAGCCAAAATAGATATAACCACAATAAACGCTGAGTTGTAACGGGCTTTGGAGGTGAGGCTGGTTTTTACTAAGTATGACACGGCTGATTTTTCTTCCGACTTAATATCGCTTTCTTTAACAACATTGACCAAGTCGTGGTCTTTTACCAAATTTGCCCTTTTGGTTTCAATGTGTGCGCGATGCCAAAAGTATAAAATAAAACCGACGGTGCCAACATACCAGGCGATTTTTACCTGAAGAGGAGTTAAAAAAGGAACAATTCGGTACGCAATAGTCGCCACAATGCCTGACAAAAAGAAAAAGAAGCGCCAAAACGTTGACCCCGGATGAATTTTCTTTGATATCGGATGATTTTCCATTATTTTTAAAATTTTTAGTATTTATCAGCGCCGCGCCTTTTGGCGCGGCGCTGATAAAAATTTGCTACATAACTGAAGCCACCCAAAAACCAAGGCCAAATGCCAGTAAAGCAGTACCTAAGTACAATATAATTGCCAAGGCGATTGAGTACCACGTCACTTTATTGAATTGAATTTTCATATTATATTCAACTACTCCTGATTTTGCTTAAGAAATCTTTGAATAATATCTGAAACCAGATCTTGCCTGGCGCTCTGCAATACAGGAAGCATTGCCTGCACCGAGGCGTTTTTAGTAGGCAATAAATCCACCCTGCCATCTAAATAATCAGCAAGGTTAGTTAAAAATTCATCAAACCATGACGGTGTTACTGAAAGCACGTCGCTAAAATCGATTTGAACTGAAGCGTTCTTGTCAAGGGTGGGACGAATGGCGTTAAATGCCTCCAATCCTGCCGGTCTTGACACAAGTACGGTTCCAAATTTTTTGAGTTCAATTATTTGCATCATAAAATTAAAAAATATTAAAAAGTTATCACGGCGTAGGTTCCACGAATATTATCACCTGCCGTTTCCACTATCAATGATGAAGATTTTTGAGGATACCGAATGCGGCCAACACCGGAGCGAAACAATAGCGCGATATCACCCCTTTCCACGATTCTTCGCACCACTTTTAAACCATTGCCGCGTTTTTCGGGAGCTCTGCCCGAAACAATTTCTGTAAAAGCAATACGAAGCGCTTCGGTGTCTGTTGCAATCTGAGGGCGCACTCTCAAAAGCGTTGCGCGTACGCCCTGCCCCCGGTCAGCAAGCACGATAATTCGTTTCCCAATGTCATAGGCAAAAAAAATTCCTTGCGCATCTGGCCAGTTTCCCACGTTGTGCATAAAAGAATTATCACCAATTTCGCCAGATACAGCAGTAAGCAGTGACGCCATATCTCGACCAACAGCGCCGTCATGAAGTAATTGTATAGCCATTTTTTCCAATCGACTGGTGAATCGGTCTTGCCGTTCACAGTAATATTCTTGGGGGATTTGCGGGGGTTGGGCACTGCTCGCCCATGCTAGTCCCAAAGAAGACAAATCAACGATAAAGCGTTCAAGGTTTTTTTGAAAATAGTAACGGTGGCCGCCTTCGCTTTTTTGAGTAGGCAGTTTACCGGATTTATCCCAATTGCGCAAAGTTTGCACCGTAACTCCAAGAAATTCCGCCGCTTCTCCTATCTTTAATTTTTTATCATCATTATATGTCATATTTATAGATTATCTCATAAATCTATAAAAGTCAACATGTAATTTATAGATTTACTGGGTAAATACACATTTTATAAGGTTTATGACCGGAATATCTCAAGAAATGTCTTTGCAGGAACATTGACCTTTCCTTTATCTTTCATCAATGCTTTTCCTTTTTTCTGTTTTTCCAGCAATTTCTTTTTGCGGCTCTTGTCGCCGCCGTACAAATATCCCGTTACATCTTTTCGGCGGGCGGAAATGGTTTCGCGCGCGATAATTTTTCCGCCAATAACAGCTTGAATTGCCACGGTAAATTGCTGGGTTGGCAACGCCTCTTTTAATTTTTCAACTAATTTTTTGCCTTGCTCGTAAGCGTCGCTTTCTTCAACAATGCGGCTGAAAGCTTCTTCAGCTCGGCCGGCAATCCAAATTTCCATTTTTACCAACACAGCCGGTCTGTAACCCAGCATAGTGTAATTGAGCGACGCATACCCTTGGCTGGTGCTTTTTATTTTATCGTACAAATTGGCTACGATGGCGCGAAGCGGCGCTTCGTATTTTATAATCGCTCGCTCTGCCGACAAATAATTTGTTTCTAAATAATTTCCGCCCACATCTTGCAACACATCCATTAATTTGCCCACATAACTTTGCGGCGCGATAATTTCCAGTAAAACCCAGGGCTCTTCCATTTTTTCAATACCGCTTGGGTCCGGCCAATCTGATGCCGAGTAAATCACCATTTCCTGACCTTTTTTGTTAAAAATTTTGTAAATTACGCTGGGCGTTGAGATGACTAAACCCAAACCGAATTCCCTTTCCAGTCTTTCGGAAATTATTTCCACGTGCAATGTCCCCAAAAATCCGCAGCGAAATCCCCTGCCTAAAGCTTCTTTCATTTCGGCTTCGTATACCAGCGCGGGATCCTGCAATTTTAATTTTGACAAAGCAACTTTTAATAATTCAAAGTCATCCGGGTTTTCCGGGTAAAAACTGGCAAAAACCATGGGATTTGGTTCCTGGTAACCGGCCAACGCAGTTGATAGTGAGTAGTTTGTAGTTGGTAGCTTGACGATGGTGTCGCCTACGCGGACTTTGCCCGGTTCTTTAATTCCCGTGGCAATGTAGCCGATTTCACCGGTAAAAATTTCCGGCTGAGGAGAAATTACGGGAGCCAAATATCCAAGCTCTTTTATTTCGGCTTGGGCTTTGGCAGCCAGCAATTCAATTTTTTCACGGTCTTTAATTGACCCGTCAATAACCCTGACCAGCGCTAAAACTCCTTTAAAAGAGTCATAAGTGGAATCAAAAATGAGCGCTCGGAAAGGTTTTTTTTCCGCCCCTGGGTTACTCGCTTCGGGTGAAGGAATTTTTTCAACAATCGCTTTTAAAACATCTTCCACACCAGTTCCGTTTTTGGCCGAAATTTTTATGACGGTTTCGGGCGCAACACCCAAAACGTTTGCCAATTCCTGGCAGGACTCTTCAATGCGGGCGGCGGGCATGTCAATTTTATTTATCACCGGAATAATCACCAAATTTTGTTTTTTTGCTAAATCTATATTTGCCAAAGTTTGCGCCTGAATGCCTTGCGTTGCGTCCACCAGTAAAACCGCGCCCTCAACCGCCGCTAAAGACCGAGAAACTTCATAAGAAAAATCCACATGGCCGGGAGTGTCGACTAGATTTAAGATGTAAGATTTCTGATTTAAGATATAGTTCATGCGGACGGGTTTTAACTTAATCGTAATCCCCTTTTCTTTTTCCAATTCCATGCTGTCCAAAAACTGCGCAGTAATTTTATTGGTGGCAATGGTTTTTGTCATGTCCAAAAGCCGGTCAGCCAGCGTGGACTTTCCGTGATCGATGTGTGCAATAATACAGAAATTACGAATATGGTCTTGCGACATAACTATTTTATTAAAATTTCAGACAAAGGCTTATAGTTTTTATCTTGCTCAATAACCTCTTCGTAAAATTTATTATTTTTCCAATATACTTTGTATGCTTTTGCTCCTTTTTTTGAATTTATAATGCGGTATTTATCATCAACTATTTCAAGGGCACAACAGTTATCTATGGCAATCGCCACCCCTGGTGTCTTTTTCATGGTTTCTTTCAAATCATTTTTCCGATGTAATTCAACATCGTAATGCGGGCAATGCAAAGCATTCACTAAATTAATCCCCGCAACCTTAATCATTCCGGCATTTGGATTATTAAATTTTCTTGAATCAGACAACCCATTTTTAAACCAACACATAGATCCTGCGCTTAACCCAGAAAGCACAATCCCCCTTTTACCGGCTTCTTGTAACATTTTATCGACGCCCGTTTTCCGCCACACTTTCATGAGTTTTGCCGTGTTTCCTCCGCCAACATAAATAATATCGGCATTGAAAATCTTTTTCTGAATTTCTTTTTTGCTTAACTTTTCTTTTATCAAATAAAGAATATCAGTTTTACAACCCAGCCTTTGACCAAAGTGCTTTTTAAAAATTTCTCCATATTCATTAGAATCGCCGCTGGCGGTGGGAATAAATAAAACTTTGGGATTATTTTTCCCAGATAAATGAATAAGTTCCTTATCCATTTTTGTTGTTTCAATAGAATATCCTGGTCTGCCAATTTCCCCTCCGCCAATTGCTACTATTTTCATACTTTTATTTTTTAAAAAAGGTGGCTTTAATGGTTTTAAATTCTTCTGACTTTAAAAGGAAAGAAACTGTAATGTAAGTGACCGCCCCCGCAATTGACGACAAAGCCAGTTGTAAAAATACTCCCATAAAAGTTTCCAGTTTTACAATATTGAAAACCACCAGCGATTGCCGGACAAAAAAAGTGACGGCCAACATGATAATGGCTGAAATTATTATTTTATAAAGCGACAATGACAAATCCCTGGCTTTGAATATTTTTAACTTTTTATAAATGAGAAACAATAATACACTCGCCTCAAGAATAGCAGTCAAAGAAAAAGCCAGCGCCAAACCGATTACACTGATATTATTAATCCCCTGCAATCTTAAAACAAATTGCACAAAAGAGTAAAAAGCGGCGTTAGTCCCAATGAGCCAGACAAAAAAGAAGCTGGCGCCAATGTTGAAGGCAACCGTAGCGGCGCTGATGACAGCAGGGATAACGGTGTTGTGGGCGGCGTAAAATGTTTTTGACAGAATAAAAATTAATCCCTGAAAACAAAGGCCTAGGGCAAAAATTCCAAGACAAGCGGCAGTCAGGCGCGTGTCCAGCCAATCAAAACGGCCCGAACCATAAATAACCCTGACAATTTGCGCCCTCAAAGTAAAAATTAAAACGCTGGCGGGTACGATTAAAAAAACGACTTGCAAAAAAGACCGGGAAAATTTCCTTTCAAAGTCTTTTTTATCTTGGTTTGCGTGGGCCAGAGTCATTGCCGGAAAAACGGCGGTTGAAATTGAGACCGCCACCGTGTTTACCAAAAAAGAAGATAAATTGATTGCCAAATTAAAAACCGATATGCTGCCCGCAACCAGGGTTGAAGCAATGGCCGTGGTGACAATGGTGTTAAACTGCCCCGCGCCAAGCCCCATGGACCTTGGCGCCATGAGTTTGAATGTTTTTATGACTCCCGGGTGCCGAAAATTGAAAACCAGAGCACTAAAAATTTTATTTTTAGTGCTCGGCCGAGCACTCAACTCGTTGAGTGCTTTGGTTCTTTTGTATTTAAATCCTGAATGGAAAAAGGCGGGAAGCTGTATTATTAAATGAAAAACAGCGCCCAAAATAACGCCCATAGTAAGCCCCACTAAGCCAAAGCGCGGCAAGAAAAACAAAATGCCGATGATTATGCCAATATTATAAAAAATGGGCGCCAACGCCGTCACCAAAAAACGGTGAAAAACCTGTAAAATTCCACTGATCATATTGCTTATCCCCAAAATAATGGGGCTTAAAAACATTATCCGCATCAGCATTATGACAGCATCCCGTTTGGCGCCGGAAAAACCGGGCGCAGTTAATGAAATTAAAAAGGGCGTAATAATTATTAAAAAAATACAAATAATAATTAAAAAAATTAAAAAAGTATTTAAAAGGGCTGACACATATTCCCACGCTTCATCTTTTGACTTTGCATGATAGGCGCTGAAAATGGGGATCATAGCCGCTGAAATGGCGCCAAATACCAAAATTAATGTGATAAAATCAGGGACTGTAAAAGCCGCGTAATACACGTCTAATTCGTTGCCCGCGCCCAATTTATTGGCCAACAAGTGGTCTCTGAAAAGCCCCAGCATTGCGGAAAATAAATAAGACGCCGCTAAAATTAAAGAGGCCCAGCTAATTGATTTTGTTTGCGTGTTTAAAAATTTGTGGATCATATCATGTACGCTTTTTATAATTTCATTTCAAAACAGTAGTACTTGTGATTGTTATAATATCCAAAATGCTCCAGCCGCGTAAATCCTTTTTTTAAGTAAAATTTTTCCATATTGTAATCAATGAAAGAATAAGCGTGCAGGGTTTTAAAACCTTTTTGAAGGGAAACTTTTTTGGCAAATTCAATGAAAAGTGTTCCAAAGCCTTTTGACTGGAATTGATAATCCACCACCAATGTTTCAATGTGCATTTTATGATTTCTTTGGCGCATGCTCATAACGCCCACAATTGACCCTTCTTTGTCTATTACAAAATATTCTCCATTATCAATTTGGCGGGCGATGTATTCCGGCTTGTCCCAAACAAAACCAGGAATGTCTATATGCAAAAGTTTAGCAATGACGGTAATTTTTTGGAGGTCTTCCAACACCGCTTTTCTAACCACCAAAGACGGAAAAAATTTTTCAACGACCGGCTCTTTTACTTCACGAATAATACCAACTGGCGTTTGCTCGTCTGACTGGCCCAATGGATTGTCTTTGATTATTTTTGCAATTAATTTATTGTCTATTCCTTTGCTTGCCCCCAAAATATTTACGCCAAAATCATTGGCGTCAACAATGGTAACTTTGGCATTTATTTTTGCCGCGATTTTTTCGGCAACTTCATCTGCATTAATTGGCCCCTTTGAAACATATGTATTGTAAGGAGGCAAAGCGTACGGCACCGCCCCGTCAATTGAGCGCGCTCCGTGCCCGGCCACAATGTAAAACCATCCCTTAATGCCAATCATTTTACCCATTGCGCCAATAAAAGAAGCCAATAAAATTCTGGCAACACCAACTTCTTCAATGGCCAGCTGCATGGTTTGGGGAGATCCAAGGCCAATGCCAATGGGGGTTTTTGTCACGAAATTTGATAAAAATGTGGCCAGCCAGCTTGGTTGAATCGCTTGCAAAGGATAAGACCTGCCCTGTGTTATAGACACCGCTTTTTCGCTTACAAAAACAATATCTCCCGGCTGAAGATATTTTTTAACATACTCCGCAATAATTACTGAAATGTCTTTGTCTTCGGGAGTGATTAATTTTGTTTTTACGGGGTAGCGGGCAAATTTCCTGCCGTCAACTTCAATCACTAAATTTTTCCCGTTGTTTGGTTTTGGCAAAATTTCCATAAATATGAAGGAGGGAGAAATGGGAAAATTTAATTTTCCCATTTCGACCGAGTGATTATTTATATAAATTGCAAAGCAATTTCTATAAGGTATATTAGTATTTTTTTTGTTATTTTACAACTTAAACAAAAAAAAGACCGCCCGAAATTTCCGAGCGGTTATGAAACCCTATACAATGGCTTGACTGCCTCCTGGCAGTTCGCCTTCTCGCAAACGATCCTTGCGGACAATGCAAGGCCGCACATGCACTGTTTTTGGGGCATTGGGATCATGTCCTAATCCAGGAGCACGCCGCCAGTGTCCTTGGCGGAAATGGCAAGAAAGCTCGTATGATGCGCGCTGTTCAATCGTGCCTTCCAATCCCAACACCACCCGCTCTTCTGTGGTGAGCTTGTAGCAGCTAGAAACAGTGCAAACCTGGGCTTCATTACTAATGGCCCTGGGATCAGGTAAACCTGATCGTGGAACTGGCCTCCACTCAGACTGATGCGGGCTGCCGAAGGGGAGTGTTTTGAGGTAGAGGCACATGCCCGCTATAACTCTTACGGCCGAGTTATTAAGCTCAACATCATCAGCCCATAAACTTCCTTGATCCTTTTTAACATTATCTGAAATCATCTGAGCTGTTGACATGACCTCTAACGCACGCGATTCACTTGTGAAACCGAAGAAGAAACTCCTAACAAACGGTTTGTGGGGTGAGTCAATCTTCTTCATAAAACCCAGAACAAGCTGTCTAGTGTGTTCCCATTGCCCTTTTTCCATTCTATACCGAATATTTTCTCGATTCGCAAAGCTAAGTGGTTGATAGGAATCACATGCTTTGCCGATATAAGTAAAATCTATTACGGGAATCTCATGTCCTCCTATTTGTTCGTGGTTAGTGGTAGTGACCATGACTAAATCATAGTCATTACTACTCTTATCTTTGAGGGGTTTTTGTAAACACACGACAAAAGATGGAAATGGGAAATATATATCCTCCCAAGTAACACCATCAAGAGAAGTGGCGTTAAGAACCGCCTGCAAGTCTTCTCTGATGAAGTAAAGCCGCCTAGAATGCATACACCATGGTGCAATCTGGCTTGCAAAGTTTGGCAATGCATAGATGGTTTGATCCCACAATTTTGACGGCAAAAAGTCTAAAATATTGACCGGATTTTGCCGATTTTTCAGAAGTTTTTTGCGAAATTTAGGCGCATTCTGTAGAACCGGTTCCCTCAAATCCATCACCGGGGGTTTACCGAGAGCGATCATCGCCCTACTCCCTGCTTCCACCAAAAACCAGAGATCTTCCCAGGCGCGCAGACATTTTTCTATGCGCTCAACGAGGTAAGCCATGTCAGAGCCCCTTCATAAAGGCGAAAGTTATGGAATTTTTCAAAAGAACATCTTTTGTATAATACACTGTTTCATTGCACTTGACAAGGGTTTTTAAATTTGCTACCATGGGAATGGATTAGCAAGGTGAGTGATTGCTCCGTACGCGAGTGCGGGGAGGAAAGTCCGAACACCCACTCTTTGAAAAAGGGTTAAAATAATAGCGGCTAACAGCCGTCCATCGTAAGATGCGAGGTGCGAACAGTGACGCCAAGACCGAAAGGTTAAGGTACCTGAAAAGGTAAGTTTGGCAGAAATGCCAAAATGAAACGGCTAAATCCTTATTGGGCGCAAGAACAAAGCAGAAAATCAGGAATACATACTGGTAATCTGTTAAAAGTAGTTCGCTTGATCCCGATGGCAACATCGAGGACAGATAGATAATCACATAACACAGAATTCGGCTTACGGCCTTGCTAATCCAACAAAAAAATCGTCCGCGATAAAATCGGGACGATTTTTTTGTTGAACTTACATCGTGCGTTCATGCAACGTTGGATAAATACACGACTACAGTTTTTTAATCTAAAACAATTTTTGGCTGCTAGACTCGCCGTCTAATACTTCGTTTACTAATTTATCCGCTTCCCTGTTTTTTTCACGCGGAATGGCTTTGAATTTGACGTTTTTAAAATCAATTTTCAAATTCCATATTTCTATAAAAAATTTCTGGATTTTTTCATTTTCCAATTTATACTTTCCGTTCATTTGGTTGACCAAAAGTTCTGAATCGCTGCGCACCTCAACTTCACTCACTTCCGCAATTTTTTTTCCAAAAAAAGCTTTAAATTTTTTTAACGCAAAAATGACGGCTTGGTATTCGGCTTCGTTATTGGTCAAATTATCTCCCAAATATTCCCCGAATTTTTTTATAATCTCCTCTTTTTCATTGCAAAACACCACGCCAATCGCCGCTTTACCGGGATTGCCCCTACTCCCACCATCTGTGTAAATAATTATGTGTTTCATGGTAAATTCTATATTTCTATTTTTCTATATTTCTATTTTTCTCAAAAAATGTTACCAAACATTTTTTAAACTTTTCCAAATTTTCGTTTTTAATTCTAAAACCCGATGCTTTGGCATGGCCTCCGTAAGTGATTAACAAATCTTTGCAAGACTTCATGGCCTCCACGGAATTTTGGTTTTCTTTCAAGCTTCTGACCGATCCGCACGACTCTGTATCCATTTTTTTATAAATAAAAGTTGGTTTTTCATATTTTTGGGCAATAATAGAAGCCACCGCCCCCGCCAGCACCAG
>Ga0209541_10017225_pt1 | contig 10598 bp, 16 predicted proteins | sample RifCSPlowO2_01_FD_184027 | JGI IMG/M metagenome (GOLD analysis project Ga0209541, IMG submission 184027) | Groundwater microbial communities from Rifle, Colorado - Rifle CSP2_plank lowO2_0.1 (SPAdes) (version 2) | ecosystem: Environmental > Aquatic > Deep subsurface > Groundwater | place... | reverse complement strand
CTCGTAAATTCCTCCGGCTCTGGGGAATAAGGCTACAAGCTCTCCAAAGAAGGTGCTTATGTAGACTGCAACCAGAGAAATTATAGCCCATGAAAGTATGGATGCGTTTCCGGAATAGGAAGAGCCTATCGCACCCCCGAAAAACATGCCTGTGCCCATTATAGAGGCTATTGCAAGGCTTAAAATTGTGCCGAAGCCCAATACCCTCTTTAGCTCTGCCATTAGCTAAAAATTCTCACTTTTGGTATAAAAACAAGTGTTTATACTTTTAGGTAATGAATTAACATTAAGCTATGATGGAGAATTTAAGAAGCTCGCTTAACCCAAAAGTGTTTGAGTTACATATCAACGCAGACAAGATTGGATGCTTTAGATACATTAAGAAAGTTAGTAAAACAAGATTTATTTCTTCCGTGGATCATCATCTGGATTTAAATATTAAACAACAATCCTTATGCTTATGAAAGCAATATTTATCCCAACGCAATATACCGGAAAAGTAGAATTTGACAAGATTGAATTAGGCAGGCTGCCAAAAAAAATAGGGATAGTGACAACAGCACAATTCCAGAATAAGACAAGGGAAATAATTGATTATTTGGGGAAAAGCGGCAAGGAAGTTTTTATAGATAAAATAAAGCAGAGGAATGAAGGCCAATTATTGGGTTGCGACCAGGGGGCTGCTTTGAAGGTACAGGGCAAGGTTGACGCTTTTTTGTATGTTGGCTCTGGTGATTTCCATCCCTTGGGCGTTGCAATGAACACCAGTAAAGAAGTCTATTTGTTTAATCCTGTTACAGGTGTTTTTTCAAAATTTGACAGCAGGGAGATTGAGAAATATAAAAAACAAAAGAAAGTGAATTATATAAAATTTTTGTCTGCAGAAAATATTGGAATAATGGTTTCCATAAAGCCTGGGCAATATTCCTACAAAAAAGCAGTTGAAATAAAAGATAAATTGGAGAAAAAAGGAAGGAATGCATTTATCTTTGTCTTTGACACTCTGGATGCAAATGAGATGGAAAATTTTCCTTTCATAGATTTTTGGATCAATACAGCATGCCCCAGGATAGCTGATGACAAGGACAAGAAAAACGTAATAGATATGAATGAGATGGAGTTAAACTAGCCTTATTTTCTCTTCTTCTCAAGAATCTCAATCATCTTTTTCGTTTCCTCAAGCTGCTTCTTTGCGACTTCAACAGATATGCTTAAGGATATGAACAAAACAAGCAAAGTCAGCCAGCTGAATATTGCTATGACCATGAGCCAGCTTATCTCCTTTACCATGGCATAGGCCTGATTGATCAGATGGAAGCCAAGCGCAGCGGCGGCAATGCCTACAACAAGGAGTATCATCTCAAAAACGCTTATATTCGAACCCATTTAGCTGCCTCTTTTTTAACCTCTTTTTTCCTTTCCCTTTTGTTTTTTATTATTTAAAGGTTTTCTTTTTTGGAGGCTCTGAACCTCAAATTCAACAGCAAAAACCATAGAAACAGCTGACATAAAATCATGGAAAATAAAAATTATGCCGTAATGCTTATGCTTTTAGGGCTTTCAGCCTTGGCGAAAAAAGCAGAGCCTATTCCCTTGCCGACAAAAAACGATTTTTCATTCATAATCCCACTCAAAGCCCCTAAAAACCCTTTTTCCGTTTTGTATTTTACAAAATCAGCTTCCTGTCCAATCTGCTTCTCAACATATTTTTTTACCTCGTCGCTGCTTCCCAATTCATCAACCAAGCCCAGCTCAAAAGCCTCAATGCCAAGGTAAAACTGGCCCGTAGCAAGCCTTTCAACCTCTTTTCTGTTTAAATTCCTGTTTTTAGCGACTTCATCAATAAAATAATCATTTATGGAGCCAAGGCTTTTCTCAAACAATGCCTTCTCTTCCTGCGTTAATTCCTTAAAAGGGCTCCCCAAATCCTTGTATTTTCCAGATATTAAGCGATTATAGGTTATGTTGTGCTCTTCAATGAACCCCTCAAATCCAAGATAAGAGGCAATGACTCCAATAGAGCCTGTAATTGACATCCTATTAGCAACAACATGGTCTGTGGAAGAAGCTATCCAGTATGCCCCTGATGTGCCTATCTCCCTTATCAACGCAACTGTGGTCTTATTCACCTTTTTTATCTCAGCAGCAATCTCATCGGAAGCAACTGCACTGCCCCCAGGGCTGTTTATCTCAAATACAATTGCCTTTATCCTGTCATTTTTATCTGCTTTCCTTATCAGCTTTGCTATCTCATCAGAAGATGCAACATCCTCGAATAAATAACTGCCATCCTGCGCTACAATAGTCCCTGTTATCTCAATTACAGCCACATTGCCATCAATGCTTTCAAAATCATCCTCTACAAATAAAGATATAATGAAAGATATCGCAAAACTTAAGACTGTAAGCCACAATACGACCTTTAATACTGCCATCCATCTGCTCTTTTTTTCCATTGCCATTTAGTCCTTCTTCTCCATCTGGAAAATGTCTTTCCTGCTTTTTTTCAAATTATCAAGTATCTGGTCCTTTGCCATGTCCAGCAAGCCCAGCACTTCCTGCGGGCTCACATTCTCCGTCTTCATTGAAGTTTTGATATTATCTTCTGTAACATCAAACCTCAACAGCAACAATTTCTTTTTTTCTGCCATGCTCAAAAATCCCCTGTGTATTTTTTGGCGCCACCTGCGGTGGTTTTTATATCTGGTATTGCTCAACCACTTTTGTCCTGCTTAAAATCTCAGATAATCTCTGGTTTTCCTTCGTGAATAACATGGCTATAGGATCTATCAGCCATAACAAAACAAATGGAAATAATGGTATTAAAAACATGCTCCTCACAAATAGCTGCCAGTTTTTTAAATCTTTTCCCTGGCTCCTGACAAAAAGGTTAAAAAGCATCTTTCCCGGAGTTTGCGCAATTTTTTTCTCCAGAAGCATGAAATAAAGCATTGTCAGAATTCCCACGGCAATCAGTATAATCTCCAATATCATGCTGGATTCAGGGCTTCTTAAAAAATCAAAAGCCTCGGAGAACTTTGCTGCGGGCAAAATGCTCTCAAACACACCCCTGAAAGGAAACAGTATTATAATATTTATTATAATAAGGTCAACTATAAATGCCCCCAGCCTCTTTAATACGGAAGCCTGCGCAAGGAAGGTTTTTTTTGCAGCAACAATGCTTTTCATTAAAACCCTTAACTTATTTTCATATTTAAGGTTTTGGATTTTTTGAAAATCTAAAACCTCGAAAAACTTGTTTTTCCGCTGGTTTTGGTTTTTGATGCCCGGGATAGTGTAGAAAGATATATAAGCAAAGCTACAGCCACTTTAACTATGGGCCCAAGGTACAGCAAAGACAAGAAGAAAGTCCCCCAGCTTAGTGCTGAGGAGCAGCAGCAGCAGGAAATAAGCAGGATTAAGCTTCCAAGAGGCAATCAGACTTTAGGCGTCTTGGAGCAGCGCCTTGGCGGCTCCAGAAACAGGGTAAGATGCCTTGACGGAAAGACAAGGATATGCAGGATTCCCGGAAGGCTGAAGAGAAGATTATGGGTGAGGGAAAGCGATATTGTAATTGTGGAGCCGTGGGAATTCTCAGGAGACGATAAAGGGGACGTAGTCTATAAATACACCCCGACACAGGTCCAGTGGCTCAAGAATAAGGGGCATCTAAAGAAGATGGAAGAGGCTGAGGAGTTCTGATAGAGGGAAAAAATTTAAATATCGATTAATGTTTCCTTAACCTATGCAAACTGTCGAACAACGCCAACTCGTTGATAGGTTAAGTGATCCTAACGTTAGGTATCTCAATCCATTTGAGCTTGCTAGGGAACTAAAAAAATTTCAATTTGACAACGATATAGTCGGAGTTCTAACAATGATGCAGGCATATGTTAAAGGTGTGAATGGCGATATAAAATTGGTATTTGAAAACATGGGTATTGCTGCAGTACTTGCAGATAGAGTCAATAGGGATGGTTATGAGGCGCCAGGTCAATTTCAATATCCTGTGCGTGATGAAGATATGTCTGGCCCAGTCGCGAAATTTTATATTAAGACTACAGTTCATGGGGATAAAATCATCCGCGCTATGAGGTAAAATTTTGTCTTAAATAGGCTTAACTACTCCACTTTTACTCTCAAAAATGGGGCTTTTCTTCTCGGCTTTGTATAATATCCGTATATTCTACGCAGACACTTCGTTGCCTACGGAACATTACTCGCTGCGTTGCGTGATGTGCTAAGAAATTCATTCAGGGATGCAAGAGAAAATATTTTTGGGACTCTTGCCTATGGAACCCGAGCTACCACATTATCCGCATCAAATTGGCTTTTGCAGTTCAAAAAATCTTTTTACTACTGTAGAATAGAAATATTTAAATATGAGTTGCATTTATTCCTGGATAAAATGGGAAGCAAGTTTGTCGATTTTACAGTATATGTTGCTTTGCTTATTGTACTTCTTGGGCTTATCAGCATGACTTTCAGTCTGCACAGGTTTGCATTCATAGGGGAATTCTTGATTTTGCTTGCGCTTCTGCTTATAGCTGTGATTTCGGTAGTGGGAATGCACAGCAAGCTTACATGGTCATGGAAGCTGTTAAAGGTCTTTTTTGCATTGGCATTCCTTGACATGCTTTTGGTTTATTTGCTTTCAGCACCAAAGCCGGGCATGTTTCTGGCCCTTTTAGTTGCGGCAGTAGCAGGATTCTTCATAGCGCTTTTCAATGTAAGCCCGAAAAAAGAAGAAGCTGCAGAAGTCAAAAAGACATACAAGCCCGGAAAATACATAGCTTCTAGTACGGGGAGCAAGTTCCACGCGCCTAAATGCTACTGGGCAAAAAAGGTAAAGAAAAGCAATGCAGTATGGTTCGGCAGCAAGGAAGACGCAAAGAAAGCAGGATATAAGGCTGATGATGATTGCGTTAGATAAATTAATTCTTATGCCTTAGAATCAGGGTTTTTTGGCTCAGATTAGCTCTCATTTTTGGCTCAGATTAGCTCTCATTTTTGGCTCAGATTAGCTCTCATTTTTGACTGTTCAGTAGTTACAAATCAAAAGGTTTATATATTGGCTAATATAACCAGTGTTATGTCCGACCTAGAATTTAGAGAGGTGACATTGGAAGAGGAAATTGAAGAGTCGATTAGGTTAAGAAGGGATGTTTATACCAAAAAAATGATGAATGGGCATGAAATCCCTGATATTTTTGATTATAATGGTACAAGATATGTTATAGGATACTTAATAGACGCCGCAACAAATGCACGAACCCCAGCAATTACATACAGGATGGTCAGGTTTAAACCAGATCAGAAAGAAAGCATACCAGCACAGATTGATTTTGATGAAGAGATCATGAAACTTTACGGCACAAATATTGCACAAAGGGGCGGAAATCTTGTTGAGTTCTCAGGACTTGCAGCAATTAAAGGCGATAATCTTCCTAAATCCAGGCTTATTCCTTCTATGGTGGATTCTGCATTTAATTTAGCAATGGGGGGAGAAATAACTGATGCTGTTATTGTTGTGTGTGATAAACATGCAAGATTCTACACACACCGCAAATTGTTTGGTGAGGCGGGGTATAAGTTTGATGAGATAGGGTATAATTCCTCTATTCAGAGGGTAAATGGCAAAGAAGGTCATTTATTACACATAGCTAGGCATAATGCAAACAATTGGGTGTGTGGGAATCTTATTCATGCAGGCATTAATACTCCACAGTCTTTAGCCTCGAGAGGACATTATCTTTGATTTAACTGCATTATTTGCCTTATTCTATTTCCCTTTATTGCCGCTTTTTCCCCTTAAGCCTATTTTTTCCTTAACCCTGTGCAATAACATCCTTGCCCATGCAAATTCAGTTGCTAAAATAGCCAAGCCTATTGGTATTACAATAATTGCAGGTCCTGGGGTAAAAATCAATATAAACCCAAATAGCAATACGGTGCTTCCAATAACGAAAATAATCACTCTTTTCGTATGCCTCAATATATTATTTGTATGCTTTAATACTCTGTGAATCATTTTTTCCAAAGATATATTATTAATCCAATAACTCCAATCGTAACAAAGCTGTCTGCAAAGTTGAAGACAGGCCACACCCTAAAGTCCAGGAAATCAATTACATAGCCATATATAACTCTATCTATTAAATTGCCAATAGTCCCTCCAAGGATAAAGCCAAACAATAACTGCAATAATATTTCTTTTCCATTAATCTTATCCAGATAATACAAAATAAACCCGATGACTATTATTGAAACGAATATTAAAACCCATCTCTGCTGCTGCAATATTCCAAATCCTGCACCAAAATTATGTATATAGGTTAAATTAAAGATATTATTTATTATTGGCAGTGTTTGATTTAACTGAAAATTTGTTTTTATCAAGAATTTGGCAATTTGATCAATAATAACAATAATTAAGGCTGTTGAGAATACAGTTAAATATCTTCTTTCCATATATTAAGAACAAAAGAAACCGTATATAAATATTATCAATAATATCTCCTCCTTGGCCTCTCCTCTTCCCCTCTCGCTATTACCTCTAAATTAGCCAATCTCTGGTTTAAACTCTCAATTGACGCCCTTAATGCATCCAGTTTGCTGGATATTATCTCAAGGTTCTTTGAGGCCATATCCTGCTGGGGCTCATATCTGGAAGGCTGGTAGCCCGGGTAAGAAGGCTGAGGATATGCTGGCTGCGAAAAACCCATGCCGGGAGACGGCTGCTGGCTAAATCCCTGGCTGCTTTGTCCCATGCCCGGCTGTCCAAGGCCAGTGCCCATGCCAAAATCATTGCCAAAAGCAAGATTATCATTCCCAAAAGGCCGCTTTTCATCCAGCCCCAAATCAGAGAAATCGTCCTTTTTTCTCCAGAACATAACTTTGTCAAGAATGCCCATTATGACCTCTTTTTTGCTTTAACTTAGTTTACTAATATAAAAACCTTGTTATTGGGCTTCCTCAACAACAAAAGCCTTTACTTTTTCTGTTTCCCTGAAAATTGTTTTTCCCGCGCTTCCAATAAAAGATATTGGAAGCATATTTGCTGCTTTGAATACTGCAGTTTCCGGATAAACAATTATGCTGCCTTCCTTGAAGCCTGAAAACAATAATAAGGGATTTTTCGGGCTTAAGACCTCATCTGAAAGTATGATGCCGAACAGCGCGGCTTTAACCCTTGAATTGTATTCCATGTCCTTTTTGCTTATTTCAAGGTTGGTCTCGTATATTTTTTTGTCTCTGAGCATTGCAGAAGGATCCTCTGACCTAAGGACAGAAATTGCGTAGCTCTTTGTTATTGTTTTCCCGTTTATGTCTATATTGTCTGTCCCGAGCTTGCTTATTATGCCAATGTCAAATACCATCAGCCTGTAGCTGCTGCCCAGAATCTTGCTATAGTCCTTATTTTGCAGGCTAGCGGAAAATTCTTCTATCTGCTCATCCGTCAGGAATCCCACCTGGCTTTTGAGTATGAATCCTGTAATTACCTCATCCTTATCCACCAGGATGATTTTTTTTGCAGAATCCTTTAGTTTATCCCTCAAATCCGCAATGTCTTTGTAGATGAAAAAAGTAGTAGCTGCTATTATAAGCAAAATCACAATGCCGATAGGAACAAGCAGCTTGAAAATATGCTTCATGAAGCCCCAAAGGAACACTATGAGAAGGATTACAGCTATAACCAGCACCAGTTGCTCTATTGCCATTCTGTGTTTTGATTCTCTTTTTTATTTAAATGTTTGTTTTTGATGATTTTTTATTTTGGCAATGTTTATTCCAAATTAAAACTCTATATTTTAGCTCCGGGACTCAATATGCTTCGCCAATCTAGTGCGAGGCGTCGCTGTCTCTCCACATCGCTCCGCCTCGCCTATTTATTGATTGGAATTGTATTCTGTTCCATAATAACTGCATAATTTATTGATTGGGCATTTATCGCATAACGGCTTGGTTTTGCATATGTTTTTTCCTAGCTCCACTAATAAGGCATGGTATTCGTTGAATAGTTTTTCATCATTAGGAAGATTTTCCATGAATATTTTTTGCAATTCATCATATTTCAACTCCTTTTTAATTCCAAATACTCTTGAGTAGATCCTTTTTGTGTATGCATCTATGGCAAAGATTGGTTTTTTAGCTGCATAGAGAATTATTGAATCTGAGGTTTCCGGGCCAATGCCATTAACGCTTAATAATTCATTCCTCAATGTCTTAATTTCCAATGAGAATAGCTTTTTTAAATCGGAATTATAATTACTTTTCAGAAACAAGCAAAAATTTTCGAGTTTCTTTGCTTTCTGGTTGTGGTAGCCGCTGGATTTGATTATTTTTGCCAATTCATCATTACTTATTTTAATTATTTTTTTAATATTAATCAAATTATTGTTAGTTAGTTGGATAATGGCTTTTTCGACGTTTTTCCAGGAAGTGTTTTGGGTCAATATTGCTCCAAAGCAAATTTCCAATTTTTGCTTCTCATCTAATTTAATGCTTTTATGGTATTTCGGCTCTATATCATTGTCTTTTGTTACGGGCCACCAATACTGAGGGCCGAAATAAGAATATAACTCAGAATAAACTAATTTTATCTTATTCATAGAAAAGAGTTAGATATGCTCTCTTTTTATTGTTTTTGTTAAATATACATTGGTTTTAGAAGTTGTTTTCCAACCTTTTCATGCGGATTAAACATCCTCTCAAAAGTCCATTCTGGCAGCTTCGCTAAGTCATGAATTAATTTTTCTATTCCAGCTTCCCCTACATAAGTTCTCTTTGTTTTGATTTTGCCTTTCTCTTCCCCTTCAAACTCCTGCACGATATTATACCTCATTCTATCAACAATTGTTGAAAATTCTGCTGTTGGTATAGGGCTCATGTTATTTACCGCCTCTTCCGGCGTAATGCCTTTTGCACGCATCATCGCCAAGAACACCATGTTCGCATGAGTATCCATTGTTTCAACAACTCTTGTCATTTTGCCTCTTCTTTCTTCAAAATTCCTCATATTTAATGCATGTGGGCAATTGCACGAAACTCTGGTATTCATCCAGTCCAAGGGGAATGGTCCCTCTCCCTTGGGATCAGGGAAATAATGAAGCTCAACTTTGTTGTGGCGCTTTCCATCGATTGGCGCCCTTTTTGGGACTTCAAATGCATTCGCACCGTGATATTTATCTCCTTTCTCAGTCAGCTTATTGCCCAATGCCTCAATAATCCTTTTGTTATATACCCAACAATACGTATAAAACTCTGCAGCCTCAACAAAATCGTGGGGATGAAGCCTAAGTTCTGCACCATCTCTTCTTTTTATTGCCATAGCTGCAATTACCCTGTCCCTGTATCCGGGCTCTTTTAATACCCCTATTCCAGTTTTAAGGGCTTCAATAAAATAAAAGCCGTGTTGCTCCAGTAATTCCTGCACAGCTACTGGCAGTTGCCCGTTGGTCCTGTATTCCTCTGGAAGAACAATTTCCCTATCCTGAGCAAATTTTCTTACAACATCTTTTCCATTGAGAAACAGCTTATTTTTCCAGCCAATATGCTTTAAATAATCAGGCTCGTCTTCAGGTGCTACCTCTTTTTCGCCCACCGCTGGCACAAAAATCACTTTGCTTTCATCTATTTGTTGCAGCAATCCTGCAAGGCCCTTTAAATTTCCATCATGGGCAATTATGACTCTTTCTTTTTTGAAGTGATCATAATCCAATGATTGCCAATAGCCGCTATCATAAGCAACCTCATTGATTAACGCATCTAAAAATTTTTTTTCTTTAGGGCTTCTTGCCCCTTCCTTAATCAGTCTAAACAATATGTCGATTCTTTCCCCATCAACGCCTGAATAATCCTGGAGAAGCCTCCTGTATCTTTGCCTTTCTCCTTCTGCATATTTTGGCTTTAATCCTTCAACTAAGGCAACTCTCACCATTTGCACTGGCTCTAATGGCGTAAAGGAAGCTGATTGGCGTGAATAATTTTTGGATCGCATTTTGATTATTTGTGTGCTGTCTTTAGGAGAAAGCAAATTTTTAAAAAATTGCCTTTATTTTATCTGCCGACATATTCAGGGCTCCTTATTGCAAAATATTTTTCTGCTTCCTCCCCCGTGGCAAACGGTGTAGGCGTTACACGCACCAACCCCTCTCGTGCATTATAATTGTAAATAACACTTCTTGCCAATTTTTCTCTAAATTCAGGTTGAATCCTTCCAAAAATTTCCGTTTTTTTCAGTAATGTTGTTTCTAAACTTTCCTTGCCCAACTGCTCCAACACACCATCCAAAGTTCGTCTTTCGACCCAATATTCATTTCCTATGCTCTCTTTTGCTAATCTAAGTAAAGCAGCAGCAACATCCCTATCTACTACTGGCGATACTTGTACATAGTCTGCGATTGGTGAAACCTTCCCTTGTCTCCTGAAAGGTAATACTACCATATGTATCTAGCTGTAGAGCCCCTATTTAAATCTTTCCATTTTTCATTACTTAAGAGTAATTAATCTCTTTTTATCGGATTGAAATAGATTTTGCGTAAGTCATAACTAAGAAATCAGCACAGCATTAATAGCCCCATCCTGCCCCGGCCTTG
>Ga0209541_10017224_pt1 | contig 10598 bp, 9 predicted proteins | sample RifCSPlowO2_01_FD_184027 | JGI IMG/M metagenome (GOLD analysis project Ga0209541, IMG submission 184027) | Groundwater microbial communities from Rifle, Colorado - Rifle CSP2_plank lowO2_0.1 (SPAdes) (version 2) | ecosystem: Environmental > Aquatic > Deep subsurface > Groundwater | place: Rifle... | reverse complement strand
ACCAGGCTTCATGGCCCCCAGTGTTTGCTTGTAAGGACTTGTCGAACGTATACGGACTGTTATTTGAAGATTCTTTTCTGTAGGGGAAGAGGACAGGGTAAATTGTCTCGTATCTCCTCGAAGGTCTGGGGAAGACAAATGAGGTAGGGTAAGGTAAATATATTGTCCGGCTATGTAAGAAAATCCATCCGGTCGCTCAAAAACTAATGTTTTCGTGTCTTTTGCTTCTTCTCTCGTCTGAAGTAACTTAACCTTAAATTCCACAATTTAGATGATAGCATAAACCACACCACCCCCAAGGCAAGAAATCCAAAGCCAATAAACTCTAAGTACTGAGGAAGGTAAACGATAGCTATTTCTCTATCTTCCTCGCCGATCTTCCAGCCGTTTTGCCAGTTGTTTACTAAAACGTGGTCCACGATTTTTTTACCAAAAAAGGGAACCAAAAAAGTTGGAACCCTACGGTCCGCCCGATACGCTGTCCAGCCCTTATCATAAGCTTGTGATAAAACCAAAGTACTATTATCCTCAGGAGTTAAAGAGACTCTATATGCTGCCTGGTTTGGATGTTCTACGACTACGTTATCCAAATAGCTAACCACCTGAACAGGTTTGTCTTGCGCAAATAACGCTAGATTTTTAAGGAATTTGTAAGGTATTGGATATACGCGAATTTGCCCTAGCTCATTAATAGATTCTGAATTCCCCGGTGAGCGATTATCGAAATGGATAGTGTACCCAACACCATCAAAAGCCATTGGCGGTTGAACAATATAATCAGTTCGGAAATCTATATTCCGTGGCAGAAAGGTCTCTATGTCAGCCTTGTGCCCAAGGGAGTTTTCCAGCCAAAAAACATAAGGTTGACCCTTTATATTCCTACTTTGGACGGAAATTATATAAGACAAATCGTGCCCCAAAGAAGAGACCCAAAACGAAACCCTACAAGAAATATCTTTCGAATACGATTGAAGAACACGCTTTTCCAAGACCACCTGTTTCCCCAGCGACTCGTCCGGTGTGTCACAAATGCGACTGGCTGTTGTATCCGTCGGATCAAGCTCTCTTGAGAAATAACCAGGAGTCTTCGGAAAGATAACCTTTATCTCGCCATTTTCGAGAAAAGCCTGCGGCTCGTTCTGTGTAACCTCTTCCAATTTATCGGGATCAATGTATACAAGTTCGCCTTGAGTATTTGGAGCATTTAGTGTGTAACCAAAAAACTTTTCCGGAACGTCGGCTTTAAATACAAATGAGTCTCCTGCGTCTTCCACCACAAACTCTTTATCCTGTAATTGCTTACCAGTAAACAATGAGCGAAAAGGGTAATAATAATCTGGTGTTGTGTCAGACATATAATCTCTGTGATCCAAATACGCAACGTCATTGTTGTCCCAATTATAAGTTGGAGCAACCGACGGCAAGTTGCCGGCCACAAACACAAAATTATTTACCGGTTGAGCGAGATTAACTTTATAAATCTTAATGCTTCCAAAAGTAGCAGAAAGATTAGCTTTACCGCTTTGAGTTAGCAAAGCATTTAGTTCATCAAAATAAAGAGACTTTGGAGAAGAATAATTTACTACGTTTTCGTCCAACACCAACCAGTTAATTTGGTATTTGTCCAAAACACCGGAAAAAGAATCCGAATTTCTCGAATAAAGCGCTTGTGATATTTCCCAATAGTAATTTTCATTTTGCCTGCTCCAAGGATCAAATGCGCGATCTAAAATTGGCTGATCTATCCCATACCACAAAAACCCGGATCCACCATATCCCCACCTATAATAATTCCAACCCCAAAAAGTGTATTGAGGAAAATTTGCAATCCTTGTGTTTTGGCCCTCTTTCTTAAAGAAATTAAAGACATCAAAATACTCCTGCGGAATTTTTATTTGTTCCTTTGAATAAAACAGGTTGCCCCGAAAAGCGGGCAAAACAAACAATAAGAGAAGAGCAATGGGGACGAAGTAAATTCTCCAACCTAATTTATTCAGATAACGAATCTTGTTGATGAAATAACCGACCCCGACGGCAAAAAGTACCGCGTAGGTTAAAGAAGCCAGGGTTGAAAACTTAGTGAACGGAAATCTGAATATCTGATTAAACAATGGAACTTGCTCGCGGAAAAAGTTACCCAACCACGAAAAAGGTGGTGTTGCCGAAAGAAGCATTGTTAGAGACAACAAAAACAAGGAACAAACAATTGCTAGATTTATCCCCCGTTTCCTCAAAGAAATAAAAACACCAACCAAGATTACAACAAAGAAAATATAACCTAGAGCCAAAACCGGAGGATTACCCAAATACTCCTGCCACGGCAACATTAACGGTTTTAAATTGCCTCCCAAGTCGGGATCCACCTTATCAAACCAAAACCCTCGCAGAAGTGCCACGTCCTGAATGCCCCCATATTTCTGATTTTCTAAGAAAATAGTCCCTGTCCCCATCTGGTTAATCTTATTTTCAAAAGCCACATGAGAATTAGTTAATGTAAAGTATAGAAAAGGGAGTAGCCAAAACACGTTCGTTAAGAGAAGTACTCCAAAGAGCTTTAATATGTCGAAAAACACTAAAACCCTGCGCGACGCCACAAGATATATAAGACACACCAAACCCCAAACCAGCAAAGTAACAACAAAAAATGTCGGAACGTAATAAGAAGGTGTTGAAAGTAAAGACACCAAGGCAAACAAACCAAGCGTGCGGATACTAGGCCGGGAAAAATAGTTAATAGTTCCCCATACAAGCCAAGGCAACGACGCAAAATGTGCAGTAAAAGATTCAAAAGGAACCCAAAAAACCTGAATTGTCGCCAAATTTAGTATGTAAAACAATCCAGCAATCGTTGAAACCCAAGAAGCGTTAGCATGCTTTTTACCAAGGACAAGCTCTGTAAGTTTGTAAGCCCCAACTCCACCGGCCAGAAGCATTAACAAAGTCCAAACATACCTCAAACCCCAGACAGGCACAAAAGCGGATAGAAGCAAAAGAAAGACCTGCCTTAAAAGATCAGAAGAATGTGCCATCCCTCCCAATAACCCTAGTCCTTGATACTCCTGCCAAACAGCAAAAAAGGAACGCTTGATGTTACCCAAAAAGTCAAACTCGGGATGAAGATTGTCCCAACCGGTAAGATATGTACCATGCTGATAATTTGTGATTGCAAGAAGTAGAACAACAAGTGGTATTATCCAAATCGGTTGGAGTAATCGCCGGATCATAACACTATTTTACAGCCAACAGCCTACGCATAAAAGCACCAGCTGAAAACAAGGACTCACTCCGCTGTCTTGCGCCGATAACCGCTAAATAGCTTGGAACCAATACCTCGAAATATCGTCTTGCTGCAACTTGCGCTGAAAAAGCACTCAGTTTATTAAAATATCCAAAGTCAGAACAAAGAGCATTTACCTTCTTAAGTAAGCTAGTAGGCCTTAAAGAAAAAAGAACATCCTTTTCGCGAAGCCCACATTGATCAAGCGAACTGGAAAAATCAGGAGACAAAAAATATCCCTTCAAACTGGAAGAAAGTAAGAACGGCTTTTTATGACTTAAGGCAAGAGACAATGGTCCGGAAGACGACATAAAAGTCCGATAAGGAAAGAGGACCAAATCAGAAGCAGCAAAATACAAAGGGATGTCTTCCTGTGGTACAAATCCAGTTATAGAGACCGTGTTACTACCCTCTGCTTTAGTCCTAAGTTTTCCAATATAATCCTGATAGTGTGGTTTCGAAGAAAGAGTAGGACTATCTCCTCCTGCCAAAATTACTCGCACTCTTTTACCAGCTATTTTGTATTGCCTCTTGGCAAAAGTATTAACCAAAAAATCGGCACCTTTGTACCATGTTAAGAAACCAAAATACAACAAAACTAATTCATCATCTCTATACCCCAACTTTTTGCGGGCTTTACTTTTACTCGTCGCTTTAAAATTCAAGTCCACACCATGAGGAACTGCCGTTATTTTCTCTTCAGAGATTAATTTTGCCAAACGATTCTTATGTTCCTCCTCAAGGGTGATTATGTTGTTGGAGACAGATGCGATAAACCAATAATAAAGTCGAATAAGTGCATTAAAAATACTAATCTTCATGCTTTTGCCTTTAAAGCCTAAATGCCCGGAAAGTTGAGAAAGGTCGAAGATAACTTGATGTAAAACCAGGGTGATGTTTTTATTGAAGATCCTTAATAAAGAGATAAAGAACGGGAAAAATGAAGCAATAAAAAAGTCTCCATAACAATTAAACTCAAACTCAATTAAAATGTTTCTTACTTTACTAAATTGACTAACTGCTCCAAATAACTGCTTATATAAAACTATACTATTTCTCTTGAAAACTCGCCAAACCAAAACGTTTCCTTCCTCATAGATTTCCTCGCGTCCCAAAGTTTCAGCCAAAACAATTATTTTTCCATCTGTTGGGGTTGTGCGTTGATAATCAGAAATAGCAGTAATTGTATTTTTGGTAAAAGGAGCCAAGCCCCCTCCGGTTTTACTTGTATAAACTCCCCCGCGAGGAGGATAGCTTGCAATAACAAGAATGGAAGTTTCGAGATTGTATTTTTTGAGTAAACCTTTTTGATATTTATTCATGGATTAAAAAATGAAGATTGAAAATGTGTGTGCCGGGGAAGAAGAGGTGGGTATTGTTCCATACGATGGAACGTATACTTCCTTGCTTCTTCCCCGATTGGGACACTCTTACGACGCCTACTTGACGAACACAACCAGACTGACGCCGGTCGAGCCCCTAGTAGGTCGCTTGACCTTGTCCGGTGCGTCTAGCGCCTTGGCGCTGACGGCAGCATTGCTGGTCATAGTCAGGGTGTTGCCCTGAACCGTGACCTCCAGCGGAGCGTCGCCCTGTGTTGTGGCAAGCACCTCGCTGTAGCCGCTCGGAAGCGTGAACTTCCAGCTCCCGCTGTCCCGCCAGTTGTTCCCGTTGAACTCCGTCACAAGCTGTGACGGGCCCATCGGCACCTGGCCGTTGGGGTCGATCTTGGGATAGACCACGCCGGTCTCGCCCCAGGGTCCGTACCCCCAGTTGATGACACCAGTCGCGCCGCTCTTCAACGACGTGGCGTGGTTGATCACCGCGCCAGTGCCAGGACCAGCCAGCTGAGGGGCGCCAGGTGCCGCCTGGGGAACCGCCGTCTGCTGCGCGCCTGCGCCGCTCGCTACTGTCGGCGCCGGTGCGGCCCCTGGAATAGGATCGCCGGGAGCGCACGCACCCATGAGGGTAACAAGCGCCACCAAGAACAAAGACCGGAACCCTTTCATAGCACTCCTCCTTTACGCGTTTTTGAGAGAAAACACCGACGTGACAACGTCGAGCACCGTCACGGCGAGTACGAAGACGGTGACCAGAATGACCACCGACGGCCGGTCCCACCCGAGCGGCAAGAACAGCGCCGCGAGGGCAAACAGCGACAACAGAGCGGCAAGCGCGATCCAATACAGGCCGTGGCGAACACGCCTGTTGGACAAAGCACCAGCCGGTGGAGTCGTTCCCGCCGCCACGTGAGCAGCCGGATCGTACGTGGGCACCCAGTAGAAGTAGGCGAGCAGCACCAGATCCCACGCGAGCGTGAGAATGATAACCGCCGCCAACAGCCACTGCTTGCTCAGCCAGTTCGCGTCGGTGTTAGCGACGAAGAACAAAACCGCCAAGCCCAACAGGTCGATCCCAACCTGAACCGCCGATCCCGACACGAAGAGCCGCCTGAACCAGTTCATCTTTGTCTCTCTTTCTTTTTTGTGTCCCTAATTGTTCATGTGCACTCGCCGCCTAAGGTTGTCATACGGTGACAATCTTTTGGAGCAAGCCTCAAGACTTCGTTTAAGCCGAGGGAGCGAGTTTCTAAAACTTTAAAAAATCACTCTCCTTGCTTAAAAAATGTACTTTGGAGAGGGACCGTAGGCAGCGATGCTGCTTTATTGGTCCCTCTCCGGGTGCAGGGCGTTGGGCTAGTTGGCGTACACCAACAGCGAGATCCCTGTGGACCCCACTGGCGGCTTCTTCGTCCCGTCCTGGCTATTGGGCGCGGCCCGGGTAACGTCATCGTTCGTCTTGAACGACAACTTGTTTCCAGAGCGCTTGACCTCAGGGGGGGCGTCGCCAACCGCAACAACCCACACCTCGTTGGTGCCAGGCGGTAGGATGTACTCCCACTCACCCTTCTCCCGCCAGGCCGATCCGAACGCGAAGTCCGTAAGCAACTGGCTATACCCCTTTGAGAGGGTGTCGCCGGGATGCAGCCGGACGTAGTCCTGGCTCTGGTCCGACTTGAACGGAACGTTGACTCCCCAAACCGGGAAGACAGACGCCCCATCGGACACTTTGACGGCGTTGAGCGGAGGCTTATTGGACAAGGTGGGATTGACACCACCACCTTTCCCTGTGTACGGGATCGGCGCTGGTTGCGCGGTCATCACCTGCGCGTTGTGCGCCTTCACCCAATCTAACTGGGCACGAAGAGAATCGCCACCAGCAGCCTTAACGTGCGCCGCCTGGACTTCCTCCGACTGCCCAAACAGGTTCTGGCCGTCCAGCTGACTGTCCGCCGCCGGATCGATCTGCCGAAAACCGGTAAAGGCCTCCTGCTGAAACACGAGCGGCGTCGAGCAGACGAGCAAGAACCCATGGGTCAAGGTCACCGCGTTTTCGCCGACGGCGTAGAAGACCTTGTAGACCGGCTCGCCGTTGGATCCATTGATGCGCTTGGCGAAAGCGTAGGCCACCTCGCCGTTCAGCAGTCGGAACCCAACAGTGCGTGTCTCCCCATCGTTCGTGCGGACCTCATACCGACAGGTCGAGATGTCCGTTGGGACATTGACCCCACCGATAACAACGGCCGCCGGCGCCGAAACTGGAGTAGCAGTGGGCGCACCCGGGATCCGAAACGGCGTTGCCGTCGCCCTGGGCTGAGTCGCTCCCTGCTCCGCACGCCGCACCACCAACTCCTGGCAATCTTTGCACTCACGCGCAATGATCGCCTTGGCCTTGGCCAATGGCGTGATGCAGGCCGCGCCGTCCGTGACACTCATCACGAACCCCTGGTTGGGGACCGGACTGACAATCGCCCACGTACCGCCGCCTACGCCATCCACTCCGCCGCCCCAAAAGGCGACAACGTGGTTGTAGTTCTTGGTCACCCCGCTGATGGTGTGCGTGGTCGGTCCGGTGGCCCAAAAGCCGCCGTCACAATCCGCCGTCACCTTCCACGGGATGTCGTGATCCGCGCTGGCCGCCGGAACCAAAGCCCCAAGCAGTCCGGCCACGATCAGAACAGGTAAGATCTTGCCTAGCAGCCACTTCATGGCCGTACCTCCTCTTTCTTTCTTTTTTGCCCTGCGTTTTGTTTATGTGCCACTCCCTCTAACGAGGAAGGTCCATTCTCTTAAATCATCGACCAATTAAGAGCGGAGAGAGCGGTTGGTCGTGGAGTTTCAAACAACCGTTTTCTCCACACTTAAAAAACTTTAGCCAAGTCTTGACTTGGCCCGTGCAAATTTTAATCCGACGTAACCCAACACACCCGAAGAAAGTAAAGTAACAATAGTATGTTCAGCTCCGGCTTTAGGAAGCTGTGCAGCTTCTTTCTTCTCAACACAAACCTGTGCGGTATCACTGTCTTTTCTGTCTCCCGAAACAGCTTCTGCTTTGTTTACATCGCAAATAACCATCTTGTCTTTTGGAAGCTTATCAATAGAAACTACCCGTGCTTTTATTTCGCGCTCTTCAGTTTGCCCAACTTTAAGTTCTGCTATTTCAAAAGTAGTAGCTCCAGATGCTGGTTCAAGGAAGCCAGGCATAATATCAGAGACCTGAACCTTAGTTAAAGTTTCATCCCCCGCATTTTTAACGCGAATTCTAAAAGTGACCTCTTCTCCGGCCGCAAATTTATAAGACGTAGGACCAAGGTTATCAACAAACTTTTTATTTTGAGGATCAAAAACTTCTTTATTTACTTGAAGTTCTCCGGTCTTTACACAAACTTCACTCGCACCATAACTACCACCATATTGCGAAACACAGGAAACAGCAGCCGAGGAAGGACTGGCTGGGAAAGCAAACATTGCTGTTGCAATTAAAGTTGATATAGCTACTTTTTTATTCATTTAGTATCTCTTTTGGGCAAAAGAAAACCTGCAGGGCAGCAGGTGGCAGAATTTATGTTATATCGAGCTTGCGAGATTAAGTAGGAAACTTGCTTTCCTACGTTATGGGACGGATTATAACATCGCTGTCAAGACCTGTCAAGAGGGAATATCATCCTGTAACAATTGTCAATTAATTGTATGGTTAAAACCGAATAGCTAACCCTGTCCTGTTCAGAGGATTCCCAATGTCTAGTGTCCAATCTCTAACCTCTAGTTCCCCCCATACACATCCGGGGTTTGTCCCAAAGGTGTCGCCGCATTCTCCGTATCTATCTTCTCCGGATACGCAACAATAATTAAACGCTTCCATGCAGTCCCCGGGGGCCAGCATGTCTGAAGAATTAGTCGTTCCGGACCGCCTTGAGAACTTTCCAACCAAGATACATCATCCCCATCAACTATGTGTTTTTCGGCAACTTTATATTTGTGGACTTTTCCTTGAAAGAAAACAAAAATATCGTCCTGGTCTTCCGGGTTAAGTTCGCGCAAAAGATAAAAAACTGCGTTATATCGAGAAACATTCCAAGCCCCGTTTGTCGAATGCGCAAACACATAAGTCCCTCCGCCTCGCCCGGGGAAAGTTGATCCGTACGCGTGTGCAACCCCTTTCTTTAAAGCATCAAGGTAAGTGTCCTCGCGAGCGGTGTCTACGTTAGAAACAACAGGCGCTCGGGCATCGATTTTAGGTATATATACGTAAAAGTCTGTGTTTTCTATACCTAATTCTTGCGCAAATTTTCGGGTATATTCAATCTGTGCTGCCGATTCTTCACTTTTGCGTATAGCCTCATTATATGCCTGGTTTTGAACCTGAACTGCAATACTGTTTGCAGCCTGACCTAATCTATAGTCAACCTCTGCAGAAACAATAGGACGCGCGGTCATCGCTATCCCGGCAACTCCCAAAGTTAGAAGTCCAGCTCCTGCTCCCCGAACAACACTTATCCCGACATCCGATTGAAGAAGAGTGTCGCGGACCTCCAAAAACCGCTCGTAGGGGATGGTAAATTCGAACCCTCGTCCTGTAACAATAACAACCTCACCAGAGGTTTGTCCCCAAGAGGCTTCATAGACGATTCCAGACACACTATGTTTTCTTAAAAAAGGTAACACCATATTATCCCGTAGTATTTTAACACGGAGAATCAAATTTTTCCAGAAGATATGGTAAGATTGTTTACACTGAGGCCATAGGTCGAAGTGCGGGAGTAGCTCAGTGGTAGAGCGTCTCCTTCCCAAGGAGAAGGCCGCGAGTTCAATCCTCGTCTCCCGCTCCAATTAATTTACATCTTGACTTCTTTCTGAATTTCTGATATTCTGAAAATATGAAAACCATTAGTATTGTTAGAGATCGGGGTCAATTAACTATTCCTGATTCAATCCGCCGTGTCGTGCCATGGATAACCCCTATGTCAGCGGTGTCTATTTCAGTAATAAAACCTGATGAAATTATAATTAAACCTCACAAAAAAGAGTATGATTGGGATGAAATTTGGGAGGCTGTAAGGAAGGCTCGTGCTATTAAGGGAAAGGGTAAAGCAATCTCAGCCGCAGAATTTTTGGAAAAAGATAGAAGATCTCACCTAAATGACAACTCTAGTAATTGACTCCTCAATTATTATTAAATGGTTGAGCCAAGATAACGAAGAGTGCCTAGAAGAAGCAAATAAAATTCTCCAGGATGAACAGAGCGGTAAAATAACATTAATCGCTCCGGAACTTGCCAAGTACGAAGTTGGAAATGTTCTTTTGTTCAGCAAACATTTGACTTCAGAACAGGCAGAAATAGTTTTAAGCCAATTCTATAAGCTACCAATCACATTTATCGTTGAGTCTGAGACATTAGCCAAAGAAACTTTCAAAATTGCTTTCGATTTGATGGTCACCTATTACGACGCATCTTTTATGTCGCTAGCGAAGCAACATGATGCGACATTGGTTACTGACAATTTAAAACATCAAGGCAAAGATGCGAATATTAAAGTGGTAGCTCTGAGGGACTACTAGAAACTTCCATTTTACTTAACCATTCCGGCAGCTTCAGGAAGGGGGAGAGTCAATATCTGTCCCACATAAATAATATCAGGGTTAACTATATTTTTGTTCGCTCTCCAAATCCGGACCCACTGATACCCGTCACCATAAGCCCGAACCGCAATTCCCCAAAGATGATCACCTTTAACAACCATATAACTTTCTCCAGTTATCGCCTTTTGAGTCTCCACTGCTGCAGGGGTAGGTGTAACCTGCGCCACAATCGTCGGGGTAGGTGTGGGAGCTTGCGCGACCCCGGCCCCTGTGCCTGCCTTTGCCACAATTGAAGGAAGGGTAAGCTCCTGTCCCTCCGTAATCATTCCAGGGTTTGAAAGGTTGTTTGCTTCCGCAATATCCGTCCAATTGTACCCGGAACCGTAGTAACGCTCTGCAAT
>Ga0209541_10017222_pt1 | contig 10599 bp, 10 predicted proteins | sample RifCSPlowO2_01_FD_184027 | JGI IMG/M metagenome (GOLD analysis project Ga0209541, IMG submission 184027) | Groundwater microbial communities from Rifle, Colorado - Rifle CSP2_plank lowO2_0.1 (SPAdes) (version 2) | ecosystem: Environmental > Aquatic > Deep subsurface > Groundwater | place... | reverse complement strand
ATTGGAATCTAAATGCCCATTTTTCAGGGAAACTTGTCGTATTTTTAATCATTGTCAAAGTAAAGTCTCTTATCCCTGACATAAAATATGCGTTTGTCGGCAATGTTATTGTTATTTTTGTTTTGTCGTCCATTTAATTTGTGTTTTTTGCTCTTTGTATTATATCAGATTTGGGGTTCGATTTCAAGGTGTTGAACTCTGTTTTTTCGATTGCCTGATTATTTCTTTGAAGATTGATTTTTCGTACTGTGTTTTAAATTTGCTTAAAATCTTTTTTTCTCTGTTTTTATCTGAAACAGGCAGCTTGTTTTTAAGTTTAAGCTTTTGAATTTGTTTTACTGTTTTTTCCCTTTGCCTTAATAATTTTGCGATTTTTTTGTCCGTTTCATCTATTTCCCGTCTTAGTTTTTTAAGTTTTTTTGTTGGTAGAAGCATTTTTGCTTGCAATTAAACCGTATTTTAGATTAGATTAGCTCTGCTAAATTTTTATATCAAGTTTGTTTTTCAACTTGTGGAATCCTGCTCCATCGGAGTATATGACACAAATCAATGAAAAACAGGCGTAAAACACAAGGATTATGTCACAACAGGAAATCAAGAAAATGTTTGATGCGGCGGTGCATATCGGGCATCGAACACAAAAATGGAATCCCAAGATGAAGAAATTCATCCATACTGAAAAAAACGGGGTTCATATTATCAATCTGGAAAAAACTTTGGATTGCCTTGGGAAGGCGCTTTTGTTTTTATCAAAACTGGCGGCTGAAGGCAAAATTATACTTTTTGTAAGCACCAAGCCTCAGGCTGTTAAACTTTTTGAAGAGGCTGCTAATGAATGTGGATTGCCGTACGTGGTTTCGAAATGGATTCCGGGTTTAATCACAAATTTTGCCACACTTAAATCCAGAATAAAATATTTCGTGAATTTAAAACAGCAGGATGCTTCCGGCGAGTTAAAAAAATATACGAAAAAGGAAATTTCAAAGTTCAGGAAAGTGATAGAGAAGCTTCAACCTTCATTTGGAGGTATTGAACAGCTTACGCAAAAACCTGATGCTATTTTTCTTGCCGATACGGTAAGGGATCATATTGTTGTAAGCGAGGCAAATAAACTTAAAATTCCCGTTGTTGGAATTGTTGATACGAATTCCGATCCTTCGTTGGTTGACTATCCTATTCCGGGCAATGATGATTCTTTAAAGTCTTTGGCTTATTTCGTAGAGAAAGTAAAAGAATCCATTCAATCAGCACGAAAAACTAAGAAATAAAAAGATGCCAGAAAATCCTTATGTCGACCCTGTCGAAAATTTAATCCACAAAGTTTCGACTGTTTCTTCCGAGAGGCGGTTTGCAATTTCCTGTTATATCCCAGTTTTTAATATAGTTACTTGTGTTCTAACTTCAGTAAAAATGGCAACCAGCCAATTTTGCCTGTTCCACGCAAGGCAGGGGCTTGTGCTTTTTGGTCTCTGGTTTTTAACGATACTTGCGACTGTGATAAGTCCTGCTTTAAGTCTTATGATGTGGGGTGTTATTTTGGTTTTGCATTTTGCGGGTATGGTTATTTCATATAGAATGCAGAAGACGGAAATTCCGATTATCGGGCAGATTGCAAATAAAATTCCGGAACAGTATTTGTTTGTTTTTCTGACTAAAAAACATCCGCAGGAAAGTTCGGATACACTAAATAAATAAATTATTTTTTAACACAAAAATATGGCAGTAACATTAGATCAAATTAAAAATTTAAGAGAGGCTACCGGCGTTTCGATGATGTCGTGCAAGAAAGCATTGGAGGAAGCAAATGGCGATTTGGATAAAGCTATAGATATATTGCGTAAAAAAGGGGAAGCGAAAGCTGTTGAAAGAATCGGGAAAAACACTTCTCAAGGTGTTGTTGTAGTTAAAACCAAGGACAATAAGGCTGTTATGCTTGAGCTTTTATGTGAAACGGACTTTGTTTCGAGAGGCGAGGATTTTCTTGCTTTGGCTGATAAATTGTCTGACAAGCTTTTGGTCGGAGAAATTAAACCTTCCGACAGGGATCTTCCCGAAGTTAAGGATGCTGTTTTAAAGTTTGGAGAGAATATCCAAATTGGAGATATGTGTGTATGTGAGGGCGAAACTCTTGGAAATTATATTCATTCCAATAAAAAAATTGGAGTTGTTGTTTCTCTTAAAGGCGGCAGTACAGAACTAGCTAAAGATATTGCTATGCATGCGGCTGCGACAAATCCTCTATTTAAATTTCCGGAAGAGGTTTCGGAAGATTTGGTTAAGAGAGAAAAAGCAATTTGGACTGAACAATTAAAAACTGAAGGAAAACCTGCCGAAATAATTGAGAAAATTATGATGGGCAAGGAAAAGAAATTTAGAGAAGAAAATGCGTTGGTTAAACAAATGTTCGTGAAAGATCCGGAAAAAAGCATAGAACAACTGCTTAAATCCGCTGATGCTGTTTTAGATAATTTTGTCCGTTTCGGGATATAGGAGTTTTTGATTTAAATGTTTTTATGTTTAAATTTAATACAATTAAAGAAGCTGTTGCCGCGATAAAAAATGGGAAAATTGTTGTTGTTTTAGATGATGAAGATCGTGAAAATGAGGGCGATTTGATTGTGGCTGCTTCCAAAATTACTCCGGAAGCTGTTAATTTTATGGCGAAGGAAGGGCGCGGACTTATTTGCGTGCCTGTTGATGAGGATATTGCCGACAGACTTTCCTTTTATCCCATGGCTCCCGAAAATAAGGAATCCAAAAAATGTAATTTTACCGTTTCTGCGGATTATAAATATGGGACAACTACAGGTATTTCGGCTTCAGACAGAGCAAAAACCATAAAAGCAATTGCCGATTACAGTTCAACTTCCGATGATTTTTCAAGACCCGGTCATATATTTCCTTTGCGTTCAAAAAAAGGCGGTGTGCTTGTGCGCGCGGGGCATACCGAAGCCGCCACCGATTTGGTTAAAATGGCTGGACTTCCACCTGTTGCCGCTATATGCGAAATTGCCCGTGAAGATGGAGAAATGATGAAAGGCAAAGAATTGATCGAGTTTTCCAAGAAACATAAACTTAAGATTATTGTTATTAAAGATTTGATCGAATACCGCCGCAAAGGAGAAAAACTAGTAAAATTGGTGGCGGAAGCATCTCTTCCAACCGATTATGGAGAGTTTGAGATGAAAGTTTATAAAACCACAGTCGATGATTGTGAACACGTGGTTCTTAAAATGGGGAAATTTTCTCCTAATGAAAATGTTTTGGTCAGGGTTCAAAGCGAATGTCTTACAGGAGAAGTTTTCAGATCACTGAAATGTGATTGCAGGGCTCAAATGGACGAAGCTTTAAAGAAAATCGCTAAATTAAAAAAAGGTGTGTTTTTATACATGAGGCAGGAAGGGCGCGGAATTGGGCTTGTAAATAAGGTTAAGGCGTATCATCTACAGGAAAACGGTTATGATACGGTTACCGCAAATAAAAAACTTGGATTTCCGCCGGATTTGCGAAATTATGGCATTGGTGTGCAGATTTTGGCTGATCTTGGAATAAAAAATATTCTTTTAATGACAAATAATCCCAAAAAACTTGTCGGGCTCGAAGGATATGGAATTCGTATTGTGAAAAGGATTCCGATTGAAATTAAACCTAATGAGAGAAACCATTCTTATTTGAAAACAAAAAAAGAGAAAATGGGGCATATTTTGGATATGGTGTGAAGATTTGAAGTTGTGGAGAGAACTTTGTGTTGACGGTATTGGCTTTAGTTGTATAATTGAGTCTTTGCACAGGAAATCCGGTAAAAAATAATATATGAATGAGGGTTTTATGAGGCGGGCTGTTGTGCTCGCCAAAAAAGGAATGGTTTTTACTTATCCCAACCCTTGCGTGGGGGCTGTCGTGGTGAAAGGAGGCGTTGTTGTCGGTGAGGGGTATCATTCCAAAGCCGGAGAAGATCATGCCGAGGTTATTGCGATAAAAAATGTGATGAATAAATCCGGCATAAAAACTGTGGATCTCGACCCTACCCTATTTCACAATGCAGTTTTATATGTAACGCTTGAGCCGTGCGCTCATAGCGGGAAAACTCCTCCTTGCGTTAAGGCTATAACCGCCGCCGGATTTAAAAAAGTTTGTGTCGGGATGAAGGATCCGTTTAATAAAGTTAACGGGAAAGGTATTAAGTATATGAGGGGGCATGGCATTGATGTTGAAATTTGCAGGCCGGGTTCCATCTTATCCAATGAAATTAAAGAATTGAATCAGCCGTTTATTAAGTGGGCTTTAACCCATATTCCTTATGTGATTTTAAAATCCGGTATGAGTTTAGACGGGAAAATCGCTTTAAAAACAGGGCAATCCAAATGGATTACTTCTGAAATTTTACGCAAAGACGGCCGCATGGAGCGAAGCAAATGCAATTGCGTGATTGTAGGCGCCAATACCGTTAAGGCGGATGATCCGGAGCTTGCCAAGATTGGCAAGTATAAAAATACATATCTTCTTAAAGTTGTTGTCGACGGAAAATTATCCGTAGGTACTGATGCGAAGATATTCAAAAGCAAGAATGTGCTTGTAGCTTGCTGCGATTCAGCTTCTTCCAATAATAAAAAGCGTTTTAAGGCATCAGGAATTCCTTTTAAATCTTTCGGGAAAGATTTTGTTTCAATTAAACGGCTTCTTCAATATCTGGGAAAAATCGGGATAGAATCGGTTTTTGTAGAAGGAGGAAGCGAAATGAACGGCGCTATTTTTGATGCCGCGCTAAAAGACAGAAATTTGATGGATAAAGTTATTTTTTATATCGCTCCTAAGCTTATCGGAGGCAGAGATTCTAAATCCGTGATTGGAGGGGAAGGAATTGAAAAATTATCAGATGCCGTGACTTTCGATGGGTTTTTCGCTTCAAAAATCAGCGATGGCTTGAAAGTAACCGGAGTTATTAATTTTTATTGATTGGCAGATGTTCTCTTGTTGAAAAGTCTTGCTTTGATTTCCATTATTTCTTTTGATCTCAACAAAAGTGAAACGGCGAAAAATGCTGTTGCTCCTACTACGATGTTTAAAACAGAGTTTAATTTTGTTAAAGAAAAATTAAACATTTCTAAGCTTAAAAGTATGCTCATTGCCATTATGCCGCTGCTTAACAGTGTTTTGCTCAAACTTATTAAGAATTCTTTAAGATTGAATCCCTGAAGATGCCTTTTTAATAGAATCACAGTTACCACAACGTAAAATATGAAGCCCGTGGAAAATCCTATAGAAAACCATTCTATTCCATATACAGGAGCCACGAAAAACGTAAATGAGGCTATTATTCCCATCGATAAAACATTTATGATTGTTGGCGTTATCGTGTTTTGAAACGCATAAAATGATCTTGATAAAATATGTGATAAACTTTCAAACGGGATTGAAACAGCGAAAAAGAAAAGAATTGTCGCTGTTAAATCTACAGAATTTTCGTTGAATGCTCCCCCACTCAATATTATTTCTATAATCGGTTTTGCCAGCAAGCCTATGCCCACTGCGGCGGGTATCGTGAAAAAAAGTATTCTTTGAATGGTTTTTTGTACATTGTATGTATATTTTTCTTTATTTCCTTCACTGATTGAACTTGTTAAATACGGGAAAACGGCTGTTGAAAAAGCTATTCCAAATAAACTTACGGCAAAACTTTGGATATTTCGCGCAAAGTTGAATGCCGCCAGCCCTCCTTCAATTAATTTTATTCCTACGATCGCGAAAACGTACATATTTAACTGCCATGCTATCAAACTGATTGATTTTGGGATCATAAGTTTGATTATTTTGATGAATCCCGGGTGAGTGAAGGACAACTTCGGTTTAAATTTATATTCGGTGTTGAATGTGTCTATTACTCTTATAAGACAATGAAAAACCGAGCCTATCAAAACTCCGATGGACGCTGAATATATCCCGAATTTTTCCTGAAGAAAAATAACGCCGAGTATTATTCCCAAATTGTACAAAACCGGAGATATTGCGTATGAAACAAAGTGTTTGTACCCCATTAAGATGTTCCCAAGAGTGTTGCTTATTGAAAAAAATAGCGATCCGATAAGCATGAGGCGTGTCATATTTGTTATATCTTTTTGCATTCCTTCTGCGGCTCCGCTGAATAAAAACGGAACCATATCTCCCATAAATATAATTGCTACGACTGAAAGTACTGAAATTGCCAAAAATGCGCTTGTAAGCATTGTGTTTGCTATTTCGTGCGCTTCTTCCTTGTTTTTTGTAAGATATTGTGAAAAAACCGGCAAAAATGCCGCTGAAAGCGCTCCCGCTATGAATAAGTTGAATATAAAATCGGGAATTAGAAATGAAGCGTTATATGCGTCCGTCATGCTTGTTGTTCCGAAATGGACTGCAATTATGCGGTCGCGCGCCAATCCCAATAGATAGCTGAGTAGCGATGAAACCGTTATTAAAATTGTGGCTCCGCCTACCAAACTTGGCTTAAATAGTTTTTGGTACATGTGTGTATTTTAGCACATTCTTTGGTGTGTTAGCATTGTTTTTAATCTGATTTTATTGTATAATATAAAGATTTTTTAACAGATTTTTTTCTCATGTTGCGAAGCATCCGCCAAATTTCGATTTTAAATAAAATTTTTAATGTTAACGGCAATGAATGGTCAAAGATTAGAATTGCCTGGTTTATGAGATTTTTTTATAGAACTTCCTTTGTGATCGGATGGACTCTTCTTGTAGCTACGTTTGTGAGTTCTTACGGGATTTATTATCTTCCGTATTTGTTTATTACAAATGCTGTTTTTACAGCAATTGGAAGCGTTTTATATAATTTTCTGCTTGAGAAATTTCATAAGGAAATTTTGCTGATTTATACCGTTTTTATTTCAAGTGCCTTTTTGCTGACGGCCGCAATACTCGGAAAAGAAAATTTTGTTTTGTTTTTTTCCTTTTTGGTGGTTTCCATATCTGTATTTTTCATGCAGTTTAAAATTGTTTTGGATGGGTATATAGAAGAAATGTTTAATCCCCTACAGAGCGAAAGAACTTTTCCTTTCATTGAAGGAGCAGAAACGATTGGAGGTATTATCGGCGGTCTTTTGATGTTTTCTCTGGCAAATTTTGTGGACAGTAGCAGTCTTATATATTTAATGATTGTTTCTTTGCTTCTAATAGTTCCTTTTATTGTATTTTATAAAAATACTGATGAAAGAATAAATTCATTTAAAAAGTCTTTTGAATCTAAAAAAGATACTCCTGTTAGCGCAAGCCAAAAATCTTATATAAAAGGATTATTTCTAATTGTTTTGCTTCAATGGTTGATTTTCAATATTTTGGAATTTCAATATACCAATGCCGTTTATCAAAATGTTTCTTCGGTTGTTTTGGAGGGCGGTAGCGGTTTTGAGCATGTGTTTATTCATGATCTTGGAGCTCTTTTTATGTTGTTCAGTGTTTCTGCTTTAGTCATCCAATTTTTTATCGGAAGCCGTTTAATAAGTTATCTGGGAGTTTTTGGAAGTATGATTTTGCATGTTGTTGTTACTTTTTTAAGTTTCTTCGGAATGATTTTGTCTTTTAATTTTACTACCGCCGTTCTTGCAAAAAATAATTTCACCATGACTTCGGTTATTCATCTTAATGCCTATCATATTTCGTATTATGCCATTCATGAGGATGTGCGTGAACATACAAGAGAGTTTTTGGATGGGATTATTCGTCCTATTGGTGCGATAATCGGTACTTTTCTTTTGATACTGATGCAGAAAGTTTTTGTTGGCAGCAGCCTTATCTTTTCTGTAAATGCTGTGATGCTTGTATCTACATTGATTGCTTTTTATGTGACATATATTCAGGGGAAAAAGTATACCAACAGTGTTTTACATGATTTGACAAACAGAAATGAAAAATTTAAAAGGCTTACTGCGGTTACTATTCTGGGGCAGAAAGGTCATGCATCTGTCAATAAAACTCTGTGTGAAGTGTTAAGCGATGAGAGCGAATCATTATCTGTCAGAATAAAAATTCTAAAGTTAATAAATAATTTTGATAATTTTGCGGATTTTATTCCGTCTGTAATTAAGTGTCTTGGATCTAAAGAACCAATGCTGAGAGAATTTGCTTTGGACGCTTTAATATCCTGCAAAAATCTTTCTTTGGAAGATAAAGTTTTTTTGCGTCATGACTTATTTTTAGTTCTACAAAAATTTTATGAATCAGAAAAAAATGAAGATACTTTGGTGAAGATAATTTTCGTTATGTCTTTACTTAGCAATGTCTGCACTCTCCAGTTTTTGCTGGATATTTTGAATAAGGAAAGTGGTGCAAAGAGGGTTGAAGCCATTGTCGGATTGGGCAGATTTAATGATACGGATGTCATTAAAGTTTTAAGTCCTTATTTAAAATCCAAAAGCGAGGAAGAAAAAATCAATGCTGCAATTTCGCTTTTTAAGTTTGATAGTATCCACCGCGAATGCATGAAAATTCTTTCCGGTTTTTTATCTTCAAAAAATTCCTTAAAATTAAGCTATGGACTTTATGCTCTCGGCGAACTTAGGTTGAACGAAAAGAAAAATATTTGCATAAAATATTTGCGTTCCAACAATACCGATGTGAAGATAAATAGTGCCGTATCTCTTTTAAAGCTTAATAATTTAATTGGACTTGATGTTGTTGTAAACGCCATGTTCTCACATGACGAAAATTTAATAAAAAATGTGAAGTATTTACTTAGAAGTGTTGATGCGCGTATTTTGTGTGAAATTGATAGAATTCTTTTACAAATGGCTGCTGACGAGATGGGCAAAATTATGGATGGCGGAAATCACGATTTTTATATGCTTAAACATTTGTATGAACTGGCGGAAGATTATGATGAAGTAAAAAATTTAAATAATATATCTAACAAATAATAAAATGGAACCAAGTTTAAAAATTGTATTGCAGCCTGTTGAATCCAACCAAAATTATCAGGTTGTAAAGTTTATCGGCAGTCTTGATAAAGCCGGATATGCCGACGTTGTGGATGAACTCAATAAAACCATTGAGCAGTTCAACTTAAAATTTTTAATTTTTGACTTTGCCGACCTTAAATTTATCAACAGCGAAGGAATCGGTTATTTAATGGAAGTGCACGCTCATTTGATTCAAAGGGATCGCAAACTTGTTATTATTTCGCCAAATTCCCATGTGGATGATGTTTTTAAGGCAATAGGAATCCATGAAATTGTTTCCGTTTATGCCGATTTGTCGGAGTTTTTAAATTCAAATAAATTATAAGATATATGAGATGGTTCAAAAAAAGCATTTTGAGAAATTTATTTTTGGAATTGTTTATATTCCTTGCTTTGGCAGGCGGTGTTTTCTTTTATTTTTATAAGAAGGGGGTGGATACCGTTTCTTTAAAGCATGTTGGACTTTTTTTAGGCGTATTTACTATTTATTTCTTGGTTATTGGGTCTTTTTATATCGTAAAGCCTCTCAGAACCATTCTTTTGCAGATGCAGGCTCTTCTTTCCGGTAAACCTTATAAACAAATCTACACTGAAAGGATTGATGAAATCGGGATTCTTGCACACTTTTTTAATCAAGTTACAGCGGGGCTTGGAGAAGCAAGCTATGACATTAAAGACCGTGAAAGAATGCTTAGTGAGCTTAATGTAGCTGCGCAACTTCAAAAGGATATTTTGCCTCCGAAAAATCCGGTTGTAGAGGGATTGCAGATTGTTGCCAAAAACAAACCGGCAACCGAAGTCGGTGGTGATATTTTTAATTTCATAACTGTAAAAGATAAAACATATATTTATATAGGCGATGCGACCGGGCACGGTGTGGCGGCTGGTCTTATTATGACTATGGTTTCCACTCTTGTAAGTGTCTTTTCAGGATTTTTCGAATCGACTTACGATATCCTTGTTAACGTAAATAAGTATGTTAAAAGTTGCGTGAAAAAAGCTATGTTTATGACTATGGTCATGCTGTGCTGGGATAAAAGCACTAAAAAAATGACTTTTGTCGGTGCCGGACATGAGCATATTTTGGTCTATCACGCCAACAGTGGAGAATGTGAAGCAATTTTATCCGGCGGAGTTGCTATTGGAATGGTTCCGGACAATTCAAAGGCTATAAAAGAACAATCGCTTAATGCTGAGGATGGAGACTATATTGTTTTATACAGCGATGGTATTACCGAGGCGAAAAATTCTTTGGGAGAAATGTTTGGGCTTGAAAGATTGAAAAATCTGGTTGTTGAATATGCTCCGCAGTATTCGGCTGAAGGCGTAAATTATCACATTGCAAAGTCGCTTGTTGATTTTATGCAAGATCATTCTCAGGACGATGACATGACTTTGATTGTCATTAAACTTGATAAAAATTCTTCTATAGTGGAAAATCCAAACGCACAAGCTACTAATTGGTAACATGAGGACTTCCCTATTCGATTATAATCTCCCAAAGGAATTTATAGCTAAAAATCCGTTAATTCCAAGGGACAGTTCAAAGCTTTTAATTTATGATTCATCTAAAAATAAAGTTTTTCATAAGCACTTTTATGATTTGAAGAATTTGTTGTCCAATAACGATCTGCTTGTTTTAACAGGT
>Ga0209541_10017221_pt1 | contig 10599 bp, 7 predicted proteins | sample RifCSPlowO2_01_FD_184027 | JGI IMG/M metagenome (GOLD analysis project Ga0209541, IMG submission 184027) | Groundwater microbial communities from Rifle, Colorado - Rifle CSP2_plank lowO2_0.1 (SPAdes) (version 2) | ecosystem: Environmental > Aquatic > Deep subsurface > Groundwater | place: Rifle... | reverse complement strand
GAGCGGAATCCTGAATGCCTCTTCCAGCTTAACGGTTGGAGGAACAATCTCCGTAACCGGCCTTAGCGGCACCTCCACTATCGGTTCCATTACTATTGGGCCAAATGGCCGAATCGGAATCGGCACTACCACTCCCAACTTAGCTAATTTTGAAGTGGCTACCCGGACCATTGCTTTCAATTCCGGAGCCGATGGATCACTGGGAGTTTGGACAATCAATGCCAATGCTTTACCGACGGCAAGATATGATCATTCCTCAATTGTTGCCAATGGCTATGTTTATGTCTTTGGCGGATACGATGGCACTAATCAATATTCCACTGTTTTTTACGCCAAACTGAATAGTGATGGTTCTGCCGGTACTTGGGCTACCAGCACCAATGCTTTGCCAAGGATAAGATATCTTCATTCCTCGGTGGTTGCCAACGGCTATGTTTATGCGATTGGCGGACATGATGGCAGTAATGTTCAATCCACGGTTTACTACGCCAAATTGAACAGCGATGGCTCTACCGGCGCTTGGGCTACCAGTACCAATGCTTTACCGGCGGCAAGACGCGATCATTCCTCAATTGTTGCCAATGGTTATGTTTATGTTATTGGCGGATCTGGCAGCGGCACCACTCCTCAATCCACTGTTTTTTACGCCAAACTGAATAGTGATGGTTCTACTGGCGCCTGGGCTACCAGCACCAATGCTTTGCCGGCGGAACGATATGATCATTCCTCGGTGGTTGCCAATGGCTATGTTTATGTGATTGGCGGAAATGATGGCAGTAATGTTTCAGCCACGGTTTACTACGCTAAACTGAACAGCAATGGTTCTACCGACGCTTGGTCAACTGCCAATGTTTCGGTGGTAAGATTTATTCATTCCTCAATTGTTGCCAATGGTTATGTTTATGTTGTTGGCGGAAATAATGCTGCTGCTACTCAATCTAATATTCTCTACGCCAAACTGAATAATGATGGCTCTACCGGTACTTGGGCTACCAGCACCAATGCTTTGCCGGCGATAAGATCTGAGCACTCCTCGGTTATTGCCAATGGCTATGTTTATGTGATTGGCGGAACTGATGGCGCTGCCCAATCCACTGTTTTCTACGCTTCCACCGCCAGGATTCTAATCAGCGGCAATCTGGATTTGCTTGGCTTAGCCAGCACTTCTCTTTCGGATTGGGGAGGAGATAACGGCAGTGTGGGCGGTTCTATCTTTGCGGGAAACATTTTCACCCAAAATAGATTGGAAGTCGGGGGCAATGCCCAGTTATTCAATGGTTTGGGAGTGCACGGCCTCTTTTCTCTGACTGCCAGTTCCAGCGCCCCCCAGACGACTTCAATTTTCTCCATTCAAAATGCTACTGGCACCGCGCCGCTCCTGACAGTCCAATATGACGGTAAAGTCGGCATCGGGACAACGAGTCCGAATAGTAAATTGGATATTCAAAAAGACGGAACCGGTCTACAGACGCCACTGGTGCTGACTAATGACCAAGCTATAGCAACAGGGGTTGGCGTTGGTATTGATTTCTTTTTTTCTGGTCCAGGCCCCGCTGCCACTCGTGGATCTTTTGGAGTAGTACGCGCAGGCAATGCAAATAGTGATGGAACTGATTTTGTGTTCAATCCAAATGATGGGTCAACAGGAAATGTGGAAAGGATTAGGATAATAGGAAAGACAGGCGACATCGGAATTGGGACGACTACTCCAGGAAAAGTTGGCGCGACTACCACCTTGGCAATCCAGGGAGCGTTGCTTGTTTCCGGCACTACTACTGTTGCGGAATTAAATGTTTCCGGAGAAGGGCTGAGGAACATGGGTTCTTCCACTCCGAGAGCCAATACCTTATATAAAGAGAATATTGTGAAGGCATTGGCTAACTGGGATGTATCCGGAGGTTCCCCATCTTTACTTTGGGGCTTTAATGTCAGCACTACTATAACGGACAATGGTGCTGGAGATTTCACCTTTACTCTTTTGACTCCATGCGTGAATACGACTAACATGATAATTTCTGGATTTACTGTAGATGGTTTTGTAGCGGTAGGATCAGTGAGTTTTACTGTTTCTACCGTTCGCGTTCAGACTCAATCTTCTAGCGGGGTAGCTGTAGATCGTGGCAATAATGGATTTGTTTTGTTCGGTGAACAATAAATCTCATGAAAAATTACAGCTTAAAATTTAAAAAACTCACCACTCTTACTTTTTTGTTTTTCGCTTTAAGTTTTTCGTTTGTTTTCGCTCAAGTTCTCACTCCCTCTAAAGTAAGGGTTACTTATCGTCCGGACGGAGGAGTGTCCGTAACCAGTTTTGCCGCCGGAGCTTGTCAGGGGGGAGAAACCGAAACCGAGTGCATGGATAGGATTATGGAAAAGAATCCAGAATTAGCCAATCTGCCTCATGATGATATTCTGTCTTCCGAACTTCCGCAGGATAGGAAAGATAGGGATAAATGGAGGGGAAGCAAGGGCCAGGGAGTTTGGGTTGATCACTCACTGGTTACCAAAGGGGAAAAGATAGAGGAACTGACCCAAAAACTGGATGAGGAACTGGATAAGAACAATCCTAACTCTATCAAAATCGCCAAACTTCAGAGATTAATAGAAAAAGTGAAGGATTATAGGGCTGAATACGGCCTGATTAAACCGGAAGACCTATCTAAATTTGAAGACAAAAAGCAATCTATTTTGGCTACTATTTCTTCCGCCTTTGAATCCCTGCTTACCTCAATACAAAACGGCCTCTTGAGCATCAAAGAATTGGTTATAGGCTTGCGGTAATAGATTTACCGGTGGATGACAATTCTGGGGAGTTTGGTAGTGGGATGACTTGGGTTATTGGTTTGAATGCTAATTGATGTAAAAATTATAAAAGGCGGAGGGATTCAAAATGCAGCAGGGGAGCGGGGAATAATATAATCTTATCTGTCGCATAATGATGGTTTCGCGACATTTGATTACCGTGGATAAAAAAGTAATGCTGACACAAACTCTATAGCCGCCCAACCAGCTGTTTCAAAAGGTCTAAAAGAAAGGTAAGCGCAAAAATAACCAATCTTCCGAATAACGCTAAAATGGCCTGCAAATTAATTCCTACGTTGTCATTAATCCAAATATTAAGGCTGCTCGCCAAAAGTGAAACCTGCTGAAACAGCCGTATTAAATCTCCCCCAGATTGAGGCAAATAGCCGGCTATTTCCTTAGCCGTTTCCTGAAATAAATCAAATAAACGCAAAAGCCAGTTCATTTTCTTTAATTATAACATACGCTAATCAAAGGTACTTCAACGGGTCTAGGGTGCCGCCGAACGGCATTATCGGCCCGCAATTTACCTTGCTTGGCTTGGATATGTAAGTTTGGCTGGCGTAAAGCGTCAGATGCAGATGCGGCCCGGTAGCATAGCCGGTACTGCCGACATAACCGATTAAGTCTCCCCGATTCACTAAATCACCTTTTTTAACCGCCTGCAAAGATAAATGGGCATAAAGAGTAGTAAGATTATTTTCGTGTTCAATGACAATGAATTTTCCGTAAGCTCCTTTATAGCAATAGCGGTCTTGATCCCAGGCCTCCAGTACTTTCCCTTTTTCCGCGGCAAAAATCGGCGTTCCTATCGGTGCGCCGATATCAATTCCGTTATGGGGGTTGCCGCCGTAAAGATAAGAAGCTATGCCGAATTTCTGGGTTATTCTTCCGAAACCGCCATTTTCTTTTAATGCTACGGGCCAAGCCAGAACTCCGGGCCGCGGAATCGGCAAAAGTGCCGGGTCTATCTTGGAGCGCAGTTCGGTTTCAATTTTTTCCACTTCCGCCGACACTGCCGCTTGTAATTTTTTCAAATCCCTTATTTGGTCGGCGTATAAACGTTCCTGATTTTTGGTCCGGGAAAGCAAGTTTTGCTTTTCTGTCTTCTGGGCGGATACGATTAGCTGGCTATTTCTTAAATTTTTGTTTTCCAGCTTGACTTTATTTTGTTTTTTGGAAGTTAAATCCAATTTGCCGGAAAGATTTTCCTCTAAAGATTGAAGTTCTTGGACGCTGATAGCCAAGCTGGCATTAAGGCCAAGCAGATTTTCCAATTCGGTTAAACTTTCCGCCAGACTGTTATTCCTCAATAAAACCGCTAAAGTATTTTCGTTATCCTTATGGGCAATTGCTCTTATAATTTGGCCTAAGCCAGATTTTTGAATTTTAACCTTGGCTCTCACTTCTTCAATATCGGCATTTAAATCGGTTAATTCCAAATTAAGCTTTTCAATATTAATTTCCGTTGCCCGGATGCCAAAATTCAATTGCTGGAGCTGTTGGTCCCGCCTTTTAACTTCTGTTTGCAAAGTTCGGCTTTGAGCTTCGGTTTCGTCCAGCTCCTTCTCGGTTTGGAGAATTTTTTGGTTGATTTCCTGAAGCGCTTGGGTTTTTTCGTTAATGGCGTTTTTCAAATCAGGCGGAATTTCCGCGCCAATTGCCAATAAATAAGGAATAAGAAATAAGGAATAAAAAAATAGCCGCATTCTAAATTCCAGATTCTAATTTCTTCATTGCCATTTCAATTCTTTTCAAAGTCTCTTCTTTGCCAAGAACTGCCATCAGCTCAAACGGCCCGGGTGATTTGTCCCGCCCCGATAAAGCCGCCCGCAAAGGCCAAAGCACCTCTCCCCTGCCCTCCAAATTGGCGAAAGCCATTAAATACTTCTCCAAGCCTTTTTTACTGAATTCGTGCTCTAAGATTCCTTTTAAGATTTCTTGGGCTTTCCTTAAATTTTCCAGAATTTTTTCCTTCGGAGTATTTTTCCAAATTAAAAGCGCTGGCGGATAATCCGGCAAATTAAGCGATTCTTGAAGGGCAAGAAAGTCTTTTAAAGTTGCCATCCTGACTTTGCCTAGATTTAGCAACTTTAAAGCCGTTTCCTCGCTCACCGTAATTTTATCGCGGTATAATTCTTGAATTAACCGAAAAAGTTCTTTGACAGATTTTTCTTTAAGATATTCGCTGTTCAGCCAATTCAATTTTTGGATGTCAAAAACCGCTCCGGCTTTTTGCGTTCTTTTTAGGTCAAATTTTTCTCTAATTTCCGAAAGCGGCATTTTTTCCCGGTCGTCAGCCGGATGCCATCCCAGCAAAGCCATAAAATTAACTAAGGCCTCCGGCAAATACCCTTGTTCTTTGTATTCTTGAATAGAAGTAGCGGAGTAACGCTTGGACATTTTACTCCGATCCGGGTCTAAAATTAACGGCAAGTGGGCATAGATTGGTGTTTTTAATCCCAGCGCCCGCTGAAGCAAAATTTGTTTTGGCGTGTTGGCAATATGGTCTTCGCCGCGGATAACGTGGCTGATTTTCATCTCGGCATCATCCACCACGACGGCGAAATTATAAAGCGGTGTTCGCAAATTCTTGGCAATGGCCATATCCCCCATCAATCCCGCATCAAAAGAAATCTCGCCGCGAATCAAGTCTTGAAAAACCACGGTTTCCGCCGGCACCTTAAAACGAATCAATTGGGCCTCCTTGGCTGTCAAATTTTTATGCCGGCATCGGCCGCTGTATTTCGGCGCTTCTCCCCTTTTCAGCTGTTCTTCCCGTTCTTGTTCCAACATTTCTTTGCCGCACTCGCAATAGTAAGCATCGCCCTGAGCCAAAAGCTGTTTTAAATATTTCTCGTAGATGTCCAGCCTTTCCGATTGCCGATACGGCCCCTCATCCCACTTCAAGCCAAGCCATTCCAATCCTTCCAAAATGTCTTTTTCAAATTTTTTGTCGGATCGCTCCAAATCGGTGTCTTCAATCCTTAAAATAAATTTGCCGCCGTGTTTTTTGGCGAATAACCAATTAAAAAGCGCGGTTCTGGCGGTGCCGATATGAAGATAGCCGGTTGGCGAAGGGGCAATCCGAACCCTAACCTTATTTTTTTTCCAAAAACTAAACATAAGTAAGAAGATGTTTGGCAATAATTGCGGCGGCTTCCGGACGGTAGAAACTGCGAGCCGCCTCGCTCATTTTCTGCTTCAGAGCTAAATCGCCTAAAATCTTACCAAGAACATTTTCTACCAAGTTGCCAAGCAAATTTTCTTCCTGAATGACAATGGCGCCGCCGCTTTCCGCGTAAATTCGGGCATTTTCTTTTTGATGGTTATTGGCGGATTCCGGAAGCGGCACTAAAATGGCCGGCTTTCCAAAAGCCGCCAGCTCAAAGATAGAACCGGCGCCGGCCCGAGAAATAACCAGGTCCGCCGCCGCCAGCGCATCAGCTAAATCTTTAGCAAAAAAACTTCGGAAATGATAGCGGTTTTTTTCCATTTCACTCCAATCCTTAGTAACAAACTCAAATTCTTTTTTATAACTATCGTAATTTCCGTCCCCTACTTGATGGAGCGCTTGGGAATCTTTAATTAAAATTTCCAAGTTTTCCAGCACAAAATTATTAAGCCGCTCGGCTCCCTGCGAACCGCCCAGAATCAAAATCAAAGGTTCAGCCGGATTAAACCCAAAGCCTTTTTTTGCTTGCACCTGCTCATTTTCGCCGTCAACTTTTAATGATTCCCGCTGCTGAAGCAATGTTCCCCGCACTGGATTGCCCACCACTTCTACGTTCGGATTTTTAAAATATTGGGCGGCTGACGCAAAAGCTAAAAAAATTTTGCTGGCCAAAGAACCGGATATTTTATTGGTAAAACCCGGCACACTGTCGGATTCATGGATAATCACCGGAATTCTGTAGAAGCGGCTGACCAAAATTACCGCTAAAGCGCCCGGACCGCCTTTGGAAAAAACCGCGTCCGGCATAAACCAAAATATTTTCCAAAGCAACTGCGGCAAACTTATAAAAAACTTCGGAATATCCAAAAGATTAAGCCAGGACCAATATCTTCTTAATTTACTGGAAAGAATCGGCACAAAATCCATATCATTGTCAACAATTTCTTGGGCGTATTTTCGAGCGGCGCCGAAATAACGGAGATCCAAAGCCAAACCAAGCGGTTCGGACTGCCTCTTTAATTCATTAGCAACGGCAATCAAGGGGAAAATATGGCCTCCGGTTCCTCCGCCAGTTAACAAAACCCGCAATTTTTTCATGAAGTATATTTAGATATGTTTACTATTATACCTGAAATAGTCATAAAAACTGCGAGTGCCGTCCCGCCATAGCTGACAAAAGGCAATGGCACGCCGGTTAAGGGAATTAATCCGGAAATAGCTCCGATATGAATGAAAACTTGAATGGCAATTAAGGAACCGAAGCCAACCAATAACAGCTGGCCGAAATCATCAGTAACTTTTCTGGCGATTAAAAAACTGCGGGTTGCCAGAACCGTAAATATAAAAATAAGGATTGCGGCTCCGATAAAACCCAGCTCTTCAGCAATAACGGCAAAAATGGAATCATCAATGGGTTGCGGCAAATAATGGATTTTAGTGGTGGATTTCCCGTAACCGACACCTCGCAAACCGCCGGAACCAATCGCTATCCGAGCTTGATTTAGCTGATACGATGATGACTGGATATCCACCTCTGGATTAAAAAAAGTCTTAATTCTTTCCCAACGGTAAGGGGTAAAATAGGACAAAATTAAGAAAGCGGCGATACCCAACATTAAAGCATAAACAATATAAGATAATTTTGCGCCGCTTTTAAAATAAATTATTAAAGCAACGGCCATTAAAATAGCGGCGGCGCTCGTTGACGGCTGCAAAATTAAAAGTGTGCCGACTAATCCGATAATAATTAAAAAAGGCAAAAAGCCGCCCCAAAAACTTTGCTGGCGATAAGATCTATTGCCCAACCAGGACGCCAAATACAAAATAAAAGGAATTTTTAACAATTCCGATGGCTGAAAAGTAATCGGCCCCAGTTTCAACCATCGGGACGCGCTTCCGGAAGAAACTCCCAAAGGCGTAAAAATCAGCACTAACGATAATAAAGCTAAAATCAAAAAAGGGACCGTTAAATTTTGGTAACGGCGATAATAAATCTTGGAACCGGCCCAAAAACCGATTAAGCCAATGCTAAATCCGTAGATTAGCTGATGTTTAAGGTAAAAATAACTGTCGCCGAATTTCCATTGGCCTAAATCCGAAGAAGCGCTGGTCAGCATTATCAAGCCGAAAACAGTCAAAAAAACAGCGGTTAGAAGAATAATGTAATCCGGAGCGTGTTGATACCGATTATGGCCGGAAAATATCATAACGGTCTTCCAGCGGTCGCGCCGGTAACCTTGCCGTCTTGCACTGCTATCGAGCCGTTAACAATCACATTTACGACTTGACCGTCTTTAAGCATGGCTAAATCGGCGAACCAACCTTCTTTTAGTAATCCCCTCTTGGAAAAGCCGAAGATTTTCGCCGGCAAATAAGTAATTTTTTTGACTGCTTCTTCCAGAGGAATATTTCGTGAACGGGTAATTTCCAAAAAACGGGTAAAAGTTTTCGTTGAGCGTTCCGGCACACTCGCACTGTTGGTGCCAATCAAAGAACGGGGGTTAAAAATGGTTTCCGTCAGCATAGCTAAATTAATATTTTTATGGGAAAGAATAGTTTTAAGGCGGGTGATTTCCATTAAAACCAGCAGCCCGTCGTAAATGCCAAAACCGCGGCTGTCGGAAAATTCTTTTACAGTTTTACCGACTAAATAAGGATTGCCTTTTGCTTCGACAATAATCATTTCCGACGGATCTAATTTCGCCTGCCCCCAATCTTGAATAATCTGCTTTCTTTGTTCCGCCTCAATAATCAGCCCCAGCATCGTTTCCAAATTTCCGTTTTTTGCCCAAGCCGGCAATAAAGTGTAAATAGCGACAACACTGACATCAAAAGGGTTTATTTCAAAATAAAGATTGCTTTGATTTAAATTCTGATTAATCAAATTTAAGCTTTCCTCAAACTGTTTTTCCGAGCCGAGAAAGGGCCGAAGATGGCTGATAATGGTCGGGAGCCCGGTTTCCGTTGTTAGTTGAATGGTTTCTTTGATGGAATCAACTAACCCTTCCCGTTCATCTCTTAAATGAGTGGCATAAACGCCTTTTCCCGCAATGGCGGTTAATAAATGCTTCAATTCCGCGTAAGGAATATAGCGGGAATGGGCGTAGCTTAAGCCGGTTGATAAGCCGAGCGCCCCCTCTTCCAAGGCCTGCCGCAAAGAATTTTTAAAAATTTCCAATTCCGGCTGGGTTAAATCCCGCGTTTCTTCTCCCACTAAATCCCGCCGAATCGTTGAATGGCCGGCTAAGGTGCCGAAATTAACTCCCAAATTGATTTTTTGCAAAACCCTCTTTAATTCTTTGATAGTCGCCCAATCCACGTTTACTAAATCGGTATCCGCCCATTTTCTAATCGGCTTTAAAGAACCATAGAGAATCGGCGCCAGCGAAGCGCCGCAGTTTCCGCCAATAATCGTGGTAATGCCTTGCAACAAAAAATCTTTTTGCAAGGGATTAGTAAATAAGGTTAAATAATGGTCCGAAGTGGAATGAACATCAATAAAACCCGGCACCACATCCATTCCCAAGCCGTCAATTACCGTTTCCGCTCGGCTAGAAGGAAAACTGCCGATAACCGAGATTCGGTCGCCTTTAATCAAAATGTCGCCTTTAACCGGCGCCTTTCCGCTACCGTCAATGATATTGGCTGATTTAATTAGAATCATTGGTGATGTCTAAACTAATATTCTTACTAAATTAAAGAATTGATTTTGTATCAAGTTCAAGGCGCGAGGAGGAAATTGTGGTGTAAACCACATTTCTGACGAGTCTGACGAGCAACGCAGAAATTGGTCAAAATCAATTCTCCCGAAGGGCAAGGCTATTTTATTTAACTCCTTCGTTGCTCCTCCTCGCTCTGGTAAAACCACAAGCTCGTCGTCGCGCCTTGGATTTAGAATAAAATAGCTCTTGTTAATTAGTGATAATATTAGTTTAGACATCACTATTAAATTATATCAAAATATAAAGAAAATCCCACCTCATTAAAGGGTTGTGGATAATTAGAAGTTGGTATTATCAAGTATTTGTTTGGTAAAATTAAATGATGAAGAAATTGTCTTTCGGGTTATTTTTTGGAATGCTAGTTTTTCCGTTGCTTATTTTTGCCGATATTCAGCTAAATGCCGGAGAATTGCAATTTGATGTCGGCAATAAGATTTTATTAGACATTGAACAAACTTCAGTCGTAGACAACATTGATTTTGGTTCAGACAGTTTTACGGTTACAATGTCTGCCTCACAGGTCTTTAAAATCAGTTCTCCGGAAGGCAGGAACTTTACTGCCTCTCCTTCTAAGCGTACCTCCATAACTTGCCCATCCGGAATATCAGTTTTAACAATTACTATGCCTTCCGGAGAACCCACTACTAATTTTACGATTACTCCCGGAGCGCCGGGCACTTGCATTGACAGCAGTGGAGGCGGCGGAGGAGGAGGCGGAGAGCCGGGCGGAGAAGCGCCGGCCGCACCTCCTCCAGTAACGCCGCCGCCTGCTCCTCCGCCAGCGCCACCACCAGAAACGCCGCCTGCTCCTCCGCCAGAAGCTCCTCCAACAGAAGCTCCGCCCGTAGAAGCGCCTCCGGCAGAGGCGCCGCCAGCCGAAGCTCCTCCGGCGCAAGCTCC
>Ga0209541_10017218_pt1 | contig 10600 bp, 15 predicted proteins | sample RifCSPlowO2_01_FD_184027 | JGI IMG/M metagenome (GOLD analysis project Ga0209541, IMG submission 184027) | Groundwater microbial communities from Rifle, Colorado - Rifle CSP2_plank lowO2_0.1 (SPAdes) (version 2) | ecosystem: Environmental > Aquatic > Deep subsurface > Groundwater | place... | reverse complement strand
CTCACCCTGCCCTCTCCCCCGAAGGGGGAGAGGGGGAGAAATTGCACTATTTTGGACAGCTAGGATGTAAACGCGGCTTCCACCGTATAGCCTGTTGCAGAGTAATACGTTGCCGTTACTGTAAGCAAATCGTTTCCGGTTAAACTCAAATCTGATGTGAAGGACTTGCCATCTCCCGGCTGGAAGGTTAAAGTGTGTGGTAGGCCATCATTAACATTAGGACCAAAATTAGCTACCGGTTCCTTTAATAAAATCTTGGCATATCTTAGGCCGGCCACACTGATATAATGCCCCCTTACAGGATTCAGGTCCTTCGCGACCACTTCATTTGAGAGATAAAAAGCGCTGCTATACATGGCGATACTGCTTATCGCGGCGAGCACAACAAAAAAAATCGCGAACCCCAGCGCAAAACCTTTTTGTGATCTTATATTCATAAATCGCCTCTAACTTTTATCTTGGTCCTGATGGGTATGGTAACGGTTTGTCCGTTCTCGCTTGTTTTTGTGATATCAAAACTGATCGAAAGCTCCTGCGCGGCAGGGTCCCACGTCTTGCTGTCCAGATCCCAAAAGCTAACATATTCTGATAGAGTGGTGTAATTTATTCCGTCCCAGGAAATCCGTAACCTATATACCATAGGGCGTGTACTATCTCTCTTGTAGTATACAGTTGTATCAGCCGTTACGAAACTCAGATGGCCTGCTTTTATTGTTGCCGAAAGGTTCCCTATTGCTGTTGGTGATTCATCGAACGTAATACTGGCAGGGTCCGCGAACCTTAATATTCGCGTCATATTGTTTACTATAATATACGCGTCTCTCTCGGCGGCTATTGTATTTTGTAAGGCAGTGTTAAACCGCACCATAGCCACAAATTGGCATGCTAACGCGGATACTATTATGGTGCTCAAAAGCATCGCTACAATCATCTCTACCAGGGTGATTCCGGATTTTTGTAACAGCTTAGTTCTAGAAGAGCCTGTCATTGCGAGGAGGTTGGAATTGGCATATTTATCGACGAAGCAATCTAAAAAGAGATTGCTTCGCCCTCGCTGTCGCTCGGGCTCGCAATGACAATTCTCGTCGCGCTTCTTCTGAGGCTGAACTGTTACGGATTTTTTCATTTGGTCCAAGTCACTTTCGTCTCTATTAGTTTGTAATCATTCGTTGCGTTGGTAACTGTATAACTTCTTGTGCCGCCGTGTTGGTTCGCCAGCGGAGAGGCTGGGAGAGTCGCAGTGTAGGTCCCTACCGCTAAAGCGGCGTCGTTATAATCGCTAAAATAATAGTCCTCCATAGTTTCTCTGGCAAAATTTGCCGCCATGGAGTTCGATACGGCGTTTGTGATAAAACTCCTCTGGCAAAACACGTAAAACTGGAGAGAGACGACCGCGACGATTGCTATCACCACAATCGCGACCATCGTTTCTATCAGAGTAATACCTTTTTTAGCGCTGGCTGTATTCATTTATTTATATCGAGATTACTGAAAGAGTCCGTTTCTCTCGTCATTGCGATCCCGCCGCTTTTTGGCGGGAGAAGCAATCTCAAAAAATAGATTGCTTCGTCCTGCTTCGCCTTCGGCTCGCAGTCCTCGCAATGACAGTTTTTCAGCAATCTCATATCCTTTATATAAAGTATATCATACATATCTATGCGAATCAAGGCTGCTTGATTTCCTATATTATGTATGCTATACTTCGTGATATGCCAAAAATTTCCAGCGCTTCGAAAAAAGAAAGATTGGGGCGCCGCCTTGTAAAGGCGGGCATAATCACGCCGAAACAGCTGAAATTCGCCATAAAAGAGCAGCGAAAGATCAAGGGCGAAGGCAAGGAGCGCCTCGGAGAAATATTAGTAAGGGCCGGATTCGTTGACGAGAAGACCATAACCGTCTTCCTGGAGGAGTTTCTCGGCATACCATACGCCGAGCTTAGAGGCGGCAGGAATATAGACCCTCTCTCAGTAAGGCTCGTCCCCGAACGGATGGCCAGAAATATAAAGGCCATAGCGATAGGCCTTAACAAAAAAACCAATAAGCTTATGGTTGCCATGAGCAACCCCATGGACATAGTCGCGCTCGATACGCTGCGCCTGAAGACGGGATATGAGATCGAACGCTATTTCAGCCATACGAAGGAGATAGAGGCCGCGATAGATAGATACTATGAAGAGCACGCCATTAAGGAATCGGTCAGCGATTTCATCAGCATAAAAGAGAGCGAAATAAAAGAGAGCGAAGAAAAGCTGGCAAAAGAGAGAGGCGTTTCACGGCAGGCGCAAAAATTACCGGAATTAAAAGAAGAGGCGGTCAAGACTCCCGTTATTGAGTTCGTCGACCGCCTTTTAAGCAATGCCGTAAGATCCAGGGCAAGCGATATTCATATAGAGCCGAGAGAAAATGAGCTTAGCATACGCTATCGGATAGACGGCTTTCTTCACGAATCCTTTCCGCCGCCGAAAGAGATGCAGGGGGCGATAATAACGCGGTTAAAACTTTTAAGCGATATGAATATCGCGGAACAGCGCCTGCCGCAGGATGGCAGATTCCAATTCAATTTTGGCGAGAAGGATATCGACGTGAGAGCCGCGTCTACCCCTATAACGCACGGTGAAAAGCTGGTATTGAGGCTTCTCGACAGCACGGGCCTCATAGTGAATATGGAAGATCTCGGGATGCTGCCGAAGGACGTAGAGATATTCAAACACATATTAAAACAGGCTTATGGCATGGCGCTGGTTACGGGCCCGACAGGTTCAGGCAAGACGACGACGCTGTATTCTGCCCTGAATTTCATCAACGCTCCGGAAAAAAATATAGTTACCATAGAAGACCCCGTTGAATACCAGATAGGCGGCATAAACCAGATACAGACAAGGCATGACATAGGGCTCACATTCGCTTCGGGCCTACGCGCCGTCTTGAGGCAGGATCCCGATATAATAATGATAGGTGAAATACGCGACATGGAGACCTTAGAAAACGCGGTAAAGGCTTCGATGACTGGGCATCTTGTCTTAAGCACTATACATACGAATGACGCGCCAAGCGTCGTCATAAGACTTATATATATGGGGTTAGAGCCGTATCTTATCGCGTCGTGCTTAAGCCTTGTGATAGCCCAGAGGCTTGTTCGTAAGATATGCCCTGACTGCAAAGAAAAAGTTGACATAAAACCGGGCACCCTGAATGAATTTAAGAAAGCATCGGGCATTGACTTAAACAACGTCTCTTTCTACCGGGGGAAGGGCTGCGGTAAGTGTAATAACGTAGGATATAAAGGGAGGGTAGGCCTATTCGAATTTTTACCGATATCAAAAAAAGTCAGAGAGATGATTAAGACCGGCGTAACAGACGCCGAGATAAAAAAAACGGCGCAGGCTGGGGGCATGAAAGACATATTTCAATCCGGTATAGAAAAGGCATCCAGGGGCATAACGAGCCTCGAAGAGGTTTTAAGGGTCACGGTGCTGGAGAAAGGCGGATAAAATGCCGACATTTTCTTACATAGCCAGGGATACCGCGGGCCATTCCGTAAAGGCGCGGGAAACCGCTCTTTCCGAGCATGATTTAAAGATGAGGCTGACAAAGAAGAACCTTATCATCATCTCCATAAAAGAGGTAAAAAAATCCAGTGGCATCTCATTCCTCAGCCCTAAGATAAAGACCGCTGACCTGGTCCTATTCTGCAAGCAGTTAGCTACCATGGTAAAGGGCGGGGTGCCGCTGCTGCGGGCGATAAATTCGATAGCGGATGAGTTAAAAAACCCTATATTTAAAGAGACGCTAAACGAAATAAGTTATCATGTTAAAGGAGGAGAATCGTTTTCCGGAGGGCTGAAGAGATTCCCCAACGTATTTTCTACCCTTTTTATCGCTATAGTCGAAGCGGGGGAAAAGGTCGGTTCTCTCGATACGATGCTCGAACGGCTGAGCTCTTATCTGGAGGCAAGGGACAGGCTCAATAAAAAAATAAGAACCGCGATGACGTATCCTGTTTTTGTCATTACCTTTTTTATTTTTGCCATGGCGGTTATAACGTTATTTCTGGTCCCGCGGTTTAGAGCGATGTATGAGGGCTTACACGCCAAACTTCCGCTATTGACGCGAATAGTCTTCTCTTTCAGCGACGCGGTATTGCACAATATACTGGCGATCGTCGCGGTAATCGGCGCGGCGGCGTTTTTTATTAACAAGTATTTCTTTAAAACGAAAAGAGGGCGAAAGTTGTTTGATAAATTTCTCCTGCGCCTTCCGGTATTCGGCAGCGTAATTATGAGAGCCGCTTTAAGCAAGTTCACGAAGACTCTCGCGACACTTTTGAGCCAGGGCATTCCTATAGCGGTATCCATGGAGCTTGTCAGCAAGACTTCCGGCAACGTTGTCATAGAGGAGACGAGCCTCAAGGTCAGGGATCTGATATTAGACGGAGAAAACATACCCGAAGCGCTGAAAAAAGTGAATATATTTCCTTCGCTCATGATCCAAATGGCCATGGTGGGCGTGGAGTCAGGCAGCCTTCCGGAGCTTTTGGATAAAACAGCGGGTTTTTATGAAGAGATGGTGGATAGTTTCGTGAGCGCCCTTACAAGCCTTATAGAGCCGGTTCTCATTGTGGTGATGGGAGCGATGGTAGGGATAGTCATAGTGGCGCTGTATATGCCTATCTTCAGCTTAAGCCAGGCAATTACCGGAGCGGCAAGATAGGCGAAAAATAAAGGGATAAAAAAACACCTCTTGACAAGTATATCTAATAAATATACAATATGTATATGATAGAAGAATACCCAGAATTTGCGAGTTTTGATTGGGATGATAGCAATATAGATAAGAACCTTAAGCACAATGTCCAAAACTGGGAATGCGAACAGGTCTTTTTCAACGATCCAATTATAATACTCGATGATCCGAAGCATTCAATAACGGAGGATAGATTCGCGGCATTTGGCCAGACAGATTGGAGAAGACAATTGGTAGTTGTATACACCAAGCGTGGTTCAAAGATACGAGTGATTTCAGCAAGGGATATGAACAGAAAGGAGAAGCAGTTCTATGAAAACTTTGGAAAAGAATAAACAATCGTTCAAAACAGAAGACAAAGAAAGGGCTTTTTGGTTAGCGCACTCACCACTTGATTATTTTGATGTCTCAAAGGCGAAGAGGGCATATTTTCCGAATCTAAAGCCTTCTTTGAAATCCATATCCGTACGTCTCCCAGAGGACATGTTGGATGAGCTGAAAATACTTGCCAATAAAAGAGATGTGCCATACCAAAGTTTGCTCAAGATGTATTTGTCATGGGGGATACTATCTGAACGAAAAGCGTTGCAGACTAAATAGGCCGAACAAGTCAATATACTATGAAAGTCAATCGAAATAAAGCCTACTTAGGCGAAGCTTTCCGGAAGAAGAAATCCACGCTTAATATCCGAGTCAATAGTGAAGATCTGAAATGTCTTAAAAGGAAAGATCATCATTTCGACATACGCTATCAGACCGTTATTTCAGAATTGCTTCACAGGGTCGCTCATAGTTAAAATTATATAAGAATCAAAAGAAGGAGGATATAATCATGAAACTCAAAGTTATTATTCACAAGGCAGAAGAAGGCGGATATTGGGCAGAAGTACCGGCGATTCCTGGCTGTGCAACGCAAGGAGAAACATTTGAAGAACTTCTCAGCAACATCTATGAAGCTGTTGAAGCCTGTTTATCAATCGATATGAAAGATGTCAAGCTTACTGATAAAGATGAGGCCCTGGAGGTTGTAGTATGAAACCTCGCATTGTATTCGGGAGAGGTTCCATATGCGATTGTAAGGGGGCTGGCATATGAAAAGTGTTTCGGGAAAAGAGCTTGCCAAATTACTTGGAAAGAAAGGTTGGGAATTAAAGAGAATAAAAGGCAGTCATCATGTTTATATGAAAGTTGGAAATCCAGCGAGAATTTCTGTCCCTATCCATAAAAATATACCTCTCAAGATCGGTCTATTAAAACACTTATTAAAAATAGCTGAAATAGAAGAAAAAGAATTATAATCAAAAAAACAAATATTTGCTTTTATTATAATAATGTGGTATAATTTGTAATTAAAAGAAAGGGGGAGAGGATGAGATTAGATAGAAAAGGTTTTACGTTAACAGAACTTATAGTAGTTATAGTCATAATCGGTATATTGGCCGCTATCGCGGTTCCCGCAATGACAGCTAATGTTGCCAGGGCGAGAAGGGCTGAAGCGATATCTACGTTAGGCGCGCTAAGGACAGCCCAAAAACTGTACTTCTCGGAGACTGGCGCGTATGCTCCTAATATAACTCCTTTAAGTGCTTATATACCCCAAACCGAATTAACCGGCAGGTATTACTTGAATACTGCTTACAGTACTACCGCTACTAACATTACAGCTACCGACGCTGGCACCGGCGGCGGGAGTGTCAATATGGTTATTAGTAACGGCTTTATAGACAATCCTTAATAATAATCTTTGGTTTTTTGGTTCACAATAAAGAGAGGCAAGCAACAGTCTTGCCTCTCTTTTGATTAAACACTTATTATGATAAAAAAAGCATTGTCGGATATCACGCCATTAATAGCTATTCTAATAACTATCTGGGTTATTTTATTAATACCGTTCCAGATAATCGGATACGGTTTTATGCCGCCTGATGACGCTATGCGGCACAGCGCTAAGGTCATATCAGGAAAGGACTGGAGCCAGATCCTTGTTCTGCGCGATGAAATAAAGATGGACAGCTACCCTGGCTGGCACGCCATACTCGGTTTTGTCCACAGGGTAACCAACTGCGGCCAACATGGCCTTGTCCTGTTTTCCGTAATATTTTTATTCCTGCTATTTTGCCTTATGCCGATACTCTTTCTAAAAATCCCTGAGTCGTGGGTCATATCTTTATTAACGCTGTCGATAGTCGTGCCGGAATGGGCCTTCAGGCTATTATTAGGAAGGCCTTATATATTTACCATGGCCTCGCTCCTCGCGATACTTTTTATATGGCCCAGGTTAAAGAATAAAAAATTCCAATATATAAACATATTAATCCTAACTGTCATAGCGGCGCTCTCAGTCTGGATCCACGCGAGCTGGTATTTCTTCTTTCTTCTTTTCGCCGCGTTTATGCTCGCGGGCGAATGGCGTATAAGCATTCTTATCGCCATATCTTCCGTTATGGGCATATTAATGGGCGCCTCATTTACAGGCCATCCCATCCTTTTCTTAAAGCAGGAGTTTACACACCTGTTTTTTGTTTTCGGCAGTTATGACGTAGAACGCCAATTAGTGGGAGAATTGCGCCCGGCAATAGGCGATTATCGTATAGTTTTAATTGCGCTGATTATGCTTGGGTGGCGGGCATTGCGGAGATTGCGGATTAAAAACAGCGTTGATAATCCTGTCTTCATGCTCGCGGCTCTAAGTTTTGTTTTAGGGTTTCTTACGAGGAGATTTTGGCTGGACTGGGGAATGGCCGCATTGGCTGTATGGATAACTAAGGAACTTGAGGAATTTTTCGAAGCGACGATAAGGCTCTTTTCATGGCAACGGGCGGCGCTGGCTGTGATATCGGCCGCGGTTCTTTATCTGTCCTTTACTGTTGATGCCGGCAGCCGCTGGTCATTGACAAGGCCTATGGATTATATTTCAAGCGAAGACCCTAAGCAGGCGGAATGGCTTCCGGATTCCGGCGGGATTATATATAGCGACGATATGGGTATTTTCTATCAGGCCTTCTATAAAAATCCCAAAGCCGATTGGCGCTACATTCTTGGATTTGAATCGGCGTTTATGCCGCCTGAGGATCTCAAAATTTTAAGGGATATCCAAAAGAGCTTCACGCGGCCTAAAGACTTTGAACCATGGGTAAAGAAGATGATGCCCGAAGACAGGCTCATCATAAGAGGCGGGCCTGACAGCCAGCCGAAGATCACGGGGCTGGAATGGCATTACATAGCTCTCAATACATGGAGCGGCAGAAAGCAAAAAGATTTGTAAGAAATGATAGGGACAGCCATCCCTATTATTTTGTATAACCGGAGTTTCGGCCTTTACCGAGCACGCTCTTCACAATATACTTTGGCCTCTGCTTGACCTCTTCAAATATTTTACCTATATATTGCCCAAGTATGCTGATCGAAAGCAATTGGATCGCCCCTACGAATAATACTACCACCAATACAGTAGTAAATCCCTGCGGCGTGTCCGGCATAATGACCTTAAGAGTTATTTGTACGATTATTCCCAGAAGAGCGGCCAAAAATGTTATAAATGAAAGAAACGCGATCATCCCAAGAGGAGCATAAGAAAATGAAAATATGCCTTTTGCGGCCCAATTAAAATTCTTCAAAAAACTATTTGTGGTCTTGCCAAACATCCTTTTGGGCCTTGCATAAGAGACGCCGATTTGTCTGAAACCCACCCATGCCCTTAAGCCCCGTAAAAATCTATCGCGTTCTGGAAACTGTTTTAAATGATCTACGACCTTCCGATCGATGAGCGAGAAATCGCCGGCGTCCACAGGCACTTTTATATATGACAATTCATGAAAAATCCGGTAAAAAAGCTTATAAGCTGTCTGTATTAGAAGCGGCGCTTCCCTCTTCGAGCGCACTCCGTAAACAACATCGTATCCTTCCATCCATTTCTCATAGAACGCTTCGATGATCTCCGGAGGGTCTTGCAAATCTCCGTCAAGAAGCGCGACGGCATCGCCTGCCGCGATATCCATGCCGCTCGTAAATGCCATCTGGGAACTAAAATTCCGGGAATGATTTACCGCTATAACACGGTCATCCTTTTCAACAAGTTCTGCCAGCACCCGCTCTGTGTTGTCCGGGCTCCCGTCATTTACAAATATCATCTCGTAATCGACCGGAATTTTTTTAAACGTGTCCGTCAATCGTCTGTGCATATGAGGGATTGCCAGCTCATCTTGATAGCACGCTATGACAGCGGAAATCTTCTTCATGGATGATAGAGTCTCCTTTCTTACTTTCGCAGGTTTATGTAATACGGCATAGGATTGGCTATCATTTCATCTACGAGAATAGATATCTCTTCGTTAGTCTGGGGCCACCTTGCCTGTATATTCGCGAATATTTTTATTACCGATTTGTCCTCTTCCGCCCAGTGCGAAAAACCGTCATTGATATAATCCCTGTCTCTCCCCGCGCCGATCAGCTTGACCGGTATTTTTTCATGATTTATATAGTTTCGAATGGTCTCGAACGGCCTATACAATAAAAAAGGCGTTATGGAATAAACAAATGGGATCTCCCCTTCCATCGCCAAACCTACGCCTATGCCTGCCATAAGCTGTTCCGCCGCGCCCGCGTTGATGAATCTATCCGGATAATCCAGCCTTACCTGGTCCCACATCTTGTAACCCAGATCCCCTGTAATAACCCATATTTTTTTATTAGCGCGCATCCGCTCGTGTATGGCATCAGCGAATACTCTGCGCATTCTTACATCGGGTGTTCGCGCGTTCATCGCAATAACTCCTTTGCCAATTCAAAATCCGCTTTTGTCATAATATAATAATGAGCGTCCTGGCCCCTTAAGAACGGGAGCTGCTCAACGGTAGTCTTAGCGAAAATAATCGAAGGGCGGTCTGTGGGTCTGGCTTTTATTGCCCGTAATAATTTTGTTACCGCATGCCCGTCAATCGCGTTCGCCGCATAGCCAAATCCTTTGATCCTGTTAAGAAGCGCCGGCCCGGAAATGGAGTCGTATGCCCCCCAGCCATTTACATTTATAATAATCTTTAGATTAGCCGCTTTTTGCTCCACCCCTGCCCTCAGCGCTTCCCAGACGCTCCCTGCGGCGCATTCACCGTCAGACATGACGCAATAAACGTTCCTTGCCCTGTCCGCCAGCGCTATACCCAACGCGATAGGCAGCCCCTGCCCCAAGCTTCCCGTTGATACATCGATACCTATCGATGGATTTCTGTCGGGATGGATGTGGAGATCTTTCATAGCCGATGAGTTTAATAGGCCGCGTTTTTCCAGGATCGCATAAAGGGCAATGCCTGCATGACCGCTTGACAAAACGAAGCGCTCTTTGTCTTGTTTTACCGCGTAGATCGCGTAGAGTATATCTATAACGCTTAAGCAGGAACCCAGGTGCGAGAGTTTATTTTTATAGCTTATTTCGATAATCCGTCGGCGGAGATATTTTTGTTCGGCAGTTAGTCTCATAATGTTTTACGGATGTGGAGCTGAATCTTTTTTGGCTATAAGGCAGATATTGCCTAGCCTTATCTTTATCCGCTGTTTTAAAAAAATGCCCAAAATGCCATTCTTTATATTAAAGAGCTTTATTTTGAACGCTTCCGGCATGGGGCTTAACCATATAAGGTGTCTCAATGAAACTATGCTAATCGGAGAATATATCAAGATGGGCAGAAAACGGTGTTTTTCGAAAATTTTTCTCATTGTGACTCTGCTATAAAAATACGCATGCCCGATATCGATTATAGGGCTTTTTTCTCTCAATATTTTTGCCTGCAGACTTTCTACGTCGTGGTTAAATGCCGCGATGATACCTCCCGGCGTTAACAGGTCATAGCATATTTCCAGAAAG
>Ga0209541_10017217_pt1 | contig 10600 bp, 8 predicted proteins | sample RifCSPlowO2_01_FD_184027 | JGI IMG/M metagenome (GOLD analysis project Ga0209541, IMG submission 184027) | Groundwater microbial communities from Rifle, Colorado - Rifle CSP2_plank lowO2_0.1 (SPAdes) (version 2) | ecosystem: Environmental > Aquatic > Deep subsurface > Groundwater | place: Rifle... | reverse complement strand
GCCACCGAAGAGCCCTACCTTTCCGCCCTTGATAAAGGGCGCGAGAAGGTCGACGGCCTTGAGGCCGGTTTCAAATACTTCAGCCTTCGTCGATTGCTGGGCGAAGGAGGGCGGGTCGCGGTGGATGGGGAGCCGCGTCGTGTTCTTGGGGGCGTCCATGCCATCTATCGGCTCACCTATCACGTTGAACATCCGGCCAAGCGCCGCCTCGCCAACCGGTACCGATATAGGGGCGCCAGTATCGGCAACTTCCGTCTCTCGTGCAAGGCCCGCCGTATCCCCCATCGAGATGCAGCGCGCGCGGCTGAGTCCTAGATGCTGAACGACCTCAAGAACCAACCGCTCGCCCTTGTGCTTTAGCTCCAGCGCGTTCTTAATAGGCGGCAATTTCTCGTCAAAACGAACGTCGACAACAGGGCCGATAATCTGGGTGATGGTGCCTTTGGACATAACAATTATATCGGCAATTTGACGCCAGTTTTCTCTTCAAGAATTTTGAACCACCGGTCATACCTCTCGAGCTTTGCCGATATCGCGGCATATTCGAGATTCATACTATCAAATCCGCTCCTTACATGCTCAAGCGCAGTGATGACGCGTTTTAATCGCTCGTCAAAACCATCCAGCCTTTTTTCGAGGCGCGCAATGTCATCTTTGGTTGCCATCGAATCAATGACTCGATCTACCTTTTCGTTGAGTGCATGTATCTCATCTTTCGTGGACATTCTCTCGATGACGAGGTCGAGTTTTTCATTCAACTCGTCGCGATTACCGCTCTGCTTTGTGGTCTTTTTCCTCGTTTTGGCCATAACGAGAGTATAGCTCCGTTTTGCAATCTGTTCAAATCTGTGTAACCCTCTCTACTTATACCCGTCCGTCATTGCGAACGCAGTGAAGCAATCCAGAGTTTTAGCGCGAATGCCTGGATCGCCTCGCTTCGCTCGCGATGACAAGAGAATGGGCCAATGTATATGAAGCTAGTAATCGTAGAATCCCCCGCGAAAGCGAAAACAATCGAGAAGTACCTCGGCAAGGGGTACACCGTCCGCGCGTCGGTCGGCCATATTCGCGATCTCCCGAAGAGCAACAAAGACGCTGTGGATATTGAAAATGATTTTAAGCCCAAGTATCAAATCGTGGCGGCAAAGCAGCACATCCTCGACGACCTCGAGCATGAAGCAAAAAAGGCAACAGAGGTCATTCTCGCAACAGACCCCGACCGTGAGGGTGAAGCCATCGCATGGCACCTCGGCGAAGCGATAGGTCTCAAAAAGCCAAAGCGCATCGTCTTTCACGAGATAACCGAAAAAGCGGTGCAAGAGGCGCTCGCACATCCGCGTGCTATCGATCAGGAGTTGGTAAAAGCTCAGGAAGCACGGCGAGTGCTCGACCGGCTATTTGGATATGACCTATCGGGATTGATCTGGAAAAAAGTGCGCTATGGCCTCTCCGCCGGGCGTGTCCAATCACCCGCGCTGCGCATCATCATGGAACGAGAGCGTGAGATACGCGCGTTTGTGCCGGAAAAGTTCTGGGTGCTTTCCGCAGACCTCAAAACGAATAAGGACGAGGTGTTTACAGTAGTCTGCGCTGAAGAGCCACGGGATGAAAAAGAAGCTAAGCGTATCTACGAAGCAGCGCAAGATAAAAACTGGCGCGTCGTATCAGTAGAAGAAACTGAGACGAGCCGCTCGGCGCGCGCGCCGTTCACGACCTCTACACTGCAACAAGCGGCATCGACTCGACTCGGCTACTCTCCCGCCAACACTATGCGCATTGCGCAGAAGCTCTACGAAGCCGGTCATATCACGTACATGCGCACCGATTCGACCAACCTCGCACTGGAGGCGCAGGCCAACATTATCGCCGCTGTGAAAAAAGAATTCGGCGAGCAGTATCTCTCTCCGCGCCAGTACAAAACGAAATCGAAGAGCGCCCAAGAAGCGCATGAGGCGATCCGGCCGACCGACTCCCTAAAAAAGTCGGCTGGCGGCACCGATGACCAGAAGCGTTTGTACCAGCTTATCCGAGCTCGAGCCGTTTCTAGTCAAATGGCAGACGCGAAAATGCTGCGGACAAAGATTTCGACAAATGTAGCTCAGCCCCTCGACGCCCTTCGACAAAGCTCAGGGCAGATTGCTCGGGGCAACGAAATGGGAATACCCAATTTCGTTGCCAACGGGTCCCGTGTAACTTTCGACGGCTGGCTAAAAGCCGATCCGGCGGCCCGCGGAGAAGATGTGGAATTGCCCAAAGTGTCGGTGGAAGACCCGCTTCTGCTCATCAAGGCGACTACCGAAGGCAAAGAAACGCAGCCACCATCGCGGTACAGCGAAGCAGGCCTCGTGAAAGAGCTAGAAAAGCGTGGCATCGGTCGGCCCTCGACGTACGCATCCACCATCAAGACACTTGGGGACCGCGGGTATGTGGAAAAGCTGGGTCGTACGATGATACCGACGGCGACCGGTGACGTTGTCTCGACCTTCATAGAGCAGAATTTCGGCGAATACATTTCCGATACCTTTACAGCAGAGATGGAGGATGAACTCGACGAAATAGCGGGTGGCAAGCGTGAATACGCAAAAACGTTGAAAGATTTTTATGGCCCATTTAAAAAGGTGGTAAAAAGCAAGGACAAGATAGATAAGATCACCGGCATGGGAGAGGCACCCGCTGAGTTCCCCTGCCCCATCTGCGCCAGCGCGATGGAGTACAAGCTCTCGCGCAACGGTCGCTTTATGTCGTGCAAGCGCTTTCCCGAATGCACGGGCGCGCGCTCCGAGGCTGGCGAAGTCATTGAAAAAAAGGATGCCACACCTATCGGAGTTGACCCGGAGAGCGGACTTTCGGTTCTCGTGCTCGACGGCCGCTTTGGCCCGTTCGTGCAGCTCGGCCCTACTCCGCCAAAGGCTACGAAGGGCAAGCGAGTCGAGAAGCCAAGGCGCGCATCGGTACCGAAGGAAAAAGATCCAAGCTCTGTCACGCTCGACGAGGCGCTCGTCTACCTATCACTTCCGCGAGTGCTCGGGAACCATCCGGAAACCGGGGAGCCCATCACCGCCTCCATAGGCCGCTTCGGCCCCTACATCGTCCACGAGGCTGATTTCCGCTCGCTGAAGACCGACGATGTCTACAAGATCTCCCTCGAACGCGCACTCGAAATTCTGAAGGAACCAAAGAAACGCCGCGGTTTTGCAAAAAAGGCGATAAAATAATTTGTCATTGCGAACGCAGTGAAGCCTGCCTGCGCAGGCAGGCAATCCAGTCGTTTTGGTCATTGCGAGGAACGAAGCAATCCAGAGTTCATCCGAAGCACCGCCCGATCTGGATTGCTTCGCAAGCTCGCAAAGACGCACGTTGTTATTGCACAGCATGCTGCGCGAGCGTATCATCAGGAAATGCTGCAACCACGTCCACTTTCTGAAATACTCGAAGCAATGGCGAGCAAAGAGCAAGCTGATATCGAGCTCGTCACTGCGGCCTACGCTTTTTCGATGGATGCTCACAAGGAACAGCGGCGCTATTCCGGCGATCCGTATACCGTGCACACCTCGTCCGTCGGACTCTACATCGCGGAAGCTGGGCTCGATGCCGAAACCATCTGCGCGGGGCTTCTCCACGACACCGTAGAAGACGCCGGTGTAAAGCCGCAAGAGATAGAGGAGAAATTCGGCGCAGAGGTTCGCTATCTGGTGGAAGGTGTAACCAAGCTGGGCGCGCTGCGCTATCGAGGCCTTGAGCGACACACGGAGGCGCTCCGCAATCTTTTTGCGGCGACCGCAAAGGACATACGCGTCTTGATCGTGAAGCTCATGGACCGCCTTCACAACGCGCGAACACTTGCGCACGTACCGAATAAAGATAAGCGCAAGCGCATCGCGCTGGAGACGCTGGAAATCTACGCACCGATAGCGGATCGTCTCGGCATGAGCGTCCTTAAGCAAGAGCTGGAGGACGCGGCATTTCCGCATGGCTATCCCGAAGAGTACGAGCGCACCAAAGAACTCCTCAAAGAACGTAAAAAGGAAAATGAAAAGCGCCTCGAAAAAACAGAAAAGATGCTGAAGCGCGAGCTCGGCGAAGCGGGGCTGCGCGATTTCACCATGGCGGCTCGGATGAAAGGGCTCTATAGCTTGTACCTGAAGCTTGAGCGCAAAGATTGGGACATTACCAAAATTCACGACATCATTGCGCTCCGCGTCGTGTTCCCATCCGCGGCGGATTGCTACACGGCCCTTGGTATCATCCACTCGCACTGGCGTCCGGCTCCTGGGAAGATCAAGGACTACATTGCCTTCCCAAAGCCCAACGGATATCAGAGCATTCACACCACCGTCTATACCGGGGACGGCGGCGCGCTTGAGATACAGCTGCGCACTGAGGGCCAGCATCAAGAGGCGCAATTCGGCATTGCCTCGCATCTTGGCTACAAAGAAACTCAATCGGGAAGCCCTGTGCGCGCGAGCGGTTTTAGTTGGGTGCGACAATTTTTCCCGATCCTACGCGGGACCCCCACACCTCCCGCTGTAGAGGAGCTCGGCGCCAAGCCGACGGTACCGGAGTGGGTCAAGGAGCTCTCCCGTGCGCACCAAGGCTCAAAGGCTTCCGAGGAATACCTCGACACTCTCAAGAGCGACTTCTTCAGCCATCGTATCTTTGTATTCACGCCGCGCGGCGATGTCATCGACCTGCCCATGCAAGCGACGCCGGTCGATTTTGCGTACGCGGTGCATTCAGATCTCGGCAACAGAATGTCAGGGGCTCGGGTAAACGGAAAAATGGTGGCACTCGACACGGAACTGAAGAACGGCGACATGGTGGAGGTCGTCAATCGCCCGCCGGGGAAACCTTCACGCAAGTGGCTCGATTACGCGAAGACCAACATGGCCAAGAAGCATATTCGCTCAGCCCTTTCTTTGCGCGAGCGCAAAGAAAAATATGAATAGACCGCGCAATTAGACGCTGAAATTCTTGACTGAGTACAGATCTTCTTCAGAAGGTGTTTCGGTGAGCGGCGCAATCGGGGCGGGCATCACTTCTGTTAAAGCCTCGGCTACTGGCGCGGCGACACTTTCCATCTCCATCATTTTCACGCCGGTAATGACGGATCGTATCTGCGCAAGGTCGTCGACGCTAAAGAAATCTATGAGCACTTTGCCTCCTGGCTCTTTTTTCTCGATGCGCACGCGCGTGCCAAGCTTTTCTGTGAGTTCCCGTTCGAGCAGCAACAATTCCGGAGAGAGATCACCCTTGCGTACTCGCTCCGTCGCAATACGTCGAGCGAGCTGCTCCGCATCACGCACCGTGAGACCCCTCGTAGTGATCTCGGTAAAGATAGTCTGCTGCTGGTCGGGCCTATCGATGAGCATGAGAAGCGGCCGCGTATGGCCTTCACTGATGAGGCGCGCACGCACAGCCTCCTGCATCGGAGCGGGCAGCATCAAAATGCGCATCGTATTGGAGACATATTCGCGACTTTTGCCCACACGCTTCCCTATCTCGACATTGTTGAGCCCGAATTCCTTTGAAAGCCGCTGAAACGCGAGCGCTCTGTCTATCGCATTGAGATCCTCGCGCTGCAAATTTTCGATGATGGCGAGCTCAAGCTTCATCCTATCGTCGTCCTCGCCTGCGCGGATGACGACCGGCACTTCGCGAATGCCCGCAAGCTTTGAGGCTCGCAAGCGCCGCTCGCCCGCGATAAGTTCATATTGGACGGAAATCCCCTCTCCAGGCTTCTCTATCTCCTTGCGCGTAACGGTAAGGGGCTGCAACACCCCATAGGTGCGGATGGATTCTGCGAGCGAAGCGAGCCCCGCTTGGTCAAAATCGCGGCGTGGCTGAAAAGGATTGGGAGCTATCCTATCCACTTCCACCCAGAATATAGAGTCGCCTTGGTACGGACTGGCCATTGCTGGATTATACCACTCCGTTTTGAATCGCGGGAAATTGGCCGTACACTGGAGATTAGGCCGGGATGGCGGAATTGGTAGACGCAATAGACTCAAAATCTATCGTCCGAAAGGGTGTGTGGGTTCGACTCCCACTCCCGGCACCACAGATAGGACAAGTCGGGCAGGCAAAATCGTGTATAGCAAGAGGTGAGGGTTTCCGCCAGAGGCGGATCTGCCTCCGGCAGACGAGTACCTCTTCCGGCAATCAGCAAAGCTTACGGGAGAATTTCCGTATCTCCGAACTCTTCGCGCTTTGGACTTTCCCTATTGTTTTTTGCAAGAAAACGCTTGGCAATATTTCCTATTGAAGTGAGGTGCTGTTTGACCAAAGTTCCAAAGGAATTTGTGTATGGTACTACTCTAAATTCCTCGGCCAATCGATCCACGCTGTAGTGTACATCGCCCTCGAATTCCGCTCCCGCAACTCCTAAGGAACGTGCAGTTTCAGAAGCAACATTTTTCGGTATGACCGCCAACCGACGAAGAAGGCTGCTGACTACATAGCGGCGCTGCCAAAGCATGCTCCAAAGCCAAAACGAAACAATCGCTCCAAAACTCAAGATGATCAGCGAGAATACTATTGTTGCCAATCCTACAAATAGTAGGAGGCTTACTTGCACCCACTTGGGCAACGACTCCCAGAAGAATGGGGTGCCCTCAGGTTGCGCTATCTGAAGAGGCTGTACGAAGATCACCTGCGGTTTCGCCTCGATCGCCAGTGGCGCTTCGGAGGGTGACGGAAGGACCTGTGCGGGAAGCACAGCGACACTGGCGCCGCTCTCTGAAGCATCGAGATTAGTGCCCTTCCCGTCGTTGGCCAAGATAGCCGACTGAGTGATATCGACGTTGGATCGACCCTCGGAAACCGCTCGGAAGACTACGGTCGCAACGCGCCCGCGAGTTCCTGTAAAGCCGGGATTCAGTATCACGCCCTCAAACCGTATATTTCCCAACTCACCAGCGTTAGAGAAAGAAGGTTCGCCGACCCAAAAATTGATGATCGAATTCTTCTTGCTTATGTCCAGTACCTTCAGGCGCTGCGTTGGAAAGTTTATAACTCCGGAAACGGCGTTGATAGCCGAATCGGCATCTACGAGCACGCCGATCTCAAAATTTTCACCCTTGTGATAACTTCCCGATGCGGGTGACAAATAGAACGTTGTGGCCGCATTCGCAGTCGTTGCTGCGCCTGTGAGAACAAACGCTAGCGCGATTGTATATAGTTTCACCATACTAATCTGCGCCAATGAAAGAGCGCGTACATGAATACGCTCATTATAACGAGAAGTACTAGGCCTTGGTACCACGGGAGGTGCATAAGAGCAGGGTATGCGGCCGTACGCACATTGCCAGCCCTGTCCACCGCTCTCACAATAATCTTCCAGTCTACATTCTGATGCTGGAGAAGGTACGGACTCTTCGCGGTGACGCATTCGCGGAAGATGCCTTCGCACACCTCATAGTGATCAACGCCCGACCCCTTGTCTTGCGTTGCAAACGCGAGAAAATACTTGCCGTCGAAAAGCGTGGGGTCACGGGCAACGACGGGAGTGAACGGCTCAGGAGGATCGGCATCTACAATCTCCGGAATAACTCCTGACGAGGCTAACGAACTGGATACGACGATACTGTCCCCGATACTCGTCGCGTGCGCCGAGCTCCCAGCGCCATCATCGCGCAGAGCACGCCCGCTCTCGACGACAATAGTGCCACTTCCTTGTTGTTTGGTCTGAAATACAAGAGAGAACAGCTGCCCATGCCCTGTGAAGCCTCCGGGAGTGATGCCAGAAAATCGTACCTCGCCGCTCGCCTCTATACGCGGCTCCTCGATCCAGAAATTCACGAGCCCCCCGCCCCTGCGAACTTCAAGGGGCTTGAAAAGATCGCTTGGGAACGTCACGACTCCCTCAAATGCGTTGATGTCCTCTCCCTGCGTGTCGATCAATACGCGTGCCTCGAGCACCGCGCCGACATCGAGTGTTGATGTGCCCACAGCGATACGGAACTCGGCTGCATATGCCGGCGCCGCGATCATGGCGAGTATCGCGAAGGTGAACATCGAAAAAGTTTTGTAGTGCATAGTCATCCAGTCCAATAAAACGCCATGATGCTGAAATCAATGAGGTCAACTTTCCCATCTACATTCAAGTCGGCTTTCGACGGTGGTGACGGCCGTTTATACCAGTACGCCAGTATCGAAAAGTCCACCAAGTTTATCTTTTTGTCGCCACTGACATCAGCTTTTCCAACAGTCGTCTGCTGCGCGATTGCGATATTCTCCGCGCCAACAGTGAAACTCACGGCCTTGCCGAACGGGCTGATTTCCCCCGCAATGGCAGCCTTCGATTTGGTCGAGTGACCCCCCATCGCAAGGGGTGTCGTATCGAGATTGTAGAGGTACGCGCCATTCGCGTCCGTTGGGATCGTTGCAAATAGTTCCTGCGCCGAGTGTACCTGAATCGTGACGTCGCTTTGCGGTACGCTCTGCCCAAAAATCGCGATAGAATCGCCCTGTTTCACTTGCGATTTATCTATGCTGATTGTCGGTGCAAGAAATATGCCACCGATCTCGGTCGTCACGCTGCCCACGACCTGCACGGGAAAGGCGAAAATGGTCGAGCGATTGCCCCGCGCATCTTCACTGTATACGGCAATTGAGTACGAGCCGGCTGTGAGATCAGTAAGAGAAACGCTGAACATCGCATCCGGTCCGGCAATCGTCGTGATCGCGATCTGGCCATCCTTCAGGATCGTCACGCGACTCAGTGGATAGGCTCTTCCGGCAATACTGACGCTGGCGCTGGCGCTAGCGCTAGCAGAACCGCTTGTGCCGCCAGCTCCGCCACTGCTACCGCCATCGGTGCCACCGCTACCTGATGATGCAGGAGTTGCCGAAATTTCGGTCGATGTTGCGATTCGGTTGCTGTCGGCAGACGTATCTTTTGGAAGGACGACAAAATAATACGCAGTTCCGTTCGTGAGTCCCATTCTCGTACTAGAGAGTACATTTCCGACATTGGTATACGTATAGGGTCCGCCCGAAGTTGTTGACTGCCCGATGTCGTAGCCGGAAACTGTCCACCCTAGGAATCCCTCCGATGTCGTCCACGAGAGCGCGACTTGCGCATCCCCCGCAGTTGCGCCGACCGCCGGGGTTGAAACAAACGGGTAGAAAAGAAATCCTGCGTTGTCGCCAAATGTTGCCGCGGTCGACGTACCCGGCGCAAAGCCGCCTATGATGCTTTGCAGGCCAAATGAGGTTGATGTCGCGTAACCGCCCGAGAACATCACAGGATTTTGGACGGTGAAATTGGTGGACGAGAATTCTTCGGCGGAAGCGACCGAAAATCCCATCAGTATCACGGCGATACATATCGATAAAGATCTAAAGAGTCTCATGTGCGGACAATTATATCATCGCAAAGTTACCTGCTTGTCACTGTCAAGTGAATTGCCACGTCTGCATGATGCTGCCAAGCCATGTGTCGAGCTGTTTTAATGTTGTCACTTCGTATAGATACCCATTGCGTACAAACCATACTTCTCGCGTATCGCCGAGCGCGGCATCTTTGCTGTAGAAGGCCGCGCCGGTAGCGCCGTCTATGGTGACATTGGCGAGATCGGTGCGCACCCCAGAGGGGATGTCTTGCTTGAAGCGCGCCTCCGAGACTTGCGGCTCGTTGTGGGCAACGATGAATATCTGAAAACCTTCCCCGCGCTCGGTATTTTGAAACGTGACTGTAATTGCGTTTTTACCCTCTTGCTGTTCGTCCACCTTCAGTACCTCGGGGTACAGAAGCGAAAAGTGGTACGTCGTGTTGCGATATTCTCGGAAGCCTTCTGGCACCTCTCGCGCCACTGCCGTCTCCGGCGCGCTCGCCACCACTACAGGCGTACTTGATGCAGTTGATGATGCGGCGACTCCTGGCCCATCTTTTTTATAAAAAAAATAAAACGCAGAGACGAGTGTCGCCAGAATACTCACTCCCACAACAACAATTATCAGGTTACGGCTGCTCGACATGACTATTGCTGATGGAGGATTATCCTATTGCCGATCAATTTGATATTAAACCCCCCAAAAAGCCGCATCTTGCGTGAGATGGTGGAGTCGGCCGCGGATGCGGTGAAGCTTAGGATGGGACTCGTGGAGTCAAACCCCGTGCCGTTGGGATTTGTGGCATATGCCCGAAAATAATACGTCCTGCCCGCTATAAGACCCGAAACTTGATTCGTAAATGCCGCCACGCCAAAACTACCCGTCTCTGTCGTAGTCGCCGTGTCTCCATTCGAAAGTGTCGAGTTGGTGCCCCATGCAAAGCCGCGCGAAGTGGCATTTGAGCCACCCGTGTCGGTGATTTGACCGTTCAGTGTCGCAGAAAAACTATTGACATTGGTTGCCGCGTCCGTCGAGACAGTGGGAGCCGCCGGATCTGTCCAGCTGATGACGATTTTCCCGTCATTTCCGACAGAGCCGTTGGTGTCTGAACTCAATCCTCCGCTGCCACCATCACCAACCGTTCCGGAATAATTGCCATCAGTATCGCCTGCCGCTGCGCCAGCAGCGCCAGCGTTAGTACCTTGTCCGCCCTGCCCTGTCGTCACGCCGGTTAAATCGGTAGTTTTGCCGGCTCCGCCACCTCCAC
>Ga0209541_10017216_pt1 | contig 10601 bp, 15 predicted proteins | sample RifCSPlowO2_01_FD_184027 | JGI IMG/M metagenome (GOLD analysis project Ga0209541, IMG submission 184027) | Groundwater microbial communities from Rifle, Colorado - Rifle CSP2_plank lowO2_0.1 (SPAdes) (version 2) | ecosystem: Environmental > Aquatic > Deep subsurface > Groundwater | place... | reverse complement strand
GCTATCTGTTTAGCAGGGTTTAAATAAACCTTTTTTGTTGCCTTCTTACGCAGGGGTGGCGAAGTGGTTAACGCGCTCGGCTGCAGCCCGAGTATCCATGGGTTCAATTCCCATCCCCTGCTTTTTAATGTCACGAACGTTAAAACCATGCCCTTTATGGTGTGGTGAACTCAAGGACTTTTTGATGGGCAAGATGAGGAGAAGAAGGTTCGACGATTTGCGTTCGTGAATGGAGATTGATAATTTTAAATAGCTCTTTCCCTGATGGATAGTATGGTGAATAAAAAGGAAGTTGCGCGTTTGAGTATTGACGAACTTGCTATGTTTTGCAAGCGTAAGGGGTTTGTTTATCCCTCGGGAGAGATTTATGGCGGGCTTGCGGGTTTTTGGGATTATGGACACCTCGGGACTTTACTCAAGAAGAATTTTGAGAATATATGGAGAGCATACTTTTTAGGACTGAATGATAATTTTTATGAAATAGAGGCCTCTGAGATTATGCCTGAGAAAGTGTTTGTTGCAAGTGGACATCTAAAGAACTTCACCGATATTGCTGCAAAATGCAAGAAAGGACATATTGAGAGGGCAGATCTCCTTTTGGAAAACGTTCTTGGTAAAAAGTTTGAAGGTTTGAACAGCGAAGAAATGCGTGCTCAGATAAATCGTCATAAGGTTGTATGCTCGATTTGCAAGAGCCCTATCGAATACGTTGGACCGATAAACATGATGCTTTCTGTTGATGTTGGGGCAGGGAACGTGACAAAAGCATTCCTGAGGCCGGAGACTGCACAAAGCCCCTACGTTAACTTCAAAATACAACATGAAATCACGAGGGGCAAGCTTCCGCTCGGTCTTGCGCTGATTGGACGCGCTTATAGAAATGAGCTTTCTCCTCGAAACATGCTCTTAAGACAACGGGCTTTCACGCAGGCTGAACTACAGATATTCTTCAACCCCTCAAAGATACATGAACATGAAGACTTTGATAACGTGAAAAACTATAAGTTACAAGTTGTACAGGTTGACAAGCGAGGGATAGGCATGAAAGAAGTTACATGCGCTGAACTTGCAAAAAGGATACCGAAATTCTATATTTATTATATGGCTAAGGTTCAGCAGTTCTATTTGAATGTGCTGGGCTTTCCCAAAGATAAATTTAGATTTTATGAATTGAATGAAAAAGAAAAAGCATTTTATAATAAATATCATTTTGATATGGAAGCAAATCTTGGGACAATTGATTGGGTAGAGATTGGGGGGGTGCATTACAGAACAGATCACGACCTACGAGGTCATCAGACAGTATCTAACCAGAGCTTGTCTGTACATGATGATGAAACAAAAGAAAAATTAATCCCTCACGTGCTTGAACTTAGTTTTGGAGTTGACAGAAATTTTCAAACAGTGCTTACTTTCGCCTATGAGCACGATGTTAAAAGGGATAATATTATCCTGCACCTTAATCCGAAACTTGCACCCTATAAGGCTGCAGTCTTTCCTATTGTGAAAGGCGAGGAATATGAAAAACTTGCAAAAGAAATACTTGCAGATTTAAGAAAGGAGTTTAATGTCCTTTATGATAAGAGCGGGAGTATTGGGCGGAGATATGCGCGCAATGATGAGGCAGGCACGCCTTATTGCATTACGATTGATGAAGATAGTGCTAAGAAGAAGACAGTTACTATTCGTGATAGAGATACGACGAAGCAGATTCGCGTTAAGATTGCGGAGCTGAAGAATGTCTTAAGATATTTGGTTAGCGGGGATGTGAACTTTGAGAAAGCTGGGAAGATTGTTGAGACGAGAGTGAAGTAATCTGCTTCAGGATAGGTTTAAAAGTTAATAATCTCTGTCTGAATAATGAGTGCATTTTTGTACGCCTTTGTGAGTGTGCTGCTTGTGAGCTTGGTGTCGCTTATTGGCGTGACGACGTTGTCTTTGCAGACGAATAAATTGAAAAGAGTTGTGTTGTATCTGGTAAGTTTTGCTGCAGGTGCGCTGTTGGGGGATGTATTCCTGCATTTATTGCCTGAGCTGATTGAAGAGGCGGGTTTTAGCTTGGGGCTGGCGTTTACAGCGCTTGGCGGTATTGGCGTTTCTTTTGTGATTGAAAAATTTGTGCACTGGAGGCACTGCCACATACCGCATTCGAAGGAGCATCCGCATCCGTTTGCAGTGATGAACTTAGTTGGCGATGGCGTGCATAACTTTATTGATGGTATTGTTGTAGGGGCGAGCTACCTTGCAAGTGTGCCTGTTGGTATCGCAACAACGATTGCAGTATTCCTGCACGAAATACCTCAGGAAATTGGTGACTTTGGCGTGCTGCTGCATGGAGGGTTTTCCAAAGGGAGAGCGCTGTTCCTTAATTTCCTGCTCGCGTTAACTGCTCTTTTGGGCGTTATTGTTGTTTTTGTTTTGGGTTCGCGTGTTGAAGGAATCTTGCCCTTTGCTATTGCATTTGCAGGAGGGGCTTTCTTGTATATCGCAGGCTCGGATTTGATACCTGAATTGCATAAAGAATCTCGTTTTCTGCAGTCATTTGTGCAGTTGCTTTGTTTGATTGCGGGCGTTGCTGTGATGAGTGCGCTTTTGTTGTTGAAGTAAGAAATAAAAAGGATGCTCTGCTGTGCTGAATATGAAAGATTGTGTTTTTTGCAAAATCGTGCAAGGAAAAATTAAGGCAGACTTTGTTGGCAGGAGTAATTCATTTATTGCGATTCGCGACGCTAATCCAAAGGCGCGAGGGCATACACTCATTATTCCGAAAGAGCATTATGCTACCTTATTGGACTTCCCTAACAAAATTGGCGGCGAATTGCTTGAGTTTACCAAGAACGTCGCGGAGAAATTGCTTGATGAGAAATATGGCGACGGGTTTAATGTTATGATGAATAATCTGCCGTGTGCTGGTCAGATTGTTATGCACGCACATCTGCATATTATTCCGAGAAACGAAGGCGATGGCTTGCGGATGATATAATAGTTTATCGTAGTCTCTTCAAAGTTTTTACACATTTTTAATAACTTTTGTTTGCTTGAATCTGCGTGACTGTCTTTAATATTAATGAAATGTCTGAAGATGAACGCATGGCGCTGTTATTTGGTATTCTTTTAGGGGATGGTTGCCTTTCTTATTATAAAAGGGGCACGGGACGGCGTCGCTTTTGTGTTGCGATAACGGGGAGTTTTTATGACGATAGACCTTTTTACGAATTTGTACTTATGCCCCTTGTTTTTTCACTTACTGGTAAAAAGATTAAAATAAAGGATAGACCTAAATATGGCGCGATAGAATTAAATATTTTAAACAAATCTTTATTTTTAAAAATTGAGTCTCTAGGATTTAATAGCGGTAAGAAGGAAGATATTCAGATTCCTTACGAATTTCATATCGATAATCTAATGAGGTTTGTTGTGGCTGGTCTTTTTTCGACGGACGGGTGTTTGACCTTGGTTAATAATAACGGAACAATTTATCCTCGCTTATTTTTCACGGCAGCTTTGCCTTCTACCTTCGAGTTTATTTTTGACTATCTTAATGGCCTTGGGATAAAGACCAGTTTTTATTCTGCTAAACGTATTAGTAACCGGGGCGGATTTATTCGTACAAAACAACAGTATGTACTGTGCTCAAATGGGCGAAGCAATCTTGAAAAATTTGCTCATTTAATCGGTTTTGTTAATCCAAAACACCAAACAAAATACGAGAAATATGTGGGGCTGGCTGTACCGAGAATCGAACTCGGGACCCCGTGCTTATGAGACACGTGCTCCGCCACTGAGCTATACAGCCGAAGCTAGAAACTCTGAATGGTTTTTAAGGTTGTTGTTCGAGAAGAGAACCTTATTGTTCGTACTGCGGGGCTTGCTGGATTTCTTGCACTAATCGTTCTTGAGCCTGCTCTTTGCGTTTGAGCTCGCGGACAGCGTGCTCCCGCTTGAGGCGCACAACACGGGCTATGTAACCGGCTATTTTATTGCGCATTTTCTTGCTTGGCATGGTACTGCCCAGGATTTTCTTATTATTATCGAAACTCTCATTAAATGCGGACTCTGAGTTGACGAGTTGCTTTGATGTTCTCTTGATAAGTGTTGATTTGATTCGACCCATGCTATGCTTTTCTTTTGGTGGTTTTTAAAGGTTGCTTTTTTGTGAGCTGTTAGGAATTAGGGAGTTTTAGCCTTCTTCTCATCTTCTGTTAAGTTAAGAGGGTTATCTTATTATTTGGAAATAAAGCCCCCAGATTGTTAGTATTAAGATTACTAATGATAATATTATGCCTCCGTAAGTCAGTCTTTCAATATTCCATGCTTCAACTAATTTTAATCCTTCTGCGGTCAGTCTATACTTTCTTTCCATTATTGGCGTAAATGTGGTTAATCCATATACTGGAGTTTTACCTTGTTTGTAACCTGCTTGGAACTCTTCCGCTTTGATTATATTGTCTTCTAATAAGTTTTTTACTCCTTCTTCTGTACCCTCAATTTTTTCATAGCCGTAGAAAAAATGGCTTGGATAACCTACGTACAATCTCCTCAAATATTTCCTTAATCGAAATACTATAAAGTTACTTTTCATATTCTAAGCTATCTAAAAGCAATCCTTCCCATTTATTAATATTCTCAATCTGTATCCCACACTTCTCAGCAGGTGTTAAGCCCTCGCGTGCGTTCTTCCGCATGAAGTTATGAAATACCTTAAAGCCGTCTTGATAATTTCATTTTATTTTTTCATACTTAAGCAGATTCTTCCACTGCTCGAGGTAAGACTTGGCGTTCTTGTCGAGGTCGCCCTTACTTAGGAGAAGCGAAGGCATTTTTTCTGCCTGTGATTTGTGAAGAGCTATGGCAAGGTCGTCTTCTGCGATTCTCTTTTTGTCTTTGGCGATAAGAAGGAACTCTTGTTGACCTAATGGCGTGTCTATCCGGATTTTGGCATGATATTCTTTCGCTTTAGTTGCGAATTCTTGGAGAACCTCCATGTTTTTGTTTTTTAGATATTCTTGCACGTTTTTTACGAATGCGCTGAGAGATTTGTCCTTTGTCCTTTTTTCTTTTGCGGGCTTGGGCGATTCGGAGATTATTTCTTGGGCTGTTTCTTCAATGGGTGAGCGCTCTTTAATCACGGAAGTTTCCTTTTTTTCCTGTTTAAGCATTTCTTTGGCGACTGGCGCAGGTCTTGCCACGGGCGGGTTGACTTGCTCTTCAATGAGGGCGCGTGCCTGCGCTTCTGGTGTGGCAAAGAACTTCCAGAAGAGCTTTTCTTCGGTGTTTACGCGCACCGGCATGGGTATGGCAAAGTCTCTGATTTTGCGAAGGGCGACGCGAATCGCAGGGTCTTGCGCCCCATCATCTAAGAGCTGGGCTTGCTTGAGTCGCTCGAAGGCCTCGCGTTCCTTGCCGTTAAGATATGAGGTGAATGTTTCGAGCCCTGCTTCCTGACCTGGAATAAAGTATAGCGGGGAACTGCCGACTTTCATGCTGCTCATTACGAGCTTGCGTTCGGCGACCATTTCTGAGAGGAGTGCACCTATGAACAGGGGGCTGATGTTTGTCTCCCGGGAGACGCGGGCAGGGAAACTGGGGCCTGATGTGCGAATTGTGCTGAGAATCCGCTCTTTCGTGGCATTGACTTTTTGGACGTCAATCATGTCTTTTTAAGAGGAGAGCTTGTTATAAAGATTGTTGTGTTTCAGGGTCTAAACCATTGGCAAACATAATAGGTAACGTCGCCTTCGTCATCTACAATCGCCAAGAGTAGCTTTTTGTTCGTTGAGGTGGCTACTCTGTTTTTGGCTGCAAAGTCGTACCAAGTGAGAGTTTCGTGCTCTCTGAGCGGAAAGAGAAGCCAGGACGCGTGGTCTTGACCGGGTTTGACGCCTTTCTCATATACGCGGAATTCTGAGCCGAATTTGAGGGCGGTTTTGACGATGTAGCCTTTTTTCCGCAGGTCTGCGAAGACGGCGAGCTTGGTTTCGATGTTTTTGTCGTGACGCTTTATTTTTTTTAATAATGCGTGGACATCAATGGGCTTGCTGTGCTGAAACAGTGCGAGTTTCTTTCCCTGCATAAGGGCGAGCGCCTCTACTGAAGAATATTCGATGTGCGAGTGTTTCTTTTCGCCCCAACGTGATTTTTCATGCAGGGAGAAAGCTTCCTCGCTTGCGGAAGTGATTGTGTCTTGGGATAGTTGCGCTTGAATCATTGTGTTTCTGCTAGTTGTAATCCTCTTATCCTTTCAAAATGTTTCTTATTAAATGTAACGAGCCTTTCATTCTGGCTAATGGCAATTGCTGCAATCATAACATCTAGAGCGTCTACCATTTCACCTTTAGATTTTAATTCTTCAAAAATAAAAGCTGCTTTTTTAGATGCCCTGCTGTCGAATGATTTTATCTGTAATTCAGACAGTAGATTTTGTAATTCTTTATTCTCCTCTTCTTTTTTTGATTTGTAGACGCCTTTCCATAATTCAAACTCATTTATTGTAGTTGTTGCGAGTTGACTTTTTTCTTGCAGTTTTCGGACGAGTTGCACTGTTGTCTCTTCGTTTCTCAAGAAATTGACTAATATATCCGTATCGAGTAATGCCATTAGAGTCTGTGTGAACGAATACTTCTCTCCTTATATGTTTCATTGATAAAATTATTTGCTTCTTTATCTGACATTTTCCAAGCGCCTGCGAATTTCATGATGTTGCTTCTTTTCTTCTTTTTCCCTTTCATCTCTTTAATGGCGTCATCAAAGGATGCAAGCTCGCCACGTCTTTTCTGAAGTTCTGTCGCTATTGAGAGTAGCCATCGGTAACTCTCTTCGCTTATCTTTATGGTTCTTGAGATCATTTTCTACTAAGTAACTTAGTTACTTGGTGTATTTAAATGCTTGGTTGATGTTCGGTTTGAAGCCCCAGAAATTTAACTTGCCCCTTTAGTGAAAGGGATATTCCAAGTTATTTATTTTTCCAGGTTTCTACGATTAAGCACGGTCCCCAAGGCGAGTAAAATACTACGACGCCGGTGATAGTGTATTTTTCGCCCTCACTTAGTGGGCTATTGCATGTCGAAGAAGAGGGCGACTGTCCCGGAATAGTGCATCCAAGACGATGCTGTCGGTCTAAACATAACTTGATGCCTTCTAAGGCTGGTCTTTTAACCTCGGAGATGTTTATAGCCTCATCAAATATATACTGCTGTCTAAAACCTGCGCCACTTGCCGTAAAAGCTTCATCGATACCAAGAACTATTCCATTTAATTTAATTTCACGATCCTGACAGATATCTCTTTCTGGATTGGAATCGCACACAGATAAGAGACCGGTAGCATCTGTCGGAGCCCGAACATAATATTCTGCGGCAAGCCTTTTTATTTCAGTAGCAGATTGGTTTTGTGCGTAAATCATTGCGATAATGGCTAATAAAATTATGATAACCAAAGCTATAACGAGGGGCACGTTTTTCATAAATTAATTAGTTGAGCAAGACAGACACTGTCAAATTATAGTGATACGATTGTCTCCGACAAATCTGATTAAGTTCAACAACTTATTTCTTTTCAATGGCAGAATTATCTCTGCTATTTCTGCGGGAGTTTTTCCTCCGAGTTCTTGATGGGGGTTGACAAAGTTGTGAATTATTCTTCGCAAATCCATAAAAAATCTCGCATCATCAAAATTCTTGAAACCGCTTCTAATAGATTTTATTCTATCTTTCAATTTTCCATTGTATCTTTCAACAGGATTATTGTTATGCTTCAATCCATATTTCTTACACGCAATTGGAACCCCAAAGTTCAGACTGCAAATCCTATAAAATAATTTGTTAAATGCGCTTTGGTAGGGGGCAAATTTATCACAGATAAATTCTACTTTATTTCCTTGTCTAAATCTTTCCAGCATCTGTTCATAACAATTATCTTTGATTTGTTTTAGAAATTTTGTACATGCTTCTTTCGTCCTTTTATCGACGAAAGAATGGGCTAAAACAAATTTAGTTTTACTATCAACAGCATTCAAATCGTAGCAATCTTTACCCTTAACTTTTATGTATTTTTCATCATAGTGGATTCCTCCCTTTATGACTGGGGAAATTCTATTTATCGGATTTTAAAAAAATAGAATATTTTCTGCACCAATATCCTATTCCCTGTCTTGATATTTTTATTCCATCATGCTGCCACAAATGGTCTTGGATTTGAAACAAAGATAATCCTTCGTTATGCAGATGAATTGCTCTAACAATATCTTCTTTTTTGTATCTCATCTTTTCAAAACCATCTTTTTTCATAAAAGTAAATTCGCATTCGCCGCATTGATAAAGCTGTTTTGCACCAGATTTGTTGTATCTCTTTCCTCTTTTTATCGTATTCCTGCATTTACATCTTGGGCATCTCATAGATTTTCACCTCCTGAAAATCAGGAGGAAAACATACTATTTAAGCTTAGCTCACGATAATCTTACAATATCATGTTCTAGAAAGTTTTAAATAGGGCATATTCCCATATGGGAATATGGGCGAAATTAAGATAGTTATGCCTGACGATTTAGAACGCGTTTTTAGAAAGGTCGCAATGAAACGCTTTGGATTCAGAAAGGGATCTATGAGCGAAGCTGCCAGAGAAGCAATTGAAAATTGGTCTATCGGAGGAGATAATGCAGACGAACAAGAAGATTCATGGGACTTCTTAGAAGGGTGTATGAAACATGTTAAAAAAAGTTCTGTGCAATTGCAGCATGAGGCTTGGAATTCAGTTATAGAAAAACATAGCAAAAAATCAAGGAAAAAATATGCTAATAGACACTAATATTTTTCTCGAATTATTTTTGGAACAGGACAAAAAAGATAGTTGCAGAGCATTTCTTAATAAAACTATCAATGGCGAGTTTAGCGTAATTGTTTCAGATTTTACTATTGACTCTGTTATATTGAATATGGCCAATAATAAATTAGATGTCGGCAAAATACATAGCTTTCTACAAAAACTGACGAATTCTGATGGAGTAAGGATATACTCGGTAAATATGAATGATAGAACTAAGGCATTGGATTTAATGATAAAATATAAGTTAGATTATGAGGATTCTCTTATTTTACAATGCGCTTTTTCAACTAAATCGAAGGAAATCGTGAGTTTTGACAAGCACTTTGATAAAGTCCAGGAAATAAAAAGAATTGAGCCTTGATTTTATTGCAGATATAACAGACGAAGCTCTGTTCAGAGTTTCAGTTTTTTAAACCTTCCCTATGAGAACTTCAGCTTAAAATACAATTTGCCTACAACGCTTTGAATATCTTTATCATTGATATTTATTGGAAATTGCGCTTTTAACAATTATTGTGACGCTTGGTTTTCTTTTGCGTCTTTGAGCTTGATGAATTTGTAATGCGCGTCCTGCGTTTCTTTTTTGCAAGTGGGGCAGATGGGTCTGATGGTGTAATGAAACTTGGGACAACGGCGGAGTTTGGTCATGTTTGCCCTTATTTGATTTCGAGTTTAAGAGCATGCTTCTTGGCGCGGTCTTCTATTTCTTTTAGGATTTGGGACATTTTGATGTTGGCGCGCTTGAAGTCCGTGTCTTTTACGGCTACTGAAAACACTGAAGAGCCGAGGTAATGTATCTCTGCCTGCGTTGTGCTGAGAACTTGCTGAATCTCATACAGACCTGAGGGGGCGAGTGACCTGAGAGCGACTGTTTTTTTGACTGATCTTTCGCGCTCTTCTTTTTCGGCAAACAGAGTCTGGAGAGTTTCTGCTTCTGCCTTTGAGACAAATTTTGTCAGGAGAGACGCGTCAGCCCGCGCATTTTCTATGAATGCTGCGGGGTCGCATTGCTCGGAGATTTTTGCCAATACATCCAAGGCTCTATCTTTGAGAACGGATTTGAGCATAAGTGCAAGTACCTTTTCTTTTTTGTGACTGTCAAGCACGAGTTGGCGTTCTTTTGAGGTGACGCGCCGCAGGGTGAGTTCTATATGACCATCACGCACACGGAGGACTTTACATACGATTTTCTTGCCTAATGAGATGAATTCGCGAATATTTCGTATTCTCCCTGGAGCTATTTCTGAGAATGAAAGGCTGCCCTGCGTTTCGTTATCTAGGTCTACATAAGCGGTAGTGCCCTCAATTTTCTTTATTGTGCCTAAAATTAAGTCGTCTTCTTTGAAATTCATAGAACTCTCCTCACTTCTGCTCGGATGCGGGCTTTGCCACCCTGCGTGTGCACGAGTCGTATATTACAGGCATCACATTTGACGTTTGTTGAGGCTTTACCAAATATTAACTGCATATGCCTGCAGCGAGGACAACAAACCTTAAGAAATTTGCCTTCTGTCACGGTAAGTTAGGAGGATGATGCTTTTTAAACTTTGGTGATTGATGCATTTACGGATCCAAAACGCTTAAATTAAGCTGAAACTACGACGATAGTGGTGACCAGAAGAGTTACCTGCATGGCTAATTTCTGGATGCTTAAAAATATTGATTCGGGACTTATTAATTAATCGACGCTAATTAACAACAATTCATTTCAATCTGTTTTTTGATATATTTATAAGGAGAGCAGTTTAGTCCGCATTTGAACTATACCTAAGGACGTAAG
>Ga0209541_10017215_pt1 | contig 10601 bp, 10 predicted proteins | sample RifCSPlowO2_01_FD_184027 | JGI IMG/M metagenome (GOLD analysis project Ga0209541, IMG submission 184027) | Groundwater microbial communities from Rifle, Colorado - Rifle CSP2_plank lowO2_0.1 (SPAdes) (version 2) | ecosystem: Environmental > Aquatic > Deep subsurface > Groundwater | place... | reverse complement strand
AAATCAATTCAACTCATCATTGGAAAAAATAAAAAAATTAATTTAATACCCATATTTCCCGGTCATAGGGACAAACTGGTACTGCCCTAAAATCTTCTCGCTTATTCTTTTTGAAGTCTTCTTTAATCTCACTAAATTCTGCGCGTAAATAGGCCCTACAGGTGCTACTAATATTCCCCCTGTTTTCAATTGGTCTATAAGAACATCAGGAATTTTGGAGCATGCAGCTGTTAAAATAATCCTGTCAAAAGGCTCTTTTTCCATCAGCCCCTGGCTTCCGTCTATCCTCAAAATCTCGACATTCTTAATCTTTATTTTTTTAATGTTATTCCTAGCAAATTCAGCTAATGGCTCTGCTATTTCCGTCGAATAAATAAATCCTTTTGTCCCGACTAATTTGGAAAGCAATGCAGTGTTATATCCGGAACCGGAGCCAATCTCAAGAACTTTATTCCCTAATTTAACGTCTAAAGCGTCTAAAAACTTTAAGACAGTGCTTGGCTGTGAAATAGTCTGCCCTAACAATATAGGCAAAGGGCTGTCCTCATAAGCTCTTTCTTTGTAATTTTCCATTACAAATTTCTCTCTTGGAATAGCCTTAAAAGCCTTAATAACCTTCTTGCTGAAGTTCATCCCTTGTTTCTTCAATAAGAATAATAGCCGTTCTTTTTCGTCCATTTTTAACCCCGACAAAAATATAAATACAAGTGACTTATTAATCTTTGCCTTGTTAAAGAATAATTACGGTAGCCGAGATTTGAACTCGGGTCATTGAATTGGGAATCCAATATACTAACCAGGCTATACTACTACCGTATTAGCTTTATTTATAAATCTATTTCTTATTAAGTTTTTCGTTCGTAAATTTTAGATTGTTTAAAACAAATCTAATCATAAGATTAATAAATGTAGTCTACTAAGTAGAATAATGAGAAAACAAGGACAATCTATAGTTGATAGAAGATTAGTATTCAAAATGGGTTTGCAGAAAGAATTTATCGAAAAGATAAAAAAAGGTTGCAATAAATCTTGGAGAGAATTGGCCAACATCCTAAATATACATGTTCATACTTTAAGAGTAGATTGGTGCAGTGAAGAAACAACTCTCCCTTACAAAAAAGCTGAAGAATTATTAAAATTATACCCATTCACAACGTGGGATTTGATATTAAAAAATCATGTCAAGAAAATTCTAAAACCTAGATGGGGGCAAATATTAGCTGGGAAAAAATCAGCTAAGCAAATAAGCTATCCAAAAAACAGTGAATTATTGGCTGAGTTTATAGGAATAACACTAGGGGATGGTCATGTAGACAAAAAAGAATTTACACTTTCAGGGAATGTAGATGAAATGCAACATATGGTTTATGTAAAAAAGTTGATTAATAAATTATTTAATTTAGATTCAAAAATATTCAAAAGTTCTTTTAGTAAAAAGTGCGTATATTTAGATGCATATTCCACAAAGCTTGTTGAATTTTTAGCAAGTAATTCTATGGCAATAGGAAATAAAATAAATAAAAAAGCCAGATTACCAAAATGGATATTTAAAGATAAAAATTTTGCAATTGGAGCTATAAGAGGTTTATTTGATACCGATGGCGGAATTTATGAAAAGCAAAAAGGCTATCAAAGAGCAATAATTGAATTTCAGACACATTCATTACATATAAACAAAGATACTATTAAATTATTAATGTTTCTTGGATTCAAACCGTCAAAAAGTATTAACTTAAAAAGGGGAGATCTAAATACTAGAATTCAAAATCAAGAAGAAGTACATAGATTTTTTAAAATAGTGGGGAGTAATAATTTAAAGAATGTTATAAGATATTATGAATTTAAAGAAAAGGGGGTAGTCCCTAATCAAAAACAAGTTTTATTATTAATTAAAAAATATAAAGATCTTAACTTAACAAAAATTCAGCTATAACTAAAAGATGAGAGTTTGATTCTTGCAATAGTATGCAATAAAAACAAAACATTTAAAAGGTATAATATCCTGTTTTAAATAAATGAAAATAAGAATAAAATAAAATTTTTATTAAGTTTATTAAATCTATCAAAAAATAAAAGTTAAATAAGCTATAATCAATAAAGGTTAAATATGGTAGAAAATGAAGTATCATGCGGAGGAATAGTATTTAGGAAAGACATTGAATTGAAATTTCTTTTGATGCACAAGCCTGATGCAAAAGGTTTTCATGGCTATTGGGGTTTTGTTAAAGGCAATGTTGAAGAGGGCGAAGATGAGACAGACACGGTTTTAAGGGAATTAAATGAAGAGACAGGTGTAACTGAGGCAAAATTTATTGGGGACTTCAAGGAGGTAATACATTTTTTCTATAAAAGAGATGGAAAATTAATCTCTAAAGTTGTTAAATATTACATATTGCAGGTCAGGGCTAAGGGAATTAGGTTAAGCAAGGAGCATGATGATTCCTTATGGTTAAGCTACGAAGAGGCATTGAATAAATTAAAATTCAAAAACGACAAAGCTGCGCTGAAAAAAGCTTATCTCTTTTTGAATAAGAAATAATCATTCACTTTCAAAATTATATGCTTTTTTGATTATATTATATTCCCTTCTTGAAAAACTAGTTTTCATCATTGTGGAAGAACCAACATCTCTTACAATTTCTAAACCCCCAAATAGCGTTTTTCTTGCTTTTATGTCTGGGCATAAATTTTTATACCAATATGTAATATTTGCGTGTTTTAATGCCTCAATAGTTATGCTTTTAATATCCCCCTCATTTGAAGGACCATAATAAAGAAGATTTCGTTGCCCATGCTCTTCTTTTTCTTCTTGATCAGCTATGTATAAAGAACCGCCTTTCAATTTAGAATTTATTTTGTCTATCAATCCAGGAAAATCTTCAAGTCTCATAAAAAATTAATAGAATCTCTATTTATAAATATTTATATTATATAATATTTACTTTTTTAATCTCTTTTAATTTACTGGCAACCTTTTTGAAAGCATCTATTTGTTTTTCAGTTAGTTTCCCATACCTTATGTAATTTGATTTAATATTCCTTAAAAAAGCGCTTTCTTTGTATAAGTCTTCAGGTATATTAAAAAGTTTTTTCATTTCAGGGTCGTCTATCTTGCCAGCTAATTCAGGCTTTTGGCAGTCATAGCATAAAATATAAGGCTGCGTTCTAAAGACTACAACGTAATTTTTTTTGCACTTGCTGCATTTTTGTTTATATCCTGCCATTTTCTTTTTCCTTTTCTAATCCCATATATAAAACAACGCAAGGCCTTAAGCCGAATTTGCTTGAATAATTTACGCAATTATCTATATACAAATGGCATTGTACTTTATTTTTTAAATTAAGATTATCTTTAAATTTTTCATAAGAACGATAAGGAGGTTTAATTTTATTGCACGGAAAATTTGTATCATGGCAGACAAAACCTAATTCCTTCATTCTTTCGCGTTCTTCTTTTGTGGTTATCTTATCTAATTTTTCAATTAATTCCTTTAAACTAAAATCTTTATTTGGCATAATATCATAAAAAGCATAGCCTTATTAAGTTTTTCTATTTCAAAGTGGTATTGCTATATTTATAAATTCTTAAAGTATTAATTCATTATGAATAATCTGGAATTATCAAAGATATTCTATGAAATTGCGGATATCCTGGAAATGCAGGAAGTTGAATGGAAGCCTCGCGCCTACAGAAAAGCTGCTCTGGCAATAGAAAACTTATCAGAGGATGTCTCGGAAATATACAAAAAATCAGGCATCAAAGGATTGGAAGAAATTCCGGGCGTAGGAGAAAGAATAGCTGAAAAGATAGAAGAATTCTTAAAAACAAAACATATCAAAACATATGAAAAATTAAAAAAATCACTGCCAAAACACTTAACCGAATTAATGGAGATACAGGGTTTAGGCGCAAAGAGAGCGAATATTCTGTATAAAAAATTAAAAATAAAATCTATAAAAGACTTGGAAAAAGCAGCCAAGCAGCATAAAATTTCAAAGCTTCCGTCTTTCAAATTAAAAACAGAGGAAAATATATTAAAAGGCATAGAATTGTTCAAAAAATCCTCGCAAAGAACATTATTAGGGGTAGCATTGCCTATAGCAAATAATCTCGTAAATGAATTAAAAAAATCAAAATATATAAATAAAATTAGCGTTGCAGGCTCTTTAAGAAGAAGAGCGGAGACTATAGGCGATATAGATATTTTAGCAACTTCTACCCAGCCAAAAAAAGTAATGGATTTATTTACTGCATTGCCCGATGTTAAAAGAATTCTGGCAAAAGGCTCTACAAAATCTATGGTTTTACTAAAAAATAATATGCAGGCAGATATACGTGTTATAGAAGACAAAAGTTTCGGCGCAGCTTTGCAGTATTTTACAGGCAATAAAGAGCATAATATAAAATTAAGGGGGATAGCAATTAAAAAAGGCTTGAAATTAAATGAATATGGCATATTCAAAAAAGAAAAATATATTTCAGGAAAAACAGAAGAAGAGGTTTACAAAACATTAGGTTTAAAATATATAGATCCTGAATTAAGGGAGAATACAGGCGAGATAGAAGCTTCCTTGAAAAATAAGCTTCCAAAATTAGTTTCTTTGAAAGATATTAAAGGAGACTTGCATGTTCATACTATAGAGAGCGACGGAAATAACACAATAGAAGAAATAGTTTCGGCAGCCCAAAAATTAGGCTATGAATACATATGCATTACAGATCATTCAAAATCCACTTACATCGCCCATGGGTTAAAAGAAGATAGATTATTAGGGCATATAAAAAATATACGGAAGATTCAAAAAAAATTCAAAATAAAAATATTTGCAGGCTCTGAAATTGATATACTTCCAGACGGAACTTTGGATTATCCGGATGAAATATTAAAAAAATTGGATATTGTAACAGTTTCTGTGCATTCTGGTTTCAAAAAACAGGAAAAAGACGCAACTAACAGGATAATAAAAGCATTGGAAAATAAATATGTCCATATATTGAACCACCCAACCAGCAGATTGATAACTGAGCGTGAGCCGTTAAACTTGGATTTGGATAAAATATTCAAGGTTGCTTCAGAAAATAAAAAAATTCTGGAAATAAATTCTCATCCAAACAGATTGGACTTAAAAGATGTTTATATCAAAAAAGCCAAGGAATATGGCTGTAAATTTAGTATAAGCACAGATGCTCACAGCACAAATAGTCTGAGGTATATGGAATTAGGCGTTTCTCAAGCTAGGCGTGGTTGGTGTGAAAAGAAAGATATTGTTAATGCTTTAAGTTTAAAAGAGATTGTGAGATTATTTAATATAAAATAATATTTGTTTAATAGAAAGGTATTTAAAAAATTTGGAAAGATTAGTTTTATGGATAAAAGTATACACGTGCCAAATGAAATAGAATTAAAGCAAAAGATAACTAAAATGAAAATAGATGGGTCTTCTAAACTGCATATAATATCTGATTTTGATAGGACAATCACAAAAGCATTTGTTGAAGGCCAAAAAACTCCTACTTCTTTAGCACAAATAAGAGAAGGCAAATACCTAACAAAAGATTATCCAGAAAAAGCACATGCTTTATTTGATAAGTATCATGCTTACGAAATTTCAAATACTATACCCAAAGAAGAAAGAGATAAAAAGATGGTGGAATGGTGGACTGCACACTTAGAATTATTAATAAAATCAGGAATGAACGAAGGTGTAGTAAAAGACATAATCCAAAAAAAGAAAATTCATGTCAGGGAAGGAACCTCAGAATTATTAGATATATTAAATGAATATAAAATACCTTTGTTGATATTTTCAGCAGGCAATGGAAATGTCATTGAAGAATACCTGAAGTCAGAGAGCAAGCTTTACAATAATACACACATAGTTTCAAATTTCTTTAAATTTTCGCCTTATAAAAAAGGCCTGGCAACAGGTTATGTATCTGATAAGATAATCCATACTTTCAATAAAAATGAGATAGGAATAAAAAATACTCCTTATTACAATCAGATTAAAAAAAGAAAAAATTTGATTTTATTAGGTGACTCTTTAGGTGATTTGGATATGGCAGAAGGCTTGGAGCATGATAATATTATAAAAATTGGGTTCTTGAATGAAGATGCTTCAAAATTATTTGAGGATTATTCTAAAAGCTTTGATGTGGTAATATTAAATGATGGGCCAATGCATTATGTTAATTCTTTAATAAAAGAAATATTGAAGTAATATTACTATAATGCCTTATAATCCATAATCCTTATATATTCTTAAAACATAATAAAGCGCCGAAAATGATAACTTTTAAGGAAAAGCCGGACAAAGAAGAAGCAATATTTGAATTATTGCACCCAATAGTTAGAAAGTGGTTCCAGGAAAAATTCAAAAATTTCAGCCTGCCACAGCAATTTTCTATTTTAGACATTCATTCAAGAAATAATATCTTAGTCTCAGCTCCAACAGGTTCAGGGAAGACATTGACAGCATTTTTAGCAATTTTAAATGAATTAATAGATTCTCATGAAAAAGGCATCTTAAAAGATAAAGTCTACGCAATATATATCTCGCCGTTAAAAGCGCTCAACAATGATATCAGCATCAATCTAAAGCAGCCATTGGAAGAAATAGAGCAATTGCTTGGAAAAAAGCTAAACATCAGGGTTGCAGTAAGAACTGGGGATACAACCCCAAAAGAAAAAGCAGCAATGCTAAAAAAACCGCCTCATATTTTAGTCACAACACCAGAATCACTAGCATTATGTTTATCTTCATATAAATTTATTGAGCATTTAAAGCAGGTTGAATGGGCGGTTATAGATGAAATACATTCTCTAGCAGAAAATAAAAGAGGAGTTCATTTAACTATTTCTCTAGAACGATTGCAAAATCTCTCGCAGGGAATGTGTCGTGTAGGACTATCAGCTACAGTGTCTCCTTTAGAAGAAATAGCAGGTTTTTTAGTGGGATCTGAAAGGTCTTGCAAAATAGTTGATATTAAATTTTTGAAAGAACTTGATTTAAAAGTACTAAGCCCTGTGCCGGATTTAATAAATATAAGTTATAATCAAATACATGATGAATTATACAAATTATTGGATAAATTAATACAAGAGCATAAAACAACATTGATATTTACAAATACAAGATCTGCAACAGAACGTGTAGTGCATCATCTAAAGGAAAGATTTCCAACAAACTACACGGAAAATATTGGTGCTCACCACGGCTCATTGTCAAAGCAGCATAGGCATGAACTAGAGGATAATTTAAGAAAAGGAAAATTAAAATGTGTTGTCTGCTCGACTTCTTTAGAACTCGGGATAGATATAGGTTACGTCGACCTGGTGATTTGCATAGGTTCCCCAAAGTCAGTAGCAAGAATGTTACAGCGATGTTTGCCTTATAATTCAAAGGTTTTATTAGCTGATGGTTCTTACCGGGAAATTGGGGAAATAGTAGAAAATAGATTAGATGTCAAAATTTTATCTTATGACAAGTCTAAAGGTTTTATTGTTAATAAGATTTATAAATACCATAAAAATAAAGTAAATTGGTTATTTAAAATAAAATTACACTCTGGTTTAGAGATAAAATCTACAGAAGAGCATCCTTTTATGACAAGAAGAGGATGGAAAAAAGTTTCTGCTTTAAAAGAAGGCGATGAAGTAGCAGAAATATTCAATTTTGATAATAATAGAACGCCTTATATCTATGAAATGATTGATCAAAATGAGTTCTATGTAGAAAATAGAAATGATTTTCTTAGAAATGTTGTTGATAAATATATTAAAGATAAAAAAATCAGCTATTCAAAATTAGCAAATTTTGTCGGCATAAAACAGAACCATTTACAAAATTATATTAGAGAAAGAGGGAGAAGAAAAGGTATAAGATTGGATTTATTTTTAAATATTATGAGAATATGTAATATCAATAAAAAAATATATTTGCCGTATTTAAAAGAATTAAAAAGTAAATCTCACCATAGATTGCCCTTGCCTTTAAAATTAAATAAAGATCTTATGTGGTTGGCAGGCATTGTCGCCTCTGATGGTTCTATCGTTAGGCACAAAGAAAAAAAATATTATAAGATAAAAATTGGCAATAAAGATTTAAATCTAATTAAAGAATGCCAAAAGATATTCAAAGATTATGGATTTGAATCTCAAATTTATAAAACAAAAGAAAAAGATTTTTATGCGCTTGATTGTGGTTCAAAGATTTTAGCAAAATTGTTTCTTTCTTTAGGATTAAAATCAAAAAATAAAAGCAAAGATCTAGAAGTATCCAATATATTATATAAAATGCCTAAAGAGTTATTAATACCATTTATTGAGGGAGTTATAGAAGGTGATGGAAATATAAATAAGTCAGGTATTAGGATATTCTCGGTAAGTCATAATTTTGTAACCGGATTGCATAATCTTCTTAATAGATGCGGTATACACAATTATGTTATAAATCAAGAAGCAAAAACATCAAAACTTATTAAAAAAATAAATTATAATAAAATTTATTGTGTAAATATATTTAGAAACAGGTATGTATCTAATTTCTTAAAATACTGCATAAAAAAAGGCAAGAAGATGAAACAATTAAGTGAAAAAAAGATGTATTTTATAAAAAAAGAAGACGATATTGATAAAAATATTTCTTGGACTAAAATAAAATCAATCAAGAAATTAAAACATAACGATTATGTCTATAACATCACTTTATCTAAAAAACCCAATAATTATATTATAAATAGTATTTTAACCCATAATTGTGGTAGGGCTGGCCATAAATTACATACAAAAATCAACGGGAGGATAATAGTTTTAGACAGAGACGACTTAGTTGAATGCTCTGTGATGTTAAAAAATGCATTGGAAAGCAAGATAGACAAAGTGCATATACCTACAAATTGCTTGGATGTTATGGCCCAGCAAATTCTGGGAATGTCCTTGCAAAAAGTATGGAATGAAGATGAATTATTTAATTTAATCAAGCAGTCTTATTGCTATAAAGATCTAAAAAGAAAAGATTTTGATGAAATTTTAAGTTATCTTGCAGGTGAATTTGCTTCTTTGGAAGACCGTTATATTTACTCAAAACTTTGGAGAAATGAAAATAATATTGGTAAAAGAGGCAGAAGCCGTGTTATCTACATGACAAATATCGGGACAATACCTGATGAAAGTTTTATAACTGTAAAAGTAAATGAAGAGATTATAGGCCATTTGGATGAAGGATTTTTGGAATACCTAAAAACAAGGGATATATTTGTTTTAGGCGGGAATACTTATGAATTCAGGTTTGCAAGAGGTATGGTCGCTCAGGTTCTGCCAGCTGTAGGAAGAAACCCCACAGTCCCTTCTTGGATTTCAGAAATGCTTCCTTTATCTTTCGATTTGGCAAATGAAATACAAAGGTTCAGGAAATTAATGGAGCAGAAATTCAAGAATAAATACACAAGGGAAGAAATTATTGATTTTATTAATTCATATTTGTACGTTGACAAAAATGCTTCCGAAGCTATATATATTTATTTCAAGGAGCAGTTTGAATTCCTGGAAATACCGCATGAAACTAAGATTATAATTGAGCATTATATAGGTGAAGATGAAAAGAAATATTCAATATTCCACACTTTATACGGGAGAAGGGTAAATGACTGTTTATCAAGAGCTTTGGCATTCGCAATAACAAGGACGCAGCACGTTGATGTTGAAGTCGGGATCTCGGATAACGGTTTTTATTTAAGCTCAGAGAAAAAAATGAATGTCCTGAAAGCGTTTGAAATGTTAAAAACAGAAAACTTTAGAAAAGTTATGGAAAATGCAATTGAAGGTTCAGAAGTTCTTAGAAGAAGGTTCAGGCACTGTGCTTCTAGATCATTAATGATATTAAGAAATTACAAAGGAAGGACAAAGAATGTCGGAAGGCAGCAGGTTTCAAGCATGATCTTGATGGCAGCTGTCAAAAGAATAAATGAAAATTTCTCAATATTGAAGGAAGCTCGCAGGGAAGTCATGGAAGACCTGATGGATATAGAAAGTACCTTAAAAGTTTTAAAAAGAATAGAAAATGATGAGGTAAATATTAAAGAGCATGTTACAAGAATACCCTCTCCATTCGCATTTAATCTTGCATTAAGAGGATTTACGGATATTCTAAAAGCAGAGGATAGGCAGGAATTTCTGCAGAACATGCATAACATGGTTTTGGCTAAGATTGGGCTGAATAAATAAAATTTAAACCCTTTCTTCTAGATTTTCAGGCCTTGATGAGCAAGTTCCGCCAATTAAATGAACTTTCTTTGCAAACTCTGTAGGAAACCTACTCTCTATTCTTTTAATATCTTCTTCAGAAAGCGGTTTTTTCATCATTTCTTGTATTTCTTTCATGTTATATTTAATAACGCCCATTTCTTTAGCAGTAGGAAAATATTCTTTTCTGAATTGTTGAAGATATTCTTTCATAGATTTATATTGTCAATCTTATTTATAAATACTTCTCTAATATAAAATATGTCACAAAACCTCTAACTTTGATATATCTTTATTCGAGCAATAAGGAGGAAGCAATTCTCTGGCAACATTTTCAAGGTTATTCTCATTGCCTTT
>Ga0209541_10017214_pt1 | contig 10601 bp, 9 predicted proteins | sample RifCSPlowO2_01_FD_184027 | JGI IMG/M metagenome (GOLD analysis project Ga0209541, IMG submission 184027) | Groundwater microbial communities from Rifle, Colorado - Rifle CSP2_plank lowO2_0.1 (SPAdes) (version 2) | ecosystem: Environmental > Aquatic > Deep subsurface > Groundwater | place: Rifle... | reverse complement strand
TCTTTTTTATTTTTGGCAGGACTTTTTTAACATCTCCTTGGAATAATTTAATATTATTTAACTTATTTAGTTGAATATTTTCTTGTGCAAATTTATTACAAATTGGATTTAGCTCAATTCCGTAGACTTCTTTTGGTTTTGAGTTTTTGGATATAACACAAGAATATGGAGAAATACCATCAAACATCACTAAAATTGATTCATCCTTTTTAACTAATTTAGCTATTCTTAACCTTTCATTTGATAATCTTAGAGAGAAATAGCATTTATCAATATCTAGCTTTAATAAACAGTTATTTTCCTTATGCAGCGTAATTTTTGTTTTTATACCTGCTAAATACTTAGTTTTTTGTAATCTGTATTTTCCTGAATGAATTCCTGCTTTAATAACAATTGTTTTTACATTTGGGAAGTGTTTTAATAGCTCTTTAGCTAGTTTTTTGGGAGATTTTGTTTTTTCTTGCAAAATTAGTATATTTCCTATAATATCAAAAGAGGATGGAAGATTCATAAGAGGTTTAGAAAGGTTTATATATAAAAATGTTTTTAAATCTCTTAAATAAAGGGTGATATGATGGCTAAAAAAAGGTTTGCAAAGAAAGTCAATTCTAACTTTAAAATTCCAGAGTCTTTTAGTGCTTTAAGTTTTAAAAATAAAATTATATCTGTTGTTTTACTTGTCTTAATTGTTGGGATTATTGGAAGCTTGTTTCCTGGTAATTTAACAGGAAGTGCTATTTTCAATAATTATATGTTTTCGCAAATAAAGTATACATTAGATAATATAATAAGAACTGTATTTCCTATGGTCCCTAGTGCAAATATAATAATTTATGAAAAGTTTGTTTTATTCTTGTTATTATTTACATTATTATCTTGGGCTGCAAAATTATTAAATTTTAGAGGCATGACTAATTTTGTTGTTGCTGGTGCTATTTCATTAATTTCAGTGTGGTTTATTCCTCCAGAGGTTTTAGCAATGATTGGTTTAACTTACGGAGGGGTATATGCTTCATTATTAATGTTAATTCCTATTTTTACTGTTGGTTATCTTGCTTGGTTTATTCCTGGAACTAAGGGTGGATGTTGGGCAAAGGCGATTATTTATTTTGTTTTATTATCTGTTTTTGGTGCAACAAGGGATGGTCTAAGAAGTAGTTATAGTATTGGAGAATGGTATAATACTTATGCTGATACAATTATAGTAGTATTATTTATTTTAACTGTTTATTATGTAATTAGAGCTTTGACAATAAGTGTTGAAGCAGAAGAAGCAGCACTAACTAAATGGAACAAAAAAAAGACAGAAGAATCCCTTGGTGGATTAATATATAGTATGACTCAAGAAAATCTAAAAGGTAGTATTGAAGAAGCCAAAAAACGCCAAATTGCTGCTCGTAGATAGGCTTAATAAAAATTTTAATTTTTGGTGAATATTATGATCAAGAAAAGAATTAATAAAAAATTAGTTAAAACTAAATCTTATAATTTTAAAATTCCAGAGTCTTTTTCTGGCTTGAACTTTAATCAAAAAATTATATCTATTATTTTAATTACTTTAGTAATTGGTGTTGTTGCAAGTTTATTTTCTAATAATATAACAGGAATGGCTGCTTTTGGGCAATCTTTTGAATCAGTAAAGGGTACTTTAAGTAGTGTAAATAATTTAATTACTACTATATTTAGTGTTTTTTTTCCTGGTGAAAAAGATCCTTTAATGATTTATGCAAGATTTGTTTTATTTGCTTTAGTTATCGGTATCACTTATTTTTTAATGAGGGTTGCTGGTAGTGAAAATCCTTTTATAAATTTTTTAGCGGGTATAGCTATTGCTTATTTATCAACATTTTTTATACCTATGGATGCTTTATTAGGTACTGGTATTTTGTATTCTAGTACATTTATTTCTTTAATGCTTCTTATACCTTTTATTTTATTATGGTTTATTTATTTTGTACTCCCACTAACAAAGGGGGGATATGTTATAAGGACAATATTGTGTCTTATTATGTTAAATCTTTTTCAACAAGATGTTTTTTCATCGACTAGTAATTTAATAAATAATTTATTATTTATTGGGAGAGTTGTAGCTTTTGGGGCAGGTATTTATTCATTTATTAGAATATTTACAATAAAAGCTGGAGAAGGAGCTGAAGTAGCAGCTACTAAAAGGGTAACTACAGCATTAAAAACTAGAATAGATCAACTATTAGCAAAGAAATCTAAGAATCTTTAGTAATATTAAAACTAAAAGATTCTAAACCCATTTTTTTAAATTAAATTGTTGTTTTTGTTTTTTCTCACTAAAATGCTTTTCAAGCAAACTATTAACTCTTTCTTCTGAGAATTCATGCTTCTTAATTAATAAATTTTTTATTTTTTGCTCATTAATATTATCAAATTTAAGCTGATAGTTTTCCATTATAGGCATTGATTTAAAGATAGCAAAGATTTGCTTCCAGTTAAAATCTGGTTTTACCTCTGAGAAGAGCTTGTCAAAGTTTTTATATTGCTGTACTAAATTAAGAGCCTTTTTTGGACCTATCCCAGGAATCCCTTTTGGATTATAATCAGTTCCTGCGAGTATACCCATCACAATTAATTGATCTTGATTAATTTTTAAATGCTTGAGAACATCTTCTAATTCTATTAATTGGGGTTTTATATAAACAAACTGCCCATTTGGAAGTTTTCTCGTTTGGGATAATGTTAGATTAGAAATTGTTCTTGGACATCCATGTAATAAAGTGTCTGCATCTGAAGTAGCAAATGCAAATAGATCCCCTCTTTTAGTCATAAAAGAGCCCTGTGCATCAGCCTCTGCAGGAGCCTGAATAACTGGCAATCCTAAAGCAGAAACAAGCTCTTTTGCTTCCTGGACCATTTCTTTTGTTAATCTAGAGGTTTGCTTAGCATACCTAGACATTAATTCAATATCTTCTTTTTTAGTGGCTTTTTCAAGTTTTTCTTCTGCTAATCTCTTTCTTTCTTCACGAGCTTGTGTTTCTTTAGTTTTTAAAGAGGGCATTTTTCCGTCAAAGACATAACAGAGCTTAATGCCTTTGTTCATTAAATTTAAAGTTCTAGTAAATAAACCTTGTAAATGAGATGTTATATTACCTTTAGAATCCATTAAAGGAGTACCATCAGCTTGCCTTATGCTAGCTAAGAATTGGTAACAAGCATTACTAAAATCAACTCCAATTTTTTTTCCTTTAATATCCTCCCATTCAATAGACTTCGTTGGAAGGATTCCTGGTAATTTGACGCCCATACTATTTAAAAAGAAGTACTTGTTTTTAAAGATTTACCCATAAATTTATATTTAAACTAAATTAAATAATTAAAAATGGTGATAATACATAAGAGTTTTGATCATAAAGGGGGTTGGTATCATTATAGGATTCATAGCTTAAAGATGAGTAATTTATGCAAGGATAATTTATTGCCATTAAAGTTTTATTTGGAAGAAATTTTTAAAAATTGCCCTCATGAGTATTTTTATTCTGGGCCTAGAAGCAGTTCTTTAAAATTTAAGTTAAACCATTTAGATTTGAAAAGGGTTAGAAGCCATGAGCTGTGTGAATTAACAAGATTGGGTTTAGAAAAAAATGGTGATAGATATTCAACTGGGCATTCTAAGGTGCAGGTATTTATGCTAGAGAATGATAAAAGTACAGTAGCTGCTGAGATTCCGTTATGGTTAATGCCGAATGAAGCAAATTTTTATCAAAGCTTGTTTAGAACAGATGAGCCTTTAACAGGGCATATTGATTTATTAAGAATTGAGGATGGAAAGATATGGGTTTTAGATTATAAGCCGAATGCTGTTTTAGAAAAATATGCTGCTACACAAGTGTATTTTTATGCTTTGATGCTAAGTAAAAGAACTAAAATTCCTTTAGAAAAATTTAGGTGCGGTTATTTTGATTCTGAGCATTGTTTTGTATTTAAACCAGACGAATGTAAAGTTCCTGTGATAAAGAATATTAGTGAGTTTTATCAAAGCTAAATAAAGTGGATTGTTTGCTTCCTTTTAATAATTCTTCAAAGTTTGTGTTAAAGAAGGATAAAACTGAATCTGCGATTGGTTTTATTTGTTTTTGAATGTAATGCTCGTAGTTAATTTTATTTTTTATATTTTGTATTGGTTCTGGTCCATCTATTGTTATTAAATATTCTATGACATTTGAATCCATTTTTTCTAATTTACGAGCAGCTTTAACGTGTGGTGGAGTAATTTTAACATATTCTACTAAATCCTTTCTTATTGATTTTCTATAAATTAGTAAAGAATCATATTTTCCTTGTTTAGTATCTTGAACAAATTTTTTAATAAATTCAGAAACTTCTTTTTTATGAAATATTCTATCTAATAATTCATACTGAAATTTTTTAGCTAGTTGAGTCCAATCACCGCGAACAAACTCTAATCCTGTAAATTCAATTTTGTCGTCTTTTGTTAATCCTGCATAACGCTTTTTAGCTCCAATTTCTGATGAACGTAATTTAGGCATTAAAAATCTAACATAAATTTTTTCAAATTCTAATTCTAAATAGGATTTTACATCAAATTCTTTTTTAATATAAGCTAAAAAATATTCATTGATTTCTTTCTCTAGTTTTTTACCAAGTTTTTCTGCTTCTTCTATTGATTTTAATTGAGATACAATAAATACGGAATCGGTATCTTCATATATTACTTTATAACCCTTTTTAGTAAGCAAATCTTCTGTGTGTTTAATAAAGAATTGACCAGATTGAGTTACTGAATTATTTATATCTGGATTAAAAAATCTACATGAGGGATTTCCTAAAACACCTAAAAAGGATGCCATTAATGTTTTTATTGCAAAGGATGCAATTTTATCATTTTGTTTTTTTATTTCATCTCGTGCTTTCCATAAATCTTCTAGAATTTTTGGTAAAACACCTTGCTCTCTTTTAAAATAAATATTATTAGGAGTCCTGATTGAGTCTTTTTGTTTTTTATTTCCTAAATAAGATAACGGATCAATATTAAATGTACGTGTTATAGAAGGGTATAGTGATTTAAAATCAAGAATAATAACATTATCATAAATTCCAGGGATAGATTCTTTTACATAACCCCCTTTTAATGGGGCTGTTTTTTCCTCAAATTTTGATGTTGGAGCAACTATCTGTAATTTTTTTAGTTCTCTTAGATATAAAGAATCAAAAGAAGCAATTGAAGCTGAGACTTTATCTAAAGGCATTCCTGTTAATAAAGATCTTAATATTGTTAATTTTAAAATACTTGATTTTTCTAAGATATTATAAACAAGCTCAGCGTCTTTTAGATTATAATCAAATAACTTTTCTTTGTCCTTTTTGAACCATTCATTTACTTGCTTATGATCTGTTGTTAATTTTCCTTCATTTAGTAATTTTTGTGCTGCTGTTTCTAGTTTGTAATCACTCAAATTAATTGGAGACTCTCTTAGCAATGATAATGCGTCAAGCACCATTCTTCCTGGGATTGAGGCTTTTGATGTTCTAAAGAAGTCTTTTTCAATATTAATTCTGCAGGGATGATTAATTCTTCCAAGAATAAATGATATTTTATGTTTTCTAAATAAATTTTTTAGATAATTTAAATCAAAGTCAATAAAATTCCATCCTGTTAAAATATCAGGGTCTTCTTCTATAATAATTTTTTTGAATCTTTCAAGTAAATCTTCTTCTGAATCAAATATTTCTGCGTTTTTAACTGGTTTTTTAGAGATTAATAAAACTTTTTTATAATCTCTTGAATAAATTGCTATTGAATATAATTTTTTTCCCTCCATATCTGTTTCAACATCTATGGAAAATGTTTTTAACTCTGGTTTAAATTCAATGGATGTTATTTCTGATTCTTGATAAATCCTATCTGTAAATTCCCCTAATTGAAAATCTCCTTCTATATTAATTGTTGATTTAATATTTTTATCAATTAGATAACGCTGAGTAAATCTGATATCTGCTTCGTAACATTCAATATTATTTTCCTCTAACTCGTTTCTTAATAAAGAGACTTCTTTTGGCGAGTCTAAAAGAATTCTAACAACTGGCTCGTCTTTGAAGTTTTTATAAAAGGTTTTCTCGTATCTAACTGATTTTGGCAATTTTTTAATGTCAATTAATTTTATGTAGAAATAAGGCTCATATTTTGTCATGACTAAAAAGCTTTGATTGTTTTCTAATCTACCAAATAGAAAAATAAAAGACTGATTATCTATTATACGATAGGTAGCATCAATAATAAAACCTTTCATATGACTAATTAAAGTTAGATAAATTTAAATATGTTTTCAGTTAAAAGTTAATTATGAGTTATGAACAAGCAGGAAAAATAGCTGGTGAATCCTTAGAATATGGGAGAAAACTAGTTAGAGAGGGAGAAAAATTAAAAGTAATTGCAGATAAAGTAGAAGAAAAGATAAAAAGCTTAAATGGGGGAATTGCTTTTCCTGTGCAGATTTCTATAAATAATATTGCTGCACATTATTGCCCTGATATAAATGATGATACAGAGATTAAAAAGGGTGATTTGGTAAAATTGGATTTTGGTGCACATATTAATGGTGAAATTGGTGATTGTGCATGCAGCATTAATGTTAATGGAAATCATGATGAATTAATAAAAGCGAGTAGTGAGGCTTTAAATGAGGCAGTTAAAAAAATGATGCCTGGGATAGAATTAAGAGAGGTTGGAAGGGCAATTGAAGAGATAATCAAAGGATATGGGTTTAATCCTATTAGAAATTTATCTGGGCATGAAATAAAGGAATATGAATTACATTCTGGAGCAATTGTTCCAAATTATGATAATAATGACAAAACTAAATTAAAGGAAGGACAAGTATTTGCTGTTGAGCCATTTGCAACAACTGGGGAAGGGTTTGTTAAAGATGGAAAGCTAAGCGGGATATATAATTTAGTAATGCCTAAAAATGTCAGAAGCGGGAGAGAGATTTTGGAATATATTATGAAAAATTATAATACATTACCTTTTGCAAGAAAATGGCTGTTAGCTAATTTTTCTGAGTTTAAAATAAATTTTGGCTTGAGAATGCTTGAAAGAGAAAATATTATACAACAGTATCATCAGTTGATTGAGAGAAGCAATGGCATTGTAAGCCAAGCAGAACATACTGTCAAGATAGCTGATAAACCTATTGTATTAACTAAAATTTAATTATTTATTTTTTCTTTTCTGTAATATCAATTAGCTCGAAATATATTAATATCAATAAAAGTACTATAAGTCCTTGCCAAGCTTCTAATGTTAATTTTGCTAATTTAAATACACCAAAAACTACCAAAAAAGATAATACTCCTAAACCAATATTTTTTAGATTTTTCATTTTTCCTCCAGATTTATCCTAAATAATTAGGAATTTCTTGTTTTAATGTAGCTGTTTTTGCAGCCTTTAGGTATTTGTGCTCTAACATTTTATATGCTTCCATTTGTTCCTGTGTAATTGAGGGTCTTACTTTTTTTAATGCTTCTGTAAAATAATTCATTGGGACTTCTTTTGCTTTTAGATTATCACGCAAAGCTAAGATAGCTGCTTCCCTGCATAAATTTTCTATATCAGCTCCAACAAAATTTTGCGTCTCTTTTGCTAATTTTTCTATACTAACATCTTTGCCTAAAGGCATTTTTTCTGTGTGAATTTTTATAATTTCTAAGCGAGCTTTTTCATCTGGGATTGTAACTAAGATAGTTCTATCGAATCTACCAGGACGTAATAATGCTGGATCCATCATATCAGGACGATTAGTTGCTGCTATAACAACAACATCTGTAAGCTCTTGTAAACCATCCATTTCTGAGAGTATTGTATTTACCATTCTCTCTGTTACTTTATTTCCAAAATCTAATCCTCTACGAGGTGCTATTGAATCTACTTCATCAAAGAATATTATAGCAGGAGAGGCTTGACGAGCTTTTTCGAAAATCTTACGAATTCCTTTTTCGCTCTCGCCGACAAATTTATTAATTAATTCTGGTCCTCTTACTAAAATAAAATTGGCTTGAGATTCATTTGATACTGCTTTTGCCAGCAATGTTTTACCTGTTCCTGGAGGTCCGTATAATAAAATTCCTCTTGGAGGTCTGATACCTAATTGTTTAAATGAACTTTTGTATTTTATTGGCCATTCAACAGCTTCTATTAATTGCTGTTTTATTTCTTCTAGACCACCTATATCTTTCCATTTAATATTAGGTATTTCTACGAATACTTCTCTCATTGCAGAGGGTCTTACAATCTTTAATGCTGCCTTAAAATCCTCATCAGTAATTATTAATTTATTTAATAAATCATGAGGAATTGGCTCTTTCTCTCTTAATTTCATTTCTGGGAGCAATCTTCTTATAACATTCATAGCAGCCTCTTTTGCTAAAGCAGCTACATCTGCTCCTACAAAGCCGTGAGTTACTTCTGCCATTTCTTTTAATTTAACACTCTCATGAAGAGGCATGTTTCTTGTGTGAATTTTCAAAATATTCAAACGGCCTTCTTTAGTTGGAACACCAATTTGAACTTCTCTATCGAATCTACCAGGACGCCTTAAAGCAGGGTCTATTGCATTTGGTCTATTAGTAGCTGCAATAACAACAACTTGGCCTCTTGATTTTAAACCATCCATCATTGCTAATAATTGAGCAACAACCCTTCTTTCTAGTTCTCCATAGGTTTCTTCTCTTTTTGGAGCAATTGCATCTATTTCATCAATAAAAATAATTGATGGTGCATTTTTTTCTGCTTCTTCAAATATGTCGCGAATTCTTTTTTCTGACTCTCCATAAAATTTATTTAAAATTTCTGGACCATTTATTAAGATAAAATTAGCTTCTGATTCATTTGCAACTGCTTTTGCCAATAATGTTTTACCTGTGCCTGGAGGACCATGCAATAAAACACCTGCCGGAGGCTCTACACCTAAACGCTTAAAAATTTCTGGATGTCTTAAAGGAACTTCTACCATTTCACGTATTTTATTAATTTCTTCAGAAAGCCCGCCAACATCTTCGTAAGTTACATCTGGAATTTTCTCTTCATCTATTATTTCAACCGCTTTTGGATTTAATTTTATATCTGTTTCTTCTGTAATTATAACAGGATTATTTTTTGGATTAACTTCTGCTACAATAAATTTTAATGAACCTAAACCAAAGCCTCCTGAAAAATTATCTTCAAATACATTAAATATATCTTCAAAGAATGGTGAGCTAGACATAGTACGACGTCTTCTATTTGTTCCGCCTAAGGAAACAATGTCGCCCTTAACTATTGCTCTTCCAAGCAAGCCTCTTTTAAATATATCGGGATGTGCTTGAATCATTACACCCTGCTGTGCTGGTGCTATTACAATTCCTTTTGCTTCTTTAACCTCTGCTCTTCTTACTTTAACACTTTCTCCAATACCTGTTTTAGCATTTCTTCTTAAAATTCCATCCATTCTGATTATTGATTGACCAACATCAGATGGATAAGCACGATCAACAACACCAACTGTAACTCTTGTACCTTCTATTTCTACAATATCTCCTGGATGCACACCTATTTGTTTCATTGTTTCAGAGTCTATTCTAACAATTCCTTTATAAGCTTCTTCTTGCAAAGCTTCCATAACTTTTAGTTGTGTTTCTTTCTTTTCCATTTTAATTTACCTTCTGAATGAATCATAATCTATATTATTTTCTCCATTTCCAAAGAGTCTTCTCCACCCATTAAATTCTTTCCATCCATATTCTTTAGCATTTTTCAATGGTTGCTCTGTTAAAAAGGTATTACCATTATACCAGTCCAGCATCTTAATTATTTCATGAGGAGGTAAAAAATGTTTAATATTTACAGGAGCAAAAGGGGCTTTAAGTATTTCTTCTTCGTATCCAATATTTTCAAAATAATCTCTATGAGGATTACTTGTCTTAAATTCTGAACCAATAGTATCAAATAACCTTGTTGCCCAAACTCCTGGCATACAACTTTTTTCTACAGTTCCAGAAGGGTATAAACAATCAAAATAAAAATTATATCGATTATAAGGATTTTTTTTGACAAAATCTACTAATATTTCAAAATCTTCTGCAGTTAATAATTCATCAGCATCTAACACTAAAGCCATTTTTGTTCTAACTTGTGATAATGAATAATTCCTTGAAGAAGAAAAACCATCAAATTGTCTTTCATAGGTTCTTAAATGGGGAAATTTCCTTTGTAGTCTTTTAAGGATATTTGAAGTTTTATCTTTACTTCCAGTATCAACTACAACAGCTTCTTGCACATGAGGTAATAAAATTGGTAAATTACGGTTTATACCTCCAGCAGGATTATTTTCTTCATCCCTTACAATCATTGCAAGGGTCGTGTTTTCTAAAACTGTTTTTTCCATTTTAATTTTTTATAAAATATGATTTAAAAATTTATTCCCTAATTAAAATAATTTTAATTCTTTTATTTGCCCATGTTTTTGGAACTGAAACTCTTGTACATGTTGGATATGACTTAACTGTTCTTTCTATCATCTCTACTGCTTCTTCTACTATTATTTTCATAATACCTAAAATAGGTATAGAACAGGTA
>Ga0209541_10017212_pt1 | contig 10604 bp, 9 predicted proteins | sample RifCSPlowO2_01_FD_184027 | JGI IMG/M metagenome (GOLD analysis project Ga0209541, IMG submission 184027) | Groundwater microbial communities from Rifle, Colorado - Rifle CSP2_plank lowO2_0.1 (SPAdes) (version 2) | ecosystem: Environmental > Aquatic > Deep subsurface > Groundwater | place: Rifle... | reverse complement strand
TGAACATATGACCACAAAAACATACGAAAAAATGAAAAAAGAGATCAAGCAAGAACTTTTACAAGAGTTTGTTTTTCCTATTTTGAAAGACGCTAAAGATCCAGAAGGAGAATATAGGCCAGAATTCGTAATGAGGATATTGAAAGCGACCAAGGAAAAACCCACCTATATTTACAATCCCAAAACTTTTTTACTCCAAATAAAAGAAAAGTAATTAATAGATGTATCAACTTGTCTTTGGCAAATCATTTCTCCGAACCGCAGAGAGATTAGACAATAAATTAAAACCCAAGCTTAAATCAAGCTTGGATATTTTATTAAAAAACCCTTTTTATCCAACCTTACATACAAAACATCTCACGGGAAAATTTTCCGGCTACCATTCTTTTAGGTTGGGGAAGGATTATCGTGTGATTTTTAAATTCGTCGCTAATGAAGAAATCCGCCTATTGGATGTCGGCCATCGGAAAGATATTTACAAATAAAAAGCTACTCCGAACAAAATTAAAGATTTTTACTGTGCGAGAGATCTATTTTTTAGCTGATTTATAATAGCGAAAACGTCGGCCTGCAAATTGTCGGAGTAGAGCAAGATGATAGCTATAGGTTCCTGATTGACGTTGAAAACCGAGGCGATGGTTTGTTTGGCTTCCACCAGATAGCCGGTTTTACCGCCAACAAATTCTCCGAGAGGATAAAAATTATTTTCGTTTTGGAACTTGAGACGGCGCCCCGTGGCGTCTGGAAGCCAAAAGTCGTTGTTTTTGGTAATTTGTAATATCTCCGGGTGTTGGCTATAGATATATGACATAAGTTTTACGATATCTGATGCTGTGGAATGGTTGCCGGGGTGTAATCCGTTTGCGTCAATAAAAACAGTATTGCGCATACCAAGCTCTTTTGCCTTCTGATTCATCAGCGATAGAAAATTTTCTTTACCAACGAAAAAAGTTAGGGCTTCTGCGGCGTCATTGCTTGATTGGATTAGCGCGGCCTTGAGAAGATTTTCCGCGCCGATGTTAAGTCCCAAGAAAAGAGAAGGGCTGTGGCCTAAAGGTTCAAGCATTGCTTGGGTGAGCGTAATTTCTTGATTACTGGCGATATTTTCTAAAGCAACGACCGATGTCATTAGTTTAGTAATGGAAGCGATAGAATGCACTTGGTTGAGGTTTCTCTCGAGTAAAACCTTGTTGTCGGAAAGCCGAACTGCGATAAAGGCATCCGCGATAGGAACTTTTCGCGAATTCAAACTTAAAACGAGCGATTTGAGAACTTCAATCTCGTGCTTTAGAATTTCAATTTGCTGGAGCAATAAAACTTTGTCCAGCTGCGCCTGCGCAAAAGCTGGTTTTGGCGCAGCCAAAGAAAGAGATAGAATAAATATTAGGAGAAAAATAAAGCTTTTCATAATTGCCTAACTTCTTTATACCGGAATCAACAAAAAATAGTAAATAGTAAGTAGAACATAGCAGATTAGTTGATTTTAAATGAATTAAATGCTGGTTAAAGTAAGGGTTTTTCCAAAATCAAAGACGAACGAAATCATTAAAAAATCGGAGGATAGTTTTGATATGAAAATAAGAACCAAGCCAGAAAAGGGCTTGGCGAATAAGGCGGTGATTAGTGTTTTGGCTTCGTATTTCAAAGTTCCGGCGGCAAAGATTAGAATGGTTAAGGGTGCTAAACAGAGAAATAAGATTTTTGAGGTGGCAACAGGAACGTAAATCAATCAATTAGTTGAGTTGTATAGTTAGCAAAAAACTTGTTTTGATAAAGACCCTGTCTATGGACGGGGTTTTTTGACATAATAAGATATATGATTTTTCTTTCAACTATAGCTGGTTGGATTGGAATGACATTAATCCTTGTCGCTTATTGTCTTGTTTCTGTGAAAAAAGTTTCCGGTCAGGCATATATATATATCAATTATTAAACTTTTTTGGCGCGTTAGGGATTATTTGGAATACTTTTGCGCAACAAGCATGGCCCGCAATGGTATTAAACATTACTTGGGCAATCATCGCAGTAATAACAATTCTATTAGCCAAAAAAATTAGATGATTGTGGATAAAAGGAGCGTGTAGGCATGCGCTCCTTTTCTATTTATTTGGCGGATTTTTTTATTTTATTACATACCAATGCCAGCACAAATTAATTTAGCTTATTGAGTAAGATATGCTTATTAGCGATTCAGTTGACTGCATTCCTTGGTAAAGCTAAAATAAAATAAGGATATGTTTGAGCTTAAAGACAAGGTAGCGTTAATTACCGGCGCAAGGCGCGGCATGGGAAAAGCCCACGCGCTGGCTTTAGCTAATCAGGGCGCAAAGGTTGCGGTAACAGATATTGATTTAGACGAGTGCGAGGAGGTTGCAGCGGAAATTAAATCAAATGGTGGCCACGCAGCCGCTTTTAAAATGGATGTTTCAAATAAATCCGAGATTGAAAAAGTATTTGATGAAGCTGTAAAAAAGTTCGGCCGAATGGATATTTTAGTAAACAACGCCGGAATTTATGCGCCAAAATCAGCTTTGGACATTACAGAAGAAGAGTGGGATAAATTAATCGATATTAATCTTAAGGGAGAATTTTTCTGCGCGCAGAAAGCGGCAAAAGAAATGGCAAAGAATAAATGGGGCAGAATAATTAATATTGCTTCTATTGCTTCCGGGCAGGTAGGAGTTGGCATCGCGGGAGGGGCGCATTATACCGCTTCAAAAGGAGGTATAATCGGTATGACAGAATCCTTAGCCGTTGAATGGGCTGGCCTTGGCATTACTGTTAATGCGATCGGGCCCGGGGCAATAGATACGCCAATGATTCAGGACGCTCAAATCACCAAAGAAGCAATGGATGGGTTATTGCAAAGAGTGCCTTTAAAAAGAATCGGCCGATCGGAAGAAGTTGCCGCCATGGTTGTTTTTCTGGCTTCAGAAGAATCAAGTTATATTACCGGCGCTACGTTTTACGTGGACGGCGGTTGGTTGGCAGTATAATTAGTCAGGAAATACTTAGAAGACTTTGCCGTTATTTATTTGGCGGATTTTTTTATTTTTGTTAAGGTAAATATTACCATGGTTTACGATTTAATGATTATTGGTGGCGGGCCAGCGGCGGTTGCCGCCGGCGTTTATGCCGCCAGGAAAAGAATCAAAAGCTTGCTAATTTGCAAGGATTGGGGAGGACAGTCAAAGGTTTCCGCAGAGGTGCAGAATTTTATTGGCATTAAGTCGCTTCCGGGCACAGAATTAGCGGAAAGATTAGAAGAGCATGTTAAGGCGTACGCTGATGATGTTTTGGATTTTGACGAGGGATCGTTAGCGGTTAAAATTACAAAGACGGCGGATTTTGAAAAATCCAAGCTTTTTGAGGTAGAAACCGATAAAAATAAAAAATACCAAGCCAAGTCGCTGATTATTACCGCCGGATCTACGAGAAAAAGATTGGATATTCCTGGGGCCGCAGAATTTGATGGCAAAGGAATTGTGTATTGCGCTTCTTGCGACGCGCCGCTTTTTCACGATAAAGAGGTTGCGGTGATTGGCGGAGGAAACGCAGGTTTGGAATCCGCCCAACAACTACTGGAGTATTGTCCGAAAGTTTATATTTTAGAATACGCCGACGAATTTAAGGGAGATCCCGTGACCAGAGACAAAGTTTTCTCTTCAGAAAAAGTGGCGCCGATTGCCTCGGCTGAAACAGTTGAGATTAAAGGCGATAAATTTGTGGAAAGCTTGATTTATAAGGACAGGAAAACCGGCGAGGAAAAAGAGATTAAGGTTCAAGGCGTTTTTGTGGAGATAGGGTCGCTTCCTAATAGCGGGTTTGTCGGCGATTTGGTTGAGCAAAATAAATATGGTGAAATCGTTATTGACCATAAAACTGGCCGGACTTCTTTAGAGGGAATCTGGGCGGCGGGAGACGTTACCGACCAACCATACAAGCAAAATAATATTTCTATGGGCGACGCCGTTAAGGCCGTGGAAGATTTATATTTATGGCTGCAGAAACAGAAATAAAAATTTCCCACATTGCTATGGGAAATATAGTTACTTTTTACCTTTTAAAAAAGGCAGTTTCGCTCTGTTTAATGCTTTCCAACAGCGATAATAATTAGATTGTGTCGGTTCGAATCCTAACGCTACAACAATTTCTCTAATCGTCATGTTTTCTGTTGGAAGAGTTTGCAGGCGCGGAAGCCATGGGTTTGGCTTCGCCTTGCGCATAGGCGTTATATTGTGAAGGGCGCATCCTATAAACACATCATAGGGTTCTCTGTGCCAAGGATTTAGACAATACGGCGTGCCGCATATTGCCCGGCTCATCCTTGAAGTGATTTCGGGACGGCAAACCGTCATAAGTTCCTTGGCTGGGCTGAAAGAGACACACGTTTTTTTATCTTGAGAGTAGTAGTGTATGCGTGGATACCCATTTATTATCTGTCCTGTCCATCCCCAACATGAATTCATTGGATTTTCTTTGGGGATGTCAAGATGTATCCAGGCGTGGAAGCGATCGCGTAGGTTTTTTGCCTTCCTGTGAGTTGCCACTACTTCTCTCACTGCTTCTCGTCGCCGCGTTATCTTGATGACCCGACGATCTTTGGGATGTTCGAGGTCGTACTTCTTGATGTAGCGTCGGACAGCTTCTCGAGTTAACCCCAACTTATCCGCCGCTTCTTGAAGAGTTGATGCTTCAGATATGATGCGTCTTCGCTCTTCGGATATGGCGCGCTTTGGTCTTTCAAAAGGCGAAAGATTGTAAGCTTTTCTCAATTGCTGGACATATTCCCGAGTTAACCCCAACTTATCCGCCGCTTCTTGAAGAGTTGATGCTTCAGATATGATGCGTCTTCGCTCTTCGGATGATTGATGCTCTTCTTTTTTTCTGGCACGTAATCGGTTTTCTCTTCGAGTCTGTTCTAGTAGTGCTTTTTGCGAAGAATCGCCGGTCAAACACCGTTTTAAAACAGAGGTGAGAAATTTGCCGTTACGTATCCATTCGAGCGCAGTATCGCGGGCAATGTCGCGCGGTAACGCCCTTAGGACTGCTGCTTGGAATTCTACAAACCATCCGGAGGTTGTTCCATCTACCATGGCTGTTTCTCCTTTTTGTATTTCCTGCAAGCTAAATATTTTTAACGTGCTATTTTGATAGTAGCATATTCTTATTATCTCGTCAATAGCTTGCGTTCGGGTGTTATTACAAAAATTTTCTTAAAATTTGTTATAAATTCTATTTCGAGTAATATAAATATATATGATTCAAAGAGATGAGTTTGGGCCGGAATACATTATAAATGTATATGACCCTCAAATAGGAATGGAGGGTTTTTTGGTTATCGATAATACCACGTTGGGGCCGGGAAAGGGTGGAATCAGAATGACGCCGAACGTTACCGCAGAAGAGGTTTTTAGATTGGCAAGAGCGATGACTTGGAAAAATGCGGTGGCCGGGATTCCTTTTGGCGGAGGAAAAGCCGGGATTATATGGTCGGGCGGTCCAGACGACCTGAAAAAGCGGTTTGTGCAAAGCTTTGCCAAAGCGACTAACGTTTTTACTCCCAAAAAATACATCGCCGGACCAGACGTCAATACCGGAGCCAAAGAAATGCAATGGTTTGTGGAAGCGACGAAGAAATGGAATTCTGCCACCGGCAAGCCGGAAAATCTTTGCGTTAAAGTTTTAAAAGGATGGGAAAAATGCGGTATTCCGCACGAAGCCGGGAGCACCGGTTTTGGCGTGGCCCATGCCGCCAAGACGGCCGTTGAGGTCTTGGGCAGAGACATTAAAGGAATGACCGTGGCGATTCATGGGTTTGGAAACGTGGGAACATTTACTTATAAATTCTTAACCGAAATGGGGGCTAAAATAATCGCTATCGCTGATCATGGCGGCGCAATTTTTTGCGAGGACGGATTTGATGAAGACAAAATTGGGAAATTAATAAAAGCTAACCAGAGAATCGTGGATTATGCGGGAAAGGCAAAACGACTTAGCGGTGATGATTTCTGGGCGGTGCCGGCTGAAATTTTAATTCCGGCTTCCGTAACTGATGTTATCAACGACAACAACAAAAACAGGATTAACGCCGGAATTATTATTGAGGCCGCCAACATCCCGATGCGAGAAAGTATAGAAGAAGAACTATTTAAAAAGGGGATTTTGTTTGTCCCTGATTTTATCGCTAACGCGGGCGGCGTGATTTCTTCATACTCCGAGTATAAAGGGTATCATCTTAAAAAAATGTTTTCATTGGTTGAAGAAAAAATAACAAAGTCGGTGAGGACGGTTCTTGGGCAAAGCTTAAAGCAAAATGAAAACCCAAGAAAGATCGCATTGAGAATAGCCAAAGAAAAAGTGTTAAAACCCTCCAAGAGTAAACTTTTATGAATACCTTGTCTTATATCTTAATAAGCACTTTATTGGTGAGTTTGGTTTCCTTTGTCGGCGCCCTGATGCTCTATTTAAGCGGTCGGGTCCTCAACAAAATTCTGATTACTTTGGTGAGTTTATCGGCTGGCGCTTTATTGGGAGACGCTTTTTTCCACTTAATACCGGAATCTCTTGAGCTGGTAGGTTTTGACGAGAACCGCATATTATTTTCATTTTTGTACTTGGTGCTTGGTTTCTGCGTCTTTTTCGTCTTAGAGCAATTTATACATTGGCACCATCACCATCACGACAGCCATCCTGAAATTCATCCATTTTCTTACTTGATTTTGCTTTCGGACGGAGTGCATAATTTTATTGACGGTTTGATTATCGCGGCTTCATTCGGAGCGAATGTTTCGGTGGGCATTGCGACAACATTGGCTGTGATACTGCACGAAGTCCCGCAGGAACTGGGAGATTTTGGAGCGTTGGTTTACGCGGGCTTCAAAAAAGAAAGAGCGCTTCTTTTAAATTTTTTGTCAGCCGTTGTCGCTGTTTTAGGAGGCATTATTGGATTTTTAGTTTTGGAAAAAGTAGAATCGTCCATCGCGGTTCTTTTGCCGATTGCCGCTGGTTCTTTCATATATATTGCGGCTTCCGACTTGATACCGGAGATTAAAGAGAAAACCAAAGTGCCGTTTATTAACTTTATCGTATTTTTGCTTGGCATCGGCGCCTTGTTATCATTGAGATTGTTGTTTGAATAAGTTGACCGTTAAAAGTCGAGGTTTCTAAGTTTATTGACAGCGCAGAAATTATTTGCTAATTTTAGGAAGAGCGCTAAGCCCAGCAGAAGAATTTCGAATGGGCGTTGCCCAGAAATAATTTGTTCGAAATTGTTCCACCGGGCCAGCGCTTTGATTTATTTCACGCGAGGATAAACACCTCAACCCATTAATTAGATTTGTTTTTACTTTTTCGTTTTTAATTTGAAACATGCCCACTATCAATCAGTTAGTTAGAAAAGGAAGAAAAAAAGCGATTAAGCGCAGCAAAACGCCGGCTTTGGCGTTTGGGTTCAATGTTTTAAAGAACAGGCCAAAGTCGTATTTTTCTCCGTTTAAGAAAGGAGTTTGCGTTAAAGTTTTTACGGCGACCCCTAAGAAACCAAACTCCGCCCTAAGAAAAGTCGCCAGAGTCAGATTGACCAATGGTATGGAGGTTACCGCTTATATCCCCGGCGAAGGACATAATTTGCAAGAACACTCGATAGTTTTGATTAGGTCGGGCAGGGTGAAAGATTTGCCTGGGGTAAGATACCATATTGTGAGGGGCGTCTTGGATACCGGCGGCGTGGAAGGCAGGAAACAGGAAAGAAGCAAATACGGAACCAAAAAAGCAAAGTGATCGCGCTTCGCGCCAATCTAAAACGAAGAAGGAAAAACCGTAATTTATGATTAAAATTGATATAACCACAAATTCTTAATTGTTTTTAATTTTTACTTTTAAGATTTGACTTTGGAATATGGCAAAAAAAAGAAAAGCAAGAAAAGAGATACAGCCCGATCCTCTTTACGAGAACGTCGTGGTGGAAAAATTTGTTAATTATATAATGAGAAGAGGGAAAAAGACGATTGCGAGGAAGATTGTTTATAATACCTTTGACGCAATCAAAGACAAGACCAAGAAAAACCCGTTGGAGGTTTTTGATTTGGCTTTACAGAACGTTTCTCCTTTGCTGGAAGTGAAGCCCAGGAGAGTTGGCGGCGCCACTTATCAGGTGCCAAGAGAAGTAAAAGGAGAAAGGAAGCTGACGTTGGCAATGCGCTGGATCATTGAGGCCGCTCGGTCGAGAAAAGGAAAGCCGATGAGAGAAAGGTTACTGCAAGAATTGATTGATGCTTCAAACAATACGGGCACCGCTGTGAAGAAGAAAGAAAACGCTCATCGTATGGCTGAAGCCAACAGGGCTTTTGCGCATTTTGGCTGGTGAGGGCGCTCGGCAACGAAATTTTAAAGTACCGATAGTTCAAATCCCAGCGAGATTTGACTATCTACATTCTCGTTCCGTCGCCGAGCACATAAAATGTTATGTGCTCGGACCGTGCCGACGGAACTGCGAAAGTTGCTTTAAAATTTGTTGCCTCGTTTGGAAGTTTTTGCGGGTTGCCCCAAAAGTTTATTCCCTTGCTTGAGAGCGTTTAGGGAATATCATAAAAAATTATAGTTTAAAATTTTTGCAATTATAGAAAGGACTAATTTTATCCGAACTTTGGAAACGTCTTCAGGAAGAACGTAAACAGCGAGGAGGATATAGTAAAGGGTTTAAAATAGCAGTTTGGCTTGTTCCATTACTAGCTCTTTTATTTTCATTTTTATATATTTATTTTTTTGAGAAGTAATTTTTAATTTTGAATTGTAATTTTGACTTTTAATTTTTGCATCTTGAATTTTTTATTATGCCGCGCATTTATCCAATAGAAAAATACAGAGACATAGGGATTATCGCTCATATCGACGCTGGCAAAACCACTGTTTCGGAGAGGGTGCTTTTTTATACCGGTGTTTCTCATAAAATCGGCGAGGTGCACGAAGGTCAGGCAATAATGGATTGGATGGAACAAGAAAGAGAAAGGGGTATTACTATTACTGCCGCCGCCACTACCTGTTTTTGGACGCCTCAAGGAGTGGAAAGAAAAAAGGAAAATGAATATCAGATAAATATCATTGATACTCCCGGACACATTGATTTTACGGCTGAAGTTCAGAGGTCTTTGAGGGTGTTGGATGGTGCGGTGGTGGTATTTGACGGAGTTTCCGGGGTGGAGCCGCAATCGGAAACCGTTTGGCATCAAGCCGACAAATATAAAGTCCCCCGAATTTGTTTTATCAATAAGTTGGACAGGATGGGCGCTTCTTTTGAAAAAAGCTTAGATTCTATTTTTCAAAAATTATCTCCTAACGCCGTCGCTCTTCAGTTACCAATCGGACAAGAAGAAAATCTCGAGGGCTTAATTGACCTTTTAGAAATGAAAGCGTTAAGATTCAAAGGAGATTTTGGACAGACGGTTGAAATGGAAGACATCCCGGCCGATCTGCTGGAGAAAGCCAAAGAATGGAGGGCAAAAATGATAGAAAAGATTGTTAGCGAAGATGAAACGCTTCTGGAAAAATATTTGGTCAAGGAAGAAATTTCCGTTCAATCGCTTAAGGAGGTTCTAAGGAAGGCGGTTATTAACTATAGGTTGGTTCCGGTGTTGTGCGGTTCCGCCTTGAAAAATAAGGGAGTGCAGTCATTGCTGGACGCGGTTTGTTATTATTTGCCAGCTCCGACAGAACTTCCCGCTATTAAAGGGACCAATCCCAAAACCGGTGAAGAGGTTGAGAGAGAAGCCAATGACCAGAGTCCATTTTCGGCGCTGGCCTTTAAGGTTGCCACTGACCCTTACGTTGGTACCCTAACTTATTTTAGGGTTTATTCCGGAGTTTTGGAGAGCGGTTCCTATGTATTGAATTCAACGACCGGCGCTAAAGAAAGGATAGGTCGTATTTTAAGGATGCACGCCGCGGGTCGAGACGAAGTGAAAGAAGTGTTTACTGGTGACATTGTAGCAACGGTTGGCTTGAAAGATACTTCTACGGGCCACACTTTGTGCGACGAAAATGATATTATCTTGTTGGAGAAAATTAGTTTTCCGGAACCGGTTATATCTATTAAAATAGAGCCAAAAACTAAGGCGGACCAGGAAAAAATGAGTTTGGCTTTAAGAAAGTTGACCGAAGAAGATCCTACTTTTAGGACCAATACAGATCTGGAAACCGGAGAGACGATTATCTCTGGCATGGGAGAGCTTCATCTGGAAATTATCACCGATAGGATGCGACGGGAATTTAAAGTAGAGGGAAACGTCGGGAAACCGCAGGTTGCCTACAAGGAAACGATCAAGCAAGAAGCAGAGGCCGAAGGAAAATATATCAGACAGTCTGGTGGCCGAGGGCAATATGGCCACGTGCTCTTAAGAGTGACGCCAAAAGAAAGGGGAAGCGGTTTTGAGTTCGTTGACGAAATCAAAGGAGGAGTTATACCGCGCGAATTTATTCCGGCGACTGAAAAAGGGATTAAAGAAGCAATGGGTAAAGGCGTTTTGGCGGGCTATCCATTGGTTGATATTGAAGTAGCTCTGTATGACGGTTCTTTCCACGAAGTTGATTCTTCGGAAGTTGCTTTT
>Ga0209541_10017211_pt1 | contig 10604 bp, 8 predicted proteins | sample RifCSPlowO2_01_FD_184027 | JGI IMG/M metagenome (GOLD analysis project Ga0209541, IMG submission 184027) | Groundwater microbial communities from Rifle, Colorado - Rifle CSP2_plank lowO2_0.1 (SPAdes) (version 2) | ecosystem: Environmental > Aquatic > Deep subsurface > Groundwater | place: Rifle... | reverse complement strand
TGAGGGTCACACGGGTCTTATCACCTACATGCGCACGGATTCCACAAATCTTTCAGAAAAATTTTTGGGCGAGGCGCAACAGTATATTGTCGCCACGTTTGGATCGCAGTATGCGCTTGAAAAACCGCGCCTGTTCACCAAACGAGCGAAAGGCGCGCAAGAAGCGCATGAAGCCGTACGGCCGACCGATGTTTTTCGCACACCGGAATCACTCAAAACACATCTCACGCCGCAACAATATAAACTGTACAATTTAATTTGGTGCCGCGCGGTTGCAACGCAAATGGCGACGGCGCAACTGAACGCAACAACGGCGGATATTGAAGCAAAACAATATCGTTTTCGCGCAACCGGCCAAACCGTATCCTTTGACGGCTGGCTGAAGCTTTTTCCACAACAAATTAAAGAAAACGAATTGCCAAAACTCACGCAGGGACAAACCGTTTCTTGCACACAGCAAAAACCGCAACAACACTTCACGGAGCCGCCCGCGCGATACTCTGACGCAACACTCGTAAAAACGCTGGAAACATTGGGCATCGGCCGTCCGTCAACCTACGCGCCAACCATTCACACCATTGAAACGCGCAACTACGTTGAACGCGACGAAGAAAAACGCCTGAAGCCAACTGACATCGCGATGGTGGTCAACGATCTTTTGGTAGAACATTTCCCCGGCATTGTTGACTATGATTTCACCGCAGAAATGGAGCGTGACTTAGATAAAATTGAAGAAGGAGAAAAAGAATGGCAACCGCTCATTCGCGATTTTTACGGCCCTTTCAAAAAATTGTTGGATGAAAAAATGCAGGAAATCAACAAGAAGGAAATAACGGAAGAAAAAACAAATGAGGTGTGCGAAAAATGCGGCAAGCCGATGGTGATCAAAATTGGCCGATTTGGAAAATTTTTGGCGTGCACCGGTTATCCGGACTGCAAAAATACTAAAAACTTAAACAGCAAAGGTGAGAAAGAAGAAATACCGCCTGAATTGGCGCATGAGATCTGTGACAAATGCGGAAAACCCATGGCGATGAAACACGGCAAGTTTGGCGTATTTCTGGGATGCACGGGCTATCCGGATTGCAAAAACATCAAACACATTGAGAAAAAAACAGGGGTTGCATGTCCCACGTGCAACGAAGGAGAAATTATAGAAAAACGTTCCAAGCGCGGGAGGAATTTCTACAGTTGCAATCGCTATCCCGCGTGCACCTTTGCGCTCTGGTCAAAACCAACCGGCGAAAAATGTCCAACGTGTGGACACCTGCTTGTCTTTGGCGCCAAAGGCATGGTGAAGTGCAGTGCCAAAGAGTGTGGTTTTCAAAAAGAGATGCCCTAAAAATGAAAAAATCCCGATGTATCGGGATAGTTTCATGTGGCACGGAATGGTAACCCCAATGCCAATTGGTGATGGATGGGCCCTTCCGTGTCCACGCTAACCAGTATAACACAAAGCCAAAAAGTTTACCACAAAGAAAAATATCCCGATAAATCGGGATATTTTTCTTTGGCTATATGGGCTACTGTGAGACCACAGCCATCACCAAATAAAGTATACCAAGCCGTTTGTCACTTGTCAAGTGGATATAAATAGCGTTATATAGAGGTATGGAAGAAGAGGCAACAATCAAAAACCAAACCGTGGAGGCACAACTTGAACACCTGCTTGCCACCATACAAAAAAACAACCCGGAAGCGGATACGGATTTGGTGCGCCTTGCCTTTGATTTTGCCGAACGCGCCCATCGCGGACAAACCCGTAAATCCGGCGAACCCTATATTGTGCATCCGCTTGCCGCCGCCCAACGATTGGCGGATATGAACATGGAACAAAATATCCTCATTGCCGCGCTCCTCCACGATGTGCCGGAAGATTCTGAAATAATGAGCGTTGAAGAGGCACTCCGCGAAATTGATAAACACTTTGGTCACGATGTGGCATCAATGGTAGAAGGCATTACCAAATTGGGGAAACTGAAATATCGCGGCGTGGAACGCTACATTGAAAATCTGCGCAAAATGTTTGTGGCATTTGCGGAAGACGCGCGCGTTATTTTAATTAAATTTGCAGACCGCATACACAACCTGGAAACCTTGGATTCCCTGCCGCCTAAAAAACAATATCGCATCGCGCTTGAAAGCTTAGAAATTTTTGCGCCGATCGCCAACCGGCTTGGCATTCATGAAATGAAAGGATTGCTTGAGGATTACGCCTTCAAATACGTCTACCCCAAAGAATACAAGCGTATTAAAAATATGGTGCAGGAAAAAGTAAGCGTCCGCGAAGAATATTACACCGTACTTGCGCAAAAAACGCGACAATCGCTAACGGAAGCGGGCGTTGAACCCGTCTTAATTGAATGGCGCGGCAAACATCTCTATTCGCTGTATCGCAAAATGCTCCGCAAAGACAACGACATTGACAAAATCTATGATCTGGTTGCGATGCGCATTGTGGTGCGAGAGATGCCGGACTGCTACGCCGTGCTTGGCATTCTACACAAACTGTGGCGTCCGCTTAAAGGACGCGTTAAGGATTACATTGCGCAACCAAAACCAAACGGCTACCAATCGCTCCACACCACGGTCTTTTGCGACAACGGACAGATTGTTGAATTTCAAATCCGCACTGAAGCTATGCATGAAGAAGCGGAATACGGTATCGCGGCCCACTGGCATTACGATGAGCACGGCTCAAGAATTCCGGATAAACACTTGCGCTGGATTAAAGAACTTGCCAAGGTGCAACAGGAGATCATGAGGCGCGTCAAAGACATTGAGTACATGAAGATTGATTACTTTAAAAATCGCATTTTTGTCTTTACGCCGAAAGGTGACGTGATGGATCTTCCGGAGGAAGCAACCCCCGTAGATTTTGCCTACGCTATTCACACGCATGTGGGTAACACCTGTGTGGGCGCCACGGTGAACGATAAAATGTCAAGTTTAGACACGCCACTCCGCAACGGCGATGTGGTGGATATCATGACGGATAAAAACCGCAAGGGTCCAAGCGCCGACTGGCTCAAATTTGTCAAAACCACTCACGCGCGCAGCCAAATTCGCAGTCACACAAAAAATACCATTAAGGACTGGTTGACCTCCGTGATTAACCGGTAATCACGGAAGGCGGAGCAACCGATCAATGGTTTCAAAGAGATCTTTTTGAGAGTATAATTCAATGCCAATGGTGTATTTTCCATCGCGTCCACTGCTAATGCGTACTCGCGTGCCAAATACTTTCTCCAGTTCTTTTTCTTTTTCAATAATGGTGGGCGACGTATAGGTCTGTTTTTTACCACTGCGACGCGGCGCTTCCTGCTCCAATTCCGCGGCCGACATACCCGTCCGCTCCGCCTCGCGCCACAGCGCCATGAGTTCATCGGGTTTATCACTCAACGCATGCGCCAATGCGCGTGCTTTTTTATAATTGAGCTTGCCTGCGCGAATCGCCTCTTGCATTTCTTTCGGCACCTTCATAAAGAGAAGGAGCGCGTGAATCACCGATCGTGATTCACCGGTCTTCTGAATAAGATCATCAATGCTCAATCCAAATTCCTCCCGCAACTGATGGTAGGCCTCCCCGCGCTCCATCGGATTCAAGTCCCTTCGTTGCACATTCTCAATAATGGCAAGCTCCAATTTTTCCTGATCTTGAACGGAACGCACAATCGCGGGGATCTTATCTTTGCCCAACAGCTCCATCGCGCGCAACCGGCGCTCACCAACAACTACGTGATATCGCCCCTCGCCATGGGGAGACACCACAATGGGCTGTAGCAAACCCTTTTCTGCAATTGAATCCGCAAGCGACCGCAATTCTTCTTTCCCAAATTCTTTACGCGGCTGGAAAGGATTGGGATCAATCAGACGAAGAGGAATCTCAACCAAACGCCCCTCGGGTGACATCGCAAACGGCTGATCCAAAAGCACTGTTCCTGTTTTTTTATCGGGTATCAGCGAAGAAAGTCCGCGGCCAAGAGCCATAGGGTTATGATAAATTAAGCCGGTGAAACGGCGTGTAATGCCAACATTTCGCGCGCCAGGCGTTCATACGCTTTGGCGCCCTTCCCCTCCGGATCATACGCCAAAATGCTCTGACCGTAGCTTGGGGCTTCTGCCAATCGCACCGTGCGTGGAATCACGGAACGAAAAATAGTATTGGGAAAGTAACGATACAATTCCTGCCATACGTCTTGTGACAATGAATTGCGGCCGTCATACATGGTGAGGAGCGCGCCCGCAATCTTGAGCTCCGGCTTGATGTGTTCCTGAATAAGCCGGATGGTCTCTAGGAGCTGTCCCAGGCCCTCCAGCGCGTAATATTCGGCCTGCACCGGTATCAACACCTCATCAGCCGCCACCAGACCGTTAATGGTCAGGAGGCCAAGCGAGGGCGGCGAATCAATCACCACATAATCATACGCATGTTTGGCCTCCTCAACAATCCGTTGAAGGCGATATTCACGTTCCGGCTCGTTCACCAGCTCAACATTTGCTCCTGCCAAATTGGGTGCGGCAGGAACCAAACGCAGACCCTCATGAGCGGTATTGCGCACCACCTCGCGCAAACTTTTGGTGCCAATAAGCGCGTCGTATAAACTTTCTTCAATATCCTCGCGCCGAAAACCAAGGCCAGAGGTGGCATTCCCTTGCGGATCAAGATCAATGAGTAATACAAATTGACCCTGCGCGGCAAGATACGCCGCAAGGTTCACCGAGGTCGTTGTCTTCCCCACTCCGCCCTTTTGATTGACAACCGAGATGATTTTTGCCATAATAAGACGTGCCTATTATATCACACTCTGGGCGAGTGGTGGAATGGTATACACGCACGACTCAAAATCGTGTACCGCAAGGTGTGAGGGTCCGACTCCCTCCTCGCCCACAAAAATATCCCCACCTGCAGGTGGGGATATTTTTGTGCGTTTGTTTGACGAAATCCGAACCTATTTTGAACAAAACTGATGGCGCGCGGAGCGCGACATTCGGGTGGGGCGAGGAAGGGGGTTTAAGGGGGAGGGAATCGCCCCGCCCGTGACCCCGCGCGCGGCGAGAGAACGGACACCTCCCGATCGAAATGGATGCGACGCGCCCTCCGATTGTCTGCCTTCGGCAGATTTTTTTTTGTTACTGGCTCGAAATTCTGCAAGAATTTCGCAAGCAGTAACAATCCGCCGAGTCTGCGGGTGCCACAGAGTCGCAGCAAAGCGGAGGTATGTGCGGCGGCGGGAGAGGCGGATGCTTTCTTTCTCCGCACCTTGACCACCCCCCCATGCGCGGCGCGGATTTATGGAATTCCCTATATTTTAGCCATGTTACCACCCTGCTATTGACATTTCCGCTTATTTTTGCTATCATTGCTCGTTAGCACCTTAAAAACCATCTGCCCAACGAGGAGAGTAGAAAGTCCGCATTTCTACTATCTCCGTTGGGTAGACGACAATCCTAACGGTGTGGTGGAATCAAAGAGTGAACGAACTCTGACAAGGAGGAACCATGAACATCGAGACGCTCAAGAAGGCCGGCATCTGCTTCGACTACTGCCGCAACGCGATGTTCCCGCAGATCCCGTACGCGCAGGACGTGCTCTACGTCCTGCGGCTCACGAAGGAGAAGCACGAGAGGGGCAACTACTGTTCCGAGGGCGCCGCGAACTGGGCGACCTACATCGAGAACCTGATGCTCGTCGCGGCCGCGGTGGCGCCCAAGGTGCTCAACATGGAGCGCTACGACGAGGCCGAGGCGAAGAAGATCATCGCCGAGGCCATCATGGAACTCTGCCCGCCGGAGGCCAAGTGCCTGTTCGTGGATGCCTTCGTCGCGGCGCAGGAGATCTTCGTGGGCAAGCCCGCGCCGTCCAAGACCGCGAGCCGCGACGAGGTCCTCAAGGCCTGCGGCTGCTCGGAGTGCAAACGGATCATCCGCGAGGATGAGGGTAGCCCCGAGCTCAACCGCTACTATGGCTACGAGCTCGAGTAGCGGCCATATGCCTCCACACGGCCGGCGGGAAATCCCAATTCATCGGGAGAGTACCGCCGGCCTCACAACACGAGGAGAGTAAAATGAGGAAATTCCGTCTGAAGCAGAAGTCGTACGATTCCGCGATCCAGTACGAAGATGGCCCTGGGAGCACCTCTGATGTTGTGCACAACGACGGCGGCACGCGCGTGCTCTGGCGGGGTGAGTGCGAGGATGAGCCCAACGCCAAGTTCTTCGCCGACATGGGCATTGACATGCCCGAAGACGAGAACGAGAAGCGAGGTGGTGAGCCGTTCAATCCCACCGTCGGCGACGCCGAGTACAGCTACGTGCTCGAGGAGTTCATCGCCTGCAAGTGGGAGTACCGCAACCATCTGCACGCTAACAGGGAGGAATAGCCGCATCCCGACGCGACCGTGTGAGCGCGGCACTCGCCCGCCGACCGAGAAGACCTTCGTGGTCAACTCGGCGGCGGGCTCTTTTTATTCCCCCCAAAAACCCCGATACGTCGGGATTTTTGTTTGGAAATTTTTGTGATAAAAAAAGTGACCCTGATGCTAATCAAGGCCGTGAGGTGAAGATGTGCGGAGTTGCACTCTATTGCGGCTTCCTCTTGCGAAGAAGTTCACCTCTTACCGTTACCGCTGTTGTACCGCCGACATTCGGTACTCGCAACGGCGCGACATCAGTGTATTTAAGCTTTCCCGAGGGACCGCTCATCAACCGATGACTCGTATGCTACATCACATTCGTGAATTGGACGCTCTTGGAAGCTCCTTATCTAGTGACAGGTTGCTTACCGCTGATCGCTCATTTCGCGAACATGCCTTGGCCGATGGTGGCGCCACCGGTTTACAGGGGTCATTGGACATACGAGGTTTCCGTTTTCCATCGCGCTTAAATGCTTCTCCGTGAACCACGACTGGCTTCGGATCCTTTTGAGGGGACCTTATTCCATGCGTGATCCAAGCATATACGAACGATGTTGAGAGAGGATGGATTTCCTTTTGCCAACTTGCTGCGCTCCTCCTTGCGGAATGAGTGCACTTGGGTTGGTGACTCCTAAGCCGAGAATAAGGCAACCCTCGAAAGCGCAAGCGCCTCCGTGACATCATTCCTTTTGAGGGGAACTCCGTCAGCGAGTCACTATCTCAACCTAGGACCACGTTTTTGTCGCTTCGCACGGAGTAAACCGTGTGGTGCGTCCATCATCCTTGGCCACAAGGATTCAGGAAAACATGGTGACCGTTGCATGGTGTAATGGCCTCACGAGTCGAGTTGCCTCGCCCCGCGATGCTACACGCCATGCCGCCCTTTATCTCTGGGTTTTTGGCTTGATTGGCTACTCATCCTTTGGGATCATTGCTGACCCTGTGGGGACTTTTTTCCGTTCTTGCCGCTACCGTCGTTCCTGTCATGGATTGACGGCCCCGGGGCGGTTTACGTACTGGGAGTCCTTCCTTCGGACCGGAGTTTTTTAGGCTCCGGGCGAACCCGGAGTTGAGGATCGCTCCCCAAACTCCAGATCCATAACGATTTTTAGGCCGTCATAAAGGGGTGTCTCTTTTCGGTTGTATCTTTTTTGGCGGAAGTTTGTTTCACCTTCCTTAGTTGCCCCCGGCCATGGTCAAATGGCCATTGATCATTTTTAGGTGATAACGAATAGTTTACATGGCCTTCTTTTTGTTGTCAAGTGCTATCTGTGGATAACTTTTATGAGCATGTTTATAAAAAAATTCGGCCTATGCGAGCCGAATTTTCCCTGACAGATTACTAGCGCACCTCCTGCAAAAATACATCCGCATTACCGTTGACGGAAAGTTTAACTGAAGTGACCGTTGCAAATTGCAACAATGTTTTTTCAATCTGCACGCGCGCCGTATCGGCGGCACACGCGCCCTCCGGAATGCTATATGAAGAAAAATCAAGCGTTGCAACACCACCTTCTATCATAAGCTGACCAATCTTTGTTTCCATCGGCACAAAACTGCGATACCCCTGCTCCCATTCCTCGCGTGTTGACCCTGCAAAGACGTGCTCTAGTGATGCGCGGGCAACACCAACCGTTGCCGGCGCCGCGCGACGGATCTCAAAAGTACGCGGGCAACCCTGCCCACCCTCTTTCGCCAAAAAAACAGAATAGGAACTTGTCTTTTGTGCGACGCGAACCGGAATGCGCACCATATGAATAGGCAGGCCATCTTTTGCCGATGACTCAAACACTTCAACATACAATATGGTGCCGGGCGCCGCGTTAAACGCAACGGCAGTTCTATACGCCCCTGATTGACCAACATCAGGCGCATCGGCAGTAGCAAAACCGCTTCCACGAATAACGCCACGCTCGTCGCGCACCACCAGTGAAACCGTATTTTCAAAGGCAATCGCCCTGCCAGCAACAATCACCGGGCTTGCAACTTCAGAGTAGGGCGCCGGAGCCGTAACCGAAATACCGTTATTACTGGTGGCAACCGGCTCGCTACCCCAGACAGGCGCTGGTGGCTGCCCTCCACGCCCCTCCACTTCCTCAATCGCCACATCCGGCTTCTTCTCCGTATCTGCCCCACCATCATTTTTCCCCAGATACAAAGAAAGAATAATCAACACTGCCGCAACTAAAAGACAGGAGAGCAACACTATAATCAATGATTTTTTATTCATATGGTAGATAGTATATAGGTAAAGACGAAAAAAATGAAATTTCTTAACGATGCCTCATCCCGATAGCGCGAAGCGCGTATCGGGATAATCCTGTTGCGTGGGTCACTCCCACACAAAAGCGCTGTAAGCCCATTCCGCAAGCGCTTGCGCTTCGGTAAATCGCGCGTAATGATCTTTTGCGCCAAGCACCACCACCTGCACCTCCCGGTCGGTAGCATCTTGAAATGCGGTCACAAAATTATATCCCGCCTCCGGCAAATAGCCCGTTTTACTGCCAATAATTTTTGAAACGGTTTGTGGAATTTTTCCGATCAACAACCAGTTGGTGCTTTCTACTTTCCGCACCGCGCCAGTCTGCGTATGAATATCAAAACGCGCGGTGCCGAGCGCCTCGCGCATAAGCGGCCGCTCAAAAGCGAGTTGCAACAAACGCACGGCATTGTGTGCGGTTGCCACATTATCCGGCGAGAGTCCGGCGGGGTCTGCAACACGCATGCGTTCCAAATGCAGCGCGTCAATCTTAAGACGCATCTTTGCCACAAACGACGTGGATGATGACGTGACGGCGTCAACCAGCGCGAGTGTTGCGCTGTTTGAAGACCCAACTAAACTGGCAAATAATAAATCGCGTAACGTCACCACGTCGCCTTCTTCTACAAAATGCGGCCCGCCAATGCCGCGCGTTTTTTTTACGGTTGTGGTTGCCTGCCAGTTTGGCTCCTGATCAACAATGGTAAGCGCGGTCAATAATTTAGTAATAGATGCAAGCGGCTGTGGTGTGTCCGCGTCATGCGCAAAAAGGACGGCTCCACTGCCCGCGTCAATCACGAGCGCGCTTTTTGCGGTGATACCGGGAGCCACCGGCGCTCCAGAGCCTGCGGAGGCGAAGCTCGCCGGGGACCCATCACGCGCGCGGGGCGGCGCAGGCGGCTTTGGCGACTGCGGCGGCACCAGCATCGCACGAGGAGCGGTTATCACCGTTCTTCCCGTAAGCGGAAATCCGTAGAGCGCCGCAGATGCAAGCGGTTCCGCGCTCACCGGAGCGCCGTGCAAAATTTCCGCACCCATAAGAACACCAGCGCCCGCGACGCCGATGACGGTCAAAAAAGCGAATAACCAACCGGTTTTTGGCATAAATATCACGCGTGTGCTTCCGTACTTTGTAATACCGCTTCAATATCGGGATGCTGATGGAGCTCTCCGTACTGTGGCAGTTCGACAACGGATGTTACACCCAAATGACGCAAAAATTCAAAACTTGGCTCGTACACTTCCGTGTGCATGACCGGATCCTGATGTTCTTCAATCAGACCGCGCATGAGCAAATTGCGAACAATTAACGAACAATTAACGCCGCGGACTAATTCCAATTCCGCCTTGGTCACCGGCCCGCGATACGCGATAATGGTCAGTGTTTCCAGTTGCGGACGCGTTAATTCACCGCGCACCTGTTCTTTCAAAAACGCGCCAATCATGGGCCCCGCTTCCGCCTTGGTCGCAAGCGCCACATCAGCGCCGCGACGAAGAAGCGAGAGTCCGCCTTCCGCTTCATATTTTTTTTCAAGTTCGGCAAGCGCGCCGCGCACCGCATCCTCATCGCTTTTCATCAATTTCGCGAGCTGTCGCGCCGAAAACGGCTGGCTCGCCACAAACAGCATGCTCTCAATTTTTTCGGCAAGTGATAATGACATATTAGACCGCGGCAATATGAATTTCATGAAACAAGGATCGTTGATGAAGCGTTACTTTGCGTTGTTTGGCAAGTTCCAACAGCGCTAAAAAATGCACCACTCGTTCAGCGATATCCGCATTTTTGCTCAAGAGCGCGCCAAACGCGATACGCTTGCTCCGCTCCAGAACGGCATAAATGCGCGCGAACGATTCTTCAATAGAGAGGGTTTGTGTATTTGAAACACGCTCCACAATCTCGCGCCGTTTCGTATGCACGCCGATTAATC
>Ga0209541_10017210_pt1 | contig 10605 bp, 10 predicted proteins | sample RifCSPlowO2_01_FD_184027 | JGI IMG/M metagenome (GOLD analysis project Ga0209541, IMG submission 184027) | Groundwater microbial communities from Rifle, Colorado - Rifle CSP2_plank lowO2_0.1 (SPAdes) (version 2) | ecosystem: Environmental > Aquatic > Deep subsurface > Groundwater | place... | reverse complement strand
AGGCTCGTGATCAAAATCAAAAAGAGGAATGTGTTGATACTTCCCAGTGTGCTTTTCAACTTCTTTCATATTAATCCTTCCTTGTTTTGAAAAAAGAACCGAGAGTTTCAGGAGCTCTATTCGTTCTTGAAGAATATCGTTTGCTTCTTGTGCTGCTGATAAAATAAGTAAATACTGTTCGGCTTTTTTCCTGTCTTTCACTATCTCTTGTAGTCTTTGTAAAACAACTGTTGTCAAAGGTTCAGCAATATTAAAGACAGTCCACATACGAATGTAAAATTGCTCGACTTTTGGAAGGATAAAATGTTGGTAAACGGAAAGTAATTCTTCATAGGAAAAATTAGAGAGATTCGAAGACAGTGTTTGTTGAACTTCATTTAATATTTCCTCAAGTTTTTTTTGAGCATCGCGGTGAAAATTTATCAAGAATTTTTTATTTTGAAGAAGTTTGTATAAACCAGCTACATACTGTTTATGTTCTTTTTCATCAACATAATACTCCGTCTTTTTGTCATCTTTAAAAACTAATGTACTAAAAATCGAAACACCATAAACTTTCTGCATAGCCTGACCAGCAAAATTCCAAGCTTGTGCAACTTGTACTGCTAATCGCCTCGTGATAAGTTTTTCCCAAGTCATTTTTTCTCGCAAAACTCCACAATCACTTTCACCAATTCCTTAAAATACTTTTCATTAGTAAACTTATGATCAGCTCCATTAATAATCGCCAATTTCTTTGGTTTATTTGCCATCTGGAAGAGTTCATGAGGATCCTTTCCAACAGGAATAGCTTCATCTTTTTCTCCATGAACAATTAACAATGGTTTCTTATATTTTTTAATCGCCGCAGGAATGTTTAACGTAAAGAATTCATCATAAAATGTTTTCCTCAACTTTTTACCATCAGCCCACCACTTCTTCCCCACCGGATCTTTATTTTTATAGACAACATAACCATTCATCCAAAAGTCACGTACTTGTTTATCCGTAAAATCGTACCGTACCGCTTCATTCAATTTTGAGACTGCGCCTAACAACACGAGCTTACTAATTCTTTCATCTGTGTGAGCATACAATGCCGCATCGATAGCCCCAGTTGAATGACCAATGATAACTAAACGCTTAAAGTGATAAGTTCGTTCCAAAAAATCAATCGCCGATTTAATCTCTTTAACTTCCTGACTAATTAATTTATCTCCAAATTTTCCTTCAGAAGTGTCAGAACCAGAAAAATTAAAGTGTAGTGTAAGATATCCTTTGATAGCTAATGTCAGTGCAAGACGTGAGGGAACAGAACCTTCACAATGTCCCGGAAAACCATGAAGGACAATAACTGCCGTAGTATATTTCCGAGGTTCGTGAATAAAACCACGTAATGTTTGTCTTTTATTGTTTTGAAATGAAATAGGTTTAACAAAAATCATTTTTATTCTTTCAACAAAATTTCTACTACGGCCGCATAGGCGGGACGAGCAATAAGAACTCCAAACGAAAGGCCCGCTATCGTCGTTAACGCAAAGCCTTTTAACAACCCTGCCCCTGCCCATAACAACGGCAGCATTCCTGAAAGGACAGTGAAATACGCTCCCATGACAATAAACATCGCATTCTTTATCCTTTGCTTCCAATTATATGTTACCTCCCCACGTAAGGTCTCATCTGTGATAATGATAAAGTGATCTACTCCTGTTCCTACGGCAATAATAATTCCCGCAATTCCGGCTAAATCTAAATTCCACCCCACCAAGGCAGCAAAGCCTAAAATCATCGTCAGTTCAGAAAGTATGGCTAACACCATTGGAAGTATAACTTTAAAATTTCTATAGCGCACAACGACCACGATAATGACCGCTAAAATTGCTAACAAACCTACCAATAAAATATTATCCAAGAACTCTTGTCCTAAGGAAGGAGAAATGGTATCTGCTTTTACCGTCTCTAACTTAACTGGAAGGCTCCCTGTAATAAGGATCGTTTGTAAACGCCTCATTTCATCTAAAGTATTAGAGATCCCTTCTGCCTGCGTTCTTCCTGAACCAGAGCCTGTAATTTGAATTTGTGTTGTCGCCCTGCCTTTCAACTCTGCCCCAATCCGCAAACGATCCACTTCCTTATCATCCAAATACAGAACTAGGTCATCGCTAAGATAAGACTTGCCCTGTTCTGTGACAATTTTTAATGGAGCAGTAATTTTTGCCTGCCTTTCCGCTGCTTCCGGGCTGAGAGTTATGGCAAAAAAGAACTGGCAGAAATAACCATCCCCTGTTTGTTGACAACCAACTGTAGGGTCGATCCCGGAACAATCCGGAGTTCTACAAACATGGGTGATGTCTTTCTTTCCCCCGATAAACACCGTTTGGTTGCCAATTTCAGTTTCAAACTTACCTTGCCTCGCTAAGAGTTTTTGAACTTCTTCTTCTGTAAACCCAGCTATTTCTACAATGATAAAATCATCGCCAGAAAGGTCTGAAGCACCACGCACTATGACGTCGCTAAGACCAAAGACATTTAAGCGCTCTTTTAAGTTGGAAACCGTGATATCTAAATCGTCTTGAGAAATTTTTTCCGCTGGTTTAAGAACAACTCGTGTTCCTCCTTCTAAATCCAGTCCTTTGCGTAAATTTGAGCGTGGCGTTTCTACAACACGTAAGCCAAATTCAGGCTCATTTTCCCGGCTGAGTAGAGTATATACTTGCTTGTTTGTTTCTACCCTCACACTTATATTCCCCGGTATTTTCTCAGTTAGTGAATAAAACTCCTCTACTGATTTTACGGGATCGCCATTAATCGCCACAATTCGTTCCCTTGCCAGTGGACTTATATGCGCAGAAGGATTTTCAATTCCCCCCTTATTTGCTGATGAATTTGTGGCGACAGATTTTATAGAAACACTATCGTCCTGGAAAAACTGTGGTTTAATGGTAATAACTGAAAATAACAAAAAAAGAAGTAGTAATAATACTCTCCAATTAGTAAAAATTTTCTTAAAGATCATTTTGCCTTCCCCTCAAGATACATCCGCAATATCCCTACATTCTGAATGTAGGTCATAACTATATCCACAAGCAGGCCAATAAACAAAATTATCATAATTTGCCTCACCACCTCATTAGGCACCATGATCATCGCAATTAAGATCGCTGCTAAACTTGTTCCGGTCATCGTCAGACCAGTCTTAATAGAACTGTAAATGCGCTGCATCATCGGAACATCAGTCCGCCGTAACATTCTGGTACTAAGAAGGATGTCCGTATCAACAGAATAACCAATGAGCATCAAAAAAGCCGCAATTCCGGCCGTGCTTAATTTAATTCCTGTAAGATTAAAGATTGCCAACGTTACCACAATGTCTGAAAACGCCGCCATAATCACCGCCATAGTTGGGGCAATTGTCCTGAAATATAATAAAACAACAATCCCCATTAAAAGAAAAGCGATCAGAAGAGCGGTTATGGTTTGCTGAAAGAAACTCTCACTTAACGAAGAGCCCGTCACCTCAACGCTAAATTTTTCTTTGTCCAGTTTTGTTAATTGCTTTAAGACCGTCAATAAAGCATTAATTTCTTCTCCTTCTTGGGCATCAGCATCGAGAGCGAAACCAATTGTTCGTCCCGCTGACGTAAGAGTTCTCAGGGTGAGTTGAGCTTTCGGAAATTTTTCTTGTAGCGCCTTCTCAATATCTGCTGCATTAAAGGAAGGGTGATACTCAAAAGTAATCGTCGAACCACCTTTAAGGCTAATTCCACGATTGACAAAATCACCTGTTGCTGCATATTGAACACTGATTTGAATAAAAGCAAAGAGGAGCAAAGAAAAAGGGATTATTAACAGTTTCTTATAATGCTGCTCATAGATTTCTCGCAGTTTCATAGACAAACAAAATTGGAGGTCGCTATATAAAGATTATGCTGAAACAGACTCTATAGAAAAAGTTGCCGTAATCGTCAACATGAGCATGGCCACACCTTTCCGTGAGATCATGCTGACGATTGACGAGCTGGGGGATGCCCTATCTAGGGTGGCGAGTAGGCAACTTTTTCAAGATTTTCTATTAAGCCACTGAAACAAGAGGTATTCAGAAAAGAGTAACTCAAGGAAATTTCTTATTTATAACTGCATTCAAGAATCCCAGATACATCGGATTTGGCTGTAACGGCCTGGAGCGGAATTCAGGATGTGCCTGCGTGGCCATAAAATAAGGATGCAAATTCCGTGGCAGTTCAAAAATCTGCATGATTTCCCTTCCTGGTGCTTTTCCTGAAAATATAATTCCTTTCTCCTCAAACATTTTAATGTACTGAGGATTGCACTCCCAGCGGTGTCGAAAACGTTCCCGTGCCAGACGAGATCCATAGAGTGAATATGCAAATGTTCCTTCCCTTATTTCAATATCCTGTCCACCTAAACGCATATTACCACCTAAAGAATGGATGCTTTTTTGTTCTGGGAGAATATCAATAACCGGATGAGGCGTTTTTGCTTCAATCTCGGTGCTATTTGCTTCTCGCAAACCACAAACATTTCGTGCATACTCGATGAGTGCCATTTGAAAACCGTAGCACAGGCCAAGATAAGGAAGTTTATTCACCCGTGCATATTTTACACAAGCAATTTTTCCTTCCGCACCCCGTGAACCAAACGCTCCAGGAACAATAATACCATCGACCAGGCGTAATTCACTCTCTACCATCTTTTCATTAAGTTCAGTGGTGTCGATCCATTTTATTTGAACTTTAACGCCAAGATTTGTTCCGGCATGTTCCAAGGCTTTCAAAATAGAAGCATAAGAATCTCTCAGCTGAGTATATTTTCCCGTCATCGCCACGACGACTTCTTTTTGCATTTTTTTCATTTTTTCTACAAATGATTCCCATTTTCCTCGTGATTCTAGATCCTCTTTCACTCTCATGTGTAATCCTAACAAATTGATAGTCTGTTCATCCAACCGCGCTTCCTGTAAGAGTTGAGGAATAAAGTACACACTCTCACAATCATGCACGCTTACTACCCTTTCGAATGGAACATTTGAAGAAACACTTATTTTCTCCCTCACTTTCCGCGTCACTTCATGATCACAACGACAGGCAATGATGTCTGGTTGCACGCCAATGGCCATTAACGTTCGTAAGCCTAACTGAGCTGCCTTGCTTTTCTGCTCTCCTAAAAATCCCGGTTCTAGGACATAGGTTAAGGCCACATTACAAACATTCTCTCTCCCTTCTTCATACTGCAATTCCCGCATCGCTTCAATGAAATAATTATTCTCAATATCCCCTACTGTACCACCTACTTCAACAAAAACAACATCCGCACCAGAAGATACGGCCAAATGACGGACAAAACGTTTTATTTCCCCCGTAACATGAGGAATAAACTGGACGTCCCTCCCTAAATAAGTCCCTTTTCTTTCTCTGTCGAGAATCGTTGTGAATAACTTTCCTCCCGTAAGGTAATTATTTTGAGTAATATCTTTCTCGAGAAATCTCTCATAGGTGCCTAAATCCATATCCCCTTCCGTGCCATCATCGAGAACAAAAACCTCTCCATGCCGAAATGGATTTAATGTCCCGGCATCTGCGTTAAGATATCCATCAAATTTCATTAAAGTAGTGTTAAGACCTTTCAACTGCAAAAGTTTCGCTAACGAACCGGCAAAAATCCCTTTGCCTAATCCCGACATCACTGTTCCATAGACAATAATATACTTCGTTCGTCCTTTTTGATAGCCCTCTGGCAGAGGATTATAGAACTCATGCTCTTCTGTTTTATGTGCAACTTCATCAAGAATCTCGTTTACCATAGTTCTCCCCCGAGTTTATTTTTCCTAGATTGCCAGTTATTTAAGTAGTTTGCGTGCAACTAAGTGGGGATGAAAGTTAAGGAGAAGCTGATTTCCACAAAACATTAAAAAAAGATTTATAAGAGTCAGCAATGGATTTGCTTTTTATAACAAAAGCCATAGGTTCTGAACTCCATTGAATAACAGCTACACTATTACTCCAGATGTATGTTGTAGAGGGTGTTATGTACTCTTTAGGAAGATAATGAATTTCAGCTTTCGATAATTCTCTTTCACGTTGTTGAACTCTAAGGTGTTCGTTGTATATGATTTTTAAGGAAATGTTAGCTTTGGCACGCCGATTATGAAAATGGATAAAATAAGCCCCAAACAACTCTTTAAATTGGCCAGTGGCACCAAAAACGAGGAATGGACTTTTTGTTTTTAAAATATCTTCTAGTATTGACTTTAAGCCTTTTTTCCCTTTGTAGATTGTTCCTTCCTGCTCTTCAGTAATTAATTTTCTTTTTTTTTGCAATTCCGGAAGGAGACGCTTAAGTTCATTTTCTTTGGTTTCTAGTTCACGTCTTTTCATTTCGATATATTCGACCAAACATTCTGGATCTTGAGCCTGAAAATATTTGCGATTCGCCTGCATAACATACGAAACTAGTCCTTTGCTGATGAGCAAGTCAAGTAAGTTGTAAACTGCAGCGCGATGCATGCCGACATTTTTAATAAGAGGTCCTGCCGAGGTGCTGCCAAGTTCTAACAATGTAAGATACACTTTTGTTTCGTTCTTGGTTAAACCAATTTCTTGGAAAATAGCGGTGTCCACAGAAAACAGAAAATGGTTCTCTAATTTAAATCTGTCGTAATCTTATATTATTACAATAATTAATATACTTGTTATTTCTCTAACTACTAAGTGGTAAAATGAAAGAACATGCAGCTTTACAAATTGATAAATTAAACATTAGGTATGGGCAATTAGAAGTTGTCAGGAGCATTAATTTAAACCTCAAAAAAGAAGAGGTTGTGTGCCTTCTTGGACCTAATGGTTGTGGTAAATCGTCGCTGCTTCAGGCAATTATTGGGCTTACCCCTTATCAAGGGTTCATTTTTACTTCAACGGCAAAGATAGATTTTGTGAGCCAAAATCCGTCCATTATGCTCTTGCCGTGGCTTACAAATAAACAAAATATAGTGTTTCCTTCATCTATAAAAGAGATAGACGAACGATTATTGGAGGAATTATTAGAATTTACAAAGTTAAAAGAATTTAGAAATAACTACCCTTACGAGTTATCTGGGGGAATGGCTCAACTTGTCCTTTTAACAAGGGCGCTTCTTCACCATAGTTCGCTCATTTTACTAGATGAGCCATTTAAATCATTAGATTTTTCCATCGCAAAAAACCTCTATAAGAAAGTCCGTGACTTATTTGAGAAATATACTCCAACTGTTCTTTTTGTTTCTCATAATATTGATGAAGCACTTTTTCTCGCCGATAGGATTATCGTTCTTTCTGAAAAACCAACACAAATCAAGAAAGAGATTTTGGTACCTTTTGGTAACGAGAGAGAACTGGGAATTCTAAATTCTGTTCATTTTAGTGAACTGCGAAAGGAGGTTCTCAATGAATGTTTACATTAAACGTTTTTTGGAAAATTATTTCGTGTTTTTGGGATTTTTAGTGCTTTGGGAACTCCTGTACTTATTCCAGGTAGTGCATAGTTTAATTCTGCCTTCGCCTCACGCAGTTTTTGTTAAATTCTTGCTTTTTTTTGCTGAGGAAGAATTTTTTTATAATTTCTTAGCCACCACTCTCCGCGTACTCGTGTCTTTTATCCTTGCTACACTTTTAGGAGTAAGCTTTGGTTTAATCTTCGGTTTTTATACGACTTTGGATAGATTTACAGAGAAAAGCATTGATTTTTTTCGATCAATTCCAGGGATAGTATTATTTCCGTTATTTATCCTTTTTTTAGGCGTTTCTGACTTTTCTAGAATTGCCGTCGCGATAACCGCAAGTGGCGTGATTATTCTGATTAATACAAAGTATGGTTTGATAAACTCGAGTAAGATGCGAAAACACTTTTATCATTTGTACAAATTAAAGAAATCGACCCTGCTTTTCAAAGTGCTGCTGCCAGAAGCATGCCCTTATATTTTCACTGGATTGAGAATTGCTATCTCCGTTACACTCATCGTAGTGATTGTAACAGAAATGCTCCTCGGTACGAATTATGGCCTTGGCCAGATGTTAGTAAACAGCCAACTTCAATTTGAAACAGATACAATGTACGCAGTGATCATACTCTTAGGAATCACTGGTTCGGGAATAACTTTTCTATTCAACAGTATCGAGAAAAAAATATTCCATTGGAGGGAAGAAAAATGAAAGAAAATATGTTGAGATGGTTAGGCGTGGTGTGCCTTGTTATTTTATTAACGAGTTGCACAACACAAGTTTCAAGGGTGGAAAAAAAAATTGAAAGTTTGGAGAGCCTGGAGAAAGTAGAAATAGGGTATAAGAAGCATTTAGCCTATTTGCCGCTTTTTATTGGCTTAGAAAAAGGTTTTTTTACGGAAGAAAAGTTAGAAGTGCAAATAGTCCCGTTTGATTCCACTAATCAGATGGTAACAGCAGTGGCGACAGGAAAAATAGATGCGGCTATAGGAGGAGCAAACTTAGAAGCAATACTAAGTCTTGAAGAAAAATCGCCAGGCTCACTTAAAGTATTTACCACTCAGAGAGTTACACGCGATTCACGGATTAGTTGTGTTCTAGTTAAGAGTGACTCTACTATGGACAATATTAAAGATCTTAAAGGAAAAAATATTGCAACTCTTCCAGGAACATTTGCCCCATTATGGATTAAAGCAACTCTGAAAACGATAGGAATAGGCATGGATGAAGTTCAAGTCCAAGGCATAGATCCAAAGTTGCAATTATCTTCGCTGGAAACAGGGAAAGTTGACGCTCTCTTTGCCGTTGAACCCATATGTAGTTTTGGCGTCAACAAAAAAATGGCAAAGATAATCTATGAAGAACCCGTTAAAAATCTCTTAACGACATTTGCTGGAAGTGCACTCTCTTCAGAGCTTTTTCAAAAAGACCCTAAAACGGCTCGCAAGATTATCAAAGCGACTGATAAATCAATTGAATACATGAGAGAGAATCCTAGTGAAACGATTGAGATTTTGGCAAAGCATACAGGGTATGAACGATCTCTGCTTAAAGGTATAAAGATCCCCTCATATGCAACATCTTCGGAAATTACGAGGGAAGAGTTAGAAGAAGTTGCTGAAACTTTGTATGCCGAAGGTATAATTAAAGAAAAAAATGTGGCAGGATTGATTTACTCCTAAATGGGCTTTATTTTTTTGTTTTAGTTTTTATTCACTTTGGAGCACTGAGCAAAGAATAATGAAACGAAGGGATGTAAAGTAAGTTTTTGCATCTGTTTCTGGGTAACCGACTTGAAATCGGAATGATCTTTACTCAGTTTTAATTTCCCTGAGATTATTTTAGAAACAAAAAAATGGAAAAGGAGATCTTTTTTGCATCATGATACTCAGCTTTTTTAATCTCGAGACCAGGCTCAATGTCGTATGAAGTTTCTTCTCTTGTTTCTCGTATAACCGCTTGTGTGGGAGTTTCGCCGGGTTCCTGTTTCCCCCCAGTAAAATCCCATAACTTAAGAAAACTCTTACTATGTTCAGCCCTTTTCAATTAGAAGGTACTTCCCATCTTTTCTTTTAATGATTGCTTTGGAAACAGGCTTGTCCAGAATGATGCTGAGCATCATTCTGATGTAAAACCGGACAGCTTTACTTAATTTCTCCATATTATGAATCAATATATGGACCGCCATTTCTCTCTTTTTCATAAAGTGTAATCTGCTTCGCAAAATAGGTATCCTTCGTTTCTTTAAGCTGTGAATACAGCTTTCAACATTTGGTCTCAGATTATATTGCCCATCTCCCTTCGTGCATCTTCTTCTATTCTTACCTTTAGGTTTACTCCGCGAGCTTTTTCTCACGGGAGTAAACAAGATGTTTTGTTTACTTTGTACTATTTCATGTAATGGCTCACTATCATAACCTTTATCACCGAGTATCTTCACCTCTCGTAGAGATGTTCTTTTAAAGATACTTTCTGCTGCTTTGACGTCATGTCGTGGCTTCATCTGCAAGACATGATCGTAAATCAAATGGTTTTCTACGTCAATAAAAAGACTTAACTTGTTGAATTTCGCTTCTATCTTTGCTCGCTTTTCATAATGTTTGCTTCGTTGATATGCATCTACTCCTGTTGCATCAACTGCCATGAGTTTTGGCTTCTTATTTTGCAAAAGAGTTCTGTTGAGTTTACGAATGAACTCAACGGTGTACTTTGTACACCAATCATGAAGCACGCTTTTGCTGGGAATTTGCTTAAAATCAAGCCAAGAAAGTCACTTTGACTCAAACAGTTCTGCGATAAAATCACGCAGAACTTTCTTGGATCGTCTGAACAAGACGACCAATGAAAGCTTTTGAAACTCTGAGTAAATCCTTGGTCCAAAATGGTTATCATATAAAGGTAGATCCATTCCATGATAAAGTTTAAGAATTTCAGAAAGAAATTCATGTTTTAGTGTATACTGAATTGTTGTTTGTGTCATAACCAATGACATTCAGTATACACTTTTATTCCTTTCTGGACAAGCCTCCCCCCCCAGATACTGTCATCTTTTCGTCATCTTCATTTTTGAACGGTATTTGATTAAATCCAGCAGCTTATTTCTTCCTAGCGGAAGCCTGATTTCCGCAGCTTC
>Ga0209541_10017209_pt1 | contig 10605 bp, 13 predicted proteins | sample RifCSPlowO2_01_FD_184027 | JGI IMG/M metagenome (GOLD analysis project Ga0209541, IMG submission 184027) | Groundwater microbial communities from Rifle, Colorado - Rifle CSP2_plank lowO2_0.1 (SPAdes) (version 2) | ecosystem: Environmental > Aquatic > Deep subsurface > Groundwater | place... | reverse complement strand
CTGTTCGGTTTACGCCAAATATGGCTTGGACAAATTGAAGTTCTATATCTATCGCAATATCACGACCGCGCGGAGTTTGACGGCCATGGCCCGGAGACCCAAAACCAAACATGTCGCCAAAGATATCGCCCAGATCGACTCCTTCAAACCCCTGCGCAAAATTTGAAAAATCCCACTCAAAACCGGCATTTCCGGAACCCGTGTTTCCAAAACCGCCAGACCCAAATCGGTCGTATTGAGCGCGTTTTTGTTCATTACTTAACACTTGATAGGCCTCATTCACCTCTTTAAACTTTTCTTCATTGCCAGCTGATTTATCAGGATGAAACTGATGCGCAAGCCGCCGGTATGCTTTTTTAATTTCGTCCTCGGAGGCATTGCGAGGAATGCCGAGAACTTGATAATAGTCTTTCATGTATTTTACTTTTATGCCCAGTATAACCTATGCATTTGGTTTGTCATCAGGGCTTTCTTTATATTCCGCGTCTTTTATATCTGGACCGGCGGCCTGCTGATTATCGGTCACACTCTCGCCAATCTTACTCATGGAAGAGGAAAGCTGTTCGGACGCATTGCGGATTTGTCCAAGATCGTTTGCGTCTTTTACCTTCTTTGCTTCGTTGATTTTTGCCTCAACGTCTTCGCGCACCGATGCCGATACTTTATCTCCCGCGTCCTTCAAAGATTTTTCCGCGGTATAGACAAGACTATCAAGGGCATTTTTTACTTCAATGAGCTCTTTTTTCTCGCGATCCTCTTGGGCGTGCGCGGCGGCATCTTGCTTCATGTGTTCAATTTCTTCTTTGGAAAGCCCGGTAGAAGCCTCAATGCGAATAGATTGTTCTTTATTGCTCGCCTTATCTTTTGCTTTTACGTTGAGAATGCCATTCGCGTCAATATCTAAGCTAACCTCTACCTGCGGCATGCCGCGCGGCGCGGGCGGAATACCATCCAACATGAAGCGTCCCAGGGATTTATTATCACGCGCGAATTCACGTTCGCCTTGTAACACATGCACTTCAACAGATGTTTGATTATCTGCGGCTGTGGAAAAGATTTGGCTGTGGGAAGTTGGAATGGTGGTGTTTTTTTCTATCAGGCGCGTAAACACGCCTCCAAGCGTCTCAATGCCAAATGAAAGAGGTGTTACATCAAGAAGCAATATATCTTTCACGTCACCCTGCAAGATTCCACCTTGGATTGCGGCTCCCATAGCAACCACTTCATCAGGGTTAATGGATTTATTTGGTTCTTTGCCAAAAAGATTTTTTACCGCTTCCCCGATTGCAGGCATGCGCGTTTGTCCGCCCACAAGAATGACTTCATCAATATCTTTAATTTCAAAATGCGCGTCGCGTATCACATTTTTTGTGATTTCAATGGATTTATTGACATACTCTTCCACAAGAGATTCAAGTTTTGCCCGTGAAAGTTTTATGAGAAAGTGCTGGGGACCTTCCGCGCCGGACGTAATAAACGGAATGTTTATTTCAGTTTCAAGCGTGGTGGAAAGTTCGTGTTTTGCTTTTTCCGACGATTCTTTCAAGCGTTGAAGGGCAAGTTGATCTTTTGATATATCCACGCCAGATTCTTTTTTAAATTCGGTAACCAAATAACTTATTATTTTTTGATCAAAATCATCTCCCCCGAGATGTGTGTCTCCTCCTGTTGCCTTGACTTCAATAGTGTCGTCTCCTATCTCAAGCACGGATACATCAAACGTTCCGCCGCCAAAATCATATACCGCTATTTTTTCATTTTTCTTTTTGTCAAATCCATACGCAAGCGCGGCCGCAGTTGGTTCATTGATGATGCGCTTTACCGTAAGACCCGCAATTTCTCCGGCATTTTTTGTCGCTTGCCGTTGAGAATCGTCAAAATAGGCGGGCACGGTAATGATTGCTTCCGTTATTTTTTCACCTATTTGTTCTTCCGCATCATGTTTTAATTTTTGGAGCACCATGGCAGATATTTCTTCCGGACGGGACCACTTATCTCCTATATGAATTTCAACGCCGCCTGTGGAAGCTGTGCGGATTTCATAGGGCAATAATTGTTTATCTTTTTGTACGGAAGCGTCGCTAAACTTGCGACCAATAAGCCGTTTTGCCGAAAAGATCGTATTTGCGGGATTTGTGACCGCTTGTCGTTTGGCAAGAAGTCCCACAAGACGTTCACCCGTCTTTGATGTGGCAACCATAGAAGGAGTTGTGCGGTTCCCTTCTTTATTTTCAAGTATTTTGGGTTGGCCCGCTTGCACAATAGCTATTGCGGAGTTAGTTGTACCTAAGTCGATTCCTAAAATTTTTGGCATGATAGTATGTTTTGTTAAATTAATAATCGTTTGGTATTCTGGTAAGATTTAAGATATAGGATTTAAGAATACAAATCAAAATCTTAAATCTTACTTCGTAAATCTGATCCATGATTTTTGTATTCTCCTATTTTTACCTTTGCCGGCTTTATAACTTTTTCATAGAGAGCATATCCGTTTTCAACAACTTCCATTACCGTGTTGTCTTCTTCTTTTTTTGCCGCGGGCGTCATCCCAACAGATTCATGACGGGAAGTGTCAAACACAACGCCGATATCTTCTATAACAGTCAAACCGCAACTTTTCAAAATGGTTATAAATTGGTTCTGTATATGGCCAAATCCTTGCACATAAGGATCTTTCGCGTCTTTTCCGCGAAGAGCATAATTGAATGTTTCAAGAACAGGTATGAGTGCCTGTATTAGGTCTTCGGCGGCAAATTGAATGATATCCCGACGTTTTATTTCTTCTTGCTGTTTTATATTTACCGCGTCTGCCTTGCATCTCTGCCAACCAAGAAGATATTCAGTTTTTTCCTTACGACACTGCGCAAGCACATGTCGCAGAGCTTTTTCCGTTTCTTCATTCTCACCTTCTTCTTGATGCTCATCTGTTTCTTTATTTTCTTCTTGATTTTGTTCTGATTGGTCAGGCATGATTCAAAAAATTAATGCTTATAAAAAATGAAGGGCGCGCAATACCCGTTCGTAATCCATGCGTGAGGGTCCTATCACAAAAACAGTTCCTTTATCGTTGTCTTGAGAAACCACCACTCCCAATGAACGTCCTTCTGGTACAAGGTTTTCACGTTCAATAAAAATGGCATATGATCTTTTTTCTTTTACCAGCATAGCATGATACAAGTTGCTTACGTCTTGCACGGCGTCCACAAAGTCTCCAAATGCTTGCACGCGCTCTGTATCACCAAATTCGGGGGCCCGAAGCGCCTCTCCCATGCCAAACTGCGCGTAAATATTCTGTTCCGGATGCACATATATGCCAAACAAACGGGTTTGAGACACAATATAATGGATAAGGTCTTGAGGATCATCATATGATTGTTGATTACGTTCCACGGACGATGGGTACGAAATACAGGTGTCCACAAAAAACCGATATCCTTTTTGCGTGGGAATACGACCCGCGGAAGTGTGCGGTTGCACGAGATACCCCGCTTCTTCCAAATCTCCCATAATGGATCGGAAAGTGGCGGAACTGATATTCCTATCGCTTATTTCGCGCACACGTTCAGATGAAACAGGCGCGGCGCTCGCAATATAGTCGCGCACAATGAGCTCCAACACATCTTGTTCCCGTTCCGAAAGAAGGTTCATGATTCCAGTGTAAAAAATTAGCACTCTCTTGTCAAGAGTGCTAATTATATTTTTACCGCTTCGACCATTGGGGTGATTTGCGGGCTTTTTTGAGGCCAAATTTGCGGCGTTCTTTCATGCGCGGGTCGCGAGTAAGAAGGTTTTTAGAACGTAATTCCTTGCGAATTTCAGGGTTCAGTGCCACAAGCGCGCGGGCAATGCCATGGCTCACTGCTTGGGCCTGGGCATGAATGCCCCCGCCTGATACATGCGCACTTACTTTCTTGTCCGCGTCTTTTGTTGCCTCTAGCGCCTCTTTTACCATGCGCGTCAATGCGTCACGTTTAAAATATTCATGGTACTCTTTGTTATTTACCATAATGCCGGTTCCCTTTTCAAAAATGCGCACACGAGCTATGGCAGTTTTCCGACGCCCGATGCCTTCGGTATATGATTCAGTTGCTGTTTTTATTTTCTTTTGCGTGACCATATTATTCATTTACGCGAATGGTAAGATTTTTCATCATAAGAGCTCGCAGTTTATTTTTAGGCAACATATTGCGCACCGCGTGTTCTATGATGCGTTTGGGATCTTTTTGAAGCTGTAATTCGAATGATATTTTCTTAAGACCGCTTGGGTAACCAGAATAGCGCTTATATATTTTACTAACCGTCTTGTTCCCTGTTACGCGTATGTGCGCGACATTTACAATGGCAACCTTGTATAGGGGCACATGGTGAGGCATGAATGAAGGATCGTGTTTCCCACGCAATATATGAGCGGCCTCGGTGGCTACGCGTCCCAATATCTTATTTTTTGCGTCTATTATATGTGGTGTATTCATGTGTGCGCTATACAAATTCTATAAACGCCATACGCGTATTATCCCTGCGTCGCGATGCTGTTTTTACTATACGCGTGTAACCGCCATTTCGTTCTTTATAACCGGCGGCAATTTGATGAAGTACTACAACCGCGCTCTTCGGCAAAAAACGGGCGGCGTACCGGCGCGATGTAACCGAGTCCTTTTTTGCTACAGACAGTAACCGCTCCACAAAAGGCCGTACTGCTTTTGCCTTTGTTTCGGTGGTACAAATTTTTTTATGCAATATCATGTTGGCGGCAAGCAACTTCAAAAGCGCGCGCCGTTGATTGCGCGCCCGTTTTAATTTTGAAGTTTGTGCATTATATGGCATTGTGTAGTTTTTGTCATCCCGTGCTTGACACGGGATCCAGTACCATTAAAAAATATATATTTCTTTATGGAATTGGATTCCGGATCAAGTCCGGAATGACAATATCTTATTTTAACGTAAGCCCCATGCTTCCCAACGCGCGTTTAACTTCCAAAATTGCTTTTTCTCCGATGCCAGGTATTTTGCTTAAAGCTTCCGCGTCTCTTCGTAGAAGACCACCTACGGTTTTAATGCCATGTTCATGTAATACGTGAATAGTGCGGGATGGCAAACGTAAATCTTCTATCTTTGTTTTTGTAAAATCCGTTTCATCTTCTCCGTTAGACTCTCCATCTCTTGTCTGGGGAGCATTTTCTCCCGCCAAAACATATGTTTCCACTTCCCGCTCACGGGTCAATTCTTCTTCCGTGGCAAACCCTTCCGCCAAAGCGGAGAATTGTTCCACCGCGATTTTTGCTGATTTCTCAAATGCTTCCTCCGGTGTTATGGTTCCGTCAGTGCCTATGCTCAAACGCAAACGATTATAGTTTGTGTGCTCGCCCACCCGCATATTTTCCACTTCATAGCGCACATGATTGACAGGGCTGAAGAGCGCGTCGATCGTCATCATACCAACTTCCACTTTTTCGCGGCGCCCGACTTCGCGTGGGATATACCCTAACCCTGTTTCTACAATAAGTTCCATATTCAACTTTGCCTGTTTATCAGTTAGAGTGGCAATGTGCGCATCCTTGTTTGCCACTTCCAACACGGAAGAGGTTTCCAAGTTTTTTCCAGTTATTATCTGCTCGCCTTTCACTGAAAGCTGTAGCCGTTGTGGTTCGTTTGTGTGCATCTGGAAGCGAATTTTTTTCAGGTTCAATAGTATGGTAATAACATCTTCCTGAATACCCGAAATAGTGGAGAACTCATGCTGTACGCCTTCAATTTTTACTTGCGTTATAGCCGCGCCAGGGAGGGATGACAATAAAATACGTCGCAGTACGTTTCCAACGGTAATTCCATATCCTGGATAAAAACCGTCTATTTCAAATACACCTTCCATGAGAGAAGATGAAACAACCCTCGGCCGCGATGGCAAAACAATATTATGTCCGTGCATAATACTCAATTATTAACTTTATATTAAACGACGTTTGCTTTGTTGTGTTGGGAAAAGATGAGACAGTCGCTGTTTTTGCGTCTCTGTCAAGCGTTATCCATGTCGGAGCGGTATATTTTTGGAACAATTCCTTCATGTCCTTCATATGCTCTGATTGCCACAGCGTATCCATAAGTGAAACAGTATCCCCCACTCGCACAATATGCGATGGCACGGTGGTTTTCCGACCATTCACTCGCGCGTGACCGTGGCTCACAAGCTGGCGCGCGATGCTACGTGAAGAAACAAATCCTGCCTCGAATACAACATTGTCGAGCCGCAACGTGAGAAATTCAAGCAGTTTGTCGCTTGCGTCAGCTCCCCGCGCTTTCATGGCATTATACACATACGTACGGAATTGATTTTCGCGCAAATGATACAAGTTGCGAAGTTTTTGTTTTTCTTTGAGCTGTATGCCATATTCCGAAAGACCGCGCCGTTTTTTCGCATTGCCGTGTATACCAGGAGCATAGGGCTTGCGAACAATGGCACACTTAGGCGTAAAACAACGATCTCCCTTCAAAAAGAGTTTCTCGCCCACCCGTCGGCATATTTTACATTTAGAATCAATCATAATATGTATTACACCCGTCTCACTTTTGGCGGCTTGGGACCGTTAAATGCCACCGGGGTTATATCTTTAATCATTGTTATGGTAAGCCCTCCCGCGGCAAGAGAACGTATGGCAGACTCACGACCCGCTCCAATGCCCCGCACATAAATGCAAACTTCCTGCATACCGATTGCTTGCGCGCGTTCCGCGAGTTGTATTGCTACTTTAGATGCCGCATAGGGAGTTCCCTTCTTTGCGCCCGAAAAACCGAGAGAACCCGCGCTTCCGGAATTCAGCACCGCTCCCGTTTCATCGGTGAGAGTAATAATAGTGTTGTTATATGTTGAGTTAATGTAAGCAAAACCGCGCGCTACATGGCGTTTGACTCTTTTCTTAGAGGCGGCCCAAGCAGATTCTCCCGATCCAGCCCCCCCCTTTTTAATTATACGTTTTTTACCCATATGATTATTTCTTGTCCACCGTTCTCTTGCCACTAGTTGCAGTATGACGAACATTTCCTCTGCGTGTTCGGGAATTCGTGCGAGTTCGTTGTCCACGAACTGGTAACCCTTTTATGTGACGCGCGCCTCGGTATGTGCCGGTGTCTTTTAATCGCTTTATATTGCCAGCAACTTCTCGACGCAAATCACCTTCCACTTTATACGTTTTTTCTATGATATCCCGAATACGAACTAATTCATCATTAGAAAGATCTCTGATGTGTTTCGTTCCATCAATTTTTGTTGATTGTACGATGTTCCGGGCGCGCGCATTGCCTATGCCATATATGTACGTCAAAGCAACATAAACCTTTTTATCATCTGGAATTGTTACGCCTGTGATACGAGCCATATAACGTGTTATCCTTGTCTTTGTTTATGTTTCTTTGTGGTGCATATAACATAGAGCCGACCTCTTCGGCGGACATGCTTGCATTGTTTACAAATCTTTTTTACTGATGCGCGTACTTTCACCCTGTTTTAGAATAAGGCTTAGACGAAAAAATTTGCGTCTTCGCTTTATATTATCACGATTAATAATTCATTTCAGAGTCGCCTTGTGATCCGTCCTTTTGTCGGGTCATACGAACTTATCTCCAACGATACACGATCTCCCAGAAGAACTCGAATATAGTGAAGTCGCATTTTTCCTCCCAAATGCGCAAAGACCTTCGAGTCGTCACTAAGGCGCACTCGAAACGTGGCATTGGGAAGTGTTTCAATAACAGTGCCTTCTTTTGTTACAATATCAGACTTTTTAGACATATTTCCGGTCTGATTTCTGAATGGCGCGCGCGTTTGCACATAAAAGCGACATGGCTTCCATGATAATAAATAAAAACAAGCAAGTCAACCCCGTTAGAGATAGAACACGAACTCCTAAAAATAATAGCATAAAAACATATAAAAACAAGATATATTTGGGTTTATAAGAAGATTTATTGAGAACAGTGCTTGTGATCTCTAACGGGGTCAACCCCTTCATATATTGGTCGTTATTCGTATACGAGCGGGGTCACGGGGCACTATGCGTATCCAAGAAGGAACAAAATGCGCCTCCGCGCGTTCAATGGCCGGATATTGTTGAAAAACATTGGTAAACGCGCCTGGGTTTTGAGACCCGACCAGCTCCGTTGTAAGCTTATCTGTTTCCAAATTCCAAATAAAACGCGCTGTCCCATTTATTTGAAGAACAAGCGCGCCTGTTTCCACATTGCGCCGTTCTATTGCAAAAGTGAGTTCGTCCATGTTGTCTACCATAACAAGAGAAGAGTCAAGCCCCGCTTCCCTACTAAGAAATTCCTCGAGTTCACTTTTTTTAAACACAAGCGCCCGTCCGCGCAATGTTATGGTTCCGGAAAATTCTTTGGCAACCTCATCCGCGTCGCGGGAGAATTCTCTCTTGTCTGATGTGATCTCAATTGCGTCATCAAGCAAAAGAAATCCTTCCGGAACTGATTTTTTCAGCGCTTCTGTCAAGCGTGATCGCACTTCGGATTCCAATGATTCGCGCGCTTTGTCGAGATCCTCTTTTGTAACCACTGTTGCGGTACCAATAAAACCTCCTTCCATGGGCGTTTTGGAACGCGCATAAAATCCGGTATATCGGGACGAGCCCCTAAAGCCGGGGATGGTAAAATCAGTAAGGTCGCGGTTATACGCCAGACCAGGTTCATCGGCATACACGACAACATCTATGGATCGTGGCGATATAACCCCGTTTTCCACAATGGCGGCCGGTACAACCACACTTTCTCGTATATGGTATATTTTTCCATCGGGCGCTTCAAACCGCGTGTTGGCAACAAGAGGTTGGGAAGAAGTATTAAAAGCGTTATAAACACTGATGATTCCTTTTGCTTTTGCCTTTACGTCAGCAATGCCTGATGCTTGGAATGGGGCAGTATGGGAGTCTGATATTTCTATGCGCTCGCCTGCCAAGACTTCTTTGTGTGTTGGTTCTACCGCAACAGATATCTTTTGATCAAAATCATGACTTTGAGTTTTTAACGTAATAATCACTTCTAATCGGCTCATTGCGTAAGAAACGCCAAATCCACCGACTGCAAGCGCGAGAAATAATCCTCCCCCCAGCATAAAAGTTCGTTTCTTTGTAAAAGAAGCAAAGGCGCGCGTGGAAGATGGTGGTTCAGATGCGGAACGGTTGACGCGCAGTAAAGACTCTTTGCGAAACCATGTGTCCACGGCGTGTGTGTTTCCAAGTTCTTTTTGTGGTAATGAACGACTGGAACCGGGAGCCAAAGACGCGTGGCTTGTATTCCGTACGGATATGTCATACGCGGCTTTTTGTTTTTTTGAGGGAATCGAATGGCTTCCCGTAAGTTGAACATTCTGATTCCGCGGAGGTAAAATATCAGCAACAACGAACCGCCCCGATTCAAGGTCGGTGCGAAGGGGAATGTTCTGCGGGTTTTGTTCTGACTTTTCGGACATGAGGACATTATACTACGGTTCTTGCTCCGAGCAAAGTTAACGAAGCAAGCGCAAAATCAGATGGACTCTGAAACATGTGTTTTCCAAACTGATGATCAAGGGTGTCTGGCGCTAAAAGCTCCGGCATTGGATTTTTTCCGTAAAACAGAGGGCGAAACGCGTCTTCTAAAAAAATATCCTTATGGAATGGCAGAACACCGCCTCCAGTAAAAAATACATGTGTGGGTATTTCATGGTGTTGCGCGTACGCGGTGAGAATGGTAAACAGTTTTTTGCGCCAGGTATCTTGAAATTCAGCAATCAGTGGCCCGAGTTGTTTTGCTTTGCCACTTTCCAAAGTTTGTTCGGCGTACCGGCTTGCTATAAAAGAAGCATCTACGAGAGATATCCCCAGAAGCGCGGCCATTTCCCGGATAAACACCATGTGGCCGAGGGGTAGAGATGTTACTTGTTCTAGAGCGCCGTCTATCGTAAGTCCTATCTCCGTTACTTCTGCTCCCATATCAATAATAAGAAAACCTTGCTCATTGCCATAAATGGCGCGCAATGCTTGGAAATTCGCGAGGGCAACGGAGGCAACGCGAAAAGCCGCTCGTTCGTAATGTTGCGCGAACAATTTTTTAAAATCATCAAAAACATTGCTTTTGGTCGCCTCAAAACGGAAAGAAGCTTCCAGTAATTTTCCCGCCATACCAACCGGATTGCTAACTCGATAGCCGTTTACATATGTTTTCAGGGGCATGGCGGTAAAGGTTACCACCGTACGGTCGGCAATGCGTTTTTCTGCTTCTTCTTCAAACGTGCGCATGGCTTCGGCCGCGAGCGCTTGGGACTCTTCATTTGTTATGGGAAGGCGCGGATCTTGCCGCGGATGAGATACTCGAATTGTTTTCGATACGTAAAAAGGCGATGAAAACCCCACCATAATCTCATGAGGGTGAAATGAGGAAGAAAGTTTTTTTATAACTTCCCGTATACCTTCTCGCGTTTTCTGTTTTAACTGACGCGCATCCATGTATGCGGCGGGAGCAAAAGGAATGCGTATAATTTCTGACACGTCCGGTTTTGTAAGAACGTCTTTTTGCAAGAAAGAAAACAAAGCCGCGCGCACACCAGACGTGCCGCAATCAAAC
>Ga0209541_10017208_pt1 | contig 10606 bp, 11 predicted proteins | sample RifCSPlowO2_01_FD_184027 | JGI IMG/M metagenome (GOLD analysis project Ga0209541, IMG submission 184027) | Groundwater microbial communities from Rifle, Colorado - Rifle CSP2_plank lowO2_0.1 (SPAdes) (version 2) | ecosystem: Environmental > Aquatic > Deep subsurface > Groundwater | place... | reverse complement strand
CCCGGCGCCAAAGTTTCTGCCAAGGTCGTGGATCCGGAAAATGAGGCGGGGTTTGTGGAGCTCTCTTTAGCCGAGGCCGATCGAGAGAAGTCATGGGAAGCTATTAAGGATCTTAAAGAAAAAGGCGAGATCATTGCCGTGAAGATTATAGGCGCCAATTCCGGCGGCCTCATAACCGAACTCTCCACGCTCAAGGCCTTTATTCCGGTCTCGCAACTCGCCCAGGATCATTACCCGCGGGTTGATGACGGCGACAAGGGTAAAATTTTGGATGAGCTCCGAAAACTCGTTGGCCAAGAGCTCAACGTTAAAATCATTGATTTCAAGCCGCGCGTGGGCAAACTCATACTTTCCGAGCGCGAGACCATTCAGGAAAACACCAAAGAACTCTTGAACCAATATAAAGTCGGCGACCTGGTTGACGGCATCATCTCGGGCGTGGCTGACTTTGGCGCTTTTATGAAATTCGCCAATACCCCGCAAATCGAAGGTTTGATTCATATCTCCGAGCTTGATCATCGTTTAATTGAAAATCCCAAAGAAATCGCAAAAATTGGGGACGCGGTCAAAGCTAAAATTTTGGAAATCAAAGACGGTCGGGTGTCACTTTCGCTTAAAGCTTTGAAGCCCGATCCCTGGGCTGGCGTCGAAGAAAAGTATCGGGCCGGCGAGGAAATTTCGGGGACAGTCACCCGCTTTAATCCCTTCGGCGCCTTTATCGCGCTCGATCCAGATATCCAGGGGCTGATCCATGTTTCTGAATTCGGCAGCGTGGACGAAATGAAAAAACAACTGGAACTCGGTAAGTCGTATCTATTTAAAATTGAATTAGTCAAAGCGGCCGAGAAAAGGATTATACTTAAATTAAAGAAATCCTAAATTCGAAATACTAAATTCTAAACAAATCATAAATTCCAATGGCTCAAATCACAAACACGTTTGGAATTTGGATTTTTAAAATTGGAATTTGTTTAGGATTTAGAGATTAGAATTTGGAATTTGAAATTATGCTTACCTCTAGGAAGAAAAAAGGCATAATAAAGGAACACGGCATTCATGAAACCGACACTGGTTCGGCTTCAGTGCAGGTGGCGCTTTTGACTAAAAAGATCGAAGAGCTAACCAGCCATCTTAAAAAACATTCCAAAGACCATCACTCGCGCCGGGGATTACTAAAAATGGTTGGCAAGCGGCGCCGACTCTTAAATTATTTATCCAAAGCCGACCCAAAGGTTTATAATTCGTTAGTGAAAAAGCTGGAGCTCAAGAAATAAGGGCTTGGTATAAATTTTCAAGTCCGAAGGACGCAGAAAATTTATCAACCAAACCTTACCCGCCAAAATTTTTGAAAAGACATGAAAATCCACTACAAACCCTCCCTAAGTCAAAAACACAATTTTTGCTCCCCAACTTTGTTTGGTCAAAAATTTAGGGGGGTGCTCAATGTTGTGGCTAAATTTTCATCGCTACCATTGAGCTCGAAAATTTAGACAACACTGGCATGAGATGGGCTAACTTTTTACATATTTACCAACCCGCTGAACAGCAGCCGGATATTTTAGAGAGTATCGTAGCCCAAAGTTACCGGCCGATCTTAAAAGATATCTTGGCGCAAAAACACCTGCGCCTGACTTTTAACGTAAATGGCGCGCTCTTAGAGCTTTTTGACAAGTATAATCACAAAGATTTGATTGATGATTTACGTGAAGTTGGCGACGAAGACAGGGTGGAATTTACGAGCTCTGCCAAATATCACGCCTTTCTCCCTTTTTTAGAAGACAACGAAATCATCCGCCAGATTAAAATCAATGACGAAACCAATAGATTTTATTTAGGCAAGGCCTATAACCCCAAAGGATTTTTCCCGCCCGAGATGGCTTATAAGGAGGAGCTGGCTCCGATTATTGAATCTTTGGGATTTAAGTGGATTATTTTAGACGAGATTGCCTGTCATGGCGAGCCAGGTCGGGTCTCTTGGAGTAAGATTTATAAAATCAAAAATTCCAAGCTATTGGTATTTTTCCGCGAGCGGCGACTCTCAAATTTAATTATGAGCGCGGTCGTGCGTTCCGAAGAGACACTCCGCGAGGCAATGCGCGAGGATTTAAAGAGCAATCGCTATGTGATTACCGCTATGGATGGCGAAACCTTTGGTCATCACCGGCCGGGACTGGAGAAAATGCTCTTTGATGTTTGGGCGGCTAAGGATTTTGAGCTTATAAAAATTTCCGACCTGCCCAAATTTTACCAAGAAGGTGAGGAAGTTTCGCCGGTAAAATCCACCTGGGCGTCAAGTAAAGAAGACATTGAAAAAGGCATTCAGTTTCTTTCCTGGTCTGATCCGGAAAACGCCATTCATAAATGGCAGTGGGAATTGGCTAAATTGGTTTTAGCTGAAGTTTACGCGCTTGATCCAAAACACTCCCGTTATGAACTGGTTCGCAAAAAAATGGATGTGGCTCTATCAAGCGATCATTTCTGGTGGGCCTCGGCCAAACCCTGGTGGAGCATGGAAATGGTTGAAGATGGCGCTTATCGCCTACTTGACACCATCCGTAATATTCCCGATGTAACCAAAGAAAAACTTGCTCACGCAGCCGACTTATACGAAAAAATCGTCTCCACCGGTTTTAATTGGCAGAGAACCGGCAAGATCCGTGAGATGATGAAAGAACAAAGATCAATTTTAAGAATTCCATTTAAAGATCGAACCATGGGCAGGGGCGGCGAGGAAAAAGGAGTTTATTACGCCTTTATAGATATGATGAAAAAATTGGAAAAAGAAGCGAGCAAAAAAGGCGAATACGAGAAAGCCATTCTCTGGCGCGATGCGATCTTCAAACTCAAAAATAAACTGGATATTTACGACACCATAAACGCGATTGATTTGCTGCGCGTGGAAATTCCGCACGAAGAAGTAGAAAAGACAATTGAGGAATACAAGGAAAAATACCGCCAAATCCGCGGCGGCCAGCCGGAACAGCGGGGGGCGTGATATAATATCAATTTAGCCATGAACCAAATTATCTATCTACTATTAAGTTTTATAGACATTCCGTTACTCTTGACCGCTATCTTTCTAGGATTATTTTACTACCGAAAGTTTCTCGCTGTCTGGAATTTTGTAATCAGCGTCACCCTGGGGATAATTACCTCCCTTCTATACTACTTACAATCAGGCACACCCCCGTTATACCTGTTAGTTATTATTATATCTGGAGCATCATTTTTGACTCTGATTGCATTTTTATCTTCAAGTATCATAGGACATATTTCCAAAATTAAAAATATACAAGAATTTTTTAACAGAAACACGACTTCGTTTAAAATCGTCGGCTTATTAATCGTCCAGCTGTTGCCCATTCTAATAGTTGGAATTCTCACGGCCGGAGCATATGCTTCGCCAATAATGACTGATGTCGCTGAATTGATATTAAACTACGCCTACATATTCATCCCCGCGGTCTATCTACTCGCTTTCTACTGGCTATACAAAAAAGGCAAGTCTTTGCCGCCGCAAGAAATCGCAGTTAGCCGAGGCGATTGGCGCTATTTCTGGGGCCTCCTGGGATTATGGATTATTTCATTAGTTATCCAACTCGTCCAAAGACCAACATCTTTTTAAAATCAAATCCGCGGCGGCCAGCCGGAACAAAGAGGGGCTTGACGCCAAGTTTATCTTTAGATAAACTTTAAATATATGGAAAACATTATTGGTGTAAAAGAATTAAGAGAAAACCTTGATACTTATATCAACGAAGTAAAAAGGGGCAAAAGCTTCCTGGTGATAAGGAAAACCAAGCCGGTTTTTAAGATTTCCTCTCCAGACGAGCAGGGCGCGTGGGAGACGGTTATTGACTTTACCAAAGTCAGCAAAAAAGGCATTCCAATTTCTAAACTCTTATCCCGCCTTTAAGGTTTGTGGACAAACTTGAAAAACAGCTAAGCAAATTAACCGATAAAGAGCGTGAGCGGATTAAGGCCGTTCTTAGTCAGCTTAAGTCGGGCAATTATAAGGGCCTGGACATAAAAAAATTAAAAGGCAGGGAGGATATTTTCCGCGCCCGCAGGGGCGATCTTCGGATTATTTATGCTTTACGGGGAAAAGAGATTTATATACTTGCGGTTGAACGCCGCAGCGAGAAAACATACAAGATCTAAACCAAAGTTCGCGGCGGCCAGCCGGAACAAAGAGGGACTTGACATACATCTATCGAAATGTTAGTATTTAAGACAGTATCGGGCAGGGTGTCTAATTTGCTCGATTTTCGCCGCTCTTCAACAACCTAGAGAAAGGAGCTTGCTGTGGAAAATACTACTACGTTCGCCGAAGCTCTAATCAAAGTGGCCGAGGGCTATCTAACTCTATTTCACGAAGTCATCTTCAGTTCTCGAATGAGTCACCGCGAAAACAATCCTCATCTGCGTAGCGTTCTCGAGACCAGCAAAAGGCGCATCGGCATCTTCGCCGACTGCGTTCCTAGCTACCAGCGGATCAGACGGAGGTGGGTGGTCAAGCCGCTATCGTGGAGGAAACTCCAAGATCACCCTCTTCCGGCGGCATTCTGCTACAACCCCTTAGGATTCGGTGGGGAAAGATTCGATGGTGCCTATTTCATCAACTCCGGGCGTCTTCTCCCCATCCTTGGGGCGCAAGCCGCCCTCGTCCTCCTTGAGCAGGACGCGCACGAGGATACACGCTCTGTTTTCACTACACTTGGGGAAACGCTCGTTGCCATTATGGTTCATGAGGTGCGGCACGAAGCGCAGATATTCGAGAAAGTATGTCTCCGTAACCTTTCCCATCTTCGGGCTCGGTATCCCGACATCGCGCACGAAGCAGTGGAAGCGCAGTGGCAGGAAGAGAAAGCGCCATTCTATAGTGCGCAGGGTGGAGACAACTATGAGATGGAGGAGGACGCCTACGTGACCGAGATAGCGGCGCGCCACATCTGGACGACGGTAGCATCCAAGGAAGCGCGCCTTGCTCAAGTCAGAGAACTCGTTATTGCCTAAATAGCACGAGCACCAGGCCCAAGGGAATCCCCCGTGGGCCTTTTTTGTTTTGTGCTAAAATTATCGTATGAAAATTCTTTTTGTTGCTTCCGAGCTTACGCCTATCGCCAAGGTCGGCGGTTTGGGCGATGTGGTGGGAGCGTTATCTAAGTCGCTCCATAAGCTTGGCACAGATGTTCAGATAGTTGTTCCACGTTATCATTTTATTCCGAAAAAGGGCTTAAAACTGATTGAGAAGAATATTTCCATTTCCTTAGGCAGCGGCTTTGAGAAAGTTTCGCTTTATAAAACCAGATTACCCAGCTCCGGCGCGCCGGTTTTTTTGATTGAAAACAATAAGTATTTAAGCTCTCCGCCCGGCCCCTATTTTGAATCAACTGCTTTTGCGGGAGCTAAAAAAGAAATTCAGCGCTTCGCGTTTTTCTCGAAAGCGGTATTTGAGATACTATCGCGGAATTACGCGGAAGATAACGCAGAAAAACGCGGAAAACTTCTCTCATTTAGACCCGATGTAGTTCATTGCAACGACTGGCACACAGGAGCGCTCGTATCGCTACTTACGCGGAAAACCGCGGAATTTTACGCTGAAAAACGCGGAAAAAATATCAGCGTAAATCAGCGTATTCATCAGCGAAAATCAGCGTTGCCGAAGGCAATATTTACTATTCACAATTTAAGCAATCAAGGCAAATGGAACAGCCGCGAGATTGATAAATGGTTTTTCGGCAAAAAAGAACAGCCGATCTTCAAAAAATTCGGCAAAGATTACAACTTCATAGCCGAAGGCATCCTAAATACCGACTTCGTTACCACGGTTTCTCCTACTTATGCGCGGGAGATTTTAACTCCAAAATACGGCGCCGGTTTGGATTCGGCACTTAGAAGCCGCAAGAAAAATTTAACCGGCATCTTAAACGGCCTTGATTATGATTTTTGGAGTCCAGGAAAGGATAAATTTATTTTTCAAAATTATTCGGCAAAAAATATCAGTCTCAAGACCATTAACAAAACCGCCCTCCAAAAATCATTAAAACTTAATCATGACGCCGCCATTCCCCTCTTTGGCTTAGTTGCTCGACTGACAAGCCAAAAAGGCATTGATTTTATCATAAAGTCCCTGCCAGGTTTTTTAAAAAAATTCAACGCGCAATTCATTTTTCTGGGCCGCGGCGCGCCTGAATATGAACAAGCCCTTACTAAGCTAGCGCAAAAATTCCCTGAACAAATCTACGCCAAAATCGGCTTTGATGAAGCGCTGGCGCATAAAATTTATGCCGCGAGCGATTTCTTCTTAATGCCGTCGCGTTTTGAGCCAAGCGGTTTGGGTCAGATGATTGCTATGCGCTACGGCGCTATTCCAATTGTGAGAGACACCGGCGGTCTCCATGACACGGTGAAGCATTTAAAAACAGGTTTTGTTTTTAAAATAGCGACAACAAGCGATTTCGAAAAAGCAGTAAAAACAGCCCGAAAATATTATCTTAAATATTCTAAAAAACTAGCCGTCATTCAAAAGAATTGTTTAAACGAGAATTTTGATTTTTCTCGTTCCGCTCAAGAATACCTAAAACTTTACAAGACCGCCTTGTCGCTGTAGATTAAGCGTGGATGAAGAAAGGCGGTAAAAACGAGTTTGCAGTAAACGGCAAGAAAATTGTAGCTATCGGCGGCGGCACCGGCGTTTTTACGGTGCTTACCGGCTTAAAAAGCTGCTTTAAAAATCTTACCGCCATCGTTACTATGGCTGATGACGGCGGCTCTACCGGCGTACTCCGAGAAGAATTTGGCATTTTACCGCCAGGCGATATTCGCCGCATTCTTGTTGCGCTCTCCCCGGCGGATAAGGCTCTCTTATCAGAACTTTTTAACTATCGGTTTCAAGAAGGCACCGGACTCGCCGGTCACACGTTCGGCAATTTGATGATTACCGCGCTTGAGCGCATCACTGGCAGTTTTGAAAAAGCCGTTCACGAAGCGGGAAAAATCTTATCGGTCCAAGGGAGGGTTTTGCCGGTAACGCTCACACCGCCCACGCTCTTGGCGCAACTGGACGACGGTCGGATTATTCGCGGCGAGACCAACATCAGCGATTTTAGATCGGCAAGTTTAGCCGGCGAGATTAAAAAAGCCTGGCTAGAGCCCAGAGTTTCTCTGAATCCCAAAGCACAAAAGGCGATTTTAGAAGCCCAATGCGTAATTTTAAGCCCGGGAGATCTTTACACCAGCTTAGTCCCTAACTTAATTGTAGACGGCATGAAAGAGACGCTTAAAAAAACCAAAGCCACCGTCATCTATTTTATCAATATTACGGCTAAATACGGTGAAACCGCCGGTTTTAAGGCCTCGGACTTTCTCAAAACCGTAGAAAGATATATTGGCACAGGCGCAATTGATTATGTAATCATAAACAAAACCAGGCCAAGTACGGCTAGATTCAGGGCTTATATAGAACAAAAAGCCGAATTTGTTGAGCCGGACTTAGAAAATTTCGATTCAAAACCAACACCGATCGTGACTGATTTATTAAGAACTAGCGGGTTAATACGCCACGATCCGGAAAAGATTGCTAAGGTGGTGAAAATGCTTATATAAATGCGATACTAATATACTAATTCATGCGAATGATACTTATGAGATACTAATATACTAATGCATTCGAATGATACTAATAAAATACTAATTAGTATGATATTCGTATCATTAGTATAAATTAGTATATTGGTATCATATCCGTATCATTAGTACCCATTCGTATATTGGTATCATACTAGCGCAAGCGTTAGAGGTTTTCGTAGTGATTAACTTTGCAATCTTTTAGAGAATTTGTCAAATCATTGAGATTGATTGCAATTAAATCAATTCTCCACCCTTTTTTATCTTTAATCAATTTTTCTCGGTTACCGGCATATAGCGAGGCAGTACGCCTCAATTTTTTTAGTTTGGCGTGAGTTAAATGCTCTTCCGGAGCTAGCTCCTGCCAATTTTCGTGAACCTTATGCCCCGAGCTTAGTCGAGGGGTATTAATTTCATTCTCCGAATTTTCATAAATCTTATTCTCTGAACCAAGCTGCAGGGAACTCACCCGAAGAGCCTTTACCTCCACAAACACCAAAGTTCCGTCTTTCTGTCTTGCCACAATATCCAACTCCCCCCACGGCCTCCGAAAATTCCTCTCTATAACCCAGTAACCCTTGTTTTTCAGGTATTCGCAAGCTAAATTTTCGCCTAATTTACCTATTTCTGATTTTTGTGTCATGTGTTTATCGTCTGCATACCGATTACACCAGAAGTCGATGTCTAAGCATAAAATCGGTAGCAATTTTCTTCTTAAAGCTATAATACATCCGTTTTCAGTGTTTGCCGTCTGCATATACGTTACATGAAAAGCGATTCTCAATAAGCAATGATAACAATAAATATGAATATTTAAAGAGGTTTGCTGTGTAGCGGGTGTTTGCCGTCTGCATATGCATTACAAGAAACTCTAACGAAAATATCATAATCAGTGCCACGATAAGAAAATGTAACCGATGTTTGCCGTCTGCATACCCGTTACATGGCCGGCATTCGTCATGAGAGAAAAAATATTATTTGGAAATTAAAAAACAACCCAAGATTGTGCACTAAATGTTTGCCGTCTGCATACCCAAAACAGCCAAAACCGAAAAACACTTATTCTATCTACGTTTTTCGCGTCTACACAAAACACAGTGTTTCACACTTGTTTTACACTTTTGTCAATCCCCTGATGTAGGTTTTATATATGTTTTTGCCAATAATCCTGCAATTGCAGGATTAATCCTGCAAAAAATCCTGCAATGGTTCGACTTCGCTCACCATAAATTGCAGGATTATGAATTGCAGGATTCTATTGCAGGATTATTGGTTGCAGGATTATTTAATCTAAGAATTTTTCTGGTGGACGGTGCAGGGATTGGACCTGCGACCTCTTCGGTGTAAACGAAGCGCTCTACCACTGAGCTAACCGTCCCCTATAATAAATTCAATTCTAAACTACCAATAAACATCATGTCCAGTTAAATGATAGACTATATTTGGATTTATGTGGAAAACAAGAGGAAGTGGAGGAACTTTCGATCCGATTTTCAAGGCGGCTATTATTGGTATGAGCTGCCTGTTTTTTCTCATTACTTTTGTCTCTAATTTTCTTCCGAGTGAGCCGGCGCGCGAACACCAGCAATTTTCTCATCTTGCCCGCTCGTTCCTTAGCGGCAAGCTTTATTTCTTGGATGATTTTGTGAATGGACCAGAAAAAAATTTTATTGATACAGCTAAAATCGGCGACAAATTTTATTGGCATTTAGGGCCGTTTCCAGCATTGCTGCTCGTGCCTTTTGTAGAACTCGCCAAACTGATTGGCTTTTTCTTTTACCAAGGATATCTTCAGTTTTTAATTACCATGTTAATTTTTTTCTTATGCTTTAAGTTGGCGCGAAAATTTTCTTATTCCACCAATCACGCTCTTTATCTGGCTTTTGCTTTTTGTTTTGCTTCGGTTTATCAGTTTACGGCTTTAGTAACTTGGAGCTGGTACTTTGCCCAGACGGTTACCGCGGCATTGATTTTTTTATCTCTTTTCGAATACCTTACCAAGAGGAGATTCTGGCTTATCGGGATTCTTTTTGGTTTGGTGCTAATGACCCGCATTTCCGCCGCTCCAGGAATACTGTTTTTTGTGGTTGCGGCGCTCGTGGGCAAAGATTCTGCGCTTAAGGAAAAAATCCGGTCGCTCACCCAGCTTTTAGCGCCCATACTCGTAGCTCTAATTATTCTATTCGGTTATAATTTCCTGCGTTTTGGGAATGTGCTTGAGACCGGCTACCAGCTTTCCAACAACTATTATCTTACTGACCAGCAAAAATTTGAGCAATTAAACTACGGCCTTTTTGATCTACGCAATATTCCGACCAATCTCTATTATTATTTCATTAAGACCCCAGACCCGATTTTACTTGAGCAAGAATCATCGCAGGGCAATACCTATTTACTCAAACCGCCGTATCTTAAAGTCAATTATCCTGGCGTGAGCTTTTTTGTGGTGGCGCCGATATTCCTTTATGTTTTTCGGGCAAAAAAAACCGAGTTGGTTAAGCTGGCTTTAATTCCTATCGGGGTAATTTTACTGATTTTACTTGCTTATTATTGGCCTGGCTGGGTTCAGGTTGGGCCGCGCTATCTCTTGGATTTATTGCCTTTTGCGTTTTTAATACTCCTCCAGTCATTTCCAAATTCTAAACTTTCCACCGGAGCCAAAGCACTTATAATTTTGAGCTCAATCTTCAATCTCTATCTCTTTGCTTCGCTCCTGGCCTAAAGCGGTCGAGCCTGGTTACTTGTATGATTATTTAAGGAAATGCTAGACTCACGGGAAAGCACGGCTCGTAGCTCAGTGGTAGAGCATGGCTCTTATAAAGCCAGGGTCGCAGGCCCGCCCTCCCACCAAATAATCGGTCCGTAGCTCAGTGGTAGAGCATGGTCCTTATAAGACCAGGGTCGCAGGTTCGATCCCTGCCGGACCGACTGATAGCAATTTGGTGGGAGGGTGAAATACCTGCCGAGCCGCCGAAAT
>Ga0209541_10017207_pt1 | contig 10606 bp, 12 predicted proteins | sample RifCSPlowO2_01_FD_184027 | JGI IMG/M metagenome (GOLD analysis project Ga0209541, IMG submission 184027) | Groundwater microbial communities from Rifle, Colorado - Rifle CSP2_plank lowO2_0.1 (SPAdes) (version 2) | ecosystem: Environmental > Aquatic > Deep subsurface > Groundwater | place... | reverse complement strand
GCTAAAAATTTCCCCACTATAGTTTTATATATTCTTTATTCATTATCTACTCAATGCTAAAAATAACAAACCTAAAAGCTGGATATAATGGAAATGAAGTTTTACATGGGGTTAATCTAGAAGTTGAAACAGGCAAGATTGTAGCAATAATTGGACCAAATGGGAGCGGAAAGTCAACGCTCATTAAAAGCATCTTTAAGTTAACGAATGTTTATGGGGGCAAAATAGTTTTTATGGACAAGGATATGACAAAGCTACCAACATATGAAGTTATTTACGAAGGTATAAGTTATGTTCCGCAAGGAAGGCAAGTTTTTGATGAGATGACTGTTCATGAAAACCTTGAGATGGGTGCATTTATCATGACGAATCATGCACTGCTTAATACTAATATAAAAGAAGTTTATGAAAAATTTCCAATTCTTAGAGAAAAACAGAAAGATAATGCCTTTACTCTTTCTGGAGGTCAACAGCAACTCCTCTCAATTGCAAGAGCTCTAATGCAAAACCCTAAACTACTTCTTTTAGATGAACCCTCTCTAGGTCTCTCACCAAAAGCAACAGACGAAATATTTAACATAATAAAAAAGATGAACAAAGAAGGTATTTCAATAATAATTGTAGAACAGAACGCAAAAAAAGCCGTTGAAATAGCAGACAGAACATATGTTTTAGAAGATGGGAAAATTGCTTTAACTGGTGGAAAAGAAATTCTAAAAAACCCAAAGATAAAAAATATTTATTTCGGCGGGAGATAAGCTACTATTTGATAGTCTCTATCGTATTTCTTAAATAATCCATAAGATAAATATAAAGTTTCTTTCCTTCTTTTAATGAAAGCTCTCTTTTACTATCTTTATTATTTTTTAAATAAACATATCTGTCATAAGCAATTATAGAGCCAGAAATTTCTTTTATTAATTTAATAAATTCGTCTTTAGTATATTTTTTATTATTTTTTAAACAATTTATCATATAAAGTGTTCTTAATCTTAAAATTAAAGAATAAGCAATAATATCACTTAATTTTCCATCAGGTTTAATTTTTTCAATTCTGTCTATTGAATCTTTTATTATTTTTAACCTATCTTTTGTTGTTTCTAAATACCACTTAATATTTTTTTTTGTTACTTCTAATTTAATTTCTTTGAGAAAATTAGAATTTAATAAAGGTTTTGCTTCTTTTATCATATTACCAATAGGTAATAAATTTTCTTTTAGTTTATATTTTAATAAATCTAAAGAAACTATCATTATCTCATATACTTCTTTTTTAATAACTTTATTTGTCTTTTCTGAAATAATTAATATATCTATATCGCTCAAAGTTGTTTGATCATTCCTTGCATAACTTCCAACGAGATAAATACCTATAATCTCAGATAAGTCTACAATTGGCTTGATAACTTCTAAGACATCATATAAAATTATTTCTGGAGTCTTATCTATTAATTCTACCTTAACATTTTTATCAAGCCAGGTTTTTGGCAATACAACTGCCGATGCATTTCCAGATTTTATTGTTTTTCTCAGTATAGTTTCCATTTTTATTTATTTTCCTCAAGATATTCTTCATCATCTTTTTTTATTTTTTTAAATTTACCTTCTATTTCTCTTCTCCAATAATCAATAGTTGTATCTTTAGATGGATTTTCAGTTTCAATCTTCTCTTCATGAGAAAAGATTTGTTTGTCAATTGCAATTATCCTTTTTTCTCTAATCTTTTTCATTCGTTTTCGGTCACTCATGTAAAGACATGTAAAGACATACTTATAAACTTTTTGGTTGTAAAATCTAATCTATCGAGCATCTATAATCCTCAAGATTTTAATAAAAATCTCCACCGAGTTCTCCAACTAAGAAATGGACAATTCCGATAATCCCTTAATGAAATCGGAAATACAAACAGAGAATATAGGACAAAACATAATGCAATTACCGAAATTCACTGTATCCTAAAGAGTTCATGACATTATTTCAAGTTGCTATGACAATTTAATTAATTACTATAGAGAACCTACATTATACATTCTTTTGATCACTTTCAAACCCCTATCCCCCAACCTAACATTTAGTGCTTAAGTTTTCGAAGTTATGTAACTCTCATCTATAAAAGTTGAATTCATTTCAATCTTTTATAACTAACTTTGACTTGCGAAGCTTCACAATGCTGAGCAATTACATCTAACAAAAGCATTTTTATACTCTCTCCCATATAAATAACAAAAGAGAAGATGATAATAATAAATCTAAAAAACTACAAGTTCGGCTCTCAATCTCTTGCTTTAGCCAAGCAAATTCAAAGATATCTCCCAAACTCAATCATCTGCCCCTCAACTGCAGACCTTTCACTAATTTCAAATAAAACAAAACTAAAAGTCTATGCACAACACATTGATTTTCAAGATACAAATAGGGCAACAGGTTTTATCTTACCGCAATCAATAAAAAAATCCGGCGCATCAGGCACCCTATTAAATCACGCCGAACACAGAATCTCATTAAAAAAAATAAAAGAAAGCATAAAAAAATGCAAAGAATTAAACCTAAAAACAATTGTCTGCACAGATTCTCTAAGCGAATTAAAAAAAATAATTAAATTCAAACCAACCGCAATTGCATTTGAAGATTCAAAATTAATTTCAACAGGAAAATCAATTACTCAATATAATCCAGAGTCAATAAGGAAATTTATAAAAACTATAAAACATACTTCTATTATACCTATCTGTGGTGCAGGAATAAGCACCCCGGTTGATGTAAAAGAAGCGTATAAATTAGGTTGCAAGGGCGTTTTAATTGCTTCAGCAATAACTAATTCAAAAAACCCCACTTCCCTATTAAAACAAATTGCATCCATAAATAAAAAATGAAAAACAAAAAAGAGATAAAACAAAGAAAGTTCTTTGTGCCAACAAAAGGAAAAATTATCTTAGCTATAATACTATATCTTATACCTCTCTTCATACTATACCGAGAGAATTACGATCCCAATCTTTTATATAATAATAACTTTTTATATTGGATATCTCTTCTTTATATCCCAGTAATAATTATTTCATTTTTCTTCTCTTTTCTGACGGGACAGGGGAATCTCTTTGATGGAGTTGACGATAGATATTTTGTACTTTTTTTTATGATTCTAAACATAGCATACGTTTATTTAATCTCCTGCATAATCACTTATATTTACAATAAATTACTAAAGGAGTTAAAATGAAAAGAAAAATAAACAAAAGAGAAGCATTATCAAAAAACAGATTCAGAGTTACCATCTTTGGCTCAGCCAGAATAAAGCCAGGAGATAAAGAGTATGAAGATGTATTCAAATTAGCAAAAGCCATAGGCGAAAGAGGTCTCGATGTCGTAACTGGCGGCGGTCCAGGAGTTATGAGAGCTGCAAGCGAAGGGCATAAAAAAGGCTCAAAAAAACAATCAAAAAACCACCAGAGTTATAATATCGGATTAGGAATAAAACTTCCCCACGAACAGCGTGTAAATCCCTATGTTGACATAAAAGCAGAATTTACTCGCTTTTCAGAAAGATTAGACAATTTCATGCTGCTATCAAATGTAATTGTTGTAGCTCCAGGAGGAGTTGGAACAATACTTGAATTATTTTTTTCCTGGCAGTTAATGCAAGTAAAACACATGTCCAGCATTCCAATAATTTTATTAGGAAAACAATGGCGTGGTTTAATGAAATGGCTTGCTAAAGCTCCATTAAAAAGTAAGTTTTTCAGCAAAGAAGATTTGCATCTGCTTTTCTATGCCAAAAATTACAAAAAAGCAATGAAAATGATAGATTTTGCCCACGAAGAATACAAAAAAGGAAGCGAAGATTTTTGTATAAATTATGGCAGTGTCAAAAAATAAAGTTAAATCTACTCCTTACCAAATCGTCTATTAGCATAATCAATAAGTTGGCTTCCATCTAATTTGGTGCTCGACGGTCCGTTTCTAATAAAAAATTCTTCTGCTCCTTCTGTCTTCAAAAATACAGGTTTATCACTTTCTCTGCAGTCTACCTTCAGGAGGTATTTATCTTCAATCTCCATTATATTGAAATTTATGAATGGCATATATTCATCGCCAATGTGCCATTTGATTAAATTAGTAAAATGCAGCGCCAGTTTATCTTTATTAGCAAACTCTTCTTTCTCAACGCCAATTATCTCTCCACTATCAGAAACCCCTACAAGTAATGTCCCGCCATTTGAGTTCATATGTGCAACCATTGTCTTTAGAGTAGCCATCTCTATTTTCTTATCTATTTGTCCAGTGTGAAGATTTTTTCTCAAGGTAGATTTAAACTCAAGTTTTTCACTCTCTCCACTTTTTATTAGTTTATGAACTTTTTCTTCTGGTTTTTCTACTATCCCAAAAATCTTGGGATTCTTATTTATAAGTTTAAGGACAAATGAACTGAAAAGACCCTTTCTACCAGACTTTATATGCCAATATCCCCCAGCAGATACTAAAAATGCTCCAACAATATTCACAATTAAGTCTTCCATAACTCCTCTAGCCAACTCTCCCTGTAGATTAAAACCAAATAATCCATCAATACTAAATTCAAAAACCTCCCACAGCGTCCCAGCAGCCACTGAAAAACAAAATGCAAAAATCACAACAAGCAAAGGACTCGCTTCTATCTTTTCTTCTTTATACAATGCATAAAGGATAGTCAAACCAACAAATCCCATGGCTATGGCAGCAACCATATTAAGCAATACATCCCACCACCAATACATAGCATAGAATCCTCTTATATCTCCAAAAAACAAACTTCCATAAATAAATAATAAAACAATTACTTCAAATCCTGCAGGTATTTTTACTTTAAAAAATATCAAAAGCAGTTTAGGTAGAAAAGTAACAAAGAGCGCAAAAAGAGAAACAAAGAGAACAAGCCATCTTTTATTATGCAATGCCCCAAAGAAAGCAAGAACTAGCATAATTCTTACAAATGCCATAATTATAAAATGAACCTTTCCAGAACTTTCTGTCTCGTTATTTTTCTCTTTTTCCATATATTTCATAAGAAACCAGCATATAAATAACTTGTTTTACTGAAGAACAACTATCCATTCATCATCTTTTTCAGCGCAACTTCCCCGAGTGGCTGTTTTTTCTTAACTCTCAAACTCTCCCTTATTTCTTCTCTTAATTTTCTGTTATAAATTAAATGAATAATAAATGTTATTGTCAATGCAATTATCGCCCCTATTGTAGCTATAGCCATATCTTGCTGTGCATCCCAAACATCACCCTGGCTTCCAAGATAGGTATTGCTTACATCTCCTCCAATAATCACAGCGAACTGCCATTCTATTAATTCATATATCATTGAGAAGCCCATTATTTCTCCTAAAGGGAGATAAAAACTCCAAATTCCTTTTGTTGAAGCAATTCTCATAAAAATCTCTCTTATGGGATAAGCTAAAAACAATCCAAAACAAAAATGAACAAGTCTATCATAATTGTTTCTCGTAAATCCAAAGAGTCCATTTATATCAATACCAAAATTTAAGAAAAATTCTTGATAAGGAACTTCAGCATATGTTGTCCTTGCTCCAATTATATGCAATATCATAAAAAGAAAAATTAAAGTATAAGACAAATTACTGAATTTAAACCATCGATAAGATACTATTAATATTGCAAGAAAAGCTACAGTAGCAATATGTTCATAAAAGAAATCCATTGGGTGCGGAGGATTTATTGCAGTAATTCCAAAAAAAACAATTGTAATTATCAACAAAATCAAAGGATATCTCTGGCTTGTGAAAATATTCCTTTTTTTCATTTAGAATATAAATAACATTACTATAAAAACGTTTTTATCGAATCCAGTAGATGAATAAATTGTTATGAATTTGTCAACCCTTACTAACCCTCCTTCCACCAACCTTCTATTCATTATCCGGATTATAGCGAATCCAACTAATTATCTATCAATTACAGCAATTATCGGGCTATAATGAAATGAAATTGTTCAGATAATTGCTGACTCTTTTGAAAATAATAATAAATAATATCTTAGAAGAAGATTACTGAAAAAAATGTTCATCTACTGTGAATCACAAAATTTTACAATCCAATCAACTTAACTCTTGTCTCGCCAACATTTCCAAAATTATTTGCTGCAAGATAAGCAACTCCACTTTCCTCGCAAGCTCTTAATACAAAACTAGTAACTGTTCCGTCAAGAACTACAGCAAAAACTTTGCTTCTTGACATCTCTATTGTTCTGGGGACTTCTTTATTGCTTGCTCTTCTTATTACATCCATTTTGCTATCTAACAAAAGAGCAGACTTACTGCCTTCAATTTCCTTATATCTTTCTTTTATTAAAACTTTAATTTCATCAGGACTCTTAGCTGATTTCTCTTCACTGCTTCTCACAGGCTCATCAAAACCACTATTTCTCATTCTTAAAAATTGCTCAACTGGCATTCTTTTTCTTAATGCCATAAGTATTTCTTTTCCCACAAGCTCTTCAACTTCTTTGCCATCAGGAGCCACAGCAACATAGGCAATCTTAGCATTGTTTATAACATTCTTCGCAATTAAAACTCCCCCCCTATCTCCATCAACAAATAAGGTAATCTCTTTTTTCTCTCCAAGTTTAGCTATCTCTGCAGGAAGTTTTGTTCCGTTCATTCCTATAACATTATTTACTCTATTCTTCAATAAATTAACAACATCTGCTCTTCCCTCAACAACAATTATTTCATCTCCAGAAAGGTCTCCTGCAGGAAGTTTTTCCTCGCCATACTCTTGTATTTTTGATGCTCTTGATTCTTCCTTTAATGTTTTTGACATCTCTGAGAAACCATTACCGCTCTCAAGTCCTTCTAAAAGCTGTCTTGCTCTTTCAATTATATAATCTCTTTTACCGCCTCTAACATCTTCTATCTTAGTTATCTTTAATTCAGCTTCAGTTGGTCCTATTCGGTCTATTGTTTCAACAGCAGCACCTATAAGAGTTGTTTCAGACTTATCTATTGCAGTTGGTATTCTTATCTCTCCTATTGTCTTTCCATCAACAATTTCAAGTTCAACTTCAATTCTTCCAATCTTTCCTTCTTTTTGAAGTTCCCTCATTTCAAGCTCTTCACCAAGTAATCCTTCTGTCTGTCCGAATATAGCTCCGATTACATCAGGCTTTTCTAACGGCCCCTGCGCTTTGAATGAAACCCATATCATATACTTTATAGATACAGGACTTATCTTTGCCATTTTTGTTTCCTGGGCTGACGCCCTTTTTCAAATAAGAAGTAAAATGTCCAGTCCGGACGTGAGCATGATTAGGTAATTCTAAATTAACTTTTCTATTAATCTACTTCTTAATTTCTCTTTTTTAAGAGAATAACGCTATTTAAAGTTTTGCTTCCAGTTTTTTTGCCTAAATCAATATTTATCACTATTTATAATATTTTCTAAGACCATTTTTTTGATAGCAAGATTTATATATTATCTAATTAAGTAAAAGTTGAAAATGAAATCAAAAGAGGTGCCGGAAAAAGAAACTTTTGAAGAGGCAGAAGATTTAGTCGATGAAGACGAAATCTTTGAAGGCTTAGCTTCATCAGAAGATATTTAATTTAATTTTTTTAAGCCTCTTCGGAGGCACCCAATTTTTTATTCTATAAATAATTTATTCTCTTATCTTTTTTCAAAGACATATAACCAATGATGTTCTGGGTTTAGTATCTGAAAGGTCCCAAGGTCCTTTGTTAAACACTCTCGCATTCCACGTTTTTTAACTTCATCGCTCCATTCAAAAGGTCTTTTAAAATTAAGTGGCACATTTACTTTTTCCCCTAAATTATCTGAGTAGTGCAATACTCTGTTATACAACCAGTCAATCCACGTAGTATACAATTTTTCTTCTTCACTTTGATATATTGATTCGATGATTACTAGTCTTTTTTTTGCAAGTCTGATTGATTCATCCATCAGTTTTAAGGAATCGTCCAATCTCTTTCCCACATGATGGTAAACAGTACCGACAAATACACTATCAAAAGCATTATCTGGAAAATCCAAATGAGTTTTGAGCTGGCTTCTCTCATTTGGATTTGTTGTCAATCTGAAATATGGCAAATCTCTGACTCTATCAGGATAGTTCACAATATCTGCAACAGAAGCTTCTATATTTTTCCCAACTTTTTTTGATTCGTCCACAATCCTTTTAGCAGTTCTTCCATCTCCCCCGCCAAGGTCTAATAATCTTCCTTCGGGTATATAATCGCGTATCTTTTGATACCACATCAATGCTCTTACATCCATCTTCTCATTAAAATGATTAAATACCTTACCTTCTTCCAATTCTCTTCTTAGTGTGCGTTCTATATTCTCTATAGCACCGCCTTCCTTAATTATATTAAGTGTTTTTGTAATCAGATTTTCGATATTTTCTAATGGGACTTCTAAATGACTATACATCATTCTAAGTCGAGGTATTACTTTTCTTTCAATTATTTCCTTTTCATCCCTAGTTATTTTAGGGATTATATCTAATATTTGTGTCATTTTATTCCCCCAGTCCAGTCATAGCAAACAGACAAACCAACCGACTTTATCCCTTCTTCAAAAGACCCCCTAGTCATCTCAGCAACTTTAAACTGGGTGCCGCCACAATTTTTATTTACACTATAGCCCCCAGGAACAACATTACCACATCTATATGTGCATACATCATTATCTAAATAATTTCTTTGATTTAGGGCCATGCTCTCCCTTGTTTGCAGCCATCTTCCAACGCTTGGTTCAGATAATTTATAAACCATTAATGCAAGTTCATATTCGCTGTCGGTTAATTCATCTTTCATATGCACATTCTTTCCATTAATAGGTTTTAATCTTGGAACACCAAATACAAATGGAAATTTATTGTGTTTTTGTTGGAGTTGTCTTGCTTTTGCTATCTGCATTAAAACGTCGTACTTATAGTTCCCTAACCCAAATAAACACCCGGTAGCAGTTTCAAGTCCGCAGGAAAGGGCGATATCATGGGTATTAATTCTTTGTTCAAAGTTTGACTTTCTGGGGCTTTTATGATGCCATTTTCGATATTTTTTAACATCAAGAGTTTCGTCCCATTGTACAATGCCCCAAAGTCCAGCATCTTTAAGTCTTTTATAATCTTCTTTATCAAAATAATCAGAACATAATAAAGCCACTCCTCCATTATGTTTATCCAATAAGCTCTTAGTTTTACTGATATATTTCTCTAGCACTTCTGGAGAAAAAAATGGGTCAGTTGCTAATACCAATTCAATTGCATGGCTGCCTTCTGCAATAACTGCCATAACTTCAGTTTCTAGTTCAGATAGATTCAATCTTGTTCTATCTACTCCTCTTCTATTGACCGAATATCCGCAATACCCGCACGTTTCAATGCAGTGACTTGATATGTAGATTGGAGAAATATGTCGAAGGGGTTTTTTCCCTCTTAGAAATTTTGAATGTACAAGACTGCGTAAATTTTCAATTTGCTCTTTCCCTTGATTGCCATTACTTATTTTGAAAAGAGAAGCAAGTTCATTTAAGCTTAAGGAGAGTGTACTCGATCTATCTACGAGTTCCTCAACTTCCGTACTGTCCGGTATGTGCGCACTATCCAGTGCCTGATTCACTTCCCCATTCAGTTTAGCATATATTTCGTTCATATTAACTTCCTATTTGTTACTATTTCATTATAGTTACTTATTTATAAATATTAACTTCCCCCTGGGGGGTATACAATAGAAAAGATTATATAGGCTAAATGTCTATATTTAAGATGGATACGCAGGTTTTACAGAAGTTAGGATTAACAGTTGCAGAAACAAAAGTTTATTTGGCTTTATTAAAGCTCGGCTCAACAACAATTGGTCCAGTAGTAGACGAGTCAGGGGTATCTAGATCAAAAATTTATCATATTTTAGATAGGCTCCATAAAAGGGGACTAATTGCTTCAATCATAATCGGAAAAACAAATTATTTCAATGCGACTAGTCCAAAAAAAATTTTTGATTATATTAAATATAAGAAAAACGAACTTCAAGGGATTGAACTAGAAGCAAATCATTTGATTCCCCAATTAGAAACCATTCAATCCTTTTCTGGTTTTAAAGATGAGGCAGAGGTTTTTAGAGGGTTAGAAGGAGTAAAGGCAGCAAGAGATATTGCTTTGAGAGTATTAAAAAAAAGAGATGTGATCAGGGTTTTCGGTTCGGATAAAGTTGCTCAAGAGGCTATGCCGGCGTATTGGGAAGATTTTCATAAAAAAAGGGTAAAATCCGGTATAAAAGCTAAATATCTAATGAAGGAAAGCTCAAGGGCATGGTTAGATAAAGTAAAAAGACTGCATGGTTTTATCGAGATAAAATATCTTCCTGTAACTCGCCCAGTTTATATTGACATCTTTGGAGATTATGTCATTACAACAGTTATGGTGCCAGGATATTATGTCTCTTTTCTAGTAAGGAACAAATATATAGCAGAGTATTATATCGAGTGGTTCGATGAATTGTGGAAAAGAGCAAAAAACTAATCTTCAGATAGTACTTCTCAAATTATAATATTCCCTTATTCTTCCAAGCTTGCTGTATAA
>Ga0209541_10017206_pt1 | contig 10607 bp, 10 predicted proteins | sample RifCSPlowO2_01_FD_184027 | JGI IMG/M metagenome (GOLD analysis project Ga0209541, IMG submission 184027) | Groundwater microbial communities from Rifle, Colorado - Rifle CSP2_plank lowO2_0.1 (SPAdes) (version 2) | ecosystem: Environmental > Aquatic > Deep subsurface > Groundwater | place... | reverse complement strand
AATGAACACATTTCTTTGTGCTAAAAAACCAGACCATTCATCCATTGACTAAAGTCAATGGTTTTCTGGTTTTTTTTCATAAGCAAAGCGAGTACATGCTAATCCGAGTAGAACGAGATTTAGGACAGAGCCGGAACTAAAGTAAATGGACAGAGGACCAAATTACTTTTTTCCAGAAAAATCTCCTTTCAGACGATGCTTCGCTACTCTCAAGGCAAAGGCAGTATGGCTCTTGATAACTCTCAACAGTTTCATCTTCGACGTGCCAAAGACCCTGACGTTAAGGACAGTGGGATATTCTTTAACCTGATATCCTTTCATCATCGCAAAAATAAGAAATTCTGCCGTGCTCAAAAAATCATTAGATCTAAACGGAATATTTTTCACAACATCTTTGCGCTGAGCGCGGAAGAGGGCAGTAAACGTATATATTTTCGATCCCGTCAGCAGACGATAGATAGCGGTAACCGCTTTGCTTAATGCCAAGCGATATTTTGGAACATTGTTCACCCCACCCAAAGGATGGTAAGGAGAAGCGGTGACGATGGCCGTTTCTTCATCCATCAGCTTCAGCAGATCAAAGATCCCTTTTGGCTCATAGGTGCAATCGCTATCCATGGTGACGATGATATCTCCTTGGGCAGCAGCAAATCCTGTACGTAACGCTGCCCCTAAGTTCATGTTCTTCTCATGACGGATGATCTGAGCAGGATGCGGAGGAAGATGCTGAGCAGGATGCGGAGCAGAAAACTTTGTTACAAAAATCTCCTGAAGCAGCTGATAGGTATTATCCTTGCTGCCATCATCAACGAAGATCAACTCCCAATCATAATCTTTACTAAGTTGGTCCAGCACCGGAAACAAGTTGTCGGCAAGATGCCGGAGCCCTTCTTCCTCATTATAGCAGGGGATGACGATAGATATCTTCATCCTCAGCAATCACCGCTGCGGATTTATAAATATTTGGGGATAGAGATACATTTACCTTCATAACACTTATAAATCACTTTAGCCAACACAGAGGGATGATAGAAGAACTCCTTTCTGGCGTAGAAGTTATTCAAAAAGTGAACTTAGGATTACAAGCTAACGGTCAACTGATAAAAGCCTTTGATATTGCCCCTCCAGTTAAATTTTTGGTTGCTCCTGATCCATTACCTGGAAGAAGTGATCACTCTCTGAAGTATGCACAGACAGGTCTATTCCACTTTGGAAATACAACCTATTTTCTGGCAGTGGGCAATGCGCCAAACGCTGGTCAACATGAGCAGAGTGATTTTCTTTCTCTACAAATGGAATGGTATCATAGAACCCCTGATTCCATGACTGAACGAGAAGTGGTAGAGATATTCCGAGAGTATGCAGAGATATCAAAAAGAAATCTCACAGGGAGATCCTCACTGATAGGTGCAACAAGCACGGGCCATCTTACTTTTTCTTCAGAAACTGCTAGACAGGCATTTCTTAGAGTATTTCCGAACGACACATTTATTTCTTTTTCAGCACCACAGCAAGAAAGAGGAGAAGACACTATCATGCGCTATCATCATTCTATTGTAGACCACATAGTACAAAAACTCCCTATCTTCTTAGAAGGAGTACCCTCGAGATTCTACGCAAGAAAATCATAAAAAGAAGGCAAGCCTACTCACAAATGCATAACCACAATTCCCAGCAAGATCAGGCTTATCCCGATGATCTTATACTTATTAATCTGTTCTTTCAGGACGGTCTTCGCTAAAATAATCGCCCAAATATAGCTTATGGAAGCTGTGAGATAGATGAACGTCAATGAGGCCTGCTGTAAGGCATAGATGTAGAAGACAAAAGAAACCCCAGCAAGGATAAACGCCCCCATCAGCTTATAGTTCTGAAGATTGATCTTCAACCCAGCACCAAGCTTAAACAGAAGTGTGCTGAATGCGCCAAAAATAGAGGAGATCAGGATGAACATCAAGGCCAAGGCAACATTCATTGTTTACCACCCCGACCAATAAAGATGACCCCACCGATGATGAGCAAGATACCTACCCATTTTTGAAGAAGAATTTCCTCTTGAAGAAAATATACGGAAAGAAGAGTAACGATGACATAGCTGGAAGCCATCACAGGATAGACGACAGACATCTCTCCTAAACGGAAAGCAAAGATAAACACGATAGAGCCGAGGGCATATAGCCCTAACCCCAGCAGGAGAGGGTAGTTATAAATTTGGTTCCAGTGCAAGGCAAAATTATCGCTGCCAAACTTCAGCAAGATCTGTGCCACCGAAACAATGATAGTACAGACCAAAGCTAGAATGATGGCTTTTGTATTATTTTCCATGATTGATCATTGAGTTTATTTCTCAGCGTTCTTTTCAGAGATTGCTTGTTGATAAGAGTTAATAAATGTATGTAATTTTCTCTTGGAAAAAGAGGGATTATTAGGGATAAAGATAATCTTCTCTGAAAGTCTCGATCCCAGCCACGGCGGTAAGAACAGAAAATTCTTAGCAAGGGCGCGATCCCGCTGGTCTTTACTTTCAAACCAGAGAGACAGATAATTATGGCTAGATAAAGCCCCCTTCGCCAGCCGTTGTGTCGGCACGTGATCTTTTAATAAAAGATAATTCCTTCTCCTTTTCAAGATGGCTTTATGAATATGTTGCACCTGTCGTAAGGCCAGATATGCTTCCAACGGACTACAACGAAAATTTTTATCAAGACTGTTCACCATCTTCAGATCAGTATTTCTTCTGGCGATGTCAATCAGGATCTTGGAAAAGAAAAAAGCTTTAGTTTCATATAATGAAGCCATCAGCCTTTTCATATAGCCCATAAATGGAGCTGGTTGATCAAGAGCATCCCGCAACTCACAGATCTTCAGCACGTCATGATTTGTTATCAGCGCCCCTCCACCAACATTAACAAGCTGCTTGGTGAAACTATAGATAGTATAATCCCCAAAACTGCCAGCTAATTGACCCTCTTCCGATGCACCTAAAGCATGAGCAATATCTTCAATTAAGATAATGTTATTCTTCTTACAAAGGTTGGTGATTTCTCTGATTCCACTAGGATTCCCATACGTATGGACAAACACCAGAGCCTTTGTCTTCTTCGTTATATTTTTCTTGACTTCTGTAATATCAACATTAAATGTCCTATCGTCAACCTCCACTAGAATAGGTTTTCCTCCAGCTTTCTCGATAGCTTGTGGCAAACTATCACAGATAAACGATTGAATGATCACCTCATCATCCTTCTGCAGCGAAAGACTTAGCAGTAAAGTATACAACGCATTCCGGCAGGAGCTGAATAGAACAGTATTCTTCAAGCCCAGGAATGATGATAATTCCCTCTCCAGTTGTTGTCGTATGTTCATAGTTCTTTCACTTTCAGATGTAATAACTTTTCAACCTTATCTTTTTCATTATATAGTTATCGTCATGATTTATTTATTTATTGTCATTATTTATTTTGTCATTACTTATATCCATTATTCATTTATTCTCTTCATTATTGAATCCCCACTATTATTGAGGAACAGTCAGATGAATAGTCAGACAAATTGCCGCATGACAAAGGGGCTTATCTTTTTAATCAGCCATATCGGCAACATCCGCCAGACCATTCCGTAAAGGCGATACAAGCCGAATGATCTTTTGAGTTCAGGGATATTTTTCTTTTCCCTGGCATAAAAATAATAAGGGATCTCTCTCTTCTCCTTGCACCAGCGCTCCTTAAAAGCATAGAGATAACCATCATTTAGCTCTTTCGTCGTTCCTCCAAAATCAAGAGTACTGTAGCCATTCTTTATTCCATATCGAATCACTTCCCATAACAGAAGGTAATACGGGCAGAGCGACGTGTATCTATAATCCGCTCCCGCAAAGCCATATTCTATCTCTAGACGATGGGTAAAGAAAAATGCAGCAGCTATCGGCTTCTGCTCAAGGTAGGTGACGCCGACGAAAGCTGCGCATGTCTCCAGAGCATCGACAAATAATTGATACGGCCAAGCAGGAACACCGCGTTTCTTTTTAGTATACAGATATACTTTATAAAAATCAGCAACCATCTCTTTGCTTTTTCCTAGTTTGACAGAAAGACCGTTTTTTCTGGCCTTGTTGATATCATATCTCACCCGTTTATCCAAAGAGTGGAATGTTTCTTCTTCCGTCTTCTTAAAATGAAAAATGAAATCGGTGATGGGAGATTGCTTTACAAAATCATCAGCGATTCCTGCAGGCAATTCCTCTCGCTGGCGGATCTCCAAGAATCTGCCTCCAGCTGACAGTTCTTGCGCTTTAGTTAGTAATTGCCGCTGGCACTCACTATTTTCGCCTATTACACCGCCAAAAGGAAAAAAAGGGATAGAAACAAAACGGCGTCCCTCGATGATACTATTAGCTTCAAAAAGAGGAAGAGCGCCAACGATCTTTTCTCCTTTTTTAGCTAAAATATAGAATGGCTTAAATTTGAAATGAGAGGCAATAAGGTCCTTCACTTCTAAGCTATGCTCGTAAAGCGCAGCAGGATGCTCGGTGATGAATCTCTTGTACTCAGCAATATCCTGCTCTGTTAACAATGAAATGGTATAATTTGTCATGATCAGTTCTCTTCAACTATCTCCACCTATTTATCTCAGCAGCTAATGCCATCAGACAAACTGCCTGATCACTATCGGACTTAATAATTTTATCAAACTGACTGGCAATTTTGCCCAAACAGAACTAGCTATCTTTAGCAATAAGCTCTGGTCGTGCACAGGAATCTTCTGGCCTTTATTCAGGGAGTAATAATACGGCACTTCTTCAACGGTATCTGCCCACTTCTTCTTAAATTCGTAAAGACCACCATCATTAGTCTGAAGGGTAGCCCCGCCAAAATTGAAAAGGGTATAGCCTTTCTCACACGCATCAGTGATTGCCTGCCAAAGAGCCAGATGATACGGCTGAAGCGCCATGATCTCTGGCTGATGCGCTGCTCCGGCAAAAGCGTACCGCACTTCTTTGTGGTGATATATCAGAAAGATGGATGCGACAGCTTTACCTTGAAAAAAGGAGGTATATATCCTTACATCATCACCAAAGGAATGAAGGATGTCCTTAAAATAATCATAAGGATAGGCAGGAACTCCCCTTATTTTTCTCGTCTGAAGAAAAAGATGATAAAAGGTATCAAGATCGCTGGGGGTATTCCCGCTATGAACTACCATTCCTGACTTTCTCGCCTTTGTAATGCCCCAGCGAACACTGCCTTTCGGCAATTTCTTCCAGACCTCTTGATGGTCTGCAGACAAATGCAAAGAAAAATTGAAGACATGATTCACCGAAGGGATATCAGGAGAATAAACACTTGGTCCGTAACTATCTGGTTTTTCCCGGATCTCCATAAAATCAACCTGATGTTCCTGAGCAAGCCGCTTTGCAAACGTGAGAAGCTCCTTCGCCGTCTCTTCATCATTTGCAAGAATTCCGGTGAAAATAGCATAAGGGGTAGAGACAAATCTCTTCCCAAAGATGCTGACAGCTTTAAACAAGGGCAGGACACCGATAATCTTTCCATCGTCATCCTTGCCGAGAAGGTAATAGGGAGTAAAGTGAAAATTCTTCTGGATGATCTCTTTCCATTCTAAAGTATATTCAAACGTTACTCTCCCGTCCAAAATCATTTCTCCAAGAAATTGTTGGTATGCATCTTTATCTTTCTCCTCAAACAAACAAATGATACCTTTTTTTTGTTCATTTTGTTCATCTTCTCCTTTCTCCAAAGGATATTTTTGAGCGACAGTAGTTTGAGTTACCGTAGTCATGAATGCTTTGCCTCAATATTTTTTTTCTCCAATATTTCCTGGAGAACATTTTCCAAGTCTGTCATCATTCGATAAAGCGAATTTTCTTCTCACCAGCTCTTCCGTGGTAATAACAGTATGACGGCTGGCAATATCTTTAATCACACGCTCAAAGAGTGCTTCACGTTTCTTTAAGGATATGCCTACATGAGGTGCAACAGTATTTCCTATAATTGTATTGCCCATAACAGTATTGCCCGTACTAGTATTATCCATACCATCAGTATTATCTACACTATTATTTCTCCTGCCTCTCTGTGGGAAAGGATCATCCGCTAGGTCAACAGCATGAAATTCATAATTGAGGGGGATTTTTGCCATGGAGACCATCTGCCGGCCAATCCAAAAGTATGGAAAACCTAGCTTATTGATAAACGTGGCATGAAATGGCAGACGAAAAAAAGGGAGCGTTGTGCAAGGCACTTCCAGAACTCCTCTCTCGGCATTCCCCTGAATATCTCTATCTCTGCTTCCATGCGCCTTCCTCCACTCCACATCCCTGCTCGGCCAATAAGGGGCATTGGGAGCAAAACACCAGCTCCATTTTGGCCCATGGCTGCGTTTCACACCTCCAGACATAAACCTATTCAGCCCCATCAGCAAAGGATAAGCAAACGTCGGAATGACAGAGGAATCATACAAATAACCGCGTGACGATAAGAGCTGCAATGTTTCTATATCAATATCATAGCCTGGCACTTTAAATCCTAGTGGCTTCTTTCCGATGACTTCCTCGATGAGCTCTTCACTTCGCTGGATTTCTAGGATCTTCTCCGACAAAATAAGCTTTCTGAATCCAAAAATATGAGAATAAGTATGATTGGCAACTTCATGCCCGGCTCGATTTATTTTTTTAACTAAGGCCCGCTTCTGTGGGATTTCTAAGTCCTTTCCGATAACAAAAAACGTTGCCTTTACGCCATACTTTTCAAAAAGGTCAAGATAACGAGGGATAGAAGTAATAAAGATATCATCGGGATATTCAGGAACAGTATTCCCATAATAAGAAGAATTGACCCAATGGCCGTCTAAATCTACTTGGATTGTACTTAATTTTTTTTGTGGTAGCTGTTGCAGCATCTGTTCTGCCATGCTTCATATCAGAAATGACCCCTAATTAAAGGTTATGATATAGTGTAATACTTCAGCTTTGCGAAGGAGAACACGTCTCAAAATAGCATCCTAAAGCCTTATCCTGCAACTCTATCCTTCTTAAACAAGAAGATGACCGGCATCTTCTGCATACCCTTCTCCGTTGGGACTTCCCTTTCCACAACATGAACTATCTGAAATCCTTGGCTTAAAAAGTAATCGATACTCTGCTGGCTGACGGGCCAATACCATTTTGGCTGAGTGTATTCCCAAACATCGATCTCCAGGAAGATGTCATGATCCTTCACTAACATAGCCAGATCTTCTTCAAAATTCTGCTTTGCATCATCAGGGTGAAATTCCTCCAGATAACGATCGCCGCGCAGCCACCATAATGGTCCACCGACGATCGGGCTGTCTTCATGCCCTTCGTTATAATATTCCCTGCCGACAAAAGCACGGATAGACCTCGGAGAACCGGCAAAAATGATGGCATCATCCGGCGCATTTTCCTTAAGCCATTGTCCAGCTTCCTGATAGCCAAGAAAAGTAAAGGACTTGCCATATGCTAAGCTGTCAGCTACGACAAACGACTGTTGGGCGATGAAAAATACTGCTCCAAGCACGAGCAGGAATTTAAGCGGAGATGCAAATTTCTTGGTAGTAAACCCTGCAGCAAAAGAGGCTAGCTCTGTTAAGGTAAAAACTGCTAAGATGATGGCTAAAGGCAAGAGAGGAAGCATATATCTATCTTGAGTGTTATCGACGTTTACTTCAAAGAACAGCCAGTAGCATACCCCTAACACTAATGGTCCATAAAAAATTCTTTGCCGATAGATGATGACCAGAGCGATCCCCATGAGTACAAATGGGATCAGATACCAAGAAAAGATCCATTTGAGCATCCCTGCCGCTTCAAGACCAAAAGGCATTCCCCGCAGCTGAAGAAAGAGGCCAAAGACACGCCCAAGAAGTTTTGTATGCAGGAAAACAGCAGCGACTATCGAAGCGACAATAGCTGCTCCCCAGGGAATGACCCATGAAGCAATATATGGCTTTGAAAGAAACATCTCTTTCCTTTTGAAGAGTAAATAATAGACAAGAATAGCTAAGATAAAGAGAACTGACTGGACCTTATGGAGCAAGGTGATCAGGAAAGATAAGCCTAATATGATCCCCCACTTCATATTCTGCTCCTTTTCCAGCTTCACTAATGAATACATCAGAAAAATGACGCTGACGAGCAATGGAGCATCCCCCAGCGGGCGGATCGTGTAAAAATAATAGATATGGTTTACAGAAAGCAAGATAGCCGCCATCAATCCCGTAAACTTATCACGAAGCTCCTTGCCCAGCAGATAGATGAGGATAACTCCTAACACGCAGTAAGTAAGGATCATCAGCTCTGAAGCGGTAGATATGTTGCCAGTGATGATAGAATAAAATGCAGTTATTGTTTGAGGGATAGCATAATCTTCTAAATAATACGTCGGCCAGAGCAGGGTGGAAAGAGGATGCATGATTAATTTCTGCGCATACCACAGATGGACTGCTGCATCGTTCCAGATGCTTTCCATGGGCAGATACTTCAGCCTGATCAAGACGGTCCCTATAACAACAAAGAACAGCAGGATAGCATACAAACCTATCTTTCGTTCCTTGCCTTGGAAATAAACTCTTGCTTTTTGAAAGAGATCGAAAGCATTTTTTTTCTGCTCGGAAAAAGGTTCATGATGAGGGGATACTTGTTCATGATGTTGGACTAGCGGTTCCTGATGGGAAGACGCATGATGATGAGACCTATGGCTAGGATGCCCCTCCTCTGTATTGATATGTTCATTGACCATCGTTTTATGAGACCGTTTTATGAGATAGTTTAACAAAAAATACGCTAGGCGGAGATAAAATCTCAAACCTTAATGGATAACCCCCACCGGATCTGGTATCAACCGCATATCTTCCGGGCGGATCACTTTAGAGAACTGATAATCCCCTACACCTAACGGGTTAAATCTACCAGTATACATAATTTCCAAAATTAACCGAGGCTTCTTCCTCGATCTCGAGCCATAATGGAAACATCGTGAAGCATTGATCAGCACAGCATTTCCCGCTGTTCCAACCACCTTCAGCGCTTTTTCCGGAGATATCTGCTGATACATTTTCTCATCAGTCACCCGCTCATTATAATATCCTATACGGTCAGCGATGACCTCTGATATGTCTCCTGGGAGGAAAGTAAAAGGCCCAGCATCCTCATCAACGTCATGGATAGCGACGAATATCTGAAAGCGCTTATGAAACCTCTTATCCAGATGATACATCTGCGGCCCGATCGTCTGGTCATTAACGGCAGTATGCATCAGAAAGATATCCCCTATTACGGGCTTCTCTCCCATATAGTTGGCAACCATGCTGACAATCTCTGGCTTTGTGGCAAATGTTACAACAGGTAGTATCTCTTGAAGAGAATAATACTTCCCTTTTACACCGCCTTTGCCGATAAGGAAAGGCTTCGCCTTGAATTCTTGGGGGTTTTTCCGGTAATACTCCTCGACGTCAGCGCTCTTTTCCTTGAACAGCTTCTGGCAATGGGCAACAACCTCTTGTAATCCTGGAAGCGATTTTGCCGTGATAAACTTATAATGCACATCTTTAGGAAGAGTTAAAGGAGGCTGAACACGTTTCAGGAAAGGCTGTATCTCCTTTTCCCGATTCAGGTAACGAAAGGGATGGCGCGCTATCTTTAAGCTGCGAAGAATTGCCCAGCGATACTTGCAATGGACACCCAATTTAGTCAACCCATGGTTGATGATCCTGTCTGTCCCGGTGCTTCGGAATTTTTCAAAGGTATACACGCTCTTAACTCCCATAGCTGCTTCAGTAAAAAAAGAGATTTATAATACTTTTGGTGATAGGATATATGAGTCCAGAAAAGCTACAGATCTGAGAAAAACAAGGGGAGAAAAAAGAGAAAACAAAGGGAAAAAGGATTACTTTGTGGAACTAAATACGTGCCTTCTTCCGTGTCAAAAAAGCGAATACTTTCTTGAACAGCCGCAAGTCTAGCTTAAATTTCTTCTCTATCAGAAGCAGGATATCTTTATCCTCTTTGCCGATTCCCCCAAACAGAACGACCAAAAAAGCGTAAGTGATGAGGAACACAGCGCAAAGGGCAGAGAAACTAAAGAGCTGCAGTTGAACGTCCACCAAGCTTAAGAAAACCCATACTCCTCCTAAAGGCAACAAGGCCCCGGCAAGGTACTTCAGATAATACGAAAGTGGCAAGGCAAAAGGGACGATCTGCCGTACTTTTATCCAGATGATAGCTTCTTTCAGGATTACAGAAAATGCTGTTGAAGATGCTGCACCCAAAAGCCCATATGTAGGGATAAGGATGACATTAAAGATAATATTGATTGCAGCAGCGGAAATATTCACCCAGAAGATAAATTTTACCTTATCAAAAGACTTCAGCACTTCTACCGTCGGCCCAGTTACCACACTGATGAACGAGCCAAGGATCAGCACGATGGCTGCCGGATAGGCGCTGATATACTCATTGCCAAAGAGAATTCCGATAATGGTCTTGGGAAAAGAGAGAAAGAGGATAAGAAAAGGGCAGCTCAGCAAAAAGATCCAGCGAGTGATGACGGTAAAGATCTTTCCAACTTCTA
>Ga0209541_10017205_pt1 | contig 10607 bp, 10 predicted proteins | sample RifCSPlowO2_01_FD_184027 | JGI IMG/M metagenome (GOLD analysis project Ga0209541, IMG submission 184027) | Groundwater microbial communities from Rifle, Colorado - Rifle CSP2_plank lowO2_0.1 (SPAdes) (version 2) | ecosystem: Environmental > Aquatic > Deep subsurface > Groundwater | place... | reverse complement strand
TTTTGTGTGGCTTCCCTGAAAAAGTCCCAATAAAACAGCCTTCAAATTGTGAAGGATTATCCGCGCAGCAACTTCAGAGTGCTGCGCTCGGAAGACAACACTTCTTACAAAATCTCCGAAGCGTCTTTTAAGGCTAGAATTATTGTATTCTGAAGAATTTCTCTCCCAATATTGGGAGAGGTCAAAGAAATCTCGCATTTCTTTGCGATATCTTCCCCGACGGCAATTCTTGCGTGCTGGAATGATGCTGTAAAGCCCCCTGTCCCTAAACTCCCCATGTACCCAGTTTGCATCATATCCTTTGTCAAGGCAATTGGTATCAGCCAGTACAGCTGCATTGTTTAGCAAATAAGGAACATCTTTTGTGTCGCCTCTCCATTTCGATCTTAAGCGAAATGAAAGTATTCTGCGCTTGCTAACATATATGCTGAGTTTAAGCGGTCTCTTAATAGGTTCGTCTCTGTCAATTCTCTTAATATAATGCTCACTTGCATTATTCCTGCTTAATCCGGTGCTGTCAATTGAGCCATATTCTGCTGGCTCAAGGCCAGCCGAAAGTGCAATGATTTTTGACTTTAGCCAAAACGGAAGCTTCCGGACAAATTTTATCAGTGTGGTATATTCTGGAACCTTGTCAAAGTACTCGCACGCCCAGTCGTCGAAGAAATCTTCCCATGAACATTTGTGCTTCTCTTTGAGAAGCCATGCCTTTACATGCTGCCTGCTCGTGAATTTCTTAGGGCCAAAATGATGCAGGTATTTTGGCACTCTTGCCTGCCGAATAATTCCGTCAATTTTTTTAACTATGCTTTTTTTCTTTTCCATGTGGTGGGTACCTTCCACCACCCCTCATAGCCACTAAAATGGCTAGAGGGTTATATATTCTTTACGAGATTTTCAGGGAAGCCGTAACCGACCGGCAGCATTCAAAATGCAGGTCAGCATCATTTATCGTTCAGATTGACATGGTTTAGAAGTATGTTTGTGTATTCCTTAAGTATTTCGCCCTTTACATCCGAAACATCCTTTCCGTCAGAAGAATCAATCAACAGTGCGTCATATTTTCCGACAGAAATGGAGCCGTCTTCGCCTACCAATTCCTCACTTTCCAAGAATAGTTCATATCTGTCCCATTTAACGGTGGCCTTGTAGGTGTCCTTCGGATAGATAGTCTCGGAGATGATGTAACGTCTCCCTTCCCCCTTGAGGGCTCTGGGCAAGACCCCGTCCATTGAATTTTTATCATAGTTAATGTTCGAAAGATGCAGGAGCGTGGGAAGAATGTCTATAATCGAGATAAATTCGTCCGTTTGGAACGACTCCGTGCCGCCGCGCAACATAAAAGGAACATGGGTTCTGGCCTTGGACAGCAGCCTGCCGTTATCTTCAATATAGCCTTGGCCATGATCAGAAACAAGAGCCACCAGAATCGCGTCATCGCTATAGTTTTTTTCAATATAGTCGTAGATGATCCTCAGATTGAAATCCATGCTCGCCAATTTCTTGATATAACGGTACACTTTTTTTTCATCAAGTGTTGATAAAAGAGGTGATTTTGTTTTTGTTGAGCTATAATCGTGGAATTTTATGGGTGTATCGACTTGGATATTGATGTCAGGAAGCAGATGGATGTCATGGTGGAGATCTGTAAAAGACAACCAGGCAAAATGATTGCGATCCTTAAATGCCTGCAAGTGTTCAATAAAACAGCTAATGACCTCCTTTTCTTTCAGATCGTATTTATAGACAGTCCTGTCAAAACCCTTGCAGTATCCATAAGAGGGCGTCAATCGCCAGCTTCCTTCCACATGAAGTGTCATATAGCCCTCCCGCCGAAAGAAGTCACTTATGATGGGGTAGCCTTTCCCCAATTCGATTTCTTCATGGGGATGGAACATGCGGTGTTTTTTCGGGAATTTTCCCGAGAACATAGACGCGATATTCGGCAGGGTCCACCCTGAAACAGCATAGCAGTTGTTGAACGCGGATCCCTTTTTGAAGAAGGTGTATGTGCAGGGCATTAGATTTTCGAGTTTGGCCTTCTTCAGAATTTGTGCGGCAAAACCGTCTATGAATAAGACTAAAACGAGCCGTTTTTTGTGTTTTGTCTGCTGTTTTCGTTCAAAGGGGCTGCCGAGGACAAAATCGTGATTCGAAGAGATCTCTATCTTGCTTTTTCCGGGGACGGGAAGGTAATGGAAGCGATTGATAGCCAACCCGGTTAAATCAGTTTTTTCGCCGTTGATTTTGAAAGATAGGAGGAGGGAATCGTCCAAATGGCTGCCTTCAAAATTCTTTATCAGGAACGACAGGGGGACTATGCTTTCACGGGGTATATATTTTTTGATCACGCTGTTCTTTTCGTGCAATTTTCCCCATAAGGTCTCGGTTTTTAGGGACAGGCGGTCCTGTATAGTGAGGAATTCCGGCTGGACTTCCGCCTCATCGTAGTATTGGGTAAAAAATCCTTCTTTTTGGTTTTTACCGAAAAGGGGCTCGTGGAACAGAAAAGAGCCATCCTCCTTTTTTATCGGGAACTTCAGTTGGAGGGTGAGGTTTTTATGAAGCTTCTTGAAGCCCATGAGGCTATAGTTGGACAATATGACTTTCTGTAACGTCTTCGGGAAATGCCGAAGAACCTTAGCCATGACGTGTTTTTTGATGATTCGACCCATCGATTTCACCATCCCTGATTTCCGCTATACGATATTTACTTCGCGTAATATTTTTTTAATTTGGCCAATGCTTAAACATCGAATATCTTTTAGATCTTTATAGAGAGAATTACCTCGGGTATTCCGGATATCTTTAGATGAATGGTACTTTAGGACATACATGTCTGAGATATCCGACGCATATTCGCTTTCTTCTTCAGTCATTAATGACTCATGTATTTTTTCTCCTTGCCTCTTCTCCGTGTATTCAATTTTTATATTTTCGGGCCGGTAGCCGTGACGGGGCCCAAGTTCCTCTATCAAAGCTTTGGCAAGATCGACTATTTTTAATGCATTCATCTTAAGGATAAAGATTTCGCCGCCTTTTGTATGCTTAGTCGCCTTAAGTATCAGAGCAACAGCGTCTGGTTTTGTCATGAAATAACGGGTCATGTTCTCGTCGGTAATGGTCACCGGACCTCCCTTCTTTATCTGTTCCTTGAATAGGGGGATAACAGACCCGACCGAATCCAGGACATTTCCGAACCGTACGCAGCAGAATTTTGTGTCTATTTGACTCAATGCTGTGTCGGTGATTATTTTTTCGCTTAATAATTTTGTCGCCCCCATGGTATTGATGGGATTTACGGCCTTATCGGTCGAGATCCCTATGAATTTCTCAACATTGCTGTCTATTGCTGCAGAAATTAGGTTCTCTGTCCCAATGACATTTGTGCTTACAGCTTCAAATGGATTATATTCGCACAAAGGCACGTGCTTGAGGGCCGCTGCATGAAAAACTATATCGACGCCCTTCATTGCCCTGTAGACCCTGTTCCTGTCCCTGACATCCCCTATAAGCAACCTTACTTTGTCGGTGTTTAATTCCTGGCCCAGATAGAATAGGTTGGATTCATTGTTATCCATGACCCTTATTTTTTTTGGATTGTATTTTAACAACTGTTTTACTATCTCGCTGCCTATCGAGCCGCAGCCGCCCGTGACCAGGATATCTTTGCCTTCAAAAACGTCCTTCATTTTAGCCTCCAATCAATCAAAATTACCTTCTTATACCTTTTATTACCTTGCATATTCTAATCACATCTTCATTGGTCATACTTGTGAAAAAAGGAAGGTTTAGTATGTTTTCGGAGATATAATCTGTGTTTGGAAGGACCTTTTTGCTGCTTTCCAAATCCTTATTTACAGTTTCCTTATGTACGGGTGGATAAAAATATTTCCTCCACCCTATTCCTTCTTTTGTCAATATTTCAGCAACCTTGTCTCTGTCCATTCCAAATTCTTTTTCATCAATAACAATTGCAAAATCCTTTAAAGAGCATTCGGCATCACGGTTAAGCTTCTGAAAAATAATTCCGCCGGTATGTTCAAGTTCCGACCTATAAACCTTTGATAATTCATCCCTTCTTCTGATTCTTCGCTCTAATTGCTTAAGATTATGGAATCCCAAAATAGCGTTAAATTCACCCATCCTGGCGCTTAAACCCAATGTCTTGCAATCATAATCCGGAGTTTTGCCGTATTCCCTATTCAAGATTACACTTTCATTGACTTCCTTATAATTTGTTGTAACTACTCCCCCTTCCATTGCAGTCAATATTTTTGTAGGTGTCAAACTGAATACTTCCACGTTTCCGAAGTTTCCTATCATTTTTTCCTTATATTTGGCTCCAAAAGCATGAGCAGAATCAAAAATAACCTTAAGATTCAAATCTTCTGCTATTTTATTTATGCTGCCTATATCACAAATGTTGCCAAAAACATGAACGGGCACAATTGCACTTGTTTTCGGCGTGATTGCTTCTCTTATTTTGTCCGTGTCTATATTGAAAGTCTCTTTGTTTATATCTACAAATATGGGATTTAAGTTGCACCACCTCAGAGCATTTGTGGTAGCTGAGAAAGTAAAGCTAGGCACAATAACATCTCCTTTTAAACCCAATGCTTTCGCTGCTAGCATCAGTCCGGAAGTTCCGCTTGAGACGCACACAGCATGTTTTACTCCAATATAATCAGCTACAGCATTTTCAAACCTTTTGACAAAATCATGATTAGTGATCATCCCTGTATCGAGAATCTGCTTAACTTCTTTTTTTATGCTCTCCAAACTAGGCAAATCCGGCTTTGCAATTGGCATAAACCTTTTTGGTTTGACCTTTTTTCCAATTAATTCAACCTTATTGCTCATTTTTTTTCTTTACCTCAGCAGGAATACCAACAGCTACTACCTTGTCAGCAATATCCTTCAAAACAACTGATCCTGTTCCAACAATGCTGTTTTTTCCTATTTTGATGTCTTCTATAACGCATGAACCCATACCAATGAAAGTCTTCTTTCCTACTCTTATGGTGCTTGCAAGCCTTGCTCCAGGCCCCACACCAACAAAATCATCCAAATTGCACTCATGCTCTATTATAGCTCCACTATTTATTATGTTATGTTCTCCTATTCTCGTTTTGGTACCAATAATAGAACCAGCGCCTATGAAAGAGCCATGCCCAATAAATGCGCTTTCTGATACAATTGCTGTCGGATGCGTTATAGTTATAAATTTGATACCTGTAATGAGTTTTTCAATCAGTTTAACTGAATCATACCTTAGACAATTATCTCCAAAAGCAACGAAACACTCGTCAAATTCACCCTTTAGTTTGACTATATCCTTGATTTCACCTAAAATCCCAATATTATCAATCCTTTTCCCTATTAAATCCTTATTATCGTCCAAGAGTCCAATTATATCAACCTTATACGATTTTAAGTAATCTATTGCAACTCTTGCGTGCCCGCCTGCACCTATAATTAATATTTTTTTCATTACATCACCTCTCTGAAAACCTTGAATCCTTCTGCAAACTTAACATTGACTTCATTTCCCCTGAAAGCAGCTAAAGTCTTAATTGATTTTATAGATCTTGTCTGGGCTGCCACTTCAGTCTTATATTCTGACAATGCTTTCAACTTTTTACTGATGTGCCTTGTTATATCAACATAACAATTCGGGTTGAGCCACTGCGTTGAACCGAAGATCTCATACATTAATATCTTTTTCACAAAGGGAGCTTTTGAAGGCCTGCAAGCAACCAATGTAGAATCATGAACTATGCAATGATCTTTATTCAGATCCTTACTAAAATGGGTATAAACAATCTCTGGTTTAACTTTATTGACTACGGATTCTATTACCTTATTTACCTCTAACTGAGGGATTGTGTCCAGCTTAACATCGGGAAAATCATGGAAAAAATATTCTTTTATGCCAAGAACTTTGCCAGCAAGATTCGCATGACTTCTTCTTGTTTTTATCGCATCCTTTCCAGCGAACTGTCCGCTTACTCCTTCACTTACAACACATATATATACCTCATCACCCTTTTCCGAGTGTTTTGATATTGCACCACCACATCCAATCACCTCATCATCTGGATGAGAGCAAATGATCAAAATTTTCATTGAAATACACCTCCGGAATTCTTTATTATTTCGATACTTTTTTTGCCATTATTAAAAATCAAGTCGATAACTGACATTAACTCCTCGAATTTTCCGAATCTCTGTTCATAAACAGGATGCTTGAAATCTTGATACAGCAGTTTTATCCCGCTTTCCCTGAACAATTCCGCGTCCATGTAATCCTTTGATCCAACTCCTGCAATGTAAGACATGGCGTTTAGTTTCTTGCATATATCGACAAGCCTTTGGGTTTTTTTTGAATTAATCCCCAATTCAGAGGATTTCCTAAATTTAACATTCAAATTTAACTTTTTAGCGATATATTCAATTGACTTAAGATTTAGATCCACTAGTGTTTCCCATGATTCAGAATAATAATCCTTAAAAAATTCCTGGTATTCGTTGAAAAATGCGGCTTTCTCATAATTCGCAAGTATGGCCTTCCAATGCTTCACTCCCCAATTCTGAGAATTGTCAATCTCAACATCCTTGATTAATTGCTTCATTTTAGCCTTTACCGGGACTGTTATCCAGCACCATCCCTGAGGAGTCTTAATTCTATTCCTGTTAAAAAAATCATTCTTACTGTATTCCACATCATCAAGTATCACACATACGTCGCTTAGCATAAGCTTGTGGAAAAATCCTATGTAGGGAAGATACTGCGGCTGATGGATGGTAATTATCATTTAAGCCTCCTTATTTTATAGTCTGACTCGTACTTTAGTTTTGCATTGATGTAGCTTTTAAGATTCTCTTTTAATGACCTTGGACTGCAACCCAAAACTTTTTTTGCTTTTCTCAAGTCAAATATGAAATTCAAGCTTTTTCTATTCTTCTTGAATTTTACCCTTGAAGTTGACTTAGTTAATTTAACTATATTTCCTATAAGTTTCTGCATAACAACTGGACTTTTTCCCCCAATATTAAAAATCCCGAATACTGGGCTTTTGTTCTTCATAATCCATTCATTTGAAAGCAAAAAAGCAGCTACTATGTCATCAATATATACTGCTTCCCATGTGTCCAGTTTTCCTGAATCTACCCCTATATCCTCATTCTTTATTGCTTTATCAGAAAATACAGCAAACGCCCCTGTGTTCCTGCCCAAACCATATACTCCACCCAACCTGAGTATGACGACAGACATATTATATTTATCATGAAATAATCTGCAATAGCTTTCTCCGTGCAGTTTGCTTATTCCATAGAAATTTTTTGGTTCTGCAGGATGCTTTTCATTTACCGGAAGATATCTTACCTTACCATAAACATTCATTGTAGAAGCATAAATTATGCTTTTTATTCCACATTTGTTTGCAGCATATAAAACTGAAGCAGTACCTTCTGTATTTGTTTTTAGCCATTCCATAGGAGAAGATTCATCGCCTGAGCGTAATGCAGCCAGATGGAAAACTGCTTTGGCGTCCCTATTCCCAGAAAAAACCTTATAAATCTTTTTAGTATTTGTAATATCACACTTTATAAGCCGAAAATTTTTACTTTTTTCAAGATACCTTGAATCTCTTCTATTTTTACCTGCAATTCCGACTACATTGTGCCCTAATTTAACAAGCCTTTCACATAAATGCGAACCGACAAAACCTGAAGCACCAGTAATTATAATTTTCATTTTTAAAGCTCCAAATTATTAATATGTCATCCTCTTCACAATTAAATTAGAATCAAATTTCAAATTTTCCAATATTCTCACTATATTTTTAGTAGCCCCGGGATTGTACGGGCTATATTTTTTTGAAATCTGTTCTTTGATTGATGGATTAGATATTATGCTTCTTAGTATCTGCACAATTTTTCCTGAATCATAGTCAACATCGAACACATTCCCTCCACGCTCCCTTCCCTCCTCTCTTGATCCGATATTCACAGCAGGAAGATTGAGATACGGGGCTTCTATTATAGCACTACTAGAATTACCTATGATAGCCGTCGCATATTTCATCATGGCTAAGAAATCCTTATGCAAGAGATTTTTATGTATCCTGATAAATTTATTGTTTTGGTATTTATTTATTATTTTAATTATTTTTTTCCCCCCGGCATCAGAGTTAGGATAAATTACTATTGAAGGAATTTTCATGATAGTCACAGCTTTCATAATTTTTTCCATCTGGTTTTCAGCATTCTCTATATCTACAAGAAGAGGATGAACTAACACGATGAAAAAAGGCATATGCATCTCTATCCCATATTTTCTTTCCATTGCTTCTCTTGTTGGCAAATCTTCATTGATGATGCTGTCGATGCTTAAAGATCCTATTACGTGTATTCTCCATGCTTCTTCACCTAACTTTAAAACCCTCTCAGCACTTTTCTTCGTGGCAGTCAAATGTATGTGAGACAATTTGGTTATTGCATGCCTCAGGGACTCATCTATTCTACCTCCGATTCCAATATCCCCGCCATGAATGTGTACTATGGGTATACCTATGTGGAATGCTGAAATTACTGCAGAAAATACTTCACTACGATCTCCCAAAACTAGAAGAATATCGGGATTAATTTTTCTTAAAGCGCCAGTCATTAACTCTACTCCTTTACCGACGCATTTAGCCATATCATAGGTGTTCTTATTATTAATTTTTAAATCTACCTTAGCATCTACCTCAAATCCATCCTCCTCTATTTCTTTTAGGCTATTGCCAAATTCATCCGAAAGATGCATTCCAGTAACTATAATCTTTAAATCCAATTTTCTTGATCTGTTTATTTCTTTCATAAGAGGCTTTAAGATTCCATATTCCGCTCTTGTACCGGTAACAACACAGATTTTTTTCATTTCTCACCTGCTACATACCATCTGGAATATTTTATCATGTCTGGTTTTTCCGATAAATTAATGAATGTTCTCTGCCCCTTGCTGCTTTGGAGATATGCCTTGTCAATAGAAAATTTTTTTGGGAATTTTTCCTCATATTCTTCGATATCAAAAATCTTAAATTTTTTCAAGAGATCGTTTATATCTTCGATATTGTAAAAATGCTGAACAATGCCTTTTTCATATCCCTCGCTAAGAATATATGTGTTTTTATCAACCTCCTCGCCTCTTCCAAACTCGCAATCATCTGTTGACCTAAAGGTTATGCATATGTAAGCTCCTGATTTGCAAACCCTATGAACCTCTTCTATTGCCTTTTTGGCCTTAGATGAAGGAATATGGTCAAAAACCCCGTGAGAGATTACAACATCAAAAGTATCGTCAGGATAAGGCAATTTTTCTATATCTCCAACCTTAAGATCAGCCTTTAGGGAATTCTTATCCAACCATGCCCTGGCAATTTCTATGGCCTCGCTCGAGATATCAAGACCTGAGACATCATAACCTTGTCCTGCAAAGAAAATCAGGTGATTTCCGTTCCCGCATCCTAAATCCAACACCCTTTTCTTTTCAGCCTTAGTCTCATACCTATCTATTCCGATCCTTCTCTTAAGGTACCTTGAAGCAAACCTTATGATGCCATCCATGGGATACCACACAGATCCATATTCCTTCTTGTATACATCTTCCCATTTGTTTTTCATTATATACTAAAGGATACCTCGGGCTTTAGCCAGTTCTCCTTCTTTCCTCCATAATTTATTTCTATCATTCTTAATAAAAATTGAGTGTGAGGCCGCCCCACACTAAAGTGGGATAGGTTCATATTAACCATTCAACATATCCAAGGAAATTAGCTCATCCTTGTTTATTTTTCTTAATGTCTTTTTACCAACTAGATTTAAAAATTTTGATGGCTTCAATCCAATTCCGGGCCTCTTTATCGCTAGATTTTCAAAGCTTAACTTTTCTCCTTTCCTTATGTCTCTTGCAGCAACAATACTTTTCCTAACTAACTTTGCTATCTCAATCTCGCTTTTTGTCGGCTTTTTTTCCTTGCTGCCAAGAACTTCCTCATCCAGTTCGATATTGCCATAATTGTTATTCTTTATTGCAGTTACCATTTCCTTAAACTCATCCGGCTCCAAAGATGCCTTATGGTCTGGGCCTTCCATGTTTTTGTCCAGGGTAAGGTGCTTCTCTATTACCACGGCTCCGAGCCTAACGGCCATCTGGGGCACATCTATGCCCAGCGTATGGTCCGAATATCCTATCAGACAGTCCGTCTCTTTCTGCATGGTCTGCATGGCCCTTAAGTTAACTTCGTTTCTCTGGCAAGGGTAATTGGTTGTGCAGTGAAGCATGACAACGTCCTTGTTGCCTTCTTCGTAGATAGCGCGCAGCGCATCTTTTACCTCTTCCAAAGTGGACATTCCTGTCCCTAAAATCATCGGCTTGTGCTTTTTTGCTGTCTCTTTCAGGAAAGGTATGTTGGTTAGATCACCGGAACCGATTTTGTAGGCTGGGACCATGGGATCTAGGAAATCTGCTGCATCTTCCGTATGGGGCGTAGATAAGAAAATGATGCCCTTCCCATCACAATATTTTTTTAAGGATATGAAATCATCATGACTCCATT
>Ga0209541_10017202_pt1 | contig 10609 bp, 6 predicted proteins | sample RifCSPlowO2_01_FD_184027 | JGI IMG/M metagenome (GOLD analysis project Ga0209541, IMG submission 184027) | Groundwater microbial communities from Rifle, Colorado - Rifle CSP2_plank lowO2_0.1 (SPAdes) (version 2) | ecosystem: Environmental > Aquatic > Deep subsurface > Groundwater | place: Rifle... | reverse complement strand
TCGGTCGCGGTCCATTCGAACAGGGTTTGGGTCACGGGTTTTCCTTCGAGCACGCCGTGAACTTCCGCGATTTCAGTGATGCGCCGGATCGTTCCTTTTCGGCGGTCGTGTAACCGGTTTTGAACCACGATAAAATCAAGTCCTGCTAGCATGGTTTGAGGAACGCTCATGGGGGGGCTTAGGATGCGGACCAGGGTTTCTTCGGCGCTGTTCGCGTGAATGGTTCCCATGACGCCGTCGTGTCCCGTGTTCATGGCGGTAAACATGGTGGCGGCTTCCGCGTGCCGGACTTCTCCGACAATGATGCGGTCCGGACGCATGCGCAAGCTGTTTTTGGTTAAAATATCCAACGCGAGTTCTCCGCCGCCTTCGATTCCGGGGGGTCGTCCTTCGAGCCGGATCCAGTGTTGAAGCGGCAAATTGAGTTCGGCGGTGTCTTCGATCGTGATGACGCGTTCGCGTTCGGGCACCAGCGACGTGAAAACGTTGAGGGTCGTGGTTTTTCCGCTGCCGGTTCCGCCGGCAATGAGCACGTTGGCGGGTTTGGTGGAGAGTCCTTCGACGCACAGCCACAAAAACGCGGCGGTTTTGCTGTCCATGGTGTTAAGGTTGATGAGGTCCAGAATGGTGTACGGGTCTTTTCGGAATTTTCGGATCGTTAAAGAACTGGCGTCAACGCTTGCGGGCGGAATCGTCGCGTTGACGCGGCTTCCGTCGGGTAAGCGGGCGTCAAGCAACGGGGTGGAAAAGTCGACGCGGCGTCCGACGTCTCGGGCGATTTTGTTGACGACGTTTTGGATTTCTTTGTCGGAAAAAAATTCGATGTTGGTAGTCATCATGTCGTGTTTTCGGTGGAACACGTAGACGGGTTTTTTGGGTCCGATGACCATGATTTCTTCGATGTTGTCGTCGGATAACAATGGGTCGAGGACGCCGTATCCGACCATTTCGCGAACGACTGATTCGGCGTAAAACTGGAATCGCGTGGGCGAAATTTTGAGTTCGGGGCTGTTTTTGAGTATTTCCATGATGCGCTGGTAGTATACGTTGCGGCGTTGCTGGGGATCGCGGATGCGGTACGGTGAAATCGAAATGAGTTGGGTGGCGGCTTCTTTGATAATGTTGATAATCGTTTTTTCGCCCAAGGTGGGTTTTGGAACGGGAACGCGGTATTCGAGCAAGTCGTGGTTTTTGCGGCGAACGATTTGAACGCTTCCGTTGCTTTCAATGACTTCGCGGTTTTCGTCGGGTTCCATTTGGCGTTCTTGTTCGAATTGCTCGATGTCCAGTTCTTCGATGGTGGAATCCAGTAGTTTGGCCGGGTCTGTTGCGGTCGTTGAAGAAGGAGTGGGTGTCGGCGCGGGTTTTTGAACGATGTCGATCGTTTTCGCGATTTGTTTTTCGTTCGGCTGGTTAGAGTAGATGTTTGTCGCAGGCGCTTGTTGGGTTTTGGAAGCGTCCTTGGCTTTTTTGGCTTTCTCAATGGCTTCCTTGAGATAGTCGGGCATCTAAGTCGCTATAGACAAGGGATTTGGAATATATAAGTATTACGCAGTGAAAACATCAGTTTTGTTCGGCGCGCTTTTTGCGAATCAACGGCAGTGCTTGTTTGAGTGTTTTTGGTTTGTGTTCTCGCAAATCTTTTAGGTAAAATATTGATTTTCCGTTTTCGGTTTCCCTGCGGACTGTTCGTGCTTGGGCTTTTAGCTCCATGCTGTGGGTTGGCGGTTCTTTAAACCAGTTTAATTCGTCCCGTTGGATTACGGGTTGATTTTGTGTGCGGCGGTCTATGTGGATTGATTCGTTGAATTTTTCGCCAAACCGAAGGGGTCGTTTGGGTCGCATGTAGAACTTGGGATGGGGAGCTATTTATGCCTTGCGGGGGCAGTTTATTGTTTTTGCTGGATGCGATCCACTGTGTTGGAAATAAACTCTTGGATTTTTTGTTCGCCTTGAACGGTTCCGTCGCGTTTTCGGACGTTAATGGTTTTGTTTTGCGCTTCTTTTTCTCCGGCCACGAGGATCAGCGGGATTTTGCGTAGTTGCGCGTCTCGAATTTTGTAGGAAATCGTCTGGTTGTCGGAATTGATCTGGGTTCGGATTCCGTTTTCAAGGAGTTCTGCCTTGACGTGTTCGGCATAGTCAAGGGTTTTTTCGGAGATCGGAAGCACGATGGCTTGAACTGGCGCAAGCCACAGCGGGTACGCGCCGCCGTAGTGTTCGGTGAGGATTCCTAAGAATCGGTCGAGGCTTCCGTATAGCGCGCGGTGAATCATGATCGGGGTGTGGGGTTTGTCGTCGTTTCCGATGAATTCGGTTTCGAATTTTTGGGGCATTTGGAAATCCAGTTGGATGGTTCCGCATTGCCACGTGCGTCCCAGCGAGTCTTTGATGTGAAAATCGATTTTGGGTCCGTAGAACGCGCCGTCACCGGGGTTTAGTTTGTAGCTGGAGTTGGTTTCTTCAAGTGCTTCTTTGAGCGCGGTTTCGGCTTGGGTCCATTGTTCCGGGGATCCCATGGCTTTTTCGGGTCGCGTGGAGAGCTCCATGTGGTATTCGGTAAAACCGCAGGTTTTGTAAATATGGTCGATGAGTTGGATGGTTTCTTTGATCAGCGGCTTGATTTGTTCCGGCGTGCAGAACAAGTGCGCGTCGTCTTGCGTGAATTTTCGAACACGGAATAATCCGTTTAATACGCCGCTTTTTTCGTGGCGGTGAACGATTCCAAATTCGCTCATTTTGATCGGCAGGTCGCGGTAGGATTTTCGCGAGTTCTTGTAAATCAGAATGTGGCCGGGGCAGTTCATGGGTTTGATGGCGTAGTCTTCGTCGTCGATTTTGACAAAGTACATGTTTTCTTTGTAGTGGTCCCAATGTCCTGATTGTTTCCAAAGCGAGTCTTTCATGATCAGCGGGGTGATGACTTCGATGTAGCCGCGTTGGCGTTGTTCCGCGCGAAGAAAATCGGTCAACGCGATCCAGATTTGCGTGGCGTTTTGGTGATAAAACGCGGTGCCCGGAGCTTCTTTTTGGAACGAGTACAAGTCGAGTTCTTTTCCGAGTTTTAAGTGGTTTCGTTTTTCGGCTTCTTCGCGTTGTTTGATCCATTCGTCCAGCATTTTTTTTTCCGGAAACGCGATCGCGTAGATGCGCTGGAGCATTTTGTTTTTTTCGCTTCCGCGCCAGTAGGCGCCGCCGCTTTTGATGATTTTGATGACCGCGATTTTTCCGGTGTTGTTGACGTGTCCGCCGCGGCAAAGGTCAACGAATTTTCCCTGGTAATACAACGAGATTTTTTCGCCGGCTTTCGTGTGTTCTTCGATCAGTTCTTTTTTGAACGGGTTGTCTTTGAATAACTTGAGGGCTTCTTCTTTGGTGACTTCTTTTCGGATCAAGTCTTCTTTTTTGGCAAGCAGTTCGTTGGCTTTTTTTTCGATTTTTTGCAAATCTTCTTCGGAAAACGGTTTGTCGACGTCAAAATCGTAATAGAATCCTTCTTCGATCGGGGGGCCCAAGGTCGGGCGCGCGTTCGGAATCACCGCGCTGACGGCTTCGGCCAATACGTGGCTTCCCGTGTGCCACAACGCTTTTTTGCCTTCAAGGTCTTTCCAGGTAAGAATCCGAATTTTTCCGTTTTGAAGAATGGGACGTTCGAGTTCAAACGTGGCGTTGTCTACCTGGATCGCGAGGGCGTCTTTGGTCAGGCGCGGCCCGATTTTTTGGGCGATTTCCGCACCGGTAATCCCCGTGGCGTAATTTTGCTTGCTTTCGTCCGGAAAAGACAAGGTGATTTGATTTGAACCCATGTGCTATATTGGGCAGGATTAACGTTAAAAAACTTGAGAATTACCGGCAAGGCGCTCGGAGGAAATTTATGGGTTTTGTCGGATAGTTTGTTTGGTTCCAATGATTCCCGCGTCGTTATGCGTCAAGTGCAAGGGCCGTTTGTGGTGCCAGTTGTCGAGTTGTCCGATTATCGAAAAATTCGAGGTTCGGCAAAAGTCGCTGGTTCAAATCAAGAACAACAAATTCGAGGGTTCTTCGCCGCCGGGGGTTTTTGTTTCCTGGACGGGGTATCCGAATGTTTCGATCGCTCCGGTGGCGCCGCCGGTGATCTCCGAAAAAAACGCGTTTTTGGATAATCCTGAAGAGTGGTTCGGGTTGCCGTCAAATGAAATCGTCGCGATGCGTTCTCAATTGATTTCGTCGCGGCGTCGGGCGCGGGTTGCGGATGCCGCGAATCCGTCGCGGGATTTGTCTTTGATTCAGGAACTGGCGTTGTCGTTAAAACCGGTGGAAGCCGAGTTTTCGCTTAAAAGCGCGCCGCGGCAGTTTTTGTCGTTTCACGAGTCCACCGCGCCGACGGGTCCTTCCGCGGAATTGGACCGGATGAAATTGCATGAAAATCCCAAAATTCCGTCAAAAGCGGATTACTTGTCAAGCGACACCGCGGTCAAGTCGAATACCGCGGTCCGGGAACTGTACGAGGATGGTTTGCCGGTGCATTATTTGTACAAGATTTTGTCCGCGGGAACGCTGGGGGTTGGAAAAAACCGGAAACTGGTTCCCACGCGCTGGTCGATTACCGCGATTGATGATAATGTTTCGAAGTATCTCGTGGAAGAATTCGTAAAATCGTTCCCGCAAGTGGGCGAGTTTGAATTGTACCGCGAATCGTATTTGGGGAATCATTTTTTCGTGTTGTTGTGTCCTGGAACGTGGTCATTTGAAATGCTCGAGTGCTGGCTTCCCGGGGCAAGCTGGGCGTTGTTTGCGGATCGGTCCGAAGTGAACGTGATTTCGGATTTCGAAGGCTATAACGGTCGTACCAAGTACGCGGATAATGTCACCGGAGCGTATTATTCCGCGCGTTTGGCGATCGCCGAGCATTTGGTCAAAAAAAAGCGTTTGGCCACCGCGATTGTGTTTCGCGAGATTTCGCACGAGTACACGGTTCCGTTGGGGGTGTGGGTGATCCGCGAAACCGTTCGAAAAGCGTTGGAAAAAAAACCGTTATCGTTTTCGGATTTGAAACTCGCGTTGGAGTACGTGGGTTTTCGAATGACGGTTCCGCTGGACAAATACTTGATGGCCTCGAAACTGTTGCCGAACTTAAAGTTCCAGAAAAAGATCACGGATTGGGTTTGATTTTTCATTTGGGTTTTTTCTTTGGTGGTGGTCTGGTTCTTGCTTGGTTTATTTTTCGCCTTCGGGCTTGTTTTTCAAATAAGTATGCTTGAATCAGGTTTTTTATCTCAGCGATCGATTTTTTGGTGCCCCATTTTTCTTTCATTTTGGGGTCCTCATATATCACGCGTCGAGGGTGAATATCGTGTTCAATGGCCACGGCATGGCCGGCGGCACAAATGACCATCGCGGGTTTTCGACGTTCGATTTGGCGTTGCATTCCGATGTGTCGCCGATAATTCAGAATGTTTTCGATTCGCTGCTTTTTTTCGGGGGCCATTTGGTATACTTGATGGGCTGCATTGTGCATGCGACTCCCTGTGCGTGTCACGCCGTATTCGAAGCTTTTTACAATGCGTCCGCGTTGGGTGGCATATTCTGCGATTTCGCGGTACATATTCATGTTTTTTTCAGTCCAACGGCTCCAATTTTGCTCCAGAAATCGGCGTGAAAACGGTTCCATTTTTTCAAGCGATTCGATTCCTTGCGTTTTTATGAATGCCTCAAATGACATTCCTTCCGCCGCTTCAATCAAGAGCTGGTCTCCGGGGCGAGTGTGCTGGTCGATTTGTGTTTTTGCGAAGTCGATTTTTTCTTGTATGATATTTCCGATGGCTGTTAGACCGTTCCAACCGTGACGCTCAAAAAGTCTTTTCGCGGTTTCGATGGATTGCGGCGGTAAGTAGCTGATTTCCATCAATGTGAAATCAGAAAATGGGTCGGGTGGTTTCATATCGTGGCCTTATAGTCTACTCTTGTTCGAGGTTTAATTTAAATCCATAGCAAGAAAAACGGATTTGTCAATGGGTTTTGTATGTCCAAGGAAGTCAAGACTTTTATTCCAAAGCGGTTTGAGGAAAAGTATTCCGACTTGCTTGGGGAAGAGTTTCCCGCGTTTTTGGCCGCGTGCAAAACCAAGCTTCCGCGTTCCGTGCGCGCGAATTCCCTGAAGATTTCGCCGGGCGATTTGCAAAAGCGTCTGGAAGTTCAGGGAATCGAATTGGAACCCAATTTGTATCTTCCGGGCGTGTTCATGGTGAAAACCGAAAACGTGCAATTGGGCCAGTTGCCGGAGCATCAGAAGGGTTTTTTCGTGGTGCAAGAGGTTTCGTCGATGATTCCTCCCATTGTGCTGGACCCGAAGCCGGAAGAAGTGGTTCTCGATTTGGCGGCGGCTCCGGGAATGAAAACCTGCCAGATGGCGGAATTGATGCGAAACAAAGGCGCGATCGTGGCCGTGGACGTGGCGGTGGAACGTTTGAAGGCCTTGTGGTTTAACATGAATCGCATGGGCATCTTGAATACGTTGGTGGTGCATCGGGATTCGCGGCGGTTTTATTCGCAAGTGGGGTTTGACAAGGTTTTGCTGGATGCGCCGTGTTCAACCGAAGGGTTTGTTCGAAAACGGCCGGACGCTTTGAAAGGTTGGCATCCGAATCTGGTTTTGAAGAAATCGCATGTTCAGAAACAATTGATTGAACGCGCGTTTTCGGTTTTAAAGCCCGGTGGCGTGCTGGTGTATTCGACGTGCACGTTGTCTCCGGAAGAAAACGAGGAAGTCGTGGATTTTTTGTTGCGAAAAAATGGCAACGCGCAGATTGAAAAGATTTTTTTTCCGGGTTTTAAGTTTCGGCCGGGTTTGGTTTCGTATAAGAACCGGCGTTTTCATTCGTCTTTGGACAAAACCGTGCGGGTGTTGCCCCAGGACAACGATTCGGAGGCGTTTTTCATTGCGAAAATTCGAAAATTCTGACGGAAAAGAAAGCGGACGAAATTTCGTTTCGCGTTTGTCGGTCGATGAAGAAACCCAAGTGAAAGCGTTTTTTTCGGAAAAGTTTTCGGTTGCGGATTCGTACTGGTCGGACAAGGTGTTGTTTAAGAAGGTTCACTCGGTGTGGATTTGTTCGGAAAAAGCGTGGGAAGTCCAGGAGTTCTTGCGCGCGAAATCCGTGGGTTTGATGCTGGTCCAGGAATTGAAATCGATGAAAGTTGGCAAGCAGGCGGAATACTTGTTTTCGAAAATGGAATAGGTTTCATTTGTTCCATTTGATGCTGCAGCCTTGCGACGGGTTTTCGTCCGCCGTGCAACCGCCGGTTTCGAGGACTTCTCGGATGGCGTCTTCGAGTTCGTTGGTGTCTTGTTCAGAGTGAGGCTCTCCGTGTTGGTCGTCGATGCGTCCGTGATACACGAGTTTTTTTTCAGAGTTGAATAAATACGAGTCGGGGGTGCAGCGCGCGTCGAAAGTTTTGGCGATTTGCTGGTCTTCGTCCAGCAAGTACAAAAAATTGAGGTTCCATTTTTTGGAGTACGCCTTCATTTTTGGAAACGAGTCTTCGGGGTAATCGGGGTTGTTGTTGGTGTTGATTGCAACGATTTGGAGTCCGGCGGCTTGGTATTTTTCTTGTAGTTCCACCAGGAATGGCACTTTGGGTTTGACGTACGGACAGTGGTTGCACATGAACACGATCAGAATCGCTTTGCCGGAAAACCCTTTCGAATAGTGGATGCGGTCGTCGGTTCCGATGAGCTGGAAATCGGGGATGCGGTCTCCGTGTTTGAATTTTAAGTACGCGGATTTTTCAAGGGCTATGTTGGTTCTCCTAGTTTTCAAGCGGCTGGAACAGTTCTTCCAGCATTTTTCCGATTCGATTGTAATCGGAGTCGGTAAATTTTTTTTTGTGTGCGAGTACCTGGGCGATAGCGGGGTATTTTCCCTCTGTGTCTTCTAATCCGAATGCCTTGAGTGTACGCGGATCGGCGAAAATTGCGCTTCCAATTTTTATTCGGATCTGGTAGACTCTAATTTCGGACAGACCCAGTATTCTGCCAATGGTTTTAGGGGGCATCGTGGGTGATAGTAGGTTCAGGTCGAGATTGAATACCCGGTCGGTGGGTCGACTGGTGAAGGCGTTCCTGGCGGATAGGAATAAGGGTTTTTCATGGACGAACCTCTGTATTTCGGAGGGCGTGGGATGCAGGTAACTGAGAATAAAACAGAGTTGTTCGTGTCGGGGAAACTGTTTGAGGCGGCGCAAAAAGTACTGTTTGAGGCTTCGGAGTTCATTGCGATCGACGGGTCTTGGGGCTTGTTCGTTTTGAAAAGAAATCGACTTGACGGTCTGGGTTTGGCGTTGCCCTAGAAGTCCGGCCCGTTCACGGACGAGTCTTTTGTGCACGGAAGTTCCGGGAGTTGTTTCTGCGATTTCCTGTTCGAGTTTTTGGAGTTTACCGCTGTTTAGCTGGCGATGGAAAGTCCGCGAGACGTGAACGAGGGTTCCATATTTGCGAATATGATCCTGAATTGCACCTTCTATACGGCGGCTGGCGAAAGTCAGAAAGGAACTTCCCTTGCCGGGGTCCCAGGTGGATGCCGCTTCCATTGCGCCTAGGTTGCCGATCTGAATCAAGTCGTCAAACGTCAGTCCATACTGTTGTTCGATCGCTTTAAGGCCTCCATGTTTGGTGACAAAAATTGCGGCGATCGCTCGAACGTTTTCATGGATGTTCAGAACCTGTTTGTTTCGTTCGGCATGCTCCGCCGAGCTTAAGCGTGGGATGGAACGATTTTTTCGTGGCTTTGGCATTCGTATTCCTGCTGGTTCGTTTCGTTCTTTTTTTGGGTGTTTCGGCTTTTTGAAATCGGCCAACGTGTTAATCTTTTTCGTGCGCGTGTTTGAATTTTCCGAATTGCGCAAGCAATGCTTCTAATTGTAATCGTTCGTTGGCGCCTTCAACGAGCCGGAAGTTGTATTCGCCGATGATGTCCACTAATTCGATTTTGGTGTGTGACGGAATTTCTTTTTCTTCCATGTCCATGATTTCGCGGTACATTTGCGTGATCACGTCTTCTCCGCTCATACCGTGTTCGAAGAGCAGTTGGTCGAGTTTTTCGCGGGCGTCCATGAATTTGGCGTCTAGTGCGAGCCGGATCATTTGCTGGAGTTCTTCGGGTCTGGCACGAGAACTGACGGCGTACACGTTTTCTTCTGTGAGTTTTTTTCCGCTGGCGCCGGCGGCTTGCAAAACGTTGATGGCTTTGCGTAAATCGCCTTGGGAAACGTAATTGATGGCTTTCAATGTTTTTTCGTTGAGTTCGATGCCTTCTTTTTTGGCGATGGGGTAAAGGGCGTTGTCGATGTCTTTTGGCGTTAAGGGTCTGAACCTGAACACGACGCATCTGCTTTGAATGGGTTCGATAATGCGGGAAGAATAATTGCAATTATGGGATATGATTCCATTAGCTATAAAATTGTGGTTTGAGAGACAGGTGAGATCGATTACTTTTGGTGCGCACACTTGTTGCAGTCGTATCACTTCGTTGAATACAAGCCCGTTTTCATACTGGTTTTTTTCTTTCCAGTCTATGAAGGATGGGAAACCTTTTCGGGGAAGATGAACCGGCTTTTTTTTTGCTTGGCTGGCTACAAAGTCAGGGGTGCAACCAAATTCGCGTGCCAATTCTCCGGTGGTCTTACCGCTTCCAAGCGCTGTAATGATTTGTTGTGCTTTTTGCTTTTGCTGGTTGAGCACATGTTGTTTATGTCGAAGATATTCGGAGGCTAATCGTGCTTTGTTCATTTTTGTGGTTTCATACGCATACCCTATTCGGGAGAAGAAGCGAAAGAGATTTTGGTTGTTTGGCAGCGGGCTGAGACAGAAGCACTCTGGTTTTTTTCCGTCTTTTCTCGTATAATCCAGTTGTTCAACGGAAACTGTTGAATCGACATCGAATTCTTTTAACAAGTTTTGCAAATCGGTAAAGAATCGCAGCATGTTGTCGTGTAGTTCGGTTGCTTTGTGCATTCGCATTGGAATTGCTTCGAAGTTTTTTTGGTCAATCTTCGGAGAGTATCCTTCGCACCCAAACAATGCGCGCAGGAATTCGCGTTTTTGGAGTCTATTGCCTGTTTGAACGGTTTTTGGCAATTCATACGCGGTTATTATTTTGTCTCCCCTGGGGGCGCCCAAGAATTCTAGGGTCTTTTCCAGTGCACGTGAATCGACATAAAAGCATGTGGTGGTTCCAGTGAATTTTCTATTCCCGATCGTATTGTTGATGAGTTTGTGTTGGATTTGGCTTGAATCAAAACCAAGTAACTCGAGGTCTTTTTTAACTTCTTTCAACGTTTCGATGTTTCCGGTGAAAATGATGCGCTGGCGCGACTTTGTAATGTGGCCGTCTCCGAAGATGAACCCCAGCAGACGTATGATTGCTGCGGCTTTAGGGGAATCGCGCGTAATTGAAAACATTTCTTTTTTTTCTAATTCCCGGATTGTTTTTTCATGCAGACCTTGGGGGTGATGTTCTTTGTTTTTGGTTATTTTTTTTATTCCCGCATAGGAGATTCTTATTTTGAATTCTTGCTGGATTTGGTTTTGTATATCGCGGTAATTCCGAAGCGCAAAGGGCATTCCGTTAGC